>JAESFW010000213.1_pt1 | contig 73393 bp, 68 predicted proteins | sample 9269481 | NCBI WGS metagenome assembly JAESFW01 (sample SAMN14515350, study PRJNA621654) | algae metagenome | isolation source: Lyngbya sp. HA4199-MV5 and co-occurring heterotrophs from soil with... | place: USA: Ahupuaa O Kahana State Park, Hawaii | collected 2009-07-21 | reverse complement strand
ATCCACGTCACCGATCTCGCCCGGGCGCATCTCTCCGCGCTCGAGCATCTGCGCGCCGGCGGCGCCAACCTGACCCTCAACTGCGGCTATGGCCGCGGTTACTCGGTCAGCGAGGTGGTGCGCGTGGTCAAGCAGGTCTCGGGCGTCGATTTCCCGGTCAAGCTCTCCGGCCGCCGCGCCGGCGATCCGGCCTCGCTCGTCGCCAGGGCCGACCGCATCCGCACGGAACTCGGCTGGCGCCCCGAACATGACGACCTCGAGGAGATCGTCCGCCAGGCCCTCGCCTGGGAAGACAAGCTCAGGACGCGAAACGCGCTCTGAGCCCATCCGGCCTCAGCCCGCAACGACCAGATCGGCCGGGTCCCTGACGTCCGTGACCGTCAGCCGGCGCATCTCGCCCGAGCGCGTCACCCAGTCGATCGACTTGCCGGCCGCCATGCCGATCAGGGCGACGCCGACCGGCGTCATCACCGAGATCTTGCCGGCATCGACATCCGCCTCCTCCGGCCGGACTAGCGTGATCGTGGTCTCCTTGGCCGTGCCCTCGTCGCGGAAGGTGACGCCGCTGCCGATGCGGACGTGATCGGCCGAGCTGCGGCCCTCCGGCAGGATGCGAGCCCGATCGAGTTCGCGGCCGAGTTCGGCCGCGAGATCGGCAAGGCGCTCGCCGGCGCCGGCGACGGCGCGGCTGAGCATGAGATGGTCCTCGGCGGTGAGCACGATAGCCGGCCGCGCGGAGCGTTTCGTTGAATTGGTCATGAGGTATCCTGAAAGATGGCTCGGCAGCCGGCGGCGAAGGTCGATCGACCGCGCCGACTCGCGACTGTCCGAAAGGCTGATGTGGGTCTAGGATCGAGGCGCCGAAAGGCGCGGCACTGGCCCCGAACCCGGAGCGCGCGGCGCGGCGGGCGCGGGGCTAGTGGCCCGCGATGAGATTGCCCGAGCGGTGGAGACCGCGGCAGAACCGGAGATGGCTGTCCATGCCCGCAAGGCTCGGCCAACCCGCCCGATTTGTCAAATCGCGCCACTGCGACGCACCCCGGATCGGCGGCATTGCGACCGCGCTTAACCTTTGGTTAAGCTTGTTCAGGCGCTCTGGAGAGACCCGCCTTTCCAACCCGAACCGAGTGTCCCCATGCGCCTGTCCGTCATCGCCGCTACGGCCCTGATCAGCCTCGCGCCGGCGTTCGCGCAAACCACCGGCTCGATCAACACCTCGGCCGCCAGAACTCGCGACGCCAAGCCTGCCCCGGCGGCGACGCCAGCGAATGCCTCCTTCGACGCCTTCCTGCAGCGGCTCTGGCCGCTGGCCCAGCAGCGTGGCATCTCGCGCGCCACCTTCGACGCCGCCTTTCGCGGTGTGACGCCCGATGCCTCGATCGTCGCGCTGACGAAGAAGCAGTCCGAATTCACGGCGCCGATCTGGGGCTATCTCAACAGCGCGATCGGCGGCACGCGCATCCCGCGCGGTCGCGACGCCGCCGCCGACAATGCGAGCGTGCTGGCGCAGGTCGAGGCGCGCTACGGCGTGCCCAGGGAGATCGTGCTTGGCGTCTGGGGGATGGAGACCAATTACGGCTCGTTCAAGGGCGACAAGGACACGATCCGCTCGCTCGCGACGCTGGCCCATATCCGCTATCGCGGCGACTTCTTCCGCGACGAACTCCTGACCGCGCTCGAACTGATCGAGGAAGGCCATGTCGAACGCCGCGAGCTGCGCGGTTCCTGGGCCGGCGCGATGGGCCATACCCAGTTCATGCCGTCGAGCTACCGGAAATATGCGGTCGACTTCACCGGCGACGGGCATGCCGATATCTGGACCTCGACGGCCGACGCGCTCGCCTCGACCGCCAACTACCTCAAGGGCTATGGCTGGGTGCAGGGCTTGCCCTGGGGCCTCGAGGTGACCTTGCCCGAAGGTTTCGACCACAGGCTGAACAAGGCGAGCTTTGCGAGCTTCGGTTCGGCCGGCGTGCGCCGCGCCGATGGCCGCGCCCTGCCGTCTTCGGGAGAGGCGCGGCTGTTCTATCCCGCCGGCCATCGCGGCCCGGTCATGCTGCTGACCGAGAATTTCGACGTCATCAAGAAGTACAATTCCTCGGACGCCTACGCGCTCGCTGTCGGCCATCTCGGCGACCGGATCATGGGGCGTCCGGCGATCCAGGCCGATTGGCCGGTGCAGGCACCGCGTCTCGACAAGGCCGGTACTGAGGACCTCCAGCGCCGGCTGAAGGCTCTCGGCCTCTACAACCACGACGCGGACGGGCGCATCGGAACCGGCACGCGCGAGGCCGTGCGACAGTACCAGCTCCGCACCGGCGAGGTCCCCGATGGCTGGCCGACGCCCGCCCTGCTGGCGAAGATGCGCAGCCCACGCTGACGCCGGCGCCAATCCGGACTATATATCCGGCAGGCCGGTCTCCGGCGCGGGATCGAGAGCCCGATGCGTTTGCGCTCCCTCCTCATGCTTCTGGCGGCTGCCGGACTGCTGCTTCTGACCGGCGGTCCGACCTCGTTCGCCCAGCAGTATTATCGCCAGCAGCCACAGCAGCAGCGCGGCTTCTTCCAGTGGTTCTGGCAGCAGCCCGCGCCGCCGCCCGTCGCGCAGCCGCAGCGCCAGCGCGTCGCGCCGGTCGTCCGCCGCCGCCCGGCCGCTCCTGTCGTGGTGCGCGACGACCCCGTCATCCCCAAGGTCGATGTCGCCCACCACATTCTGGTCATCGGGGATTCGCTGGCCCATCTCCTGGCCGACGGGCTGGAGGAGGCCCTGGAGGACCGGCCGGACCTTGCCGTGATCCAGAAGGCCAAGCCGGATTCCGGCCTCGTCCGCAGCGATTTCCACGACTGGCCGAAAGTCGCCACCGAACTGCTGGCCGGCGATCAGAAGGTGAGCCTCGGCGTCATCATGATCGGCCTCAACGACCGGCAGGCCATTCGCGAGGCGGACACCGTCCATGAGCCGCTGAGCCCGCGCTGGCTCGAACTCTACCGCGAGCGCATCGACGCCGTGACGCAGATCTTCGCCGCCAGGCGCGTGCCCCTGATCTGGGTCGGCGCGCCGCCGGTACAGAATGCCAGGCTCTCGGCAGATTTCGTCACCTTCAACGAGCAGTATCGCCAGCAGGTCGAGCGTGCCGGCGGGCAGTATGTCGATCTCTGGGGCGCCTTCGTCGATAGCGAGAACCGCTACGCGACGATGGGCCCTGACGTCTCCGGCCAGACCATGCGGCTGCGGCTCGGCGACGGTATCCATTTCACCGCGGCCGGTGCCCGCAAGGCGGCGCATTTCGTCGACGTGCTGGTGCGCCGCATGTTCGAGCCTGGCGCACAGGGCAATGTCGTCGCCCTGCCGGTCTCGCCCGACACCGGCGCGCCGACCAGCCCCGAACTGCAGCCCGGTGGCGTCGAACGGCTGATCGACCAGATGGTCAGCGGCCTGCCCTCGATCAGCCTGCCGGCCGCGCTCCAGGCCAAGCCGCTGGCGGGGCCGATCCTGCCGCTGACCGGCACGGCCGCACCGGGCGATCAGACGCTGTTGATCTCGATACCGGAGGCGCGCGGCCGCGGCGACATCGCAAGCCAGCTCGACCGCATCTTCGTCGAGGGCGTCCTGCCCGAGCCCAAGCCGGGGCGGATCGACGATTATCGCTGGCCGCGCTGAGCCGGCACCCCCGCTCCTCACCCCGCCATCAGCCTGTCGAAGACCGGATCGGGATCGTCGACCTCGACCAGCCGCTTGCCCGAGATGACCCAGATCCGCGTCGCCACCGCGCGCACGAAGGCGCGGTCATGGCTGACCAGCAGGCAGGCCGTCTCATGCTTGATCAGCTCGCTCTCCAGCATGTCCTGACCTTCGATGTCGAGATGGTTGGTCGGCTCGTCCAGCAGGTAGAAATTGGGCTCGGCCAGGCGCAGCAGCAGCATCGCAAGCCGGGCACGCTGCCCGCCGGACAGGCGCGCCGTCGGCGCCGGCTGCGCCTCGCTCGCGATACCCGCGCCAGCGAGCACGGTACGCGCGGTCTGGTCGCCGAGATCGCTCGACCGCTTCACTGCGTCCCACGGCGTGCGCCAGGCATCGAGCTGCGAGAGGCCCTGGTCCGAGTAGCCAGCTTTGAGGCTCGCCGCGCCGCGCATGTCGGGATCTGAACCGTCCAGCGCCGTTCGCAGCCGCGTGACAAGCCGAGTCTTGCCGCTGCCATTGGCGCCGAGCAGCGCGATCCGGTCGCCCTTCTCGATCCAGAGCTGTCCGGTGCGGAACAGCAAGCGCCCGTCCGGCGCCGTCACCGACGTTTCCTTGATCGAGACCAGGGCCTTGGCATGGGAACCGCTGCTGGCGAGACGGATCGTGCCGGCCGAGCGCTCCTTGTGCCCGGGGCGTGCCTGCTCCTCCAGCTTGTCAGCACGCTCAGACAATTGCTTGGTCTTGACCACCAGCAGGTCCGAGCCGGAGTTGATGCCGATATTCTTCAGCTTCGCCGCCTGCTGCCTGAGCGCCTTGACCTTGCGCATCTCGTTCTCGAACTGCCGGTCCCGTGCCGCGTCGCGCTCTTCCAGCGCCAGCACGGCACGCGAATAGGGCAAGGCGAAATCGACGCTCTCGGCCGGTCGCAGGAACAGGGTGCGCGTGCTGACATCGTCGAGGAAGGCGCGGTCATGGCTCGCCGCGACCACGGCGCAGTCGCGCGGCAGCGCGGCGAGGAAACGCTGCAGCAGGCCAATCCGTTCGAGGTCGAGATGATTGGTCGGCTCGTCCAGCAGCAGGAGATCCGGCTCGGTCACGGCTGCCCGCGCCAGCAGCATCGTGCGCTGCCAGCCACCGGACAGGCCGGCAACGGCCCGGCTGCGCAGGCTTTCCTCGACCATGAGGTCGTCCAGCAGCACATCGACGCGCCAGCTCTCGGTCTCCGCCGCCTCGGGATCGAGCGCGTCGCGCACCGCGTCGTAGAGGCTCATCGGCAGAAGCCGCTCTGGCGGATCCTGCGGCGCGAAGGCGGTGACGAGGCCCCGAGCGCGGGTCAGCGTTCCGCCGCTAGCCTCCTCCGCGCCGGCGATGATGCGCAGGAGCGAGGATTTGCCGCGCCCGTTGGCGGCGACGAGGCCGAGGCGGTCGCCCTTGGCGATGGCGAGAGCGAGGCCGCTGAACAGCGGCGCGCTGCGCACGAGCGAGAGGTCTTTCAGGGTGATGAGGGACATCGGAATCTCATGGAGTCAGACATGCGCGATTGAACGCGCCAGAAAGGCTGACGATGAGACGGCGATGCGCTCCCGATCAGCCCCGCGAGGTGAAACGCGGGGCGCAAACAGGTCCGCGGGTGCGGCAATGGAAGCGGCGGCGAGGCGCCTGCTTCCCCTTCTGGTGAGATTCCATGGCGCCGATCATAGCGGAGCGGGCTGAATTGAACAGGGCATCGCCGGCATGACACGCAGGAGCGCCGAGCGGCTCGATGCGCGCCGGCGGAACCCTCGCCGATTCCTCGCATTGATGGGCCAGGGAGGCGAAGGCGCGATGCCGAGATTCGTGACGATCGGCTACGGCGACCGGGCCGGATATGACAGGACCCCTTCGGCCGTGCGTGATGCGGGCCATGCCCAGGATGCGCGGCTCGTCGCGCGCGGGGCCGTGATGGGCATCGCCGGGAGCCCGACACAGGTGCGAAATCCCGACGCCACCGGCGTCCGGACCACAGCCGGCCCCTTCATGGCGTCGGACCTGCCCGTGGCAGGTTTCGCGTTGATCGAGGCCGACAATCTGCAGGAGGCCATCGACCTTGTCTCGCGCGTGCCCTGCGCCGTGGCGCATGGCGTTGTCGAAATCTGGCCGCTGGAAGAGCCGGACGCGTCCTGATCCAGGCTAGGCTCCCAGCAGGTCACACCGGCAGGATCGTCTCACCCATCAGGTGCTTGTCGATGGCATGCGCGGCCTGGCGGCCCTCGCGGATCGCCCAGACGACGAGCGACTGGCCGCGGCGCATGTCGCCGGCGACGAAGACGTTCTCGGTGCTGGTCTTGTAGTCGCGCTCATTGGCGATCACGTTCGCCCGCTTGTCGACCGCCGCGCCCGACTGCGCGATCATCCCCTCGATCACCGAGCCGGCGAAACCGATGGCCAGGAAGCAGAGATCGGCCTGCAGGACGAACTCCGTGCCAGGGATCGGCTTGCGCTTCTCGTCGACGCGCGCGCACTTCACCCCTGTCAGCCGGCCGTTGCGGCCCTCCAGACCGAGCGTCGCCGCCTGGAATTCGCGTTCGGCTCCCTCCGCCTGCGAGGAGGAGGTGCGGAACTTCGTCGGCCAATAGGGCCAGACCGTCAGCTTGTCCTCCAGCTCCGGCGCCATCGGCCGGATGTCGAGCTGGGTCACCGAGAGCGCACCCTGGCGGAAGGCCGTACCGACGCAGTCCGACGCCGTGTCACCGCCGCCGACCACCACGACATGCTTGCCGGCCGCCAGGATCGGCGTGATCGCCGAGATATCCTCGCCGCCGGTGCGCTTGTTCTGCTGGGTCAGGTAGGGCATCGCATAGTGCACGCCCTGGAGGTTGGTGTCGGGCAGGCCGGGATCGCGCGGCGCCTCGGCACCGCCCGTCATCAGCACGGCGTCGTGCTCGGCGGTGAGCGTCGAGAAGGGCAGCGTCACGCCGACATTGACGTTGTAGTGGAAGGTGACGCCCTCGGCCTCCAGCTGCTTCACGCGGCGGTCGATATGCTTCTTTTCCATCTTGAAGTCGGGGATGCCGTAGCGCAGCAGGCCGCCGGCCCGCGCCTCGCGCTCATAGAGATGCACCTCGTGGCCGACGCGGGCGAGCTGCTGCGCCGCAGCCATGCCTGCCGGTCCGGAACCGACGACGGCGACCTTCTTGCCCGTGCGCGTGGTCGAAGGCTCCGGAACGATCCAGCCCTCCTGCCAGCCCTTGTCGGCAATTGCCTGCTCGATCGTCTTGATCGTCACCGGCATGTTCTCGAGGTTCAGCGTGCAGGCCTCCTCGCAGGGCGCGGGGCAGATGCGGCCGGTGAACTCCGGGAAGTTGTTGGTGGAGTGGAGGTTGCGCAGCGCATCCTCCCAGCCGCCGGAATAGACCAGCTCGTTCCAGTCCGGAATCTGGTTGTGAACCGGGCAGCCGGTCGGACCGTGGCAGAACGGGATGCCGCAATCCATGCAGCGCGCCGCCTGCTTCTTGACGTCGCGCTCCTCCAGCGGGAGCGTGAACTCCCGGAAATGGCGGATGCGGTCGCCGGCGAGCTGATACTTCTGCTCCTGCCGGTCGTATTCGAGGAAGCCCGTGACCTTGCCCATACTTCTGTTTCTCTCGCCGTCCAGCCCGGGCCCGGCCCGGGCCCCCCGGAGACCGGGGCGCCTGTCCTGATGAGGTCCCGGGTCGGACATGCCACCCGGGCCTGACGAGTCGTCTTATTCGGCCGCCTGCAAGCTGCGGGCCTGCTCCATCTCGCGCAGCGCCCGGCGGTATTCCACCGGCATCACCTTGACGAATTTGGTCCGGTAATCGGCCCAGTTGTCGAGGATGCGACGTGCCGTCTCCGAACCGGTGTAGTTGGCGTGGTTCGTCAGCATCTGCATCAGGCGCTCCTCGTCATGGCCGGACATGTCGCCCATGTCGATCCGGCCCTTGTGCTCGAGGTCGCCGCCATGATGGTGCAGGCGCTCCATCAGATCCTCCTCCTCCTCGACCGGTTCGAGATCAACCATGGAGAGGTTGCAGCGCGCCGCGAAGCTCTTGTCCTCGTCCAGCACATAGGCGATGCCGCCCGACATGCCGGCCGCGAAGTTGCGCCCGGTCGGCCCGATCACGGCGACGACGCCACCGGTCATGTATTCGCAGCCATGGTCGCCGGTGCCCTCGACCACCGCGACCGCGCCGGAATTGCGGACCGCGAAACGCTCCCCGGCGACGCCGCGGAAATAGGCCTCGCCCGCGATCGCGCCGTACAGCACCGTGTTGCCGACGATGATCGAGCGCTCGGCCACGGCCTTCGAGGCCGGGTCCGGCTTCACGATCAGCTTGCCGCCCGACAGGCCCTTGCCGACATAGTCGTTGGCCTGTCCGGTCAGCTCGACCGTCACGCCCGCCGCCAGGAAGGCGGCGAAGCTCTGGCCGGAGGTGCCGTTCAGCTTCACGGTGATGGTGTCGTCCGGCAGGCCGGCATGGCCGTACTTCTTGGCGACGACGCCTGACAGCATCGCGCCGGCCGAGCGATCGACGTTCGAGATCGGCTTCTCGATCACGACCGGGGTTCCGGTCTCGACCGCATCCGCCGCCGCCTCGATCAGCGCGCGGTCGAGCACGTGCTCGATCGGGTGCTTCTGGAGTTCGACATGGCGGATCGCGACGCCGGGCAGCTCGACCTTGTGGAAGAGCTTGGTGAAGTCGAGCCCCTTCGCCTTCCAGTGGTCGATGGCATCGCGCTTGTCGAGCAGGTCCGAGCGCCCGACGATCTCGTCGAGCTTGGTGAAGCCCATCTCGGCCATGATCTTCCGCACGTCTTCGGCGACGAAGAAGAAATAGTTGACGACGTGCTCGGGCAGCCCCTTGAAGCGCTTGCGCAACACCGGATCCTGCGTCGCGACGCCGACCGGGCAGGTGTTCAGATGGCACTTGCGCATCATGATGCAGCCGGCCGCGATCAGCGGTGCGGTCGAGAAGCCGAACTCGTCGGCGCCCAGCAGCGCCCCGATCACGACGTCCCGGCCGGTGCGCAGACCGCCATCGACCTGCAGCGCGACGCGCCCGCGCAGCTTGTTCAGCACCAGCGTCTGCTGCGTCTCGGCGAGGCCGATCTCCCAGGGCGAGCCGGCATGCTTGAGCGAGGTCAGGGGGCTTGCACCGGTGCCGCCCTCGAAGCCCGAGATGGTGATGTGGTCGGCGCGCGACTTGGCGACGCCGGCCGCGACCGTCCCGACCCCGATCTCGGAGACCAGCTTGACCGAGACGTCGGCCGCCGGGTTGACGTTCTTCAGGTCGAAGATCAGCTGCGCCAGATCCTCGATCGAATAGATGTCATGGTGCGGCGGCGGCGAGATCAGGCCGACGCCCGGCGTCGAATGCCGCGTCTTGGCGATCTTGGCATCGACCTTGTGGCCGGGAAGCTGGCCGCCCTCGCCGGGCTTGGCACCCTGCGCGACCTTGATCTGCATGACGTCGGAGTTCACGAGATACTCGGTCGTGACGCCGAAGCGGCCCGACGCGATCTGCTTGATCGCAGAGCGCTTGGAACGACCGTCGGCCATCGGCTTGAAGCGGATCGGCTCCTCGCCGCCCTCGCCGGTGTTCGACTTGCCGCCGATCTGGTTCATCGCAATGGCGATCGTCTCATGCGCCTCGCGCGAGATCGAGCCGAAGGACATCGCGCCGGTGGCGAAGCGCTTCACGATCTCGGCCGCGGGCTCGACGCTCTCCAGCGGCACCGGCTGGCGCCCGTCATCGCCGGCGAGCTTGAGCTTGAACAGGCCGCGGATCGTGGTCAGCCGCTGCGCCTCGTCATTGACCTGGCGAGCGAAGTCCTCATAGCGGTCCTGCGCGTTCAGCCTGACCGCATGCTGCAGCGAGGCGACGACGTCGGGCTGCCAGACATGGTCCTCGCCGCGGATGCGGTACATGTACTCGCCGCCGATATCGAGGCTGTTGCGGTAGATCGGCGCATCGCCGAAGGCGTCGCGATGACGGCTGACGCTCTCCTCGGCGATCTCGTCGAGTCCGACGCCCTCGATCGCCGTGCCCGTCCCGAAGAAGTAGCGCTCGACGAAATCGCTCTTCAGGCCGACCGCATCAAAGATCTGCGCGCCGCAATAGGACTGGTAGGTCGAGATGCCCATCTTGGACATGACCTTCAGCACGCCCTTGCCGACCGACTTGATGTAGCGCTTGACCACCTCATAGGCGTCGACTTCGGTCGGGAACGCGCCCTGCTCATGCTGGTCCAGAAGCGTGTCGAAGGCGAGATAGGGGTTGATCGCCTCGGCGCCATAGCCGGCGAGGCAGCAGAAATGATGGATCTCGCGGGGCTCGCCGGACTCGACGACGAGGCCGACCGAGGTGCGCAGGCCCTTGCGGATCAGATGATGATGTACCGCCGCCGTCGCCAACAGCGCCGGGATCGGAATGCGGTCGGCGCCGACCTGCCGGTCGGACAGGATGATGATGTTGTAGCCGCCATGGACGGCCGCCTCGGCGCGCTCGCAGAGCCGCGCGACCGCGCCTTCCATGCCGGCTGCGCCCTCGCGCGCCGGATAGGTGAAGTCGATCGTCTTGGTGTCGAAGCGATCCTCGTAATGACCGATGCAGCGGATCTTCTCGAGATCGTCATTGGTCAGGATCGGGGTGCGCACCTCGAGCCGCTTGCGGCGCGACGTGCCCTCCAGATCGAGGATGTTCGGCCGCGGCCCGATGAAGGACAGCAGGCTCATCACCAGCTCTTCGCGGATCGGGTCGATCGGCGGGTTCGTCACCTGCGCGAAGTTCTGCTTGAAGTAAGTGTAGAGCAGCTTCGACTTGAGCGAGAGCGCCGAGATCGGCGTGTCGGTGCCCATGGAGCCGACGGCTTCCTGGCCGGTCACCGCCATCGGCGCCATCAGCAGGCGGACATCCTCCTGCGTGTAGCCGAAGGCCTGCTGGCGATCGAGCAGCGGCACATCGGTGCGCGAGGCGCGCGCCTCGACCGGCGGCAGGTCCTCCAGCACGATCTGGGTGCGCTTCAGCCAGTCCTTGTAGGGGTTGGCGAGGCAGAGCGTCGTCTTGATCTCGTCGTCGCCGATGATCCGGCCCTGTTCGAGGTCGATCAGAAGCATCTTGCCGGGCTGCAGGCGCCACTTCTCGACGATCTTCTCCTCCGGGATCGGCAGCACGCCGAATTCGGAGGCGAGCACCACGAGCCCGTCATCGGTGACGAGGTAGCGCGCCGGCCGCAGGCCGTTGCGGTCGAGTGTAGCGCCGATCTGCTTGCCGTCGGTGAAGGCGATCGCCGCCGGCCCGTCCCAGGGCTCCATCAGCGCGGCGTGATACTCGTAGAAGGCACGCCGCTCCTCGTTCATCAGCGGATTGCCGTTCCATGCCTCGGGAACGAGCATCATCATGGCATGAGCCAGCGAGTAGCCGCCCTGCACCAGGAATTCGAGCGCGTTGTCGAAGCAGGCGGTGTCGGACTGGCCCTCATAGGAGATCGGCCAGAGCTTCGAGATGTCGGCGCCGAACAGCTCGGAATCGACGCTCGCCTGCCGCGCCGCCATCCAGTTGACGTTGCCGCGCAGCGTGTTGATCTCGCCGTTATGGGCGACCATCCGATAGGGATGGGCGAGACGCCAGGACGGGAAGGTGTTGGTGGCGAAGCGCTGATGGACGAGCGCGAGCGCGCTCTCGAAGCGCGGATCGGTCAGATCCTTGAAGTAGCTGCCGAGCTGGGTCACCAGCACCATGCCCTTGTAGACGATGGTGCGCGCCGACATCGAGACCGGATAATAGGTCGCGGTCGCCCGGTCCTGGCGCTGATAGACCTTGTTGGAGACGGACTTCCTGAGGACATAGACCTTGCGCTCGAAATCCTCCTCGCTCGCAATCTCGGCCGGACGGCCGACGAAGAGCTGGCGGTGGACCGGCTCGGTCTCCAGTACGGCCTCGCCGAGATCACTGTTGTCGACCGGCACGTCGCGCCAGCCCAGGAAGATCAGCCCCTCCTCGGTGACCGCCTGCGCCACGATCTCCTCGCAGACCGCGCGATCCTGCGCCTCCTGCGGCATGAAGAACTGACCGATGGCATAATGGCCGACCTCGGGCAGCACGATGCCGAGCTTGGCCGCCTCCTCGCTGAAGAAGCGATGCGGGATCTGGGTGAGGATGCCGCAGCCATCGCCGAGCTTGGGATCGGCCCCGACCGCGCCGCGATGGTCGATATTGTGGAGAATTTGCAGGCCCTGCGCGACGATGGCGTGGCTCTTGCGGTTCTTCATGTCGGCGACGAAGCCGACGCCGCAGGAGTCCTTCTCCATCGAAGGGTCATAGAGCCCCTGGCGCCCCGGCATGGCCGGGTCGCGAACCTCGGGAAAACGCTCGAAAGGCTTGGCCCCGTCCAGAGAACCGGCGCCGCCCTTGACGACGCTGCTCGACTTGCTGGTTGCGCTCATCGTCAAACCCCGCTTGCCAATGCCCTTCCAGCTTCCGCCTGAGGCACCGTTGAGTCCACAAGTTCCTTGCCGTGCCGCCGCAGCCATGTCGCACCCGCAGGGACGGCAGAGAGCTGGGGCCGGCATGGCCGGACCGTTCATCTGTTGGAGGCTTGCTTGCGCTTGGTCTCGGGGCGCCCGCGTCCTCCGCAGGCGCCCGGGCTCTCGCCCGGCTTCGCCTGCCTTAGGCCGTCGCTTTACGGACGGCTCGCGTACGGTTGGCTTTGGCGTCTTTAGCCGTGCCCCACGTCATCGATCCGCTCCGTTGCGATGGCGCGACCTGAGCCCGGAGGCTGCGGTCAGCGCGGCGAAAAATGGGACAGCAATACTGTCCTATTGAGAGGAATTTGCCAGAATTCTAATGTCTGCACAAGAGCCGAATTTGCATCATAACGAAATTTTATTGCTATCTCGATCAATAGGCGGACATATCCGGCACGAAAGCGAGACTCAGCCAGCACGGTTCTTGTTCTGAGCCCCCCGCCGACAACTCTGCAGCATCGGCCGGCGCAGGATGCAAAGCGGCCCCGCCGGCACGACCTTGGCAGGCTCGCACCACGCCGGTATCGCTGCGGCATGAACTTCATCAGCGACAACACCGCCGGCGCCAGCCCCAACGTCATGGCCGCCATCGCCGCCGCCAACGACGGAACTGCCTCCGCCTATGGCACGGACCTCTGGACGCAAGGCGCGGAGCGCCGCTTCGCCGAGATCTTCGAGCATGAGGTCGCGGTCTTCCTGGTGACATCGGGCACGGCGGCGAATGCGCTCGCCCTGGCCAGCATCACGCGTCCATGGGGTGCCGTGCTGACCCATGAGGAAAGCCATGTCGCCGACGACGAATGCGGCGCCCCCGAATTCTTCAGCGACGGCGCGAAGCTGATCGGCCTGCCCGGCGCCGGCAACAAGATCCCGCCGGATCTGGTCACGCGGACTCTCGCGCGCTTCCGCGAAGGCGCGCTGCATCAGGTCCAGCCACAGGCGCTCTCGATCACCCAGGCGACCGAATGCGGCACGATCTACTCTCTTGACGAGATCGGCGCCCTGAAAGCGGCCGCCGCACCGCGCGGCCTCGCCGTTCACATGGACGGTGCGCGCTTCGCCAATGCGCTGGTCACGCTCGGCTGCAGCCCAGCCGAGATGACCTGGAAGGCCGGCGTCGACGTGCTCTCCTTCGGCGGCACCAAGAATGGCGCCTGGGCTGCGGAGGCGGTGATCTTCTTCGACCCTGCCAAGGCCGGCGAACTCAAATGGCGCCGCAAGCGCGCCGGCCAGACCCTGTCCAAAGGCCGTCTGATCGGCGCGCAGTTCGACGGCCTGCTGGCGGACGGACACTGGCTCGACCTTGCCCGCCACGCCAATGCCATGGCGGCAAGGCTGGCCAGCGCTGTCGACAAGAGCAGCGAGGCACGCCTGGCCTGGCCCTGTCAGGCCAATGCCGTGTTTCCGATCTTGTCTGCTGCCTTGCAGACGCGGCTGAAGGAGGCGGGCGTCGGCTACCTCCCATGGTCGGAACGGTCTCTTCCGGAAGGGGTGACACTTGCCGAGGGCGAAGTCGTCGGCCGCTTCGTGATGTCTTTTTCGACGCAGGAAGCCCAGGTCGAGCGGCTGGCCGCACTGATCGAGGCCTGAGAAGGCTGGATTCCCTCCCGATTCCAGCCCCAAGCATGCCGCAATCCCTAACGAAGACTGAAACTGGATTTCAGTGCTTGGAAGGGATGACTCTATGGCATTTCGTTCGCCCGCGCCGACGCGCAGCGTGCTGATGGGCCTGGCGGCCGCCGCCGCCCTGGCCGGGACGGCCGGCGCCGCCTCGGCCCAGCCCTATCTCTACGAAGAAGACGTCCCCTATATCGAGCAGCGCTTCGGCCACAGCTATCGCTATGCGGCGCCCCGCCCCCCTGCGCAGATCCCGTACCGCGCCCTGGGCCTCATCGCCGCGCGCGATGTCGGCCTCGCGCGGATCGACCGCACGATCCGGACGGCCTCATCCATTGTCGTCGATGGCCGGACCCGGTCGGGCGCGCGTGTCAGGCTGGTTCTCGACCCTTACACCGGTGACCTTCTCGACGAGATCGTACTCCAGGCGCCGCCCCGCGCCGCGCCGCATGTCGCTCGCGTCGACCCTCGCGAAGAGGCCAGGCCGCCGCAGCCGCGTGCGGTGCCGCGCCCGCCGGAACGACCTCCCTCACTGAAGCCACCGGGCCAGGCGACCGCACCCGCGACCGTGGTTCCGCCGTCCCCGGCAGCACCGCCGCGCGCCGAGCCCGCCCCCGCGCCGGAGAAGCCCCCCGCATCGGCCAGCGCTCCGGCGACCGAGACGCCGCCCTCGCCCGCAGCGCCGCCGCAGGCCGAGCCGGCAGCGCCCGCCGAAAAGCCGCCGGCTGCGGCGAGCGCACCCGCGACCGACATCCCGCCCACCCCCGCGGCGCCGGCTGCGCCGACGCCGGGCCCGAGCGACCCCACGACCGGCGCGGACAAGCCCAGGCTGGTCAATCCCAGCGACGTCCGCGGCACGGAGCCGGCCGAACGCGAGCCGCCGCTGGCCCGCTCCGAGCAGCCCGGAATCCCGGCGCAACTGCCGCCGGTCCAGACTCCAGACGCGACGCCGACGACGCCGAAGCCAGAAACCCCGGCCGTGCCGGTGACGCCGCTGGACTGAGACGCGGGGCCGCAATGGCTCGGAACGCGAAACGACAAAAGGGCGCCCCCGGTCTCCCGGAGGCGCCCTCGTCATTCAGGCGGTTGATGCCGGCGCGTTACGCGGCCTTGGCTTCGAGCACCTTGGCCTTGCCGCCGCTGATCGCAATCTGGCGGGGCTTCTTGGCCTCGGGAATCTCGCGCACGAGATCGATGTGGAGCAGCCCGTTCTCGAGGCTGGCGCCGGTCACCTGTACATAATCGGCGAGCTGGAAACGACGCTCGAAGGCGCGCGCTGCGATGCCCTGATGCAGAACCTCGCGCTTCTCGCCATTGTCGTTGGCCTGTTTCTCACCGCGCACGGTCAGCGCGTTCTCCTTGCTCTCGATCGCAAGGTCGCCCTCGCCGAAGCCAGCGACCGCGATCGTGATGCGGTAGGCGTTCTCGGCGGTCCGCTCGATGTTGTAGGGCGGGTAGCTCGGCGCGGAATCGGCGCTGCCGGCCTGGTCGAGCAGCGAGAACAGGCGGTCGAAGCCGACGGTCGAGCGATAGAGCGGGGAAAGATCGAAGTGACGCATGATGTCCTCCAAAGGAAGCGACGTTTGGTCAGCCCGCCTCGTCATGAGCGCAGGCTTTAGTGAGGTTCGCGCAGCCGGTTCCGGCCTGCGCCACACTGAGTTGGGAAGGTGTTTTCGGCTTTTCAAGAGGCGGTCACGGCGGGCATAAATAAGGCTCGCGCCCAACGGCGGCGGGAACCGCCTGTCGATACGAAAGCCCGGAATGGCCGACGCCGAACTCTTCGTTCATCCCGACTATCCGGTGCCCGGCCATGGCAAGGCCTGGTTCGCGACGACGCGTGACGGCGCGCAACTGCGCTTCGCGAGCTGGCGGCCGACGGTGAAGCCGGTGCGCGGCACGGTCGTCCTCGTCCAGGGCCGGGCCGAGTTCATCGAGCGCTACAGCGAGACCATCGCCGAGCTGCGCCGGCGCGGTTTCCATGTGCTGGCCTTCGATTGGCGCGGGCAGGGCGGCTCGCAGCGCTTCCTCGCGCGCGAGCGCAAGGGCCATGTCGGCCGCCTGCGCCACTACGAGAACGATCTCGCGCTCGCCATGGCCCAGATGCAGGAGAAGCTGCCCGGCCCCTATTTCGTGCTCGCGCATTCGATGGGCGCCGCACTTTGCCTCGACGCCGCGCGCCACGGCGCTCTGCCCGTCTCGCGGCTGGTCGCGCTCGCACCGATGCTGGGCCTGACCATCACCGAGAACCCGAAGGCCGCGAGCCGGCTGGCGAGCCTGCTGTTCTGGCTCGGTTTCGGCCGCGCCTTCATCCCCGGTGGCGGGGATACCGCGATTGCGACCAAGCCCTTCGACGACAACCGGCTGACCGGCGATCCCGATCGCTATGCCCGCAACAGCTCGCTTTCGGCAGCGGCACGCCAGCTCAGCATCGGTGATCCGACCATCGCCTGGGTCCGCAACGCCTTCCGCCTGATGACGCGGCTGAATGCGCCGAACGCAGCGCGCGAGGTCCGGGTGCCGACGCTGGTCATCGCCGCTGGCCGCGACCGCGTCGTCTCGACACCGGCGATCGAACGCTTTGCCGCCCGCCTCAAAACCGGCCAGGCGCTGATCCTGCCGACCGCGCGTCACGAGATCCTGATGGAGATCGACGCGATTAGGGCGCAGTTCTGGGCCGCCTTCGACGCCTTCATTCCCGGCGAGGACGCCAGCCTGAACCCGGAGGGGGCCGCTTCAGCCGGCGAGCAAGGCCAGCGCGGCCTCATGCAACGCCTTGCTGGCAGCGGCGACGACGCGCCCGCCTCCGGCGGCGCTGCCGCCATCCCATGAGGTGACGACGCCGCCGGCGCCCTCGATGATCGGGATCAGCGCGACGATGTCATAGGGCTTCAGCCCGCTCTCGATGACGAGATCGACATGGCCGGACGCCAGCATGCAGTAGGCGTAGCAGTCGCAGCCATAGCGCGCGAGGCGCACCTGGCTCTCGACGCGGCCATAGGCTTCCGCCTCCTCGCCCTTGAACAGCGCCGGCGAGGTCGTCATCAAGGTTGCGGCAGACAGATCCGACACCTGGCGCGTCCGCAGCGTCCTTGCGCCGCCCGGCCCCTCATAGCGCGCCTCGCGCCCGTCGCCCGAATAGCGCTCGCCGGTGAAGGGCTGGTGCATCATGCCGTAGACCGGGGTGCCGTGGCGGGTCAGGCCGATCAGCGTGCCCCAGACCGGGATGCCGGAGATGAAAGCACGGGTGCCGTCGATCGGGTCGAGCACCCAGACATATTCGGAATCGGTGTTCTCATTGCCGAATTCCTCGCCGAGCACGCCATGAGCCGGGAAGCTGCGCTGGATCAGATGGCGCATGATCGTCTCGCCGGCGCGGTCCGCCTCGGTCACGGGATCGAACACGCCACCGACCGATTTGTCCTCCATCGCGTGATGGGCCCGGAAGAACGGCAGGATGGCCTGGCCGGACTGGGTCGCAAGCTCCGCGACGAAGGCTCCGAAATCCACCGCACTCATGTCTGCCCCTTACGCTTACGCGGCGTGGTGCCGCGCCGCCGCTTTGCATCGTCACGTCCCTGATGGGCAGGTCGTTCCGGAAAGGCAAGTCGCCCTCGATAGCGGGGCGACCTAACGGCACTCGACTTCGTCATGCGATGGACGCATGCCCCATGCGACACCTGCTTGTTCGAAATTTTGGTCAGGCCACTTGCTTTTTCGCACTGCACCGTCATATTGTGCACTGCGAAGGGGCGATCACCTCAAGCCTTCGTTGCCCTCCTTGGGCGTTTCCTCCCTAGACTTGGGCCGCCACGCAAGTGTGCGGCCCTTTTTTCTGGGTTGCCACGGCAACTTGGGCGACCGGCGATCCGCCAAGGGAGTTTGGATCAAGGGGCCGATGCCCCGCCTATTCGGCCGCCTGCCGGAACTCATCGAGCCAGCCGCTCCAACGCGCGAAGCAATCCGCCATGGCCGATGCGATCACCTGCTCGAGCGCGGCGAAGCCGTCATGCGGCAGTAGCGTCGCCTCATCCATGTAGAGCGCCCGGTTGATCTCGATCTGCAGCGTGTGGACGCCAGAACTCGGCGCGCCATAATGCTCGGTGATGAAGCCGCCTGCATAGGGCCGGTTGCGGGTCACGCTCAGGCCGAGCCGGCTGAAGGCGGCCTCGGCGATGTCGGTGATGTAGGCCGCGGCGCTGGTACCGAAGCGATCCCCCAGGATGACGTCCGGCTTGGCCGGCCCGTCGCGATCCAGCCCATTCGACGGCATCGAATGGGCATCGACCAGGATGCAGGTGCCGAAAGCGCGCTGCGTGCGCTGCACGAGGTCGCGCAGGCCGGCGTGATAAGGCCGGTAGAGCCCGTCGATTCGCCCGAGCGCCTCCTCCACCGGAATGCGCCCGAAATAGATCTCATGCGCGTCGCCGACGACGCGCGGGATCGTGCCGAGCCCGCCGGCGACCCGCATCGAGCGCGTATTGGCGAAAGGCGGCAGGCGGCCGTCGAACATGCGCGGGTCGAGCTCATAGGGCTCGCGGTTGACGTCCAGATAAGCGCGCGGGAACTCGGCGACCAGCAGCGGCGCGCCCAGCGAGACGCTGCGCGCGAAAAGCTGGTCGACATAGGCATCCTCGGAGCGGCGCAGCGAGCGCAGCGGCAACCTCGCCCGGTCGACGAAGCTGCGCGGATAGCGCCGTCCGGCATGCGGCACGTCGACCACCACCGGCACGACATGCAGCGCCGGCTGGTACAGCGTGAACGGCCGCTCGATCTCGGCGACGACGTCCTCGGGACCAGGCAGGAAGGGGGCTGGAAAAGCGCTCATGCCCGCCAACACAAGCACACAAAGCGGCGGGGTTGAAGCGCAGCGCACGCGCAGCCGCCATCGCCGGTGGATTCACGCGTTGTTTACCATAGTGGTGCCTTATAGAAGCGTAGGGTTCCACGCACGGGGATGGGCCGATAACCCTGCCGGCGCCGGCCCTGGAATCAGGCGCGGGCGCCAGAGAACGAGACAAGGGTCGCCTGGCCGCGCCCCTCATCTGTGACGACAGGCCTTACGGGGACGGACATTCAGGCCCATGACCAAGATACTTCTCGCCGAAGACGACAACGACATGCGCCGTTTCCTGGTCAAGGCCCTGCAGAATGCGGGCTACGACGTGGCGTCCTTCGACAACGGGCTTTCGGCGTATAACCGCCTGCGCGAAGAGCCCTTCGAGCTGCTGCTGACCGACATCGTCATGCCCGAGATGGACGGCATCGAGCTGGCGCGGCGCGCGACCGAGCTCGATCCCGACATCAAGGTGATGTTCATCACCGGCTTTGCCGCCGTGGCCCTGAACCCCGATTCGCAGACGCCGAAAGACGCGAAGGTCCTCTCCAAGCCCTTCCACCTGCGCGAGCTGGTGAACGAGGTCGAAAAACTCCTTGCCGCCTGAGGCTTGTGCACAGGCGCTGCTCGTACAGAGATTTTCTCGCGAAGCGCCTTGCAAGCCATGAAGCGAGCGGCTATAGCCGCACACCTCGCAACATGGTCAGCCCGAAACGGCGCGCCATGTTCCGGCCGCCGCGACGACATCCCGACGCGGCAGACGGGCGCGTAGCTCAGCGGGAGAGCACTACGTTGACATCGTAGGGGTCACAGGTTCGATCCCTGTCGCGCCCACCATTTTCGAAGCCCCGGAGACTGCTGGCAAAAGCGGTCTCCGGGGTTTTCGTTTCTGGCCATGCCGGCGAGCCTATTCGAGGACCTCGTCGGCGCTGGCGAGCAGGCTTGGCGGAACGGCGATGTCGAGTGCTCTGGCCGTCTTGAGATTGATGACCATCCGAAACTTGGTCGCGAGCTGGATCGGCAGGTCGCCCGCCCGCTCGCCCCGGACGATTCGATCGACATACCCCGCAGCCTGCCGGAACAGCTCGGGAATATCGGCGCCATAGAACATCAGCGCGCCCGCCTCGACGAATGTCGGCCATTCCGAGATCACCGCGACCTTCAGCTCGGCGCAGTTCCGGATGATCTCGTCCTTGAGGCTGACCGTCAGGAAGTCGGTGATCACGATCACCGCATCGCCACCACGGCTCTTCAAGTTCCGCAGATGCTCGGCGACATCGCCCGGCAAGGCCGAGCGCAGGCCGAGCCTTAGGGCTTCGAACCCCTGTGCCCGGGCCGCCGCCTCGGTCTGGCCGCCCCATTCGCGAAATACGGGATCGGCGACATTGTGCAGGATACCGAGCATGGAGGATCGCGGCAGGATCTCGCGCAGCGCCTCGATCCGCTTCGCCGACAACGCCTCCCCGAAATAGGAGAATCCGGTCACGCGGCCACCGGGTTTCGCGAGGCTTGCGAACAGGCCCTGATCGCTGGGAACCGGCGGCAGGCCGAGCGCGACGATCGGGATCTGCGTCGCACGATGAATCGCCCGCGCCGCCGCCGGCCCCGGCGCCACGAAGACATCGACCGGGCGAAGCGCCATCTCGTCGATGAAGCGCCCCGCCAGCCCGAGATCGCCGGCAGCATGGCGGCTTTCCAGCAGGATCGTCCGCCCTTCGACGTGCCCCCGCTCTTGCAGGCCTCGCCGGAGCGCCGCGATCAGCGGGCGGTCGGCCGGCTCCGTCGCAAGGCCGAGAAAGCCCACGGCAGGCGGCCTGCTCCTCGTCTGTGCCAGGCTGCGCGGAATCGTGGCTAGGCCGGCGGCAAGAGCAAGGAGATTCCGCCTCTGCATGCGACAACCTCGCTCAGCTCAGCCTGCGAAGAGCCTACTCTCCTGACGTCAACGCTGCCACAGGAGGCGAATCAGCGCCGACAAACCTCAAAAGCGCTTGCGGCGCCGGTCCGCCAGCACGGCCATGGCCGCGTTGCGCCCCGGTGCCCCGGTGACGCCGCCGCCCGGATGGGCGCCCGAGCCGCAGAGGTAGAGCCCCGGCACGGGCATGCGGTAGTCGCCATGGCCGAGCACCGGCCGCGCCGAGAAGAGCTGGTCGAGCGTCAGCCGGCCATGGAAGATGTCGCCACCAACGAGCCCGAAGCGCGCCTCGAGATCGGCGGGCCCGAGCGCCAACCGCCCGATGACCGAGGCCTTGAAGCCCGGCGCATACCGATCGACCGTCTCGATCATCAGGTCGGCGACGCTCTCGCGACAATCCTCCCAGGCGAGGCCGTTCGGCAGCTCCGGCGCGACATGCTGGCAGAACAGGCTCGCGACATGCTGGCCCGGCGGGGCGAGCGTATCGTCCAGCGTCGAGGGGATCAGCATCTCGACGATCGGCTCGCGCGACCAGCCATCGAGCCGTGCCTGCGCATGGGCGCGGTCCATATAGGCGAGGCTGGGTGCAATGATGATGCCGGCTGTGAGATGGTCGCCCGCTTCGGGCAGGCTGGCAAAGCGCGGCAGTTCGGAGAGCGCGACGTTCATCCGGAAGGTGCCGGAGCCCGAGGCGTAGCGGCCGATGCGTTCGGCGAAATCAGCCGGCACGGCCGCGGCATCGACCTTGGAGAAGAGCAGGCGTGGATGCAGGTTGGAGACGACCGCCCGCGCCCGCACCACGTCGCCGGCCTCCGTCACAGCGCCGACGGCCCGGCCGCGCTCGGTCAGCACCTCGGCGACGGGCGCGTCGAGCCTGATCTCGACGCCAGCCTCCGCGCAGGCCTTCGCCATCGCCTGCGTGATCGCTCCCATGCCACCGATGGCATGGCCCCAGGCACCTTTGCGGCCATTCACCTCGCCGAAGACATGGTGCAGCAGCACATAGGCCGAGCCTGGCGTGTAGGGGCTGGCATAGTTGCCGACGACGGAATCGAAGCCGAACAACGCCTTGACCGGATCGCTCTCGAACCAGCCGTCGAGCCAGTCGCCGGCCGATTTCGTGAAGAGGTCCATCACGTCGCGGCGGCCGGTGGTGTCGAGCCCGCCGAGGCGCCGGCCGAGGCGCCCGGCCTCGATCAGCTCCGGCAACGCCGCCCGCCAGCCGGCATCCGTCAGATTGGGCGGGGCGCGCAAGACCAGCTCGCGCAGCACCGTGGCCACCGTCTCGAGCCGATCCTCATAGGCGGCGAGCCGCTCGGCATCCCGGGTCGAGAACTTGGCGACCTCCGTGGCGGTTCGTCCCGGCCCGGCGGCGAGGTATTGCCCATCCGGCAGCGGCAGGAAATTACCCAGCCGACGCTCGACGATGCGCAGGCCATGGCGCGCCAGTTCCATCTCCCGGATGATCTCGGGCCTGAGCAGGCTCACGGTGTAGCTTGCCGTCGAGTTCCGGAAACCCGGATGGAATTCCTCCGTCACCGCCGCGCCACCGACGACATGGCGACGCTCCAGCACCGTGACCTTGAGGCCGGCGCGGGCAAGGTGAAAGGCGCAGACGAGCCCGTTATGCCCGGCACCGAGAATGACAATGTCCGCTTCGCTGGTCGCCATGTTCCGCCTGTCCGATTCGCCGCACTGTGCTGACCGAGGCGCGCTACGGCAATCACCACATCGCCGGCAATATCAGGCATCGCCAATATCTATTTGCCCCCTTCCCCGCCGCCGCTCGATAGTTACCGCCTCTGCCACTCACGGCCCGGCGAAAGCGCGGCGGTGGCCCCGTTTCAGAACGCACAGAAGACGAGTCCCATGGAACAGCCAGTCAAAGCCCGCATCGACATGGATCGCTTCTGGGCGACGATCGAGCGCTCGGGAGAGATCGGCCCGGGCCGGCCCGGCGGCCTGTCGCGGCTGGCCGCGTCCGATGCCGACAGGGAAGTGCGCGACCAGTTCGTCGCCTGGTGCCGAGAGGCGGGGCTCACGATCCGGGTCGACGGCATGGGCAACATCTTCGCCCGCCGCCCGGGGCGCGACGACAGCCTGCCGCCGGTGGTGATGGGCAGCCATCTCGACACCCAGTTCAACGGCGGCCGCTTCGACGGCATCCTCGGCGTGCTCGGCGGGCTCGAGGTCTGCCGCGCGCTGGATGCGATCGGCCATCGCACCCGCAGGCCGATCGAGGTGGTCAACTGGACCAATGAGGAAGGTGCCCGCTTCTCGCCACCGATGGTCGGCTCCGGCGCCTTCGTCGGCGCCTATGCGCTCGACTGGGCGCAGGGCCGGCGCGACGAGGACGGCAAATCGATCGGCGAGGAGCTCGCCCGCATCGGCTATCTCGGCGCGATGGAGGACAAGCCGCACGCCTTCGACGCCTATTTCGAGCTGCATATCGAGCAGGGGCCGATCCTCGACCGCGAGGGCATGCAGGTCGGCGTCGTCACCGGCGGCTTTCCCTCCACCGGCATGCTGATCGAGTTCAAGGGCGAGACCGCCCATACTGGCCCCTGGCCGATGGAGCGGCGCAAGAACGCGCTGATCGCCGGCGCACGCTTCCTCGTCGCGGTCGACGATCTCGGCTGGACCCATGCCGGCACGGGCGGCAAGGCGACGGCTGCGCGCCTCGTCGCCTGGCCGAACAAGCCCGGCATCCTCTCCGACTGGGCCCAGGCCGTCGGCGATGTCCGCCACCCCGACCCGACGACCTCGGCCGTCATGGCCGAGGCGATGCGCCGCGCCGCCTTCGAGGCAGCAGCCAAGGCCGATTGCGGCGTCGAGATCCTCGATGTCTGGCAGTGGGGCGGGCGCATCTTCGCGCCGGAGCTGATCGACCAGGTCCGTGCGATCGCGACGGAACGCGGCTACCGCCACATGGACATCCTCAGCCAGGCCGGGCACGACGCCTATTTCGTCGCCCGCCATGCGCCGACGACGATGATCTTCACGCCCTGCAAGGGCGGCGTCACCCATAACAATGGCGAATTCTGCTCGCGCGACGATCTCGAGCCGGGCCTCGACGTCCTGCTGCAGTCCGTGCTCGCCAGGGCCGACCGGCAGGGTTAGAATAGGTGACGGCGAAGGCCGGGTACGTCGCTGGAGCAGCCCTCCGGCGCGGCATTGCCGGCTGACGATAATTTACGCCCTCCCCCCGATGACGGCGCGCTTTCCTTGCGCTAGGATCGCGCTTCCCGGTCACTCATCCTTGAAGCTCCATGTTCGATCGTCGCAAGCCTCCTGCCGCTCAGCCCTTCGTCACGCACGAAAATATCGAAGCCAAGGTCAAATGGTTCGACCCCGAGAAAGGGTTCGGCTTCGCATCGCCGGCCGACGGCTCGGGCGATGTCTTCCTCCACATCTCCGCGATCGGCCCGCTCGATCAGCAGGACCTTCAGCCGGGGGCGACGATCATCGCCGATCTCGGCGAGGGACGCCGCGGCCTCCAGGTCGTCGCGGTTCATGAGATCGACGCCTCGACCGCGACGCCGGCGGCGCCGCGTGCGCCCCGCGCTCCCCGCGACGATTTCGGCGGCGGCTACAATGATCGCGGCGACCGCGGTGGCTATGGCGGCGACCGAGGCGGCTACGGCGGCGGCGGATATTCCGATCGTGGCGACCGCGGTGGCTACGGCGGCGGTGGCGGTGGCTATTCCGACCGCGGCGATCGTGGCGGCTTCGGTAGCCGTGACAGCGGCCCGATGGAAGGCCCCTTCGACGGCGCCGTGAAGTTCTTCAACTCGGAGCGCGGCTTCGGCTTCATCGCTCCGGACCAGGGCGGGCCGGACGTGTTCCTGCACGTCTCCTCCCTCAGCCGCAGCGGCCTGCAGCCGCCGATGGACGGGCAGCGTATCCGCTTCTCGATCCGCGCCGGCAAGAAGGGCCCGGAAGCGGCGAACGTCAGCTTCCTCTGAAGCCCGGACGAAACGAAATCAGGCCCGCCGGTTCACGCCGGCGAGCCTTTTTCTTTGGGCATCGCCCCGTGTGTCACACGCCCTCGACGATGCGGATATCTCGTTCCGCCCCATTGCCGAGCAGGGCCAGGGCCTCCTGATAGGCGGGGCTGTCGTGCACCCGTTGTGCGTGCTCGACACTGTCGAATTCGATGACGACCGTCCTTTGCTGCAATCCGGCCTCGTAGGTCACGGACGGCAAGCCTCGCACCAAGATGCGGCCGCCCCCTGCCGTGATCGCAGGCCCGCTCAGCTTCGCGTAGGCCGCCAGCGCGTCCTGATCGCTCACCGATCGATAGGCCGCAACCCAATATGCTTTTGCCATGTCAAACCCTGCGATGAGAGAAAGGGCTCGTTCGGAGCGCGGAATTGACCGAGCGGAAGCAGCATGTCCCTCGATGCGCTGGCCAGCAAGCGAAAGTCTCGATCGGCACGAGAGCGCGCCGGCCAAGGCCATGACCTACGCCGCCCGCCAGGATCTTGCTCTCGGCAGGCACTTCCTCTGGAAGGAAGCGCGACGCCATCGTCGCCCACTATGCCCCCGCCGGCCGGCTTGATAGACGCCCAAACCGCCGAGGCGTACCATCGCGCATTGTGCTGCACTCTAGTGATGGCTTGGCCAATGGGCGAAGAACATGTGCCACGCCGCCTCGCCGCAATCCTCGCCGCCGACGTCGTCAGCTACACGCGCCTGATGGAAGCCGATGAGCAGGGCACGCTGGCCCGGCTCAAATCCCTGCACCGCGACGTGCTGCAACCCGAGGCCGGGCGGCATGGCGGCCGTATCTTCAAGACGATCGGCGACGGTGTCCTGATCGAGTTCGCCAGCGCGGTCGACGCCGTCAGAGGCGCGATCGAGATCCAGCGTTCGCTTGCCTTGCCTGGCGAGGGGATCGCCGCGAAGCAGCGGCTTGCACTGCGGATCGGCATCAGCCTCGGCGACGTCATCGTTGAAGGCGACGACCTCTACGGAAACGGTGTCAATGTCGCCGTCCGCATGCAGACCCTGGCTGCACCGGGCGGCATCTGCATCTCCGGCAATGTCCATGAACATCTCGGCAATGCGCTCGACATCGCTTTCGACGACCTTGGAGAACAGGCCGTCAAGAACCTGGACCGGCCGATCAGGTGCTACCGGGTCAGCGACGCCGCCTTGAAGCCGGGGGATCGGATCGTCGCGGCCCCGGCTCTGCCGGACGAGCCCTCGATCGCCGTCCTGCCTTTCGACAATCTGAGCGGCGCCGCGGAACAGGACTATTTCGCCGACGGGATAACCGAGGACATCATCACCGCCCTTTCCCGGCTGCGCTGGCTCTTCGTGATCGCGCGCAACTCCACCTTCTCCTACAAGGGGCGGGGTGTGGATGTCCGCCAGGTCGCCCGCGAACTCGGGGTCCGATACGTCCTCGAAGGCAGCGTCAGAGCCGCGGGACAGCGGATCCGGATCACCGGTCAGCTGATCGACGCACAAAGCGGCAAGCACCTCTGGGCCGAGAAATACGATCGCGATCTGACCGACGTCTTCGTGGTTCAGGACGAAATCACCAATGTCGTCGTCGCCACGATCGAGCCTCACCTCTACGCGGCGGAAGGCGCGCGGGCTGCCGGCAAGACGCCGGGAAACATCGACGCCTGGGGACTGGCCGTCCGCGCAATGGGCCTGATCAACAAGGTCGGGCGCCGCCAGAACGACGAGGCCCAGACGCTCCTGCGACAGGCCATCTCCCTGGATCCCGGCTACGCGCGAGCCCATGCCCTGCTGGGCTGGGCGATCTGGTGGGCGTCGCTTTGCTACTGGGTGCCCGAGACCAGGGAAGGTTACGCGCAGGCCGCACGTCACGCCGAAGTGGGCCTGACCTGCGATCCGGGCGATCCGTGGGCGCGGATGACATTCGGCCTGTGCCTGAGCACCGCAGGCCAGCACGAGCGAGCCCTGGCGGAACTGCGCGCAGCCCTCGAACTGAATCCGAGCTTTGCGCTGGGACGATCCGCCTATGGCTGGGGCTTGCTGCGCTCGGGCCGCTATGACGATGCGGTCGCGGAGACCGGCAAGGCCATCCGCATGAGCCCGCTCGACAGCTTTGCGGGAATCTACACGGCGATCCATGGCCTGGCCCTTCTCGGGGCGCGGCGGTTCGAGGAGGCGCTGCCTCACCTTCGTCGATCGGTCGCGGCCTTCACCGAGTACTCAGGGCACTACAACACCTTGATCAGCTGTTGCGGCCATCTCGGCCTGATCGAGGAGGCACAGGAGTTCATTGCGGCCCGGGCTCGCGTCGGGCCGCCGCTGCGTCTCTCGGTGCTCCGCCAGAACCTCGGGAAATTCGCGCATTGCGAGGTGTTCGTCGAAGGGCTGAAGAAGGCCGGCGTGCCCGAATGAAGCGTCGGCCACCGTCCAGACAGCCCTGCGCCTTGCGGTTCGGGCGCTCCGCCGCCCGCTCTAGACGCGCTCCAGCGCCCGGTGCGGCAGCGCCGGCAGCGTGACCGCGATGGCATCGCCCGCCGCGATGTCACCGCCCTGCAGCACGACGCCCATGATGCCGGCCTTGCGGACGAGCCGGCCTTGCTCGTCACGTCCGAGCACGGCCTTGAGCAGACCAGGGCGGAACGCCTCGATCTGGGCGCATGGATTGCGCAACCCGGTGATCTCGACCAGCGCCTCCGCACCCAGCCGCAGGCGCGCGCCGACCGGCAGCCCGAGCAGGTCGATCCCGCGCGTCAGCACGTTCTCGCCCATCTGCCCCGGCGCGACCTCGAAACCGGCAGCGTTCAGTTCGTCGAGCAGTTCGGCATGCAGCAGATGGACTTGGCGAAGGTTGGGTTGGGTCGGATCGACCGCGACGCGCGAGCGGTGCTTCACCGTCTCGCCGCAATGCCCGTCACCCTCGACGCCAAGGCCCTTCAGCAGACGGATCGAGCCCTGCACCGGCTTGCTGAAGCGATGCCCGGGGGCCCCGCTCACCGTGATCACCGTCGCCATCGTCACCACGTCTCACATCCGGCCGGTCAGCATAGCCGGCTTCTGGCACGAATACGGCACGCTGGCGAGACGCCCATATGACAAAGCCGGCTCCGCGAACGGAACCGGCTTCGCTGAGTGCACCGCAATCGGGCGTGACGTCAGTGGCCCTCGTCGAGCCCGCCCACATGCTTCTGGGTATAGAGTTCGAGGCCGATCCGCCCGATCAGATCGAGCTGAGTCTCGAGGAAGTCGATATGCCCTTCCTCGTCAGCCATGAGATCCTTGAAGAGCTGCTCGGACGGATAGTCGCCGACCTCGCGGGCGTAGCTGGCAGCTTCCTGGTAGAGTGCGCGCGCCTCGATCTCCGCCTTGAGGTCGCATTCGATGACCTCCTTGACGTTCTCGCCGATTCGGAGCGCGTCGAGGGTCTGCAGGTTCGGGAAGCCTTCGAGGAACAGGATGCGATCGACGAAGCGGTCGGCGTGGACCATCTCCTCGATCGACTCCTTCTTCCAGGTCTTGGCCATCTCCTTCAGGCCCCAGTTGTCCAGCATGCGGTAGTGCAGCCAGTACTGGTTGATGGCGGTGAGTTCCGAGCGAAGCCCCTTGTTGAGATATTCGATGACCTTCTTGTCGCCCTTCATGACATCGCTCCCGACCAACACATTAGAATGATACTAATGTATGGCACGGGTTTACGGAAGGAAAGCGAAAAGAGGTCGTCCAGCCGAGATATTCGGCAGCCCTCAGGCGACGGCCAGCTCGTCGTCGATGGCGAGCCCGTCCAGCATCTGGCCGACGGAGACATGGACCGCGCATTCGATGTCGCGGCTGGCGCATGAACCGCACTGCGTCATGCAGGCGGCGCGCGCCTCTGCCAGGATGGCGCGGACTTCGCGCGCGCAACGTCCGCAATCCGGGCTGCAGCCGAGGCAGTCATAGGCCTCGCCGGCCGTCCTCGGGCCGGAGCCGTCAGGGGCGATGGTGCCCTTGATCTGGGAGCAGGACAGGACGTTGCAGGAACAGACGATCACGTCGGAACGATCACTTGCGAAAAATTCAGGCGTGATGGGACGCCAGATGCGAGAGCGGCATCTTGGTTTCGACCTCCGAGCCATCGGCCCGGCGCAGCCGCACGATCACCTCCACCGAGGAGATCATCATGCCCTCCGGAGCCTCCGGCAGCCCTGCGACCTGGATCGTGGAACCCGGAATGTCGACGACGGTCTCGTCATCCTCGTTGTAGAAGTGGTGATGCTCGGAAACGTTGGTGTCGAAGAACGTCTTCGGGCCCGAGACCGAGACCTGGCGCAGCAGGCCGGCTTCGGAGAACTGGCGCAGCGTGTTGTAGACGGTCGCAAGCGAGAGCGGCTCGCGGGCGCGCAGCGCCTCCTCATAAAGCATTTCGGCGCTGACATGGCGGTCGCCCTTGGCGAAGAGCAGCCAGCCCAGCGCCATGCGCTGCCGCGTCGGCCGCAGGCCGGCGGTGCGCAGACGCGCCTTCACGGCGCTGATCGGGCAGGAGGCAGGGCTCTTCTGCGGCCACGGAATATGATCCGCGGCAACTCGCTGATGGTCCTGATCCTTCAGGGACGAAACGCTCATAGACAACGCCTTCCGCAATGCCGGGATAGCCGGCCCGTAGTTTAGAAATCATCTAAACTACTGATATTGCTGTTATATTTGTCGCAATGGCGTCTCAATGTCAATCTTCGCGGGTGCGGCATCCGGTCATCCGGCTGTGCATGGAGCGCACGAAGCCGTGATGGCTGCAGGCCGGCCGCTCAGTGCCCTCCCCCGGCGCCCGGCGCCGCCGCTGGCGGCTTGCGCATGAACAGCGCCAGCAGAACCAGGCTCGCGAAGATCATGGTGAGCGCCAGGAACACGTCGCCGAAGGCCATGATCAGCGCCTGCTTGTGGGCGCGCTGGTTGAGCAGCGCGAGCGCCATCTGCTCGGCCGCCTCGCCATAGTCGAGGAAGCGCTGCATCATCTGCGCCAGCGCCTCTTCCGCGACCTGCCGGCCGGCGGCGACGCTCTCGTGCAGCCGCGTGATGTGCAGGTCGGTGCGGCTGTTCAGCATGGTGTTGATCACCGCCAGCCCGACCGCCCCGCCCAGATTGCGCGTCAGGTTGTAGAGCCCGGACGCATTCTTGAGCTGCGCCGGCGGCAGCGTGCCGAGCGCGAGGTTGTTGATCGGCACCATGCACAGCATCAGCGAGACGCCGCGCAGGATCTGCGGGATCAGCAATTCGTGGAAGTCCCAGTCCGCCGTGATTCCCGTGGCGATGTAGGTCCCGAGCGCAAAGCCCGCGAAGCCGATCATCATCTGCACGCGCGGGTCGATCTTCTGCGAGAGCCGGCCGGCGATCGGCGCCGTCAGGAACATGCACAGGCCAGTGACGAACATGGTCTCGCCGATCTGCAGCGCGTCATAGCCGCGGATGCGCCCGAGATAGACCGGATAGAGATAGGTCAGCCCGTAGAGCCCGATGCCCATGCAGAAGGAGAACAGCGAGCCGAAGGCGAAGTTGCGGTTCTTGAAGGCGTAGAGATCGACCAGCGGATCGTCCCGCGTCAGAGCCCGCCAGAAGAACAGCACCGCACCGGCCAGCATGACGCCGGTGAAGAACACGATCTCGTGGCTCTCGAACCAGTCGAGCCGCGTCCCCTCCTCCAGCACATACTCGAGGCTGCCGAGGAAGCCGGCCATGCCGAGCAGGCCGAGCCAGTCGAAGCGCTTCAGCAGGCCGGGCTGCGGCTTGTCGAAATCGATCAGCGTCCAGGCCGCGATCGTGACGCAGATGCCGGGCACGACATTGACCAGAAACAGCCAGTGCCAGGAGAAGGCATGGCTGAGATAGCCGCCGACGGTCGGCCCGATTGTCGGCGCGAGCGTCGCCACCAGCCCGATCAGCGGCGAGACGATCGGGCGCTTCGAGGCCGGAAAGATCGTGAAGGCGGCCGCGAAGACGCCGGGAATCATGCCACCGCCGATGAAGCCCTGCACAGCGCGCCACAGGATCATCTCGTTGATCGAGGACGACATCGCGCAGAGCACGCTGGAGATGGTGAAGCCGGCGGCGGCGATGCTGAAGAAGACCCGCGTCGACAGCGCCCGGCTGAGATAGCCCGACAGCGGAATCATGATCACTTCCGCGATCAGATAGGCCGTCTGCACCCAGGCGATCTCGTCCGACGAGGCCGACAGCCCCGCCTGGATCTCGGCCAGCGAGGCCGAGACGATCTGGATGTCGAGGATCGCCATGAACATGCCGAAGACCATCGCCACGAAGGCGAAGATCCGGCGCATCGGGATGGCGTCGTCTGCCGGCGGCGCGCCGCTCGGGCTGGTCAGGGTCGCGGTGGCCATGCCGGCCTCCCCATACGAGCCCTCATCCTGATGAGGCCCGCAAGGGCCGTCTCGAAGGATGCTCCAGCTTCGACCGGAGCCTCCTGGACCATCCTTCGAGACGCCACGTTCCGCGGCTGCTCAGGCTAAGGGTTGAGAAATCTGCGATTAAGTTCAGCGCCGGGCTTCTGGGCGCGGATCGATCTTCACCACCACGGACATGCCCGGTCGCAGGACGTGCTTGGCGGTTGCCTCCGGCGCCAGCGCGATTCGCACCGGCACGCGCTGGACGATCTTGGTGAAGTTGCCGGTCGCATTGTCCGGCGGCAGCAAGGTGAAGACCGAGCCGGTTCCGCCGGCAATGCCGCTGACCTTGCCCTCGAAGACCTCGCCCGGCAGCGCATCGACGGTGATCGTGGCGCGGTCGCCGATCTTCAGGGGGCCGACCTGCGTCTCCTTGAAGTTCGCATCGACATAGACCTGGTCGAGCGGGACGATCGACATCAGTCGCTTGCCGGCGCTGACGAGGTCGCCGAGCTGGACATTGGTGTTGGCGACGAGCCCGCTGATCGGTGCATTGACCTTGGTGAAGCTCAGGTCGCGCTCCGCCTTCTGCTCGGCCAGCTTGAGCTCGTCGGCCTGGCGCGCCGCCTCGACGCGCTGTGCCTTCAGCACCTCGACATTGGCCTTGGCCGCTGCGACGCCGGCCTGCGCACTGCCGAGCGAGGCCTTGGCCTGATCGCGTGCAGCGGTTGCCGCATCCAGCGTTGCCTGCGAGCCATAGGCCTTGGCCGCGAGGCTGTTGGCGCGCTCGAAATCCGCGGCCGTGCGCGTCACGCCGGCCTGCGCCGAATTCTCCTGCGCCTGCGCCTGCTCGAGGCTGGCGCGGCCGGCCTCGATCTGGCTGTCGATCCGGGCGAGCGTCGCCGCCGCCGTCGCGCTCTTGGCGCGGGCGCTCTCCAGCGCGATCCGCCAGTCGCCGTCATCGAGCGCGACGAGCGGCTGGCCGACCTTGACCTCCTGGTTCTGGACAACGGAGACCGAGGCGATGTTCGCGGCGAGCTTGGCCGAGATCGTCGCCATCTCCGCCCCGACATAGGCGTCGTCGGTCGAGACGATGAAACGGCCGTTGAACCACCAGTTGCCACCGAACCAGAGGCCGGCGCCAATCGCGGCCGTCCCGAGCAGCATCAACCCGGCGCGGCGCAGCGCCTTGCCCTTCGGCGGAGCCGCAGGGGTCACGGCCTCCTTCGGCGCATTCGCGATCTCGCGCCGCGCCTCGGCGGGCGCAGGTGCGGCTTCACCGACGGGATCGACCAGTTGCAGCCGGTCGCGACGCTGGCGGGTGCTTGTCTCGGCAGACATGGCTTCGTCCTGAACAAAACAATTCGAACCAGTCAGTTCGATTGCGCTTGAAATAGCGTGGCGCTTCACGCATATCAAGTCATATCGAACCGATTGGTTCGATTCTTTTTTCAAGCAGGCCTTCGCGCTGCCGGACGGGGACAATGAACGAGACTGCTGAGCCGATCGTTAAGGCCACCGCGCGCAATCGCCGTGTCGCGGGCATGGATCCCGAGAAGCGCCGCCAGATTCTCGACGGCGCTCAGGCCGTATTCGCGGCTCAGGGCTTCGACGCCGCGAGCATGAGCGAGATCGCGGCCGTCGCCGGCGTCTCCAAGGGCACGCTCTACGTCTATTTCGCCGACAAGGAGCACCTCTTTGTCGCCTTGATCGAACGCGAGCGCGAGACCCAGAAGGCCGCGGTCTTCGACGCGCTGAACGACGACCCCGATGTCGTCCGCGCCCTCACCCGCTTCGGCGAAGGGCTTGCCCATCTTCTGACCCGCGACTTCGTGGTCAGCGCCCATCGCATCGTCATCGGCGTGGCCGAGCGGATGCCCGATCTCGGCCGGGACTTCTACGAGAGCGGCCCCAAGCTGGGCGGCTATCGCCTGGCGCAGTTCCTGGCCGGCAAGGCCGAGCAGGGGCTGCTGTCGCTGGACGACGCCTATCTCGCCGCCGTTCAGTTCATCGACCTCTGCCAGTCGACCCTGCTGCGGCCACGCCTGTTCAATGCCATGCGCGAGCCCCCGTCGGACGATGAGATCCACCGCGTCGTCGCCTCCGCCGTCGCGATGTTCATGGCACGCTACGGCGCGCCGAGACGCTGACCTGCTGCCTCAGCCGCGCAGCTTCGCGGTGACCCGTTCCCGATGCGCGGTATAGAGGCCGGACCCTGCGATGATGACGGCGCCGACGAGCGTCCAGAAGTCCGGCAGGACAGCGAAGACGACCAGGCCGAGCAGTGAGGCCCAGAGCAGCTGGATATAGGAGAACGGCGCCAGCAGCGAAGCGTCGGCATGGCGATAGGCCAGCACGATCAGCCAGTGCCCCACCGTCGACGAAACGCCGACGAATACGCCCATCAGCAGGATCAGCGGCGTCACCGGCCCCCACAGGAACGGCACCACGAAGCTCGTCAGGCCGAAACCGATCAGGGCCGAATAGGTCAGCGTCGTCAGCGGGCTTTCGGTCCGGCTCATCATCCGCGTCATGATCATCGCGAAGGCCCACGCCAGGGCCGAGGCCACGGCGAGCAGCGATGCGATCTGGAAACCCGCACCACCCGGACGCACCACGATCAAAACCCCGACGAAGCCGACCAGGGTCGCCGTCCAGCGCCGCCAGCCGATCTTCTCGCCGAGGATCGGGATCGACAGGGCCGTCACGAACAGCGGCGCGACGAAGCCCGTCGCCGTCGCATCGGCCAGCGGCATGTGCTTGAGCGCCATGATGAAGAGCACCGACGAGGTCAGCACGCCGACACCGCGCAGGAACTGCAGCATCGGCCGCTGCGTCCGCAGCCGCTCGAGGCCGCCACGGCGCCAGACGATCGCGAGCATGATCACCGAGAAGGTGCCGTAGCGAATCCAGGTCACCTGCAGCGGCGGGATCTGAAGCGTCAGCAGCTTCGAGACCATGTCCGCCGAAGTCAGGAAGATGCTGGCCAGCAGCACCAGCCCGATGCCGCGAAACGGCGCATCGCGACGCAATGGCGGCGTTGCCTCGCCCTTGGGCAGCGGAGGCGGTTCGGGATGCGGGGCGTTTGGCAATTCAAGGTCACGTCGGATGGGACCGTGACCTTAGTCGATCCGCCCCGAATTGGTTGCGCAAAGAACGAACGCCCCGCATGCAGCAACGCGCCTGTCCCAACGGAAGGATCGCCCGGCTCAGCAAACGAAAAAGGCGGGCCGCAGCCCGCCTTCATCAAACAGCACCGGAGAGCTGGCCTCAGGCCGCCTTTTGCCGCGGCTGGATCAGCTTGCGGTTGACCAGCACCTCGGCGATCTGCACCGCGTTGAGTGCCGCGCCCTTGCGCAGGTTGTCGGAGACGCACCAGAAGGCGAGGCCGTTCTCGACCGTATTGTCCTCGCGGATGCGCGAGATGTAGGTCGCATCCTCACCGGCCGCCTCGTGCGGGGTGATGTAGCCACCGGGCTCGTGCTTGTCGACGACGAGGATGCCGGGCGCCGAGCGCAGCACCTCGCGCGCCTCGTCGGCCGTGACCGGCTTCTCGCACTCGATGTTGACGCTCTCGGAATGGCCGATGAAGACCGGCACGCGCACGCAGGTCGCAGTCAGCTTGATCTTCGGGTCGAGGATCTTCTTGGTCTCGACCATCATCTTCCACTCTTCCTTGGTGAAGCCGTCCTCCATGAAGACGTCGATATGCGGAATGAGGTTGAAGGAGATGCGCTTCGGGAACTTCTTGGTCTCGACCTCGCCGGCCGAGAACACGGCGCGGGTCTGGTTGAAGAGCTCGTCCATGCCCTCCTTTCCGGCGCCCGAGACCGACTGATAGGTCGAGACGACGACGCGCTTGACACCGTACTTGTCATGCAGCGGCTTCAGCGCCACGACGAGCTGCGCAGTCGAGCAGTTCGGGTTGGCGATGATGTTCATCTTGGTGAAGCCGGCAGCGGCGGCCGCGTTCACCTCCGGCACGATCAGCGGCACGTCGGGATGGGTTCGCCAGGCAGAGGAGTTGTCGATCACGACGGCGCCCTGCTTGCCGATCTTAGGCGACCATTCCTTCGAGATCTCGCCGCCGGCCGACATCAGGCAGATATCGGTGTCGGAGAAGTCGAAATGCTCGAGCGACTTGCACTTCAGCGTCTTGTCGCCGAACGAGACCTCCGTCCCGATCGAACGCGAGGATGCGAGCGCGACCACCTCGCTGACCGGGAAGGCCCGCTCGGCCAGGATGTCCAGCATTTCGCGGCCCACATTGCCCGTGGCGCCGACGATCGCGACCTTGAAGCTCATGATCTTGTTCCTTTTGGATAAGCCGGTTTGGTCTCCCCCTGGGCGCCGGTCGCCTTTTAGAAGGCGGGTCCGGCATCATGCCCCCGCCGGGGGGGAGGGGCCCGGAACCGAGGCGAAGTTCAGCGCGGCGTGCCGGTGGTCCCGGTCGCCGTTTTGGTCGTGCGTTTCGTCGTGAGACGGACAGTCACAGGGCCAATCCCGAAAGGCTGATGCTTCGCGGTGCCATCCAGGGCGCTCGCCCCGCATGCCACGAGGATGTGAGAACACCGAAGGCGATAAAAAGTCAATGTGGCCCTGTCCGCGACGGCCTGCCCCGCGCCAGCTTCGACCTGCGTTAACCGTGCCCGTTGACCGGCTGTTCACGCTGCGCCGCGAATCCCGGCGGCCGGTAACCACGCGCTGACCAGCCCGCATCACCCTCGACGCGGGTGAGGACGACCGCGCCGCTGGGGAGCGGCGCGGCATGACGGGTTCGGGGTTCGTGTCGAGTCATATCGCATCGCATCTGCTCGGCCGCTTCAGGTCGGCCTGGCCATTCATCGCGGATGCCCGGCCGTGGCCGGGCGGCGCGTCGCTGGACCGGCTCCGGGCGCGGCTGGCGAACGTCGATGTCGCCGCCGCCCTGATCCGCTTCGCCGACCGCATCGAGATCGGTTTCGGCTACATCCGGAGCAATCTCGCCCGCCTGCGCCATCTGCCTCGCCTGCTGCGCGTTCCTGATCTCGGGCTCGGCGGCGGGCTACTCTGGCGAAGCCTCGCCGCCGCGACGGGCATCGGGCTGACCGCTGCGCTGGTCACCGCGCTGGCCCCGGAGCGTGAGCCCACCATCGCCAGCCTCGCTGTGCAGCCTGCGCAGGACATCCGGCCCGTCCGGAACGTCCGGCAGGAGCCTCGCCCAAGCCTGGGCGGCCGGGAAAACTGGATCCCCATCACCAAGCCGATCCCGATGTTCGGGCTGGAATCGCCCGAGCTGGAGCGCGCTTCCGCAACCCTCGAGGCGCGGCGCAGCCAGGACGGCTCGCAGCGCGAGGACGTGCTGGGCTTCGGCAGCTTCGCCGAACCCAAGGCTCATCTGCTGCTGCGCCTGAGCGTGGAGCATGATCGCACCGAACTCAGCCAGCCTTTCGTCGTCGCGCTGGTGCGCGAGGCCGCTATGCGCGCCATGTCGGTACAGCGCAGCGGCCTGGCGAACGCGATCCAGACCCGCTTCGGCCCGGTCGAGACCGCGGACGCGACGCTGAGCGACGGCGACCTCAGCCGGTCGTGCATCGCCTTCCGGATGGACGCCGGAGCCATGCCGCTGTCGATGAGCGGCTGGTGGTGCGGCGGCGAGGGCAAGCCCGCCGACCGGCAGCAGCTCGTCTGCCTGATCGATCGCATCGACCTGCTCAATGCCGGCGACGACCGCGCCCTGCGCTCCGCCTTCGCCCGCACCGAGCTAAACCGCCAGCCGGCCTGCGCCCCGTCGCGCCTCGCTGCGTCGGGCCGCAAGGCTTCCTGGCTCGACGCCGACGGCGCGACGCCCGCATTGCGGACGAAGAGCGCGGCGAACGTGTCGACGAAGCCACAACCGAAGCGTTGATGGCGGCGCTATGCTGAAGAGACGCTCACAAATTCGTTAACTACGGTAGGATAGGCTTCATCGTGAAGTTTTCATCCTTACGTCAAGCGGGTCGCCGCTGCTCCGGAGATGTCGTCGCCATGCGTTCGCTCAAGCAACTCGCCGCCGTGTTCGCGGTCTCGATCGCGGCATCGACCGTCCTTGTCACCATCGCGGAAGCACAGAGCCGCCGCGGGCCGCTGCGCGTCACCGTCCAGAAGCGCAGCTACCTTGACGCCGGCAACGTCGTCCCGGTCGGCTCGATGAACCGCTACGCCACCCAGCAGTTCATCGCCGCCCCGACCTATGCCAATGTCGGCGGCTGGTATGGCGAGGAGGCCCTCCCCGGCCGCATCGGCGCGGGCGTGAATCCGTTCGCCAACACCTTCTCGACGCCGCGCTTCTGAACCTGACGCCATGACGATCGCGGCGGCGCCGTTTCCGCCGCTGCATCGGTTGGGCCTGGTAGATCGCCGCTACGACGGCTGACCTGCGCGGGTCGCCTGCGGCAGCAGACGTGCGGCTCGCGCGACGTGATCGTCCATGTGGCTCCTTGCCGCCAGTACGAGCCAGCTGCGGGCGAAGGCATCGGCTAGTTCGCTTTGCCCCAGCGCCTGGCTGTTCTCGGTCTGATTGGCCAGGATCTCGACCTCCATCGCGACGTATTTGTCGGCATGGCGAATACATCGCCTGCGGGCCTCGGAAAGCCATTCGGCAGCACGGGATCGTTCCCCTTCGCCGATGAAGGACAGCGCCAGCACGCGCGCCGCGGCGCCTTCCCAACAGGAATCGCCGAGTTGGCAACTGAGGGCGAAGGCCTCCTCCAGGGCTGGCCGGACGGAAGCGGGTCGATGCGCCTGACGCAGCCGGGCCTCGCCGAGCAATGCGACAGGCCAGGGCCGAAATGCGAGCCAGTGCTCGTCATCAACTAGCCCGATGCAGTCGGCGAGCCAGGTTTCGGCCTCATCGAGCCGTCCGACACACAGCAACCCGCGGGCGCCGATGCCGAGCGCGAAGACCTCACGCCTGCAATTGCCGGCACGACGCGCCTGGTCGAGCGCAAGTGCGATCTGCTCCAGCCCCTCGGCTGGCCGCCCCCAGTCGATCAGGTTCATGCCCGCGACGGCATGGATACCGGCAAGGCTCTCACCTCCCCCGGCCAGCGCCTGCGCCTGAGTGAGGCAATCGGCGGCGGCCGGCCGCCGACCCGCCTTGGTCTCGATGAAGCCCAGCTCACGCAGCGCTGTCGCCGCCATGTCGCCATAGCCGCGCGCCCGGGCGATCTCGGCTGACTGGCGCAGGAGCACAGCCCCCTCCACGGCATGGCCGCGAACGGCATGGACCAGCGCCGTGCCGAGCTCAAGCAGCGCCCTGGCTTCGAGATGGGGATCGCCCAGCGCGGTAGCGTCCTGCGCCGCCCGTCGCAGGCAATCCAGCCCCGCATCGCTCGCGCCGGCGGACAGGGCGGCCAGCCCGGAGGCGATCAGCGACCCGACAAAAGCCGTGCGGGAGATTCCCACCGGAGGCGATGACATCGTGGGGCGCGCCGCACTGCGCAAAGCCGAGGAAGGACGCTCGCCGAGTTCGTCATGAAACAGCGCTTCGGTCACCGCGACATGGCGCTGCGCCGCGTCATGCCGACCGGCCATCGCGAGAGCCTTGACCAGCAGAACATGCGCTCCCTCGTCGAAGGGAGCGCGCTGCACGCCGAGTTCAGCCAGACGTATTGCCTTCTCGAATTCCGCCATGGCGAGCGCCCGGAGCGCTTCCTGCCGGATGCGCGACTCGACCAGGCTCGATAGGCGCGAGCGCTCGACCAGAAGCCAGGTCGCGAATTCGGGACCGGCTTGCGGCTCCAGGCCATCCAGCAGCTGTCCTGCCTGCTCGATGTCGAAGTCATCGCCGTCGAACCTCGTGAGGTCGACATCGCAGTCGGGGGGCAGAACGATGCTCAACGGGTCGCCGCGCAAGTGCAGGCGCCGCCCCAGCGCTCGGCGCAGCATGGCGAGACACCCGCGCAGCGAGCCGAGCGGGTCCTCAGCCTCCGGGAACAGCTCCGCCGCCAGCACCCGCCTCTCGATCGGCCCCCGCGCCAGCAGCAGCCGCGCCAGCAGCGCCCAGACCTTTTGGCCGCGCATGGCGACGGGTTGCCCCGTGGCATCGAGAATGGCCGGCCTGCCCAGCAATCTGATCGTCACGCCCATGGCTGGCCTCACGATTCAGGATTGGCGGTTCCCTCGAAGCGATGACCGCCAAGTCGACTGGCTCAACGTGTCAGCGAACGTGTCACGGCGTCGTGCGACCGACGTTGCGAGGAACACGCCCGGTGACAGCAGAGCACGGTCCAATCCTCGAACGGCACGTATCGCCGATCAAGCCAATCGAAAGGACGCCGGCATGTCGACCTTCGTTCCCGAACGGCCAACATCATGGAGCACCCGGTTGAGTGCGACGGCGCAGAGCGCCGAAGCACAGGCGCTACGCGTCGCCCGCACCCTGCGGATGAGGGCGATGAGGGCGTGGAACCTGCTTCAGGGGCTCGAAGCCGCCCTCGAGCGCCGTCGCGAGCGCAGGCAATTGCGCGGCGCCGACGACGCCATGCTCAAGGACATCGGCCTCCCGCAATGCGGCGTCGAATGGGCACTGCGCCATGGCCGCGAAATCGGTGACGACGCACAGCGCCGCGCCGGCCCGAACCCGCGCCCCTGAGGTTAGGGCAGAGCCTTGAGATAGCGCACCGGTCGGCCGGGCGACGCGGCATTCGCGGCATGGACGATCGCGTTCGCGTCGATGCCGAAATGCCGGTAGAGATCGGCGACCGTGCCGGTCTGGCCGAAATGCTCGACGCCGAGCGCCTTCTGCCTGTGGCCGTGGACGCTGCCAAGCCAGGCCAGCGTCGCCGGATGACCGTCCAGCACCGAGACGATGCCGCAATCGCGTGACAGGTCGCCGAGCAGCCGCTCGACATGGCTGGTCGCGCGATGGTTGCCGCGCTGGCGCGCGCGCTCGGCCGCCTGCCATCCGGCATTGAGCCGGTCGGCCGAGGTGATCGCGAGCAGGCCGACATCGCGCCGGTCCTCGCCCAGCAGCCCGACCGCCTTGATCGCCTCGGACGCGACCGCACCCGTGTAAGCGATCACCACCGAAGCGTTCGGCCCGGGCTTCCGCAGCCAGTAGGCGCCGTCGATGATGTCGCTTTCCAGCTCGGGCGTCATTGCGCGCTGCGGCTGCTCGAGCTGCAGCGTCGACAGGCGCAGATAGACAGAGCCGCCGGTCTCGTCGCGCAGCCAAGTGCGCTCGTCGGGATCACCCTCGCCATCCTTCTGCAGGTATTCGAAGGACCAGCGCATCATCACCGACAGCTCGTCGACGAAGGCGGGCTCGAAGGCGCACAAACCATCCTGGCTCATCCCGATCAGCGGCGTCGCGATCGACTGGTGCGCCCCGCCTTCGGGCGCGAGCGTCACGCCTGACGGCGTCGCCACCACCATGAAGCGAGCGTCCTGGTAGCAGGCATAGTTCAGTGCATCGAGACCGCGGGAGATGAAGGGATCGTAGAGCGTTCCGATCGGGATCAGCCGCTCGCCGAAGATCGAATGCGACAGGCCCAGCGCCGAGAGATTGATGAACAGGTTCATCTCGGCGATGCCGAGCTCGACATGCTGGCCCTTGGGCGAGAACTCCCACTTCTGCATCGAGGGGATGCGCTCGTCCTTGAAGGTGTCGGCCATCGACGCCTTGGCGAACAGGCCACGCCGGTTCACCCAGGGCCCGAGATTGGTCGAGACCGTAACGTCGGGCGCCGTCGTGACGATGCGGTCGGCGAGCGGCCCGCCCGCCTTGGCGATCTCGTCGAGGATCTTGCCGAAGCCCATTTGCGTCGACATCACCGGCTGGATGCCGGCCTCCAGCTTCGCCGGGACCGGCAGCGCGGGAGCGCTGTAGCGACGGCGCCCTTCGGCGAAGAACGGCACCTTGTCGAGGAAGGCCCGAATCTCGCTCTCGGGCAGCGAAAGCCCCTCGAACAGGTCCCACTCATGCCCGGGGCGGACAGCGTTGGCGGCCTTGAAGCCCTCCATCTGCTCCTTGGTCATCAGCCCGGCGTGGTTGTCCTTGTGCCCGGCGAGCGGCAGGCCGAAGCCCTTGACGGTGTAGGCGAGGAAGCAGACCGGCCGATCGTGGTCGATCGCCTCGAAGGCTTCGAGGATCGAGGGCAGGTCGTGCCCGCCGAGATTGCACATCAGCTTCGAGAGTTCCGCATCGGAGCGGCTTTCGATCAGCTTCGTCACCGGGCCCTGGTCGCCGAGATCGTCCATCAGGCGCTTGCGCCAGGCAGCGCCGCCCTGGAAGGTCAGCGCCGAATAGAGCTGGTTCGGGCAGGAATCGATCCAGGCCTTCAGCCGCTCGCCGCCCTTCTCCCGGAAAGCCGCCTGCTGCAGCCGGCCATATTTCAGCGTCACGACATCCCAGCCGAAATTGCGGAACATCGTCTCGAAGCGGTCGTAGAGCCCTTCCCGGATGACGGCGTCGAGCGACTGGCGGTTGTAGTCGATCACCCACCAGGTGTTGCGCAGACCGTGCTTCCAGCCTTCCATCAGGGCCTCGAAGATATTGCCCTCGTCGAGTTCGGCATCACCGATCAGCGAGATCATGCGGCCTTCGGGCCGATCCGTGCCCCAGCCATGGCCGCGCAGGTAATCCTGCGTCAGCGACGAGAACAAAGTCTGCGCGACGCCGAGGCCGACCGAACCGGTCGAGAAATCGACGTCGTCGATGTCCTTGGTGCGCGAGGGATAGCTCTGCGCGCCCTTGTAGCCGCGGAAGTTCTCGAGCTTCTCGCGCGTCTGCAGCCCCATCAGATAGTTGATCGCGTGGAAGATCGGCGAGGCATGCGGCTTCACCGCGACACGGTCCTGCGGGCGCAAGGCCGCCATGTAGAGCGCCGTCATGATCGTCGCCAGCGAGGCCGAGGAGGCCTGGTGCCCGCCTACCTTCATGCCATCGGCGCTGTCGCGCAGGTGGTTGGCGTTGTGGATCGTCCATGACGCCAGCCAGAGGATCTTCTTTTCCAGCTCGGCCAGGACCGGGAGGCGGGAATCGGCGGACAGGCGCGGATCGGACATGGTCGACACTCCAGCAAGGCGCCGATCATGCACGAAATCGCCAAGCGCTGTGAACCGCAATCGCCCCGGAAACGACGGATGCGTTGGAGCTTTCTGCCAAAGGCCCGGCCATCTTAGTGGAAACTGCCAGAGCGGCGTTGGCGCCGCGGGTTCGCCGACTCGGCCCGGGTGTACACCCGCCGCACGAACTTGCATTGGTCTGTCGCAATCGTCAGGTTGAATCCCGATGCGGAGTACCGCAGCGGCACGGCGGATCAGGAGAAGTATTGGATGGACGCGTTGTCGGGTTTCAGTCTCTTCGTCATCGTGCTCGTCCTGCTCGTCGTCATCACCATCGCCTTCCTGGTGAAGACCGTGCCTCAGGGTTACAACTACACGGTGGAGCGCTTCGGCCGGTATTCGCGCACGCTCAGCGCCGGCCTCAACCTGATCGTGCCCTATATCGACCGCATCGGGCACAAGGTGAACGTCATGGAGCAGGTGCTCGACATTCCCTCGCAGGAAGCGATCACCAAGGACAATGCCGGCGTGCGAATCGACGCCGCGGCCTTCTTCCAGGTGCTGGACGCCGCCAAGGCCTGCTACGAGGTCTCCTCGCTCAACGACGCGCTGATGGTCCTGACCATGACCAATATCCGCACCGTCGTCGGCTCGATGGATCTCGACCAGCTCTTGTCGCATCGCGACGAGATCAATGAGCGTCTGCTGCGCGTCATGGACGCCGCCGCCTCGCCCTGGGGCGTCAAGGTCACGCGCATCGAGATCCGGGACATCCTGCCGCCGGCCGACATTGCCGGCGCGATGAACCGCCAGATGAAGGCTGAGCGCGACCGGCGTGCCGCGATCCTCGAGGCCGAAGGCCTGCGCCAGGCCGAGATCCTCAAGGCCGAGGGCCAGAAGCAGGCGCAGATTCTTGCCGCCGAAGGCCGCAAGGAAGCGGCGCTGCGCGACGCGGAAGCCCGCGAGCGGCTGGCGCAGGCGGAGGCAAACGCCACCACCATGGTCTCCGAGGCGATCGGCAAGGGCGACATCCAGGCCGCGAACTTCCTGATCGCCGAGCGCTACACCGATGCGCTGAAATCGATCGCTGGCGCCCATAACAGCAAGGTTGTCATCGTGCCGATCGAGGCCGCTGCTCTCGCCGGTACGGTCGGCGGCATCGCGCAGCTTACCCGCGCTGTGTTCGGCGATGACGCGGCCGAGACCAGGCGTAGCGGTTCCGTGCCGCCGGCCGGGCGCGGCGCCTGAGGAGAAGATCATGCTGTCGTCGATGCTGTGGCTGGGCGCCTGGGGCTGGGTCATTCTCGGCCTGATCCTGATCGGCGGCGAGGTGTTCGCGCCCGGCGTATTCCTGATCTGGCTCGGGCTCGCGGCGCTGCTGACCGGCGCGGTCGTCGGCATCACCGGAATCGGCTGGCAGGCGGCGGCGCTCGTCTTCGCCGGCTTCAGCCTCGTCAGCGTGGTCGTCGGACGCCTGCTGACGCGCCGAAAGGGCGAGGAGCCCGATGCCGCCACCGGCCTCAACGACCGCGGCCGCCAGCTCATCGGCAAGGTCTTCCGGCTGGAGACGACCATGACCGGCGGCGAGGGCCGCATCCGCGTCGGCGATTCGTCCTGGCGCGTCATCGGCCCGGAACTCCTGGCGGGAAGCGAAGTCCGCGTGATCCGTGTCGAGGGCGCGACGCTCGTGGTCGAGAAAAACTAGCCCGCGGTCCACGCGCGCGGCGCTCATGCGAAGAATCGGTTTCTCAGGCGCGACGCGGGGTCTATAGCGAACGCCTCCGCCGCCAGACCGAACATTGCGATGACCACTCAAAGCGAACGCCTGTCCCTGTCCAAGGACCGCATCAAGGTCCTGCTTCTGGAAGGCATCAACGATTCCGCCGCCGAGCTGCTGCTGAACGCGGGCTACACCAACATGACGCGCCTGCCGAAGGCGCTCGACCGCGACGCCCTGCTCAAGGCGATCGAGGGCGTGCATGTGCTCGGCATCCGCTCGCGCACGCAGCTGACCGAAGAGGTCTTCGCCCATGCCGACCGCCTTTTCGCGGTCGGCTGCTTCTCGGTCGGCACCAACCAGGTCGACCTGCAGGCGGCGCGCAGCCGTGGCGTCCCGGTCTTCAATGCGCCCTTCTCGAACACCCGCAGCGTCGCGGAGCTGACCATCGGTGAGATCGTCATGCTGCTGCGCCGGATTCCGGACCGCTCGCGCGCGGCCCATGGCGGCGGCTGGGACAAGTCCGCCGATGGCTCCTTCGAGGTGCGCGGCAAGGTGCTGGGCATCGTAGGCTACGGCAATATCGGCAGTCAGCTCTCGACGCTGGCCGAGGCAATGGGCATGCGGGTGATCTATTTCGATCAGACCGACCGCCTGCGTCACGGCAACACCGAACCGGTCGACAGCCTCAACGAATTGCTCGGCTCGGCCGACATCGTCTCGCTGCACGTGCCGGAGACGCCGCAGACCCACGGCATGATCGGTGCCGAGCAGATCGCGGCGATGAACCCGGGCAGCTACCTGATCAACAACTCGCGCGGAACCGTCGTCGATCTCGACGCGCTGGCGGCCGCGCTGAAGAGCGGCCATCTGGCGGGCGCTGCGGTCGATGTCTTCCCGGTCGAGCCGGCCTCCAACGCCGATCGCTTCGTCTCGCCGCTGCAAGGGCTGCCGAACGTCATCCTAACTCCCCATGTCGGCGGCTCGACGGAGGAAGCGCAGGAGCGCATCGGCGCGGAGGTCGCACGCAAGCTGGTCGATTACTCTGATGTCGGTTCGACGGTCGGCGCGGTCAACTTCCCGCAGGTCCAGCTCGCGGCCCGCGCCGTGGGCACGCGCTTCATCCATGTCCAGCGCAACGTGCCGGGCATGCTGCGGCGGCTGAACGACGTCTTCGCCAGCCGCAACGTGAATATCGCCGCGCAGAACTACCAAACGGATGGCGAGGTCGGCTACGTCGTCATGGAGGCGGAAAGCATCGGCGCCGACGCCCGCGACATCCTGCGGGAGATCCGCGCCCTCGACGGTACCATCAGGGCGCGCCTGCTTTATCAGCGCTCCTGACGGGCGTCAGTGGCGCCTGCGGCTTGCGCCCGGCTTGGTCGGCTCCTGCGCCGCCACCGGGTCGCTAGCCGGGAAGGTGTCTTCCAGCGCCTTGTCGAGCTCGGCATCCTTGCCCTGCTTGCGACTGGCCTGTCGTTGTTCGCGCTGTTCCTTGCGTAGGCTTTCCTTGGCCGGATTGGTGCTGGTCATGGCAATCCTTTCGTGAACGCCGCGGCCCGGCTCGCGGGCCCTGTGGAATCAACGCGTCAGGTGTCAACGCGTTCCGCTAGCGGCGGCGCGGCCAGGAGATCCGCGCAGCGAGGCCCCCGCCCTCCCGCTCCGCCAGGGTCAGCTCGCCGCGATGCGCTTCGGCGATGGCGCGCACGATCGCGAGCCCGAGCCCGAAACCGCTGCCCTGCTTCAGTGTCCGCGCCAGATCGCTGCGATAGAACGGCTCGAACACCTTTTCCCGTTCATCCGGCGCGATGCCCGGCCCATCGTCCTCGACGATGACGGCAATCGTGTCGGGATCGCCATCGTCGAGACGGACCACGACCTTACCGCCGAACTTGATGGCGTTATCGACGAGATTGGTGACGGCGCGCGTCATCTGGTCGGAATCGCACAGCGCCGAGGCCCGCATCGGTCCTTCGAACACAACGATGTGGCCGAGATCGGCGAAATCGTCGCAGATCGTCTGGAGCAGCGCCGGGATATCGGTCGCCGCCATGCTGCCCGAGGCGCGCCCCTCGCGCAGATAGGACAGCGCGCCCCCGACCATGCGCTCCATCAAGGCGAGATCGGCGACGATGGCGCGGCGCTGCTTCCCGTCGCTGATTTCGTCAGCCCGCAGCCGCAGCCGCGTGATCGGCGTGCGCAGGTCATGGCTGACGGCGGCTAGCATCCGCGTCCGGTCGTCGACAAGCCGCCTGATGCGCGCCGCCATTTCGCCAAATGCCCGCGCGAGCCGCTTGACTTCGGTCGGCCCCTGTTCGGCAGCGATGAGATCGTCGCGGTCGGGGTCGAAGCGGTCCACCGCCTCGGCCAGGCGCGACAGTGGCGATGCCACGGCACGCGCCGCCCAGAGCGAGAGCAGCCCGACGAGGCAGGCCAGCAGCGCGAGCATCACCACGAGATAGCCGATGAAGGCGGAGGCACGGGGCGGTCGCATCATCGGATCGGGAGACATCACCAGCCCCGTCCCGTCGCCGAAGCGCAGGCCAAACGGTGGCGGGCCGCGCTGCTCGCCGGGCTTATCGAGGACCAGCACCTCCACAGCGCCGCCGAGCATCTCGGTGACGCTCTCGACGATCTGTTCGTCAGGCGGCGGCAGCCTGCGGGCCGTCGCCCTGGCGTCGGCGGGCAGAAGCGCCAGCTTCGGATGCGTCGCCAGCGCCGCCTCGATGATCGCGGCCTTGGCTTCCCATGTCGGCGCGGCCACGACCATCTGGCCGATCGAGACGAGTTGCGTCACATAGGGCATGTTCGGAACGCGCTTGAGTTCTGGCGGCAGCGCCACCACCAGCGTCACGATCGTCACCAGATTGGCGAGCACCAGCGAGCCGATTGCGATGACCGTGATCTGTGCCGCGGCCCTTGCCGGCAGGAGGCGCAGCAGGAGCCGCCTCATCAGCCCGGATTCCCCGGCGAGAGCTCGATCTCGGGCGAGAACATGTAGCCGCCGGAACGGATCGTCTGGATCAGCTCGGGCTCGCGCGGATTGCGCTCCATCTTCTGACGAAGCCGGCTCACCAGCACGTCGATCGAGCGCTCGAACGGCGCTGCGGCGCGGCCTTGCGTCAGGTCGAGCAACTGGTCGCGCGAGAGCACCCGGCGCGGCCGCTCGCAAAAGGCCAACAACAGGTCGATTTCCGCGCCGGTCAGCACGACGCGCTCGCCCTGCGGATTGAAGAGCCGCCGCACGGCCTTGTCGAGCCGCCAGCCGGAGAAGGACAACACCGAGCTTTCCCCGACATCGGGCGCCGGCGTGCCTCCGGCCCGCCGCAGCACGGCGCGGATCCGCGCGAGCAGTTCGCGCGGATTGAAGGGCTTCACCAGATAATCGTCCGCGCCCATCTCGAGGCCGAGAATGCGGTCGATCTCCTCGGCCTTGGCGGTGAGCATGATGATCGGGATCGAGCCGTTGCTGCGCAACCTGCGGCACAGGCTGAGGCCATCCTCGCCCGGCAGCATCAGGTCGAGCACGATCAAGTCGAAGCGCCCGTCCTGCAGCGCGACGTCCATCTCGCGTCCGTTCGCGACGGCTTTGATGCGGAAATCATTGTTGCGCAGGAAGCGCGACACCAGCGTCGCGATCTCGCGGTCGTCCTCGACAATGAGGATATGCGGGGTTCGGGTCATGGATCGGCTCTAACTTCCGCGCACGGCGAGGTCGTGGCCGGAATTGTTTCCAATCGTTTCCGACGCCGGAGATGGAAAAGCAAGGATACCAGAAGCCTTCCGCCAGACGTCATCCGGAAAACTCCCGGCCACAGAACAGGCCACGCCGCCGCGCTCGATGACGTCATGCTCAAGCTCACTTCGCCCGCCCCCCAAACCGCCCTCTCGCACCTGACGCTCAGGCGCACCGGCATCGCAATTGCCCTGCTCGGCGCCGTCGCTCTATGGCTCTGGGCCCTGCCGACGCTGCTGACGCGTGATGGCTTCATCTCCCGTGGCGACGCCTGCGCCCCGGCGAGCTATCGCGATCCGGTCACCGGCCAATCCCGGCCGGCCCCCACCATCCAAGCCGCCGCCAGCGGAACCTGCCCGGCCCCGTCGAGAACGGGCCGGTCATGACGGCCCTTGACCGAAAGCCCTCCCTCGAAGTTCGGACAACCCGGCACATGGGAGGCATTTCAGCAGGCCAGATCCTGCTGACGCTCGTCCTCGTCGTTCCGCTCACCCTGATGCTCGGCTCGATGGCGGGCTTCGCGGTCGGCAGCGCCTCATCGGCGCCGACCTCCTATCGAGCCCAGCGCCTCGCTCAGATTTCGGCCGATCTCCGGGACATCGATGGCGACTATCTGCTGGCCGCCGGCGATTCCCATGTGGCAGCCTGGCGAGCCCGCGAACTCTGCGGCCTGCCGCTGGTCAATGCCGGGGTGAACGGCGCAACGGTGCGCGACATCGACGCCCTGCAAGCGGAACTCGCCCTGCCGCGCCCACCTCGTGCGATCATCCTCACCGTCGGCACCAACGACGCCAATCGCAAGCGCTTCCGCGACCCGCCCGAAGCGGTCACCCGCTTCAGCCAGGCCTTCCGGCCGCTGCTGAGGAAGCTCGCACATCGGGCCGATCTCGTCGTGGTCACCGGCCTTCCGCCCTTGGATGCCGGCAACGTCCCGGATTTCTCGGCCGAGGCCGCCTCCGGGATCACCGCCTCGGCTGAAGGCGCCTGCCGCCGGAGCGCCTCCTGCCGCGTGGTCAAAAGCTTCCGCGACGAAGACAGACTCACGGATGGGCTGCATCTCGCGGAATACGAGCACGCCTATGCCCGCATCGCGGCGACGCTCTGTACAGCTCTGGCCGGAGAACCATCACCCTCGCCACGACGCGGCCAGAACGCCGACGCAGACGCGCCATGACGGAGCGGTGGCACCTCTGGACCGGGCGCTCCCCCTGCCCCATCTAGGAAGCCACGTCAGCGGTTCCGCACGGAGCCCAAGCAGAGGCTCCCATGGTCGCCATCTCCGTCCTCGACCTCGTCCCCGTCCGCGAAGGCCAGGAGGCGGGCGATGCCTTGCGCTCCTCGATCGACCTCGCCCGCCATGCCGAAGCGCTGGGCTACAAGCGCTACTGGGTGGCCGAGCACCACAACATGACCGGCATCGCCAGTGCCGCAACCGCGGTCGTGATCGGCCAGCTCGCCGCCGCGACGAAAACCATGCGGATCGGCGCCGGTGGCATCATGCTGCCGAACCACGCCCCGCTCGTCATCGCCGAGCAGTTCGGCACGCTCGAAGCCCTGTTTCCGGGCCGCATCGACCTTGGCCTCGGTCGGGCGCCGGGCACCGACCAGATGACCATGCGCGCGCTGCGGCGCAACCCGATGTCGGCGGACACCTTCCCGCAGGATGTGCTCGAGGTGCAGGCCTACTTCGCGCCGGCCGGGCCGAACCAGATGATCCAGGCCGTCCCCGGCGCCGGGCTCAACGTGCCGCTCTGGATCCTCGGCTCCAGCCTGTTCGGTGCGCAGCTCGCCGCCGAACTCGGCCTCCCCTATGCCTTCGCGTCGCATTTCGCGCCGGATGCATTGATGCAGGCGCTGGCGATCTACCGCGAGCGCTTCAAGCCCTCAGAACAGCTCGACAGCCCCTATGCGATGCCCGGCATCAATGTGATCGCCGCCGAAACGGACGAGGAGGCGCGCTACCTCGCGACCTCGCTGCAGCAGCGCTTCGTCGGCATGGTCCGTGGCGCGCGCGGCAAGCTCCAGCCTCCTCTCGACCACATCGACAGCTACTGGTCGCCGGCCGAGAAGGCCCATGTCTCGTCGATGCTGCGCTACGCCTTCATCGGTTCGCCGGAGACGCTGAAGCGCGATCTGCGCGCCTTCCTCGCCGCCACACGGGCCGACGAGATCATGGCGACCGCGCCGATCTTCGACCATGGCGCGCGCAAGCGCTCCTATGAGATCCTGGCCAGCATCGCTCCGGAGATCGGCGTCACGGCTCACGCGGCCTGAGCAAGCTGGCGACGCGGGGCTGCACCAGGCACCGTATCAGGCGACAGCCGCCGCGCGCCGGGCCGAGCGGCGCAGGTTGAGTCCGAGCGCCGCCAGGAAGAACACTGCCTGCACCACCACGATGCAGGGGCCGGTCGCCCCGTCGAGATGGAAGCTCAGGATGGTGCCGATGACGCTGGACAGCGTCGCGGCTGCGACGGCGACCGCCAGCATCGCATCGAAGCGCCGCGTCGTCAGGAAGCCGATGGCGCCGGGCGCGATCAGCATGGCGACGACGAGGATGATGCCGACGGCCTTCAGCGCCGCGACGATGGTCAGCGCCAACAGGATCAGCATCCCGAAGTTCAGCGCACGCACCGGCAGGCCGATCGCCCGTGCATGAGCCGGATCGAAGGCGAGGAGCAGGAAGTCGCGCCGCTTGGCCAGCATGATCGCGATCGTCGGCACCGCGATCGCCGCCGTCTCGGCGATGTCTTCCCAGCGGACGCCGAGCATGTTGCCGAACAGCACGTGAAGCAGGTGCTGGTCGCTGTCGACCTTGACGAACAGGACGAGCCCGAGCGCGAACATCCCGGCGAAGACGATGCCCATCACCGTGTCCTCCTTCACCCGGCTGTTCTCCTTGAGATAGCCGATGGCGAGCGCGCAGCTTAAGCCTGCAACGAAGGCGCCCGCCGCCAGGGGCAGGCCGGCGACCTGCGCCAGCACGATGCCGGGCAGCACCGCATGCGAAACCGCATCCCCCATCAGCGACCAGCCCTTGAGGATCAGGAAGCAGGACAGGACGGCGCAGACCACGCCGACCAGCACGGCGACGACGAGGCCGCGCTGCATGAACTCATGCGCCAGCGGCGCGATCAGCCAGGCTTCGATCAGGCTCATGGCGCCGGCTCCGAAGCGGCCTGCGCCGCACGTGCGGCGGCCAGCCGACCGTGCTTGGGCGCGAAGACGAAGGCGAGCAGGAACAGCAGTGTCTGGAACACGACGATCAGCCCGCCGGTCGAGCCGTCGAGGAAGTAGCTGGCATAGGCACCGGCCGCGCTGGTGACGACGCCGAGCCCGACAGCGATGCAGATCAACCGGCCGAAACGATCGCTCAGCAGATAGGCCGTGGCGCCGGGCGTGATCACCATGGCGATCACCAGCACGGCCCCGACGGTCTGCAGGGCCGCGACCGTGCAGGCGCTGAGCAGCATGAAGAACAGGATCTTCAGCCGCGTCGGCGACAGCCCGACGGAACGCGCCTGGTTCTCGTCGAAGAAGACCAGCATCAGGTCGCGCCAGCGCGCCACGAGGATGACCAGCGAGACAGCGGCAATGATCGCGACCTGCACCACGTCCTCGTCCGAGATTCCGAGGATGTTGCCGAGCACGATCGACTGCACGTTCACCGAGGTCGGGTTAATCGAGACGATCAGCAGCCCCACCGCGAAGAAGGTGGTGAAAACGATGCCGATGATCGCGTCCTCGCGCAGTTGCGTGCGAACCCTGACCAGCGCCATCGCCAGGGCCGCCAGCAGCCCGGAGAAGAAGGCGCCGGCCGCATAGGGCACCTTCAGCAGATAGGCCAGCGCCACGCCGGGCACGATCGCATGCGCCAGCGCGTCGCCCATCAGCGACCAGCCCTTCAGCATGAGGAAGCAGGAGAGGAAGGCGCAGACCCCGCCGACCAGTGCCGAGACCCAGATCGCCCGGACCATGTATTGATAGCCGAACGGCTCCAGCAGCAGCTCGATCACGGCGCGGGATCCTTTTCGCCTATCGCCTTTCCGCCATTCTCGCTGCCGCCGTTCTCCTTGCCACCCCTGGCAAGCTTCTCGTGGTCGCGGTCGCCGTAGAGCACGAGCGGGCGCTCGTCGTCGGTGATGACGGTGACGCGCCGCTTGTCCGCGTCGTCATGCAGGTCGGCGCCGCCGAGCCGGAAATGCCGGAGCGCGCCGCCGAAGGCACGCTGCAGGTTGTCATGGGTGAAGGTGGTCTCGGTCGGGCCGGCCGCCAGCACGGTGCGGTTGATGATCACGACCTGATCGCAGAAATCCGGGATCGAGCCGAGATTATGGGTCGAGACCAGCATCAGCCGCCCCTCAGCCCTGAGTTCACGCATCAGTGCTACGATCGCATCCTCGGTCTTGACGTCGACGCCGGTGAAGGGCTCGTCGAGCAGGATCACCTTCCCGCCTTGTGCGAGCGCCCGCGCGAGGAACACGCGCTTGCGCTGCCCGCCCGACAATTCGCCGATCTGGCGCTTGCGGAACTCCAGCATGTTGACGCGGGCGAGCGCCTGATCGACGGCAGCGCGATCGGCCTTTCCGGCGATGCGCAGCAGGCCCATATGGCCGTAGCGGCCCATCATCACCACGTCCTCGACCAGCACGGGGAAGGTCCAGTCGACCTCCTCGGCCTGCGGCACATAGGCGACGAGCCCACGCTTCAAGGCCTGGCGCACCGGCAGGCCGGCGATCAGGACCGAGCCCCGCGCCGGCTTCAGGAAGCCCATCAGGGTCTTGAACAGCGTCGACTTGCCCGAGCCGTTGATGCCGACCAGCGCGCAGATGGTTCCCGCTCCCAGGGCGAAGGAGGCGTCGTTCACAGCCGTCACGCCGTTGCCATAGCGCACCGTGACCTCCTCGACCGCGATCGAGGGCGTCACACCGATGCCACCCGGCAAGCCGGCCGCCCGCATGTTCACTGGCTGAAACCCTTCGCGATCGTGTCCACGGTCACTTCGAGCAGCTTCAGAAAGGTTGGCACCGGCCCGTCCTCCGCCGAGAGCGAGTCGACATAGAGCACGCCGCCATAGCGGGCACCGGTCTCGCGGGCGACCTGCCTAGCCGCCTTGTCAGAAATCGTGCTTTCGCTGAACACGGTCGGGATCTTGTTCTTGCGCACGAGATCGATCAAGCGGCGCACCTGCTGCGGCGTGCCCTGCTGGTCGGCGTTGATCGGCCAGAGATAAGCCTCGCGCCAGCCATAGTCGCGGGCGAGGTAGCTGAAGGCTCCCTCGCTGGAGACGAGCCATCGCTTGTCGGCCGGGACCTTGTCCAGCCGCGCGCGCAGCGGCGCGTCGACCGCCATCAGCTTCTCGGCATAGGCCTTGGCGTTGCGGGCATAGGTCTCGGCCTGTGCCGGATCGGCTTCGGCCATCGCCTTGCGGATGTTCTCGACGTAGATCAGTGCATTCTTCGTCGACATCCAGGCATGGGGGTTGGGCTTGCCCTCATAGGGCCCTTCCTTGATGCCCATCGGCTCGATGCCCTCGGTGACGACGGCGCTCTTCACGCTCTTCACATTCTCGAAGAAGCGCTCGAACCAGCGCTCCAGATTCATGCCGTTCCACAGAACGAGATCGGCCGACTGGGCCTTCACCACGTCGAGCGGCGTCGGCTGGTAATCATGGATCTCGGCGCCAGGCTTGGTGATCGACTCGACGACCGCAGCCTCGCCCCCGACGTTCTGGGCGATGTCCTGGATCACCGTGAAAGTGGTGACGACGCGCAGCTTCTTCGCCGGCGCCTGCGCCAGCGCGACGCCGGTGCCCGCCGCCAATCCGCCGACCAGCACGGCGGCCGCTCCCAGGCTCAAGAGCGAGCCACCCATGAAAGATCGACGCGAAGGCATGTGGTCTCCTGTCCGATACCCGTTCAAGTCATCACGCTATTGCAAAGCACTTGCATCTGTCAACGCAACTGCGAGTGATTTGCAATAAGGAGTTTTTGCAAATGCGACGCAGAGTTGCTATGCCGGCGCCATGACAGCAGTTGAACAGCGCGTGGCCGGTTTCGAGGGCCAGCTCAGGGATGCGGGGCTGCGGATGACGCAGCAGCGCCGGCTGATCCTGCGCGTGCTGGCGGAAGCCGACGACCACCCCGACGCCAAGGGCATCTTCACCCGCGCCTTCGCGCATGATCCGACGCTCTCGCTTTCCACGGTCTATCGCACCATGAAGGTGCTGGAGACGCAAGGCGCGATCGAGCGCCACGCCTTCGAGGACGGCGTCTCGCGCTATGAGCACGCCGACCAGGAGCACCACGACCACCTGATCGACGTCGAGAGCGGCGAGGTGATCGAGTTCTCCTCCGACGCGATCGAGGAGTTGCAGCGCCGTATCGCCGCCGAGCTCGGCTACGAACTCGTCCGCCACCGGCTCGAGCTCTACGGCCGCAAGAAGCGCCCCGGCACGCGCGGCAAGAAGGGCTAGCCCGCGAGCAATCCCGCCAGGTCCGGCCCCACCGGCACGACCCCGGTCGGGTTGATGATGCGGTGGCTCTCGTAATAGTGCCGCTTGATATGGCCGAAATCGACCGTCGCGGCCACGCCCTCGACCGCGAGCAGCGCCCGCAGATAGGCGCTCAACCGCGGATAGTCGGCAATCCGCCGGATGTTGCACTTGAAGTGGCCGACATAGACGGCGTCGAACCGGATCAGCGTGGTGAAGAGCCGCCAGTCGGCTTCCGTGATCGCATCTCCGGTCAGGAAGCGCCGTGTCGCCAGCCGCTCCTCGAGCCAGTCCAGCGTCTCGAACAGCGGCTTCACAGCCTCCTCATAGGCCGCTTGCGTCGTCGCGAAGCCGGCCTTGTAGACGCCGTTGTTGAGCGTCCCGTAGATGCGCTCGTTCAGCGCGTCGATCTCCGCCCGCAGCGCCAGCGGAAAATAGTCGCCCGCCTTTGCGCCGACGCCATCGAAAGCCGAATTGAACATCCGGATGATCTCGGAGGATTCGTTGCTGACGATGGTGCCGGTCACCTTGTCCCAGAGCACCGGCACCGTGACGCGGCCGGTGTAGTGCGGATCGGCCCGGGTATAGACCTCGTGCAAATAGTGCGCGCCGCCAACAGGATCCGGCACGACGCCCTCAGCCGCGGCAAAGGTCCAGCCCTGCTCGAGCATCAGCCAATGCACGACGGAGACGTCGATATGGCATTTGAGCCCCTTCAGCGCCCGGAAGATCAGGGTGCGATGCGCCCAGGGACAGGCCAGCGAGACATAGAGGTGATAGCGCCCGGCCTCGGCCGCGAAACCGCCCTTGCCGCTCGGACCCGGCGCTCCATCCGGCGTCACCCAGTTGCGGAAGGCGCTGTCCTGCCGGATGAAGCGTCCGCCGCTCTTGGCCGTGTCATACCACTGGTCCTGCCAGCGGCCGTCGATCAGCAGACCCATCTGCGCCCTTCCCGGTCTCAGCCGTCGACGATGTCGTCATATTCGGGATGCTTGACGATCCAGCCCCGAATGAAGGTGCAGCGGAGCACCGCCTTGCGCCCGCTGGCCCGGATCAGCTCGAAGGCGCCCTTGGCGAGCCGCGAGCCGACGCCCTGCCCCGACAGGGCCTGCGGCACCTCGGTGTGGATCAGCACGATCCGCTCGCCCTCGATCCGATAGGCGATGATTGCTGTGCCGCCTTCGAGCGCCAGCTCGAAGCGGCTCTCCGCCGTGTTGTCGATGACCTGGTCCATCCGCTCTCTCCTCGCAGCCGCCTAGGCTTCAGCCCGCCAGGGGTAGCTCCAGGTCTCGGTCAGCGTCTTGTCGCCGCTCTTGAGGAAGGCGCGCATCTCGGCGAGCTGGCCCGGCTCGACGACGATGTCGATGAAGGCGCGGAAGCCTTGCGTCTTCGGGTTCGGCACGATGAAGGCGCGGTCGATCCGGCCATAGGCGATCGACGGCACGATCTCGACCTTCTCCGGCTGGCGCAGATGATAGTCGAGGTCGCCGCCGGCGAAGTCGACGATGAAGCGCCGCGCCCCTGCCGTCACCGGCTCGCCGGAGCCCAGCGCCTTCGGCCGCGCCTGATAGGTGTTGATGATGCGCCCGCCCGGATGCAGATCGCTCGAATCCAGCATGGCGGTCAACTTGTAGCCGAAGGAGAATTCACGGCCCGGCTCCAGCGGCGCCTTCGGCGCCCAAAGCGCGACGATATTGTCGTTGGTCTCGTCGGTCGTCGGCATCTCGATCAGCTCGACCACGCCCTCGCCCCAGTCGCCCTGCGGCTCGATCCAGTAGGACGGGCGCAGCTCATAGCTCAGGTCGAGGTCCTGATAGTGCTCGAAAACGCGGTCACGCTGCATCAGTCCGAAGCCGCGGACATTGCGCTCGACGAAGGAGGACACCGCCTGCTGACGCGGGTTGCGCAGCGGCCGCCAGATCCATTCGCCGGTACCGGAATGGATCATCAGCCCGTCGGAATCATGCAGCTCGGTGCGGAAATCGTCATGGAAACGCCGATCGTTCTCGCCGGTGAAGAACATCGAGGTCAGCGGTGCCAGCCCGAGTTTCTCGATCGGCTTGCGCGGGAACAGCGTCACCCCGACATCGACGACCGCATCGACGTCCGGATAGATGTGGAAGCGATAGGCGCCGGTGACGGAGGCCGAATCGAGCAGCGCATAGACGGTGACGCGCTCCGCATTGGCCTGCGGCGCCTCGACCCAGAACTCCCGGAACATCGGGAACTCCTCGCCACCCGGCACGCCGGCCCCGATCGAAAGTCCGCGCGCCGACAGGCCATAGCGCTGCTCACGGCCGAGGACGCGGAAATAGCTCGCGCCGATGAAGGAGATCAGCTCGTCATAGACGCGCGGATCGTTGAGCGGATAGTGCAGGCGAAAGCCGGCGAAGCCGAGATTGACCGGCAGCGGCTTGTCGAACTTGACGCGGCCGTAGTCGAACAGGTTCGCCGAGTAGGGCACCGGCGTCGCCACGCCGTCGCGGACGACATTGACCACGACCGGGCGCGTGAACAGGAAGCCCGGATGAAACATCTGCATCCGGAACGGGGAGCCGTTTTGCGCGAGCAGAGCACGCTCCGACCGGAAGCGGATGTCCCGCCACGAATCGAAATCGAGCCTGGACAGTGGCTCGGGCAGGTTCGGGCCGGCATCATAGGGAACGGCGGCGATCTCGCGGGCGCGGCGCACGACCTCGTCGAAGCCGAATTTCGGCTGCGGCGGCTCGGGAGCCGGCGCCGGCGCGGGGTCCGGCCGTGCCGCAGGTTGCTGCGCCAGCAGGACGGACGGAGCCACCGAGAGGCTGAGCGCGGCTGAAAGCCCCGCCAGGACATGGCGACGATTGGTCAAGGTCATGGGAAATCCGTGGTCTCGCCGCGCCGTCGCGGGGTCGGCGCGGGGGAATTGTCAAAGGCTGGCCTGCCAGTGACTTAGGCGAGGAATTGGGGCCGGTCTAGGGCCGTGGCGCGGCGCGATTCGACGCGGCCCGTTGCGCGGCGTCTAGCTGCGGCCCGAAGCTGCGAAAGCGGTCACCCCAGCAGCGATCTCGGCCGGATCGACGTCTCCGAGGATGGCGGACTGGGCGACGAAGCCGAGAATGGCGGACAGGAGCGTCTTGGCGGCATCTTTGGCGGACACCGTTGCATCGAGGCGCTTCGCCTCGACCGCCTGCTCCATCACAATTTCGATCTGGTCGCGAAATGCGAGGTAGAAGCCCTGCATCGTCGCGCGCAGCCGCTCATTGCGCTGCGCCTCGCTCCAGCCGAGCAACGCTATCCGCTTGAGGTCGTAGCCCTCGCGCGCCGTGAAGCGCGCGATCGTCTCGGTCGCCCGGCGCAGAAACTCGGCCGGCGCCAACGGGGGCCGCACATCGAACAGCGGCTGCATCAGGGTCCGCAAACCCGACAGCGACGTGGTCACCGCCGCCAGGATGAGCTCGTCCTTGCTCGGATAATAGGAATAGACCGCACCGGCCGAGAGCCCGGACGCGCGGATGATGTCGTCCATCGTCGTGGCATGCAGCCCCTCCTTCTGAAAGCAGATCCAGGCTGCGTCGAGGATCTGGGCTCGGCGGGCAGCACGCTTCTCGTCTGAGATCTTCGGCATGGCCTCGAAATAAAACGAACGATCGCTCTTTACAAGGCGACGGCATCTGGATTAATAAAACGAACCACCGTTCTTTTTGGAGGCCATCATGATCAAGGTGACGGCGATCGAGACCGGCAAGGCGCGGATGAAGACGGCGCAGCGCAGTGGCCGTGACGGGCGCGGCGGCATCGGCAGGAAGATCGACATCTTCCGCGATCCGGACTGGGTCGAGCCGCTGCCGATCCTGTGTTTCCTGATCGAGCACCCCGAGGGGCGCTTCCTCGTCGACACCGGCGACACTTGGCGCAATTCCGTGCCCGGCTATCTGCCGGGCTGGAACCCCTTCTACAAGCAGGTCCAGATTCGCGTGGCCCCACATGAGGAGGCCGGCTCGCGCCTGCTGGCTCTCGGGATCGATCCGGCGACGGATATCGGCACCGTCATCCTCACCCATTTCCATCACGACCATACCGGCGGGCTCGACCATTTCCCGCGCAGCCGCATCGTCGGCCCGCGCGCGAACTACGCCGTCTCCACCGGCCTGCGCGGGATGATGACAGGTTGCCTGCCGCAGCGCTGGCCGGTCTGGCTCAAGCCCGATCTCGTCGAGATGGACGGGCCCGCGATCGGCCCGTTCCCGGCCTCGCACCGCATCACCAGCGACGGCCGCATCCTGCTGGTGCCGACGCCCGGCCATGTCGACGGGCATGTCTCGGTGATCGTCCGGGGCGAGGGCATCACCTGGTTCCTCGCCGGAGATGCCACCTATTCGCAGGCGAACCTGCTCGCGGAGAAGACCGACGGCGTCACCAACGACCCCGCAACCGCACTCGCGACCCTGCAGGCGATCCGCCGCTTCGCCACCCAGGAGCCGACGATCCTGCTGCCGGCACATGACCCGGAAGGCCCGGCGCGGCTCGCCGCCGGCACCGTCCTGATCTGACGTATCCCGGCCAGCCATCCAGGGTACGCACACAGGCGAAGTGCCCGCGCGGAAGGACGGAACTGGCCCCGATCGGGTCGGGAAGCCGCATCGTCTCGCACAGCCGGCCGAATCCGCTCGCGTTCGTCAAAAAAACCGCACCCGGCCTTCAGAAAAAACTTGAATGCCGGGTCCATCATCCGTATATCGCGTTCACCCAATTCGCACGTGCCTGTGGCCGCGTGCCGGTCGGTGGGCATCCGGACAAGAGGCCGGACAGCCGCCAGGTGTTGGAGACGGATGGAGGGGGATGGACATCCCCTCAAATCACGCTCCCGGTTCCCTTCTCCGGGGAACTGTCACCGAACAGCGACTGGCAGCCGGAGGCGAAACCGGCGAACCCCGAATCTCCACGGGGGACGCAGCTTAAAGCAACGACGGAACGGGCTTTTTTTGGTCTCGCCGGCTTTCCACAGGCCGGCACCGAAGAGGCTTGTCCTTCATTGCCGGGCGTGCGGGGTCTCCCCAAGCGACGGTTACCAGGGTCCGGACGTTACGTTCGGCTGTTCTAGGCGTCTCCATCGCGCCCGGAATTGCTGACGTTGCACCCGGCTTCACGTCGCATCGGCGCCGCTTGCGCCGAAGGGAGTCGCGTCTCATGACCGAGCGCATCCGTGAATTCCTTCGTTCCCGCCGCGAGGACGGGCCCTGCGTCGTCATCGACCTCGATGTCGTGCGCGACAATTACCGTGCCTTCTCCCGGGCGCTGCCGGACACTCGTGTCTTCTACGCGGTGAAGGCGAACCCTGCTCCGGAAGTGTTGGCGCTGCTCGCCAAGCTCGGCTCCTGCTTCGATTGCGCCTCGGTCGTCGAGATCGAGCTCGCACTCGCTGCCGGCGCCACGGCCGACCGCATCTCCTTCGGCAACACGATCAAGAAGGAGCGCGACGTCGTGCGCGCCATGGAGCTTGGCGTGCGTCTCTTCGCCGTCGACTGCACGGCCGAAGTCGAGAAGGTTGCCCGCTCGGCCGACAATGCCGGCGCCAAGGATGCGCGCATCTTCTGCCGCATCCTCTGCGACGGCGCCGGTGCTGATTGGCCGCTCTCGCGCAAGTTCGGCTGCGTGCCCGAAATGGCCGCGGACGTGCTCGAGCATGGCCATCGCCTCGGCCTGCAGGCCTATGGCATCTCGTTCCATGTCGGCTCGCAGCAGGCGAATGTGAACGCCTGGGATTCCGCCCTGGCCTCGGCCTCGGCGATCTTCAAGGAATGCGCCACCCGCGGTCTCTCGCTGTCGATGGTCAACCTCGGCGGCGGCTTCCCGGCGCGCTACCTGAAGCCGATTCCGGGCGTGCCGTCCTATGGCGACGCGATCTTCCGGGCGCTGTCGAAGCATTTCGGCAACCAGCTGCCCGAGACGATCATCGAGCCGGGCCGCGGCATGGTCGGCGAAGCCGGCCTGATCGAGGCCGAGGTCGTGCTGATCTCGAAGAAGGCCGAGAGCGACGATGTGCGCTGGGTCTATCTCGATATCGGCAAGTTCAACGGTCTCGCCGAGACCATGGACGAGGCGATCCGCTACCCCATCCGCACCGTGCGCGATGGCGATGCGACCGTCCCGTGCGTGCTCGCCGGCCCGACCTGCGACTCGGTCGACGTCATGTACGAGAAGACGCCGTACATGCTGCCCTTCTCGCTGGAGATCGGCGACAAGGTGCTGATCGAGGGCACGGGCGCCTATACGACGACCTATTCGGCCGTCGCCTTCAATGGCTTCCCGCCGCTGAAGCAGTACGTCATCTGACGAAACGGGGCGCGATCCAAACCCGCGCCCCTCACCAATCGGGTCCGGCGAAGCGCCCTGCCATAATCGGCAGGCCGCCCAGTGCTTTCGGGCGGAGCGTTCGTGCCTCCAAGAATGGAGCGCCGTGGACGTGGCTCCCGCCGGACCCTCATCCACCCTCATCCCCTGATGTTGTGGCCGCGTTCGCGCGGCGCCGGGAAGGTCTGCGAGCTTGCAGGCGCTCCGGCCGGAGGTGCGTCATGATCACGATTCGCGACGAGATCGCTGCCGATGTTCCCGCCCGCGAGGCGCTGCTCGACCGTTGCCTGGGCGAGCGCCGCACCGCCAAATCGAGCGAGCGGCTCCGCGAGGGTCGTTTGCCGGCTGAAGGCCTGGCGCTGACCGCCGAGCGCGACGGCGTCGTCGTCGCGACGATCAGGCTCTGGCATGTCCAGGCCGGTAGCAAGGCGGCGCTCCTGCTCGGCCCGCTCGCCGTCTCGCCGGAACTCCAGGGCGAGGGCCTCGGCCGCGCAATGATGCGTGAGGCGATCTGGCGCGCGGCCTGCCGCGGCCATGGCGCCGTGCTGCTCGTCGGCGACGCCGCCTATTACGAGCGCTTTGGCTTCTCGGGCGACCTGACCCGCGACCTCGCCATGCCCGGCCCGGTCGAGCGCGAGCGCTTTCTCGGTCTCGAACTGCGCGACGGCGCGCTGGCCGGCGCGGCCGGCGTCCTTGTCGCGACCGGCCTGGTGGACGAGACCGCGCCGCTGGCCGAGCCTGCGCGCCGCGCCGCCTGAGGATAACCGTGACGGGTTTCGCGATTCGCGAGATCCGTCACGCATCCGTCATCGATCCGTAACCGCTCCGTCGTCACGCAGCGCCATGACCCCCGCCAAGGAAGGGGTTCATGGCGCAAGCAGTTCTGACCACGGGCAGGGCGAATGACTGGAGCGCGCCGCGCTGGCGTCCGCGCCCGGCGACGCTACTCGCCTTCGCGATGCTGGCGCCGTCGCTCGTCTTCCTCGCGCTCTTCACCTACTGGCCGGTCGTGCAGGTGCTCTGGCAGTCGCTGCACGGCCAGATCCGCGTCGGCGGCCCGCAGGCCTATGTCGGGCTCGACAATTTCATCAAGCTCTTCGCCGACGCCGCCTTCCGCAAGGCGCTCGCCAACAATCTGGTCTACGCCTTCGGCACGGTGATCCCGAGCCTCGTACTGGCGCTGGGCTTCGCCATGGCTCTGGCCAGGACGAGCCGCGTCAACGCTCTGTTCCGCGCCCTGTTCTTCCTGCCGGTGCTCATCCCGCTGGTCGCGGCCGCCTCGATCTTCCTCTTCCTGTTCCTGCCCAATGTCGGGCTGATCGACTACCACCTCGCCAAGCTCGCCATCTCCGGGCCGAACTGGCTCGGCGATCCCGATATCGCGCTCTGGTCGATCATGGCGCTGACGATCTGGAAGAATGCCGGCTACTACATGCTGTTCTTCCTGGCAGGGCTGCAGGCTGTCCCGGCCGACGCCTATGAGGCCGCAATCCTCGACGGTGCCGGCCCCTGGCAGCGGCTGCGCTATGTCACCCTGCCCTATCTCAAGCCGACGATCGGCTTCGTCCTGGTCATCGGCCTGCTCAATGTGGTGACGCAGGTCGACCATGTCTTCGTCCTGACCAAGGGCGGCCCGTCCGACTCGACCAACCTGCTGCTGTTCTACGTCTACCAGCAGGCGGTCGAGAACTACGACGCGGGACGCGCCGCCGCCGGCACGCTGGTGATGCTGGCCCTGCTGCTCACTGTGACCGCCTCCTCCCTGCGCACGCTCGAGCGCTCCTTCGGGGAGAAGGGCGCATGAGCCAGGCGGGAGGCCACCAGGCCAGCACCGGCGTCGCGACCGGCGAGATCTCGCCGAAGCTCGGCTATGCCGCCACGCTGCTCATCGCCGCGCTCTGGATGGTGCCCTTCCTCTGGATGCTGGTCGCCGCCTTCAACCCGCAGAGCATCGGCGCCGGCATGGCTTCGCTGGTGCCGTCCTACCTCCCGACGCTGGCGAACTTCCGCGAGGCCTGGGTCTCGGCCGACTTTCCGCGCTATGGCCTGAACACGACGATCATCAGCCTCGGCATCCTCGCCGTGCAGATCGTCACGATCACATTAGCCGGCTACGCCTTCGCGCGGCTCGAATTCCCCGGCAGGACGCTCTGCTTCTACCTCTTCCTGCTCCAGCTCATGCTGGCGCCGGTCGTGCTCATCGTCCCGAACCTGACCACGATCGCGAAGCTCGGCCTCTACGACACGCTGCTCGGCGTGATGGCGCCCTATTTCGCCTCGGCCTTCGGCACCTTCCTGATGCGCCAGGCCTTCCGGGCGATCCCGCGGGAACTGGAGGATGCCGCGCTGATCGACGGCGCCAATGTCTGGCAGCGCATCGGCTTCATCTATCTGCCCCTCGCCAAGCCCTCGCTCGTCGCCTTCTCGATCGTCTCGGTCACCGCCCATTGGAACGAGTTCCTTTGGCCGCTGATGGTGATCAATTCGCCCGATCTGCGCCCGCTCACCGTCGGCCTCGCCTCCTTCACCCGCGGTGCCGAGGGCGCGCAGGCCTGGGGCGTCATCGCCGCCGGCACCCTGCTGGTCAGCGCGCCGCTGCTGATCGCCTTCGCCCTGTTCCAGCGTGCCTTCGTCAACTCCTTTGTCTCCTCCGGCATCAAGTAAGGGAAACCATCATGACGACCACCCGTCGCTCCGTCCTCGCCGGCGCCGCGCTGGCCACGACCTTCGCGCTCTCCCCCGCATTCGCCCAGGTGCCTACCGAGATCGAGCTGTTCTTCCCCGTGCCGGTCGATGGCCAGCTTGCCCGCGACATGGCCGCCCTGCTCAAGGAGTTCAACGAGAAGAACCCCTCGATCAAGGCCACCCCGGTCTATACCGGCTCCTATGACGAGACCCTGATCAAGACCCGGGCCGCGATGAAGGCCGGCAAGCCGCCGGCGGCGGTGATCATGTCCGCGAACTTCCTGCTCGATCTCAAGATCGAGGGCGAGATCCAGCCGATGGACGCGCTGATCAAGGCCGACGGCAAGACGAACGATCAGTTCATGGGCCAGTTCTTCGATGCACTGCACGGCAACGCCGTGCTCGACCGGCAGGTCTATGGCGTGCCCTTCCACAACTCGACGCCGCTGCTCTACGTCAACACTGACCACCTCAAGGAAGCCGGCCTCGATCCCGAGAAGCTGCCCGCCAATTGGGAGGAGTTGGTCGCCACCGCCAAGAAGCTGACCAGGCGCGACGGCGACCGCGTCACCCGCTGGGGCATGATGATGCCCTCGAACTATGATTACGGCGGCTGGATCCTGCAGGCCTTCACTCATTCGAATGGCGGCCAGTGGTTCAACGTCGATTACGGCGGCGAGGTCTATTACGACACCCCCTCCATGCTCGGCGCCCTGACCTTCTGGTCCGACCTCGTCAGCAAGCACAAGGTCCATCCGGCCGGCGTGCAGGCCGGCGGCGCGGTCTCGTCGGCCTTCCTCTCCGGCCAGGCCTCGATGATGCTGCTCTCCACGGGCTCGCTGACCCATATCCGCAACAACGCCAAGTTCCCCTACAAGGTCGCCTTCGTCCCGAAGAACGTGAAGAACGAGGTGCCGATCGGCGGCGCCTCGCTGGTGATCCCGACCGGCGTCGAGGGCGAGCGCCGCAAGGCCGCCTGGACGCTGATCAACTGGATGACGAGCCCTGAGAAGTCCGGCTGGTGGAGCCGCGCCACCGGCTATTTCGCCCCCAACAAGGCCGCCTATGACACAGCCGAGATGAAGGCCTTCCTCGAGAAGAACCCCGACGCTGGCATCGCGGTCAGCCAGCTCGCCTTCGCCAAGCCGTGGTTCGCGACCTACAAGACCGTCCCCGTCCGCAAGGCGATCGAGGACGAGCTCGCCGCCGTGCTCTCCGGCAAGAAGCAGCCGAAGGAGGCACTCGCCGCCGCCCAGAAGCAGGCCGACGAGATCATGCGTCCTTACGTCGAGCAGACCGCGCTGAAGCTGCCGACGAACTGAGGTTCTGCTTCTCTCCTCCCCCTTGTGGGGAGGGGATGGGGGTGGGGGTCAAAACGCGAGACGGTCCCTTTGGCAGATCGCTGTTCAGAGATGCAGCGGGTCTTCCTGGATCCGATCGCCAAGCGGCACCACCCCCACCCCTGGCCCCTCCCCACAAGGGGGAGGGCAACGCGCTCATCCTTTCGACCTTCGAGACCATCCATGCTCATCGCCCAGATCACCGACCTGCATATCCGCCCGCTCGGCAAGCCCGCCTATCGCGTCTCCGAAACCAATGCGCTGAGCGAGCGCGCGCTCGATGTCGTCGCCAGGCTCAATCCGCGACCCGACCTGCTGGTGATCACCGGCGATCTCACCGATTGCGGGCTGCCCGAAGAATACGAGCTGTTGCAGGCGATGCTCGCCGGCGTCGGCATGCCGGTGCTGCTGGTCCCCGGCAATCATGACCGCCGCGAAACGCTGATCGGCGGGCTTACCCTCGACCAGCGTCAGGTCCTGGATGGCGGCTTCGTCCAGTTCGTCTCCGATCTCGGACCGATGCGACTGATCGGCCTCGACACGCTGCTGCCCGGCAAGAGCGCCGGCGCGCTCTGCGCAACGCGCCTCGCCTTTCTCGACAAGGCTCTATCCGAAGCGGACGGCAAGCCCGTCGCGATCTTCATGCATCACCCGCCCTTCGATTGCGGCATCGCGCATATGGATGCGATCCGGTTGCTCGATGGCGCAGCGGACTTCGCCGCGATCGTCGCGCGCCATCCGAATGTCGAGCGCATCCTCTGCGGCCATCACCACCGGCCGATCGTGACGCGCTTCGGCGGCACCATCGCCCAGATCGCGCCCAGCGTGACACATCAGGTCACCCTCGATCTGTCGGAGACCAGCAATGCCACCTTCCACATGGAACCGCCCGCCTATCTGTTGCATTCGTTCCGCCAGACGGCGGGCTTCGTGACGCACACGGCCTATGTCGAGCGCTTCCCGGGGCCCTATCCTTTCGTGCTCGATGCCGACTATCCCGGCGATCACTGAGCACAACGCGAATCCGCCGCGTCATTGACGCGGCGGCACTTCACCCATACGACCCAAGGGCGGCTCCGCGCGGCCCCGTTTTGAACAGCGCTATCCCCCAAAAAGGAGACAACCAGAGAATGAGCACTTGGCCCGTCTACGGCGAGATCACCGGCCCGATCGTGATGATCGGCTTCGGCTCGATCGGCCGCGGTACGCTGCCGCTGATCGAACGGCACCTGAAGTTCGACAAGAGCCGCTTCGTCGTGATCGCACCCGACGATCAGAACCGCCACCTCCTCGACGAGCGCGGCATCCGCTTCATCCAGGAAGCGGTCACCATCGACAACTACAAGACGATGCTCGAGCCGCTGCTGACCGCCGGCGGCGGGCAGGGCTTCTGCGTGAACCTGTCCTGCGACACCGGCTCCCGCGACATCATGGAATTCTGCTCCAGCCTCGGCGCGCTCTATATCGACACGGTCAACGAGCCCTGGCTCGGTTTCTATTTCGACGAGAGCAAGGGCCCGGGCGAGCGCTCGAACTACGCGCTGCGCGAGATGACGCTGGCCGCCAAGCGCGCCCGCGCGCCTGGCTCGACCACCGCCGTCTCCTGCTGTGGCGCCAACCCGGGCATGGCCTCCTGGCTCGCCAAGAAGGCGTTGCTGAACATCGCCGCCGACATGCGCCTCAATGTGCCGCAGCCCACGACCCGCGAGGAATGGGCCGGGCTGATGAAGCAGGTCGGCGTCAAGGGCATCCATATCGCCGAACGCGACACGCAGCGCTCGAAGAACCCCAAGCCGCCGGGCGTCTTCGTCAACACCTGGTCGGTCGAGGGCTTCATCTCCGAGGGCGTGCAGCCGGCCGAGCTCGGCTGGGGCACCCATGAGAAGTGGATGCCGGATAATGCCCGCACCCACGAGACCGGCTCGCAGGCGGCAATCTACCTGATGCAGGCCGGCGCCGAGACCAAGGTGCGCAGCTGGTGCCCGACCCCGGGCCCGCAATACGGCTTCCTGGTGACGCATAACGAGTCGATCTCGATCGCCGACTACTTCACGGTGCGTGACGAAGCGGGGCGGGCGATCTTCCGGCCGACCTGCCACTACGCCTATCACCCCGCGAACGATGCCGTGCTTTCGCTGCACGAGATGTTCGGCAATGCCGGCCGTCCGCAGAAGGAGCACCACATTCTCGAGGAGAATGAGGTCATCGACGGCATCGACGAGCTCGGCGTGCTGCTCTACGGCCACGACAAGGGCGCCTACTGGTTCGGCTCGCAGCTCTCGACCGATGAGGCACGCAAGCTCGCTCCCTACCAGACCGCGACCGGCCTGCAGGTGACCTCGGCCGTGCTCGCCGGCATGGTCTGGGCCCTGGAGAACCCGAAGGCGGGAATCGTCGAGGTCGAGGAAATGGATCTCGACCGCTGCCTCGAGATCCAGATGCCCTATCTCGGGCCGGTGAAGGGCTACTACACCGACTGGACGCCGCTCGACGGCCGTCCGGGGCTCTTCCCGGAGGACATCGACACCAGCGACCCCTGGCAGTTCCGGAACATCCTGGTTCGGTGAGGAAGCAAAGGATCGGGCGCTACGGCGCCCGTTTCACTTTGACGCCGGCGAGCAACGCGCCGCCGGTCAGGAAGAACGCGATCAGGACGGCTAGCCCTGCGCGCTGGCTGGCGAACGCCGTCGTCGCCAGCGCCACCAGCGTCGGCCCCAGGAAGGATGTCACCTTCCCCGACAGCGCAAACAGCCCGAAGAACTCGCCGATGCGCTCGGGTGGAGCGAGCCGCGCCATCAGGCTGCGCGATGAGGCCTGCAACGGCCCCGCGACGAGGCCGATCAACAAGCCAAGACCGAGATAGACCTTTTCCGGCAGCGAGGCGAACAGCCCGTCCCCGGGCGCCGCCGGCACGGCTTCCACGAAGAAGAGGATCCGGTCCGGCGCCAGCGACAGGATGCCGAGACAGGCGAAGAGCAGACAGGCGATCGCACCCAGCACCACCGCCTTGCCTCCGATCGCGTCGTCGACCTTGCCACCGAGCCAGGCGCCCAGTGTCCCGGTGACGGTGAGCATGATGCCGAAGATGCCGATCTCGATCGTCTGCCAGCCGAACACGCCGGCAGCGTAGATCCCACCGAAGGCGAACAGCGCCACCAGCGCATCCTGATAAATCATGTTGGCCAGCAGGAAGCGCCCGAGCGACGGCAGGCGCGGCAGTTCCGCGAGCGTCGCCTTCAGCCGGCCAACACCGCCGCGCGCCGCTTCGCCGAGCCTCATGCCCGTCCGCTTCGAATCCGGCGTCAGCAGGAACATCGGCGTGACGAAGATCACGAACCACAGCGCGGTCAGCGGCCCCGAGAAGCGGTCGCCCTCGCGGCTCGCGGCATCAAGCCCGAAGATCGGCGTCAGCCCCGCCAGCGTCTTGCCCGTGACCGGGTCCGCTGCCAGCAGGCCGAGCGTAAGCGCCAGCGACAAGAGCCCTCCGAGATAACCGATTGCCCAGCCCGTGCCCGAGAGCCAGCCGAGCCGCTCCGGCGGCACCAGCCGCGTCATCATCGCGTTGTTGAAGGTTGTGGCGAACTCAGCGCCGATCGTCGCCAGCACGAAGCCTGAGAGCGCAATCGGCACCGCCCAGGGCGAACCCGGCACCGCGAACCAGAGCGCGCCCGAACCCAGCACGAGGCAGGCGCCGAACACGGCGATCCACGGCTTGCGCGGCCCCGTACGGTCGGCGATGCCGCCGAGCAAGGGCGAGAGCAAGGCGATGCAAAGCCCTGCGAAGCCTGTCGCATAGCCCCAAAGCGCCTGCCCCTGCGCCGGATCCGCAGCCAGACCGGCGGCGAAGAACGGCGCGAAGACGAAGGTCGTGATCAGCGTGAAGAAGGGTTGCGCCGCCCAATCGAAGAACAGCCAAGCGGCGACGGCGCGCCGCGGCGGATAGGCGCCCGGCAGCGCCCCCGAAATCGCCGGCGCGGCACTCACTGCAGCGTCGTCTCGGGGTCGCCGCCGCCCCGTGCCAGCTCGATCTCGGTGATCGCGACCAGCACTTCGGCGCGCTCCTTGAGGGTCGGCGCCTCCAGCAAGGCCTGTTTCTCGCGCGGCCCGAACGGGCACATCATCGAGAGCGCGTTGACCAGCGCCTCGTTCGGCGCCTCGTTGACGCCCTTCCAGTCGATCTTGAGGTCGCTCGCCTTGGCGAAGGCGCGCAACGCCTTGAGCAGCGCGACGCGGTCGACCTCCTCCTCGCCGGCGCGGGCGGTGAAGTCGATGATGAAATCGTCATAGGCCACGCGGCATTGCCGGTAGGCCGTCGTGACCGGAAGCTCCTCCGCGACGCGGAAGCGGGCGATGCCGGTCAGCGTCAGGATGTAGCGGTCGTCGCCGGTCTCGGCGAATTGCGTGATCCGGCCGAGGCAACCGACCTGAAGCAGCGGCGGCGTCGCCGACTGGCGCCCGTTCTCCGGCTCGGGCTGGATGATCCCGATGGTGCGATGCGCCCGAATCGCATCGTCGATCATCGCGATGTAGCGCGGCTCGAAGATGTTGAGCGGCATCTGGCCGCGCGGGAGCAGGAGCGCGCCGCCCAATGGGAAGACCGGGATCACCGACGGGCAATCCTCTGGCCCCTTGTAGACGGCGTTCATGCCCATCGGCGGCAGCTCCATGATCAGGAGAACAACAGTGTCGAGAGCTTGCGCCGGCCGGCCGTGCTGTGCTCGTCCATCGGGCCCCAGGCCTCGAAGAACTGCAGCAACTGCTTGCGGGCGCCGTCCTCGTTCCATTTCCGATCGGCCTTGATGATGGCGATCAGATGATCGACGGCCTCCTCGCGACGGTCGCGCGCGTTCAGCGCCAGCGCCAGATCGAAACGGGCCTGATGGTCCTTCGGGTTCGCCGCGACCTTGGCCTCGAGCTCGGCGGTGTCGCCCAGCGAAGCGGCCTGCTGCGCCAGCTCGATCGCGGCGCGAACCGCCGCCACGATCGGATCCGCCGCCTTCGCCTCGGGCACCATGCCGAGGATGCCGGCCGCGCCCTCGATGTCGCCCATATCGAGATGCAGCCGCGCGAGGCCGGCGATCGCCGCCAGGTTCTCCGGCTCCAGCTCGAGCACATGCGCATAGAGCTCGCTCGCTCCCCCTGCGTCGCCTGCCTCCGCGGCCGCCTGCGCGGCCGTGATCAACTCCTCCGTCGCACCGGGGCCCATCGGCCCGACCAGCTTCTCGATGAAGGCCTTGACCTGGCTCTCGGGCTGCGCGCCCATGAAGCCGTCGACCGGCTGGCCCTGCTTGAAGGCGATCACGGCGGGAATCGACTGGATGCCGAGCTGGCCCGGGATCTCCGGGAAATCGTCGATGTTCATCTTGACGAGCCGGACCTTGCCGCGCGCCTCCTTGACCACCTTCTCGATGACCGGGGTCAGTTGCTTGCAGGGGCCGCACCAGGGCGCCCAGAAATCGACCAGCACGGGCTGCTTCATTGATTCGGCCACGACATCCTGCCGGAAGCCCTGGGTCGTGGTGTCCTTGATCAGGCCGGGTTGTTCGGCCGCCTCGCCATTGACCAGCATCGGTCGTCCTTCGTCGCGCTTACATCAGAGAATGGTCGGTCCGGCCGCCGCCGCGCCCGGAGCATAGATGGGGAGGATCAGCCGTTCTGTCCATCATCGGGGACGGGCAAATCGACGATCATCGGCTCATGGCCCGTATCCCGCAGGAAGGTCAGCATATCGTCGCGCCCGATCCGCAGCGTCGCCGTATTGATCAGCGGGTGGAAGTTCATGTCGGCGCCGGTGGTGAGATTGCGGTCGAGCACCATGGTCACGGCGCCGGCGCGGTCGTTGACCACGGCGAAGGCGGTCACCGAGCCCGGCGTGACACCGAGCTTCTCCATCAGCGTCTCGGCCGAGCAGAAGGAGAGCCGCCCGCTGGCGCCAAGCGTCTCGTGCAGGCGCTTCAGGTCGATGCGAGCATTCTCCCGCGCCGAGATCAGGAAGAGCCGGCCCTTCTTGTCCTTCACGAACAGGTTCTTGGAATGCAGCCCCGGCAACGTGCCGCGCAGCGCCTGCGATTCGGCCACCGTGAAGACCGCCTCGTGATCGACGCGCTCGAACGCAATTCCGCGCACTTCGAGATGCGCGCACAGCTCGTCGGGGGTCAGATGGGCGGCGGTCGGTGCGGTCTGGAGCATCGGGCTGACGTCGGATTCGCGCTGGAGTTACGGCCTCGAAGGGCTGGCCCGCGTTGCCTAACGCTCCGGAAACCCGGCCACAAGCACCGTTTTGGCCGATCGAGAGGCTCTTGAACGCGGGGATGGGGTCCGATTTCGCAAAGGATGAAATTTCCACAACAAGGCGCTTGCAACGCGCGCCGCTTTGGGGCAATAACCCGGCCACCGCGGCGGACACGACGCGGCCATGTCCTGATGCGGGAGTAGCTCAGGGGTAGAGCACAACCTTGCCAAGGTTGGGGTCGAGGGTTCGAATCCCTTCTCCCGCTCCAGGACATCATAGCATATCAGACTGCCGCAAGCGCTGGGTTTACCGGCGCTTTTTGCGTTTTCAGGTTTGGATTTCGAGGCCCGGTACGGGGGCTCCGAAGACGAGTGGTTACATGCGGGTTGCAAGTACGCTTCGGCGCCGCACGCTCTCTCGACGCGCGATCGCTAACCCCTACTGTTTGAAGCAATTGTCTCGGTGCCACTGCAGGAAATGTGGATGCGGACGGTCGTGGGCTCGCAGCGGCGGTAGCGCTCGACCTGTCTTGTTGATGAAACTGCGTATCCCATCCGCGTCGTTCGCCTGCCGCGAGATCAGAATGTCGAGGTCATCCGACAGACTGATCAAACCACGATCGAACATCCAGTGAGCCGTGCCCGACAGAGCGATGCCGTTGTTGACGATGTCCGGCCCCCTCGCCTCGACGGGGCGAATGTGAGCAGCGGCGACCTCCGCTCGGCCCCCGCCATTGATCAGTTTAAGCCCTGTGATTGCGCAGCGTTCGTCATAGGCACGCAGGACGACGCTCCGAAAGACGCGATCGCGGATGATCCGCGAGGCAAGGAACGTTGCCCGCTCGCGCGCCTGCTCGAATACGAACGGAGCCTGCTGCTCGGCGAAGCTGTTCGATGCCGCCTCCTCATCTCTGCGTGGCAGCAGCGGTGCCGAATCTTCCAGGCCGAGGTCGGTGTTTCGATCGAAGTCCGCTGGCGAGAGCGGGCGCACTGCCGCCTAGGCACGACCGGAGATGCGCCCCTCCTCGTTCAGGACGCCGCGCTCGATGATACCCTGGGCGTCGGTGAAAGGAACCGGGTTGGCGAAATCGAGATAGCTGCCCGGTTCGATGACGGCGATGAACATGTCCGGAGCAGCCGGATCGGGAATGACCTGCTGGACCTTGGCCACCGCGAAGTAGCCGCGTGTCCCGGCAACCTTACGTGGCTCATAGTAGATGATCCAATCGCCGACACAGGCTTGCACGCGGCCAAGATATTGGCGCGGGAACTGATACCGTTCGGCCGGGCTGTCGTCGTAGATCGAATCCTGACGATGAATGAAGACGCCGAAGCCCATGCCCGTCCGATCCGCGCTAACCAACGAAACTGAGCAAGGCTGTTTGCCCGGGTCAATCCTTCGGCAACGCGCAAATTGCGTATATTGGCTGCCTATCGGGAAGCGGACACGTCAACTCTCCAGGCTGCATGGCGGCTCGCCATGCTCCTTGTTCGAAAGCTTCGGTTATACACACCATTTCTGACGTGCCAGGGGGTTTGCGGTGGTGGCGTCTGAGGTCCGCACCCTGGCACAACGCTCGAGCGAGGCGTCGAAGGGCATCGATGCGCTGATCAACGCTTCGAAAGACGAAGTCTCGCGCGGGGTCACGCTGGTCCGCTCGGCCGGCGCCGCGCTGGAGCGCATCGTCGCCGCGACGCAGCAGGTGGCGTGCTCCATTTCCGGAATTTCGTCCGGCTCGTCGGAGCAGGCGAATGGCATCGACGAGATGAGCCAGACCTTGGCCTTGATGGATGCCGTGACGCAGAAGAACTCAGCCCTGGCCGAGGAAGGCGCGGCGTCGGCCGTCTCTCTGTCCGGTCAGGTCGCGACGCTCGATCGTCTGATCGCCGCCTTCAAGGTCGACGACGCCGTCTGTGCGCCCGGTGAGCCGGCGCGCACGGGAATGTCCCCGAGCTGGGGCCTGGCGAAGGCGGGCGGGCGCAACTGAACGCCGCCTCGCCTCGCGCGGGAATCAGAGGACGGACGACATTCCGCCATCGACATAGATGATCTGGCCGTTGACGTAGTCGGAGGCGGGCGAAGCGAGGAACACCGCCGCGCCGACCAGCTCCGCCGGCTTGCCCCAGCGCCGGGCCGGCGTACGTCCCTTCACCCAGGCGTCGAAGGTCGGATTCTCGATCAGCGCCTGGTTCATGTCGGTGATCATGTAGCCCGGGCCGATCGCATTGGCCTGGATGCCGGCTTCGGCCCATTCCGCCGCCATGGCCCGAGTCAGCATCTTGATGCCGCCCTTGGCGACCGTGTAGGGCGCCACTGTAGCGCGGGCCAGTTCGCTGGTGAGCGAACCGATATTGATCACCTTGCCGTAGCCGCGCGCGATCATGCGCTTGGCCGCCTCGCGCCCGATCATGAAGGCGGAGGTCAGGTTGGTATCGATGACGCGCTGCCAGTCGGCGGTCGCAAGCTCGACCATCGGCTTACGGAACTGGATGCCGGCATTGTTGACCAAGATGTCGACGGCGATGCCGGCGGCATCGAAAGCCTCGAAGGCCCTGACGATGTCCGCCTCCGAGGTCACGTCGAAGGCCGCCGGCTCGGCCGCATGGCCGGCCTCGTGGAACTGCGAGACCGTCTCGGCGACGCGCACCGGATCGGTGCCGTTGATCAGGATGCGGGCACCTGCAACGGCGAGCCCTTCCGCCATGGCCCGGCCAAGGCCGCGCGACGAGCCGGTAACGAGTGCGGTCCTGCCCGAAAGATCGAAGAGAGGGTTGGTCATCTGAGCCTCACAGGCTGGAGCGGCGGACGGTCAGGTCGGACCGCTCGAACACGGCCGGCAGCAGTTCGACGCCGAGGCCCGGCCCTTCCATCGGCAGGACATAGCCATTCTCGAACACCGGCATCGTCGTGACCAGTTCCT
>JAESFW010000212.1_pt1 | contig 74576 bp, 73 predicted proteins | sample 9269481 | NCBI WGS metagenome assembly JAESFW01 (sample SAMN14515350, study PRJNA621654) | algae metagenome | isolation source: Lyngbya sp. HA4199-MV5 and co-occurring heterotrophs from soil with... | place: USA: Ahupuaa O Kahana State Park, Hawaii | collected 2009-07-21 | reverse complement strand
TTCCGAGCATCGCAGGCTGCCCCCGTTCGCCCGACAGGGCGTACGGGGGACGCAGACTGGGGGCCGCCTTCTCTTTGGTGACTTTCTCTTGGCGGCCCAAGAGAAAGTTACTGCGCCGCCGGGCGCACATCCCGGCTCCCGCCCCATGCAAAGGCATGCGGCAACCAAAACCAACAAAACTTACTGCCGCCGCCGACGAGGAGCCTTCACATCCGGCCCTTTGATCAACGGATCCTCCAACACCTTCAACAAACACTCCCTCAACCACCGATGCGCCGCATCCGCGCTGTACCGCGGATGCCAAGCCATCCGCGTCGTATCGCTCTGCAAGGCCAGCGGCAAGTCAAACACCTCCAGCCTGAGCGAGGCCGACATCCCCCGCGCCACCCGCTCCGGCACACAGGCCACCAGGTCCGAGCGCGCCGCAGCGATCAAGGCCGCAAACGCACTGGGCACGCGCAAGGCCACCATGCGCTCCAGCCCCAAAGCAGCCAGCGCATCGTCCAACGTGCTCGGCTCCCCAGGCCGCAGCGTCACACCCACATGGCGCACCGCCGCCAGGCGTGCAGGCGTGAGCGGCTTGGCCAGCAGCGGGTGGCCAGACCGCGCTGCGCCCACCATCTGCTGCTGCGACAAGGCCTGCCACTCCACCTCCGGATCCCGGCTGCGGAACACGCCCACATCCAGGTCCACCCGCCCCTCGCGCAAGGCCGCAGGGTCGCTGTGGCTCTCGGCCAAAAACTGCAGGCTCGCCAGCGGCATCTGCTGCGCAATGGCCTGCGACAGCGCCGCGCCATAGACCACGGCCATGCCCTCGGGCGCGCGCACCACGAAATGCCGGCGCACCTGGGCCAGGCCACCCGGCCCTTCGCCAGGCGACTGCAGCGCCCGGGCCTGGGCCAGCAGCTGGCGCACCGGCTCGGCCAGGGCCAGTGCGCGCGGCGTGGGCACCAGCTGGCGGCCGGCGCGCACCAGGATGGCATCACCGAACACCTCGCGGATGCGGGCCAGCGCATGGCTCATGGCCGGGGTGGAGAGGTGCACGCGCTCGGCTGCGGCCGTCACGCTGCCGGTGGCCAGCAAGGCATCGAGCGCGACCAGCAGGTTGAGGTCATATGTTTTCATACGGTGCAACTGTATGTTCAGATCATTGCACTGTACAGAATCAGCACCAGCCGGGACACTGCCGGCCATGACGACGACCACGACTTCGATCACCCCTCCCACCCGCCGCAGCATTGCGCTGACCATGGCGGCGCTGATGCTCATGCTGGTGCTGGCCGCGCTGGACCAGACCATTCTTTCCACCGCCCTGCCCTCCATTGCGCGCGACCTGCCGGGCACGCTGCCGCCGGCCTGGACCTTCTCGGCCTACCTGCTCGCGGCCACGGTGGTGATTGCGCTGTACGGCCGGCTGGCCGATGTGTACGGCCGCAAGCCCATGCTGCTGCTGTCCATCGGCCTGTTCCTCGCGGGCTCGCTGGCCTGCGCGCTCAGCCAGAGCATGCTGCAGCTGGTGCTGGCGCGCGCGCTGCAGGGGGCGGGTGGCGGGGGGCTGATGACGCTGACCATGCTGACCGTGGCCTCCATGTTCCCGCTGCAGGAACGCGGGCGCTACCAGTCGCTGCTGGGTGCGGTGTACGGCGTGGCCACCATGTTCGGCCCGCTCACGGGTGGCTGGCTCACCGAGCACCTGTCGTGGCACTGGGCCTTTGGCCTGAACGTGCCCCTGGCACTGCTGGCATTTGCCGTGCTCGCCCGAACGCTGCCGCACCAGGCCACCGGGCCGCGCACGCCCATCGACCACCTGGGCGCGCTGCTGCTCACGGGCGCGCTGTGCAGCGCCCTCTTGATGACGCAGCACGAGCGCCTGCAATTGCCCGGCTGGCTGTCCGCCGCCGTGCTGGGCACGGCCTGCGTGCTGTGCACAGCCGCCTTTGTGCTGCGCCAGCGCCGGGCTGCGCACCCGCTGGTGCCGCTGTCGCTGTTCAGCCGGCCGGTGTATGCAGCAGCCTCCGCCATCGGCCTGGTCACTGGGGTGGCGCTGTATGCGGCCGTGGTCTTCATGCCGGCCTACCTGCAGACCGCCCTGCACCTGGCCCCCACCACGGCCGCCTGGCACCTGCTGCCGCTGATGGCCGGGGTGACAGGCGCCGCCATTGCCAGCGGGCGCCTGCTGCGTGCCCGCGTGCCGGCCCGCAGCATGGGCATGCTGGCCAGCGCCTTGGTGGTGCTGGGCTTTGCCGCACTGGCCGCAGGCATGCAGTGGGCGCCAGCCCAGCCGCTGGTGCTGTCGCTGTGCCTGCTGCCGCTGGGCCTGGGCATCGGGGTGCTATTTCCCATCATCACCATGGTGTCGCAGCGCGCATCGCCTGCGCAGCTCATGGGCATTGCCACGGCCGTGCCGGTGATGCTGCGCAGCCTGGGCGGCGCCGTGGGCGTGGCCTTGCTGACCACGCTGTTCGCCGAGATGATGCACACGCTGGTGGCAGGAAACCCCGCCGCGTTGGCCGGGGCAGGGCCGCATGCGCTGCAGGCCGTGTGGGGCTGTGCCGCAGCCGTAGCGGTGCTGGGCGTGGTGGCGTGCCGCTGGTTGCCGGCAGCGCCCATGGAGCAAATGCAGATGCCACCGGCAGGTCGCGCCGTGGCGGCGTGAGCCAGTATCAGACGGAGCGCATCAGCCCGCCATCGACACGCAGGTTCTGGCCGGCGATGTAAGCCCCGCCTTCCGACGCCAGGAAGGCGATGGTCGCCGCGATTTCGCTGCTCTTGCCATAGCGCCCCAGGGGCACGGTCTCGCGCCGCGCCTCGGTCTCGGGCAGGCTGTCGATCCAGCCCGGCAGCACATTGTTCATGCGGATGTTGTCCTTGGCGTAGCTGTCGGTGAACAGCTTGGTGAAGGCTGCCAGCCCGGCACGGAACACAGCCGAGGTCGGGAACATCGCGCTCGGCTCAAAGGCCCAGGCGGTGGAGATGTTGATGATGCTGCCCCCGCCCTGCTTTTGCATGTGGGGTACGACCAAGCGCGTGGGACGGATCACATTGAGCAGGTACACGTCCATGCCGGTGTGCCATTGCTCGTCCGTCAGGTCCAGCACCGGGGCGCGCGGGCCATGGCCGGCGCTGTTGACCAGCACGTCCACCCGGCCCCAGCGCGCCACGGCCTGGTCCACCAGCCGGGCGAGATCGTCCACCGACTGGTTGGAGCCCGTCACGCCCAGGCCGCCCAGCTCGGCGGCCAGCGCCTCGCCCTTGCCCGACGAGGACAGGATGCCCACGCGGTAACCGTCTGCCGCCAGCTTGCGCGCCGCAGCGGCGCCCATGCCGCTGCCACCGGCGGTGACGAGGGCTACTTTTTCTACTGCCATGTTGGGTTCTCCAGAAGGTGCTTGCGGATCGAAAATGTTCCATCAAAGAATAGCACCCGGGACACGCCGCAGGGTGTAGCGGCCCAGGCATTTGCCTGTAGATCGGCTACACGCTCCGCGCCCGCTTGCACGGCTGGAGCGCGACGCGACAGGCCGTTGCCGATGTGTCAGTCCGCCCCCCGGGGCGCCAGCAGGGCCCCGACCAGCGCCTTGCCATACTTGCGGACGGCAAGCGCCGACAGCACCAGCGCCACCAGTTGCTCGCCAAAGACCAGCACCATGCCCAGGAAGGGAACTTCCAGCCAGGGCGCCACCATGCCCACGATGGAAAACGGCAGGCGCACAAAACCGATGACGGCATAGACCAGCCCCACCAGGATGGCGTAGGACCTGGCACCCGGCGGGTAGCTACGGATGAAGAAGGCCGGCAGCAGCAGTGGCCATGCCAAGTAGATGAACTGAACGCCCAGCATGTAGGCCAGAGCCCCCATGTCCGACGCGTGTGCCGCACCGGATGCAAGGCACATTGCAGCCAGCAGCGCTGGTTTGGTTTTTGCCATCTTTTTTGCCCCCCGTTGTGTCTTTGTTAGCGGGCGGCCTCATCAACCTCTCTCTCCGGCCCGCGGCGCATGGTGCCACAAACGGCCAGAGCACCGAGCCACAGAGAGCGGTCGCCTGCCGCCCTTAGCGTGCCTGCGCGCGGGCCAGCGCCACGGCATCGGCCCCTGCGGGAAAGCGCAGTTGCGCTCCTGCGTCCGTGGCGGCCTGCCATACGGCCTCGGCCACATCGGTCTCCCGTGTCACGGCACCGATCTGCCCGAGCGACGCGAACACGCTTTGTGCGTAGGGCATGTAGGCCTCGGGAATCAGGCCCTGCATGCGCTCGCTGCCATTGCTGGTGAAGCGGGTGGTCGGCGCATAGCCCGGCTGCACCAGCTTCACGCGCACATTGAAGGCTTCGAGTTCATGGGCCAGCGAGGCCGTGAAGCCCTCGATGGCCGTCTTGCTCGCGGTGTACACCGCCACCAGCGGCATGGGCGCCAGCGTGGCGCTGGAAGTGACGTTCACGATGGTGCCGGCTCGGCGCGCACGCATCTGGGGCAGCACGGCCTGGGCCATGGCCATCACGCCGAAGGTATTGGTCTCGAACAGTTCGCGCGTGGTCGCCATGGGCGTGGCCTCGAAGGCGCCCAGCAGGCCGATGCCGGCATTGTTCACGAGCACATCGATGGGCCCGGCCGCGGCCAGCACGGCCGCGATGCTGTCGGCGCGCGTCACATCGAGCGGCAGCACGCGCATGCGCTCGCCACCGGGCAGCAGGTCGGCGCGCGGGCTGCGCATGGTGGCCACCACGTTCCAGCCCTGGGCATGGAAGTGGCGCGCGGTTTCCAGGCCGTAGCCGGAGGAGCAGCCGGTGATGAGAACGGTGGAGGTCATGGTGGTGGTTTCCTTGAAGAAAAGCAAAGGGTGGGTTGACAAGGCCTCCACGATAGGGACCAATTACCGGACCATCCACAATGGAAAATACTGTTTTTGTTTGCAATCGTCCATCCATGAACGATCCTCTTGCCGAAGTCATTGCCCTCCTGCAACCCCGCGCCGTGTTCTCCAAAGCAATCAGCGGTGCCGGCCGCTGGGCCGTGCGCTATGCGGATTTCGGGCACCCGAGCTTTTGCGTGGTGCTGCAGGGCAGCTGCCAACTGGCGGTGGACGGACAAGACGCCATCACCCTCATGGCAGGCGATTTCGTGCTGCTGCCCGCCACGCCGGGTTTCACCATGTGCGGGGCCGAACCGGCGGCACCGCGTTTCATCGACCCGAAGACGGCACCCGCGCCCACCACCGAGCTGCGCCATGGCGATCCCGACGGCCCGCCCGATGTGCGCCTGCTGGGCGGCTACTTCGTCTTCGGCTCGCCCGATGCGGCCCTGCTGGTCTCGCTGCTGCCGGCGCTGATGCATGTGCGCGGGGTCGAGCACCTGCAGGCGCTGGTGCAACTGGTCAGCCAGGAATCGGCGGCGCACCGCCCGGGCCGCGAGCTGGTGCTGGCGCGCCTGGTGGAGCTGCTGCTGATCGAGGCGCTGCGCTCAAGCTCCACCGGGGACGGGGCCCCGCCCGGGCTGCTGCGCGGCCTGGCCGATGTGCGCATCCGCGAGGCCATGCACCACATGCACGCCAGCCCGGCCCGCCCCTGGACCATGGCCCAGCTGGCGCAGACGGCCGCCCTGTCGCGCTCAGCCTTCTACGAGCGCTTTGCGCGCGCCGTAGGCATGCCGCCCATGGAATACCTGCTGGCCTGGCGCATGGCCCTGGCCAAGGGCCTGCTGCGTGAGCAGGGCCTGGCCATTGCCGAGGTGGCCGAGCGCGTGGGCTATGGCTCGGCCAGCACCTTCAGCACGGCCTTCAGCCGCCACGTGGGGCTGGCGCCGGGGCGCTATGCGCGGGCGGGCTGAAGCCGGGTAGCGCCGCATCCTGCAGGCTCCCCACCGGCCCGGCCAGCAGGGAAGCGGCCATGGCCAGCGCCCAGAGCAGAAACAGCAGCCAAAACCGGCGCATGTCACCCGACAGCGCCAACAGCTGGCGTTGCAGGCGGGGCAGCAGGCGTCGCAGGACAGGAAGTGGATTCATGGCAATGCCTGCATGCTACCGAGCGCCAGCGGTTCTGTATGTCCCCAGAACTTGTGACAAGGACAGGCCGCCGGCATGGGCCAGAGGGCGTTCAGGCGCTCCGGGTTGTACCCGGGAAGCCCCCCATGGCGGCGCAAGGCCCTGCCCCTTCAAGGCGCCACGCGCACGCCCTGCACCTGGCTGCCCAGCTTCAGGTACAACAGCCCATCGCCACCCAGCCACCAGTTCGCAGCCGGTGCGGGCACCTGCGCCGCACTGCCCTCCGGCAGCACCCACTGCGGCACCAGCCGCCAGGTCTGCCCACCCAGGGTCACCGTGAAGGCGCCCTCGCTGGATGCGGTTTGCACCGCCAGCCCGGCGCCCGGGATGGCCGCCTGAAAAATCGCCTGGGCCTGGGTGGCATTGAGCAGTGCCGGCAACAGCAACTGCCGGGGGCCGGCCCCTGCCTGGAAGAAGATGTGGCCTTGTTCGTCCACACCGATCCGGGGTGAGCCTGCCGCCGGTCCCGCACCGGTCCAGCCGGGTCTGAGCACGTAGGTGCGGCCACCGGTGCGCAGCTGGATGACGCCCTCGCCACCCAGCCTGGTCTGCGCATCGGGCAGCAGCGCCGTGACGGCACCCGCCAGGCCGGCCAGATCCGCCACCGCGGGCGCAAACTGCACCACCACCCCGCCACGCACCCAGCGCAGCAGGCCCAGGGCGGTGAAGGCCAGGCCGTCGGGCTGCGTCGCGTCGATGGTGATGGGCATGGCGGGCAGCAGCTGGAACACCTGGTCCCCGTCGCGCACCAGCACCACGCCCGAGGCGGTGGTTTCCAGCCCCTGGGCCAGGTTCACGCCAGACAGGCGCGCCAGCGGGCCGCTCAGGCGGGCAAACGCCTTGCCGTCCACCGTGATCGAGGCCGGCAGGTTGGCGAACACCATCGGATCGCCGGGCAGCGATGCATCGCCTTTCAGCGAACCCAGTGTGATGGAGACCACGGCCCCTTGCGCGTTGACCTCCAGCCTCTCACCCGCCTGCAGCCCCATGCGTCCCACCTGCGGCAGGCTGCCCTGGGGCGGCACCAGGGCCCCGGTGAGCACGGCCACCGTGAGCGGCTCGGCCTCTATGGCCGTACCGGAGCGGCCTGCGCTGAGCAATACGTCTCCCGCCAGCGCCATGGGCTGGCCTTCGGCGCTGGCGGTCATGGACGCCCAGCCCTGCAGCACCACCAGCACCAGCACGCTCTGGCCATTGACCTGGGCCACGCGCAGCTGCGTGCCCGGGTTGGCCTGCACCTGCAATGCCTGGCCGTTGATCGTGACCTGCAACGTGACCGGTGTGGCGCCCGTGCCCGGAACGACGATGGTGCCGCCACCGGCGCCCGGGCCCACCACCACGGGCACGGTGGGGTCGGTGATGGTCGTGGTGCCGGGGCCGGTCACGGGCAAGCTGGGGGACGGAGGCAGCGGGTCGACCGCCGCGGCCGTGGGCGTGACCGCGGCACTGGCCACCGAGACTGCACCCGCACCCTGGGCGCTCGACGCCACCACGGTGAAGGTATAGGCCCGGCCGCTGGCCAGGCCCGTCACCGTGCAGTTTGTGGCAACCGGGCTGCCGGTGCCGACGGTGCAGGTCTTGGTGCCGTCCTCGACGGCGGCCACCGTGTAGCCGGTGATGGCGCCGTCGCTGGCAGGGGCGGCCCAGGACACGCTGGCCCGCTCCGTGCCAGCCGTGGCCGCGACCGCTGTGGGCGCGCCAGGCGGTTGCAGCTCGACCGCGCCGAGATCACAGGCGCCGTGCGCATTGCGCGCCAGGCCGCGCTGGTCGGTGGTCTGGGCGGAGCAGGAGTCCGCCACGCCGATGGCCGGGCTGCCCGCGCCCGGCAGCATGGTGTGTGTGCTGCCGCCGTTGTCGGCCAGGGGCTGCAGCACGGGATCGGCGTCGATGGTGTCCGTGCAGGTCACGCGGGTCGGGCAGCCCCCTTCCACGATGCTGCGCTGGACAGGGACCGCAGCGCCCATCTTGGCGAAGACCTGGGGCTGGGATGAAGCGCCCCCCTTGCCGAAGATGGAAGACTCGATGGAGTGGCTGTTGCCGGCATCAATGTAGATGGCCGCCCCCTGCCACTGCGATGCATTGGCACTGAAGCTCAGTTGGGCAAACGCGATGGGGCCCACACCGAGCACACGGATCGTGGCCCGGTCACTGGCCGCATTTCCACTGAAAGTGGACTGCCCGAACCTGCCGCTGAGGCTTGCACTGTCGTTGACCACCACGGCCGCACTCCCCCACTGGGCGCTGTTGGCGGTGAAAGTGGACTGCGTGACCGCAAAAGCGTCGCCCGAAAGGTACAGCGCACCGCCATACAGGGAGGCCGAGTTCCCCGAGAAGGTGGACTGCGCGATGGCGGTGGCATTGCTGCCCACAATGCCCCGGCCTGCCACGCGAATCGCGCCACCATGGCGCGCCGTGTTGGACAGGAAGGAGGACTTCGCAATGTCCAGGCTACCCGCCCCCGTCAGGTAGATGGCCCCGCCCACATCGCTGGCCGAGTTGTCGCGAAAAACCACATTGGTGATGGCGGGGCCACACTGATTGCCGGATCCCCAACCATTGCAGTACAGGCCTGCGCCCCTGGCGTCCGCCACGGCCCCCTGGTCCGCCTTCCCGCCCACGATGCTCAAGCCATCGATGGCTGTATTGCTGCTGGTGTAAGTGCCATTGCCATCCGAGCCCAGGCCGCCAATCACCACCACGTGCAAACTGTTGTCCGCGGCATCGCCGGCCACGCCGATGTCCCCCGACAGCACCGTCAGGCTGGCATCGCTGCTGCGCTGGGCCAGCGCCGCCTCGGTGCCGGCAAAGCCGCCATAGAGCTTGAGCGGCCGGTTGATCGCAAAGCCCACGCTGCGGTCGGTGCCCGCCGTGGGCTGGTAGGTACCCTGCTTCACCCAGATCTCCGAGCAGGCCGCATCGGCCAGCGCGCCCTGCAGCGACGCCGCCTGGGCCCAGCTGCTGCCGTCGCCCGTGCCGCCTGGCGCCACCTGGCACACACCGGCCGCATGTACTGCGCCCATCCACCCAAGCAGGGGCAACACCCACAACAGGGGGCGGCATGTGCGGGCCCACCGGTGGCAAGGCAAAGGGCGTTTCATGGCGGTTCTCACCTTCTCCGAACAATGTCTGCAAGCGGCATTTCTGCCTGCCCTGCAAGGCATGGCCAATGCGATGTGGCCGGGATGCTAGGTTTTTCGGCCCCGCTTGTATGTCCCCAGAACTGAGGACAGACAGCGCCGCCCCGCTGGCCATAATTGCGGCCATGCCTGCTGCCCCCGAAGCCGCCCCCTTGCCCCTGCCCACAACCACCATCCGCGTGGGCCTGGTGGAGGACGACGCCAAGACCCGGGCCATCCTGGAACGCGCGATCGCAGACCAGGCCGACATGCAGCTGGTGCTGCAGGCCGCCAGCCGCGAGCAGGCGCTTGCGCTGCTGCCGCGCGCGCCGCTGGACGTGCTGCTGGTGGACCTGGGCCTGCCCGACGGCTCGGGCCTGGACGTGATCACCGCTGCGCGCCGCCAATGGCCCGACTGCAGCGTGCTGGTGAGCACCATCTTCGGCGACGAAATGCATGTGCTGCCGTCCATCGAGGCCGGCGCCATGGGCTACCTGCTCAAGGATGCGAGCGCGCCCGGCCTGGTGGACGAGATCCGCAGCGTGCACGCCGGCGGCAGCCCCATCAGCCCGATGGTGGCGCGCAAGATCCTGGCGCGCACGGCCCTGCGGCAAGCGCCGCGGGAGCCAGGAGCCCATCCCCCTTCGGAACGAACGACGCCGCCGCAGCGCCCCACGGTCACCCTGTCACCGCGCGAGCATGAAGTTCTGCTGCGCGTGAGCAAAGGCTTCACCGCCGAGGAAACGGCTGCCGCGCTGGGCATATCGCCCAGCACCGTGCTGACCTTCGTGCGGCGCATCTACGCCAAGCTGGAAGTGAACACCCGGGCAGAGGCCATCCTCGAGGCGCAGCGGCATGGCATCCTGCCGCAATAGTGGTGACCGCAGGGCGCGGCCCTCGACGAAGGGCTTGCGGCCCTGGATGCTGGCCGTGGCACTGGTGCTCAGGCTGGCCCTGTGGCTGCTGCTCGCCGTGGCTCCGGCACAGGCCCACGCGGAGCAGCGCCATCTGCGCATCGGAGAAGCGGTACTGTTCCAGCAGCCTGGGGCGGGATGGGAGGCTCCGGCCACGGTACCGCGCGACGATCTGGACGTCACGGCTGGCGAATCCGTCGCACTGCCGCACGCACGGCCGCGCTCGATCGCAGAGCCTGGCGAGTCGCTCGCGGCCCAGCCCCAGGTGGTGTGGTACCGGCTGCCCGTGCCGGACGCCCTGCAGGCACCGGGCGGCACCGCACTGGCCCTGTACCTGCCACGCTGGCAGACCATCGGCAACGTCGCCGTGTATGTGGACGGCCGCCTGGTCCACGGCACGGGTGAACAGGGCGGCAGCCGGGTCTGGAACAGCTTCAACCGGCCGCTGTGGGTACAGCTGCCAGCCATGGCGCCCGACACGCCCGGCCCCCGCGAGGTGCTGCTGCGCATGGCGAGCCCGCCCGGGGTCGGCGGGGCCCTGTCGGCGGCCTGGATGGGCCCGGTTCCCGAACTGCTCCCCTCCTACCGGCTGCGCACCTGGATGCAGGTGGACCTGCTGGCCATTGTCTCCGCGGTGTACCTGGCCCTCGGGCTGATGGCACTGGCCGTCTGGTGCGTGCGCCGGCACGACACACCCTACCTGCTGTTCTTTGCCGCCTCGCTGGCGCATGGCCTGCGCACCGTGCATTTCACGCTGGGCGACCTGCCGCTGCTGCTGCCCGAGGCCTGGTTCGGCTGGCTCACGCTGAATGCGCTGGGCTGGTCCATGGTCTTCATCTACCTGTTCATCCTGCGCATCCATGGCCAGCGCCGGCCCCGGCTGGAACGCGGCATGGCCGTACTGCAGTCGCTCACCTCGGTCGCCACCCTGCCCCTGCCGTGGTTGCTGCAAGTCGATGCCATGCTCCCCCTGGCCACGGCAGTGGCACTGCTCATGCTGGCCGTCGCCGTGGTCTCTGGCAGCCGCGTGGCCTGGAGCGCAGGCACGCTGGAAGGCCGGCTGCTGGCCGTGTGGATGCTGCTGTTCATCCCCACCGGCGTGCACGATCTGCTGCTGCAGAACTATGTGCTGGACATGGGCCACGCCTATCTGGCCCCCTACACCTCCATCGGCGCGCTGGCCACCTTCCTGGCCATCGGCTACCGCAAGTACGTCGGGGCCATCCGCGCCGTGGAAGTGGCCAACGCCGAGCTGGAGCGCCGCCTGTCGCAGCGCGAGGCCGAACTGGCCGCCAGCTACCAGCAGCTGAGCGCGCTGGAGCGCCAGCAGACGCTGGACGCCGAGCGCCGCCGCCTGATGCAGGAGATGCACGACGGCATCGGCTCCTCGCTGCTCAGCGCCCTGCGCATGGCGCAGGAGAGCCAGCTCACCGAGGCCGACATGGCGCGCGTGCTCACCGAGTGCATCGAAGACCTCAAGCTCTCCATCGACTCGCTCGAGCATGCCGATACCGACCTGCTGGGCCTGCTGGCGGCCCTGCGCTTTCGCCTGGGGCCACGCCTGCAGGCCGCCGGGCTGGCCCTGCACTGGCGCGTGGAGGACGTGCCGCCCCTGCCCTGGCTGGACCCGCAGAGCGCGCTGCACATCCTGCGCATCCTGCAGGAGGTGCTGACCAACATCGTCAAGCACAGCGGCGCGCGCACCATCGAGATCGCCACGGGCACGCAGGCCGGCTTCGTGGTGGTCTGGGTGCGCGACGATGGCACGCCCTATGCCGGCCCCGCGCCGCAGGGGCAGCCGTCCGAACGCAGCCTGGGCAAGGGCCTGGCCAACGTGCGCAGCCGGGCACTGGCCATCGGTGCCGAATACTCCTGGCAGGCCGCCAGCGGCCCGCAGGGCAACACCTTCGGGCTGAGCCTGCCGCTCAGGGCGCCGGTGCGGTAGTCTGCTGCACCGGAGAAATCGGCTGTGCACAAGGGCCTGCTGCGCGACAGTTCGGCGAAGGACGCCTGAACCTGGTGGCCCCATCGGGCCTGGCGTCGCTCCTGCAGCAAGCGCTGACGGGCCGGACCAGGACAGGCTGCTGACAAAAACCGTCCGCCACCCATGGCAGGATGCACGCACCGACCCACCCACCGCCACCTGTCGAAACACCATGACCCCAGCCACCACGGACCGCGTTGCCCAATTGCTCGAAGACCTGCGCGCCCACGATGCAGACCGCTACGCCCTGGTCCAGGCCCTGCGCGAGGCCGTGCTGGGGCTGGATGCTGCCATCACCGACGAGGTGAAATACGGCGGCATCCTGTTCGCCGCCGCCCAACCCTTCTGCGGCATCTTTTCATACACCCGGCATGTCTCGCTGGAGATCAGCGAAGGCGCGGCCCTGCCCGACCCGCATGGCGTGCTGGAGGGCCAGGGCAAGGGGCGGCGCCATATCAAGCTGACGGCGGTGCAGGACATCGCGGCCAAGCATGTGGCCGAGTACCTGAAGCTCGCGCTGCAACGCGCTGCGGGCTGAAGCTCAGGGCTTGCTGCCGGCGTCCACCACCAGCACCTCGTGCACGGCCGTGGCCGCATTGCCGCCCGTGCGCAGGCCTCCGCCGAACACATGGATGCGGTTGCCCAGGGTGGACGCACCCAGGCCGTGGCGCGGCGTGGGCAGCGGCGGCAGGGCCGACCAGCGGTCGGTGGCGGGGTCGTAGACCCAGCTGTCGGCAAACACCTTTTGCTCGGGCACCCACTGCTCGCCGCCAAACACGTAGAGTTTTCCACCGGCCACCGTGGCGGCCAGGCCGCCCTGGGCCTGGGGCATGGGCGCGCGCGTGGCCCAGGTGTCAGTGGCGGGGTCGTAGACCTCCAGCGTGGGCACGTTGACCTGGCGGGCCGTGCCGTCGGCGTTCTTGCCGTACTGGCGCCCACCCACCACATAGACCTTGCCGCCAATGACGCCAAAGGCCGCGCTGTTGCGCGCCGTGGGCGCGGGAGCACGGGCCGACCACTGGGCACGCACGGGGTCGAACACCTCGTTGAGGGTGCTGTCCACATGCTCGTCGAAATGGCTGGCCGTGGGCGTGGCGCGCACGCGCCCGCCGATGAGGTAGAGCTTGCCGTCCACCGCGGCGGCAATGCCCTCGGCACGCGGCGTGGCCAGGTCGGTGCCCAGGCGCCAGGCATTGCGCACGGGGTCGTAGATGAACATGGTGGGCTGCGCCTGCCAGACCGGGAAGCCGCCCGTGAAGCCCCCCACGCCATAGAGCTGGCCGCCGATGGCCGTGAGCGTCATGTGGTGGCGCGCCTGCGGCAGCGTGGCCAGGCGCGTCCAGGCGTCAGCGGCCGGGTCGTAGGCCTCGAAGTGGGCCGAATAGCCGGTGTTGGGGCTGAGCAGGCCGCCGGCCACATAGATCTTGCCGTTCAGCACCTCGGGGTACAGCTCCTGGCGCGCCACGCCGGCCGGTGCGGCCGTGGTCCAGGTGGCAGAGGGTGCGCCCTGGCTCCATGCCGGAGGCACCAGTGTGATCAAGCCGGCAAGGGCAGCCAAGCGGGCTGTGCGCAGGAAAGTTGGCATGGTTAGGGCTCCTGATGGGTCGTTGCCGCCGACTGTAAAAGCGCCCACTATCAAGCGATAGCCCCATAATCATTCACAAACAATGAACCCTGGCTACGCAATGGACCGCATCCCCCTGGCCGACCTCGAAGTCTTTGCCGCCGTGGCCCGGCATGGCAGCTTTCGCCGCGCGGCGCTGGAGCGGGGTGTGACGCCCTCGCTGCTGAGCCAGAACCTGCGCCGGCTGGAGGCGCAACTGGGCGTGGTGCTGCTCAAGCGCACCACGCGCAGCGTGGCACCCAGCGATGCAGGCAAGGAGCTGTTTGCCCAACTGGAACCCGCCCTGGCGCAAATCGCCGACGCGGTGGACCGGCTCAACCGCTACCGCGACATGCCCTTTGGCACCCTGCGGCTCAATGCGCCCGGGCCGATAGCGCACTTTGTGCTGGCACCGCTGGTGGCGCGCTTTCAGCAGGCCTACCCGGAGATCGGCGTGGACATCAGTGCCGACGCGGCCCTGACCGACATCGTCAAGGGCGGCTTCGACGCTGGCGTGCGCTTTGCGGACGATCTGGCGCAGGACGCGGTGGCCGTGCCCATCGGCCCGCCGCAGCGCTATGCGGTGGTGGGTTCGCCCAGTTACTTCGCTGAACACGGGCGGCCCGCCACGCCGCACGACCTGGCCACGCACCGCTGCATACGGCGGCGCTTTCCGGGCGGCACGCTGTTCACCTGGCACTTTGCGCGCGATGGCGAGGCCGCCAGCGTGGTGCCGCGCGGCCCGCTCACGGTGAACGATGCGCACATTGCCTTGAACGCCGCGCTGCACGGCGCGGGCCTGGCCTATGTGCACGAAAGCTATGTGCTGGCCGACGTGGCCGCCGGCCGGCTGGAGCGCGTACTGGCCGACTGGGCACCGGGCCTGGGCGTGCCCTACCTGTACTACCCGCAGCAGCGCTATGTGCCCGTGCCGCTGCGCAGCTTCATCGACTTTGCGCGGCAGCATCCCATGGAACTGGCGACGCCCTGACCGAGCGCCGATTCCCCAACGAAGAAAGGGCCCGCAGGCCCTTTTCGATCATCCGAGGCAGCAGCTTGGCCGTCAGGCAAACAAGCCCTTGTGCTGATCGCGCAACAGGTTCTTCTGCACCTTGCCCATGGTGTTGCGCGGCAGCTCATCGGCCACGAAGCAACGCTTGGGAATCTTGAAATTGGCCAGCTGCGACTTGAGCGATGCCACGATGGCCTCGCCATCAAGTTTCGCACCGGGCTTGGCGATCACCACGGCCACGCCCACTTCGCCGAAGTCCGGGTGGGGCACGCCGACCAGGGCGCTTTCGGCGACGCCGGGCATGTCGTTGATGTAGCCCTCGATCTCGGCCGGATAGACGTTGTAGCCGCCGCTGATGATCAGGTCCTTGCTGCGGCCCACGATGCTCACGTAGTCGCGCTCATCGACCTTGCCCACGTCGCCGGTCTTGAACCAGCCGTCCGCAGTGAATTCCTCGGCCGTCTTCTCGGGCATGCGCCAGTAGCCCTTGAACACGTTGGGGCCCTGCACCTGGATGTTGCCGATCTCGCCCACGGGCAGGGCCTTGCCCGCATCGTCCACCACGCGCAGGCCCACACCCGGCAGGGGGAAGCCCACGGTGGCGCCGCGCCGCTCGGTCTGGCCGGCGTGGCGCGCATCGGCCGCGTAGGGGTTGGAGGTGAGCATGATGGTCTCGCTCATGCCGTAGCGCTCCAGGATGGTGTGGCCGGTGCGCTGCTGCCAGGCATTGAAGGTCTCGATCAGCAGCGGCGCGGAGCCCGCGACGAAGAGGCGCATGTTCTTCGCCGCCTCCTTGGTCAGCCCGGCCTCGGCCAGCAGGCGCACGTACAGCGTGGGCACGCCCATGAAGACCGTGGCGCGCGGCATGGCGGCGAGCACGGCCTTGGGGTCGAACTTGGAAAACCAGATCATCTTGCTGCCGTTGATCAGCGCGCCGTGGATGGCCACGAACAGGCCATGCACGTGGAAGATGGGCAGCGCATGGATCAGCACATCACCGCTCTTCCAGCCCCAGTAGTCCTTGAGCACTTCGGCGTTGGACTGCAGGTTGCCGTGCGTAAGCATCGCGCCCTTGCTGCGCCCCGTGGTGCCGCTGGTGTAGAGGATGGCGGCCAGGTCGTCGGCTTGGCGCTGCACGGGCGTGTGCTCGTCGCCATGGTGCGCGGCGCGCTCGAGCAGGCTGCCCGTGCGGTCGTCGCCCAGGGTGAACACATGCTGCGTGCCCTGCGTGAAAGCGATCTTGCTCACCCAGCCGAAGTTGCCGGGCGTGCAGACCACCACGGCGGGTTCGGCATTGCCGATGAAGTACTCGATCTCGGCGCTCTGGTAGGCCGTGTTGAGCGGCAGGAACACATAGCCCGCGCGCAGCGTGGCCAGGTACAGCAGCATCGCCTCGACCGACTTTTCGACCTGCACGGCCACGCGGCTGCCCTCGGGCAGCTTGAGCGAGGCGAGCAGGTTGGCCATGCGGGCGCTGGCGCGGTCCAGGTCGCTCCAGCTGTAGAGCAGCGGCCGCCCGTCGGCGCTGGTGGTCTCCACGGCCGTGCTGGCAAGGTCGGCAGGGAAGGCAGCGCGCAGCGCGCTGAACAGGTTGTGCTGGGTGGTGGAACTCATGGTGCGGTCATCCGGGTAGGCAACAGGACGGGGTTATTCATCAGAACGCCGGCGGGCGTTTTTCGAGAAAGGCGGTGATGCCCTCGCGGTGCTCGGCGCTGTCCGCGTAGGCATAGGGGTCGGGTGGCGTGTGGTCGGCAGGCGGCGCGCTCTTGAGCGCGCGCAGCGTCTGCTTGTTCAGGCGCGCGGCACCGGGCGCCAGCGCGGCAATGCGGCTGGCGCTGGCCAGGGCTTCGGCGCGGGCGTCCTCGGCGCTGCCGGCCACCACGCGGCTCAGGAAGCCGCGCGCGAACATCTCGTCGGCACTGAAAGTGGCGGCTTCGAGCAGCATCTGGCGTGCAGTGACCTCACCCACGGCGCCGGCCACCAACTGCGCCTCGCGCGGCGCCATGGGAAAACCCAGGCGCGCGATGGGCGCGCCAAAGCGCGCCCCCGCGTGGGCCACGCGCACGTCGCAGCAGCTGGCGATCTCCACGCCCGCGCCCATGCAGGCGCCGGCGATGTGGGCGACGATGGGCACGTCGCAGTCCAGCATGGCCGACAGCCCGCCCCAGACATCGCCTTCGTGGAATTCGCGCAGCGCCGCCGCATCGAAGCGAAAACCCGGGTACTCCGAAATGTCGCCGCCAGCGCAGAACGCCGTGCCATCGCCCTCGATCAGCACGCAGCGCGCCCCGTGGCTGCGCTGGATGTCCTTGAACACCGCGCGCAGTTGCTGCCACATGGCGCGCGACATGGCGTTGAGCCGGCCGGTATGGCGCAGGGTGACCTGCACCACGCCGGCCTCGCCGGCCGGGCCCGGCGCACGCGCCGCGATCACTTCTGCTGCCTGCATGTCGCCTTTCTTGTCTTAGTCGAGCTTGGCGCCCGAGGCTTTCACCACAGCCGCCCAGCGCTTGACCTCGCTGCTCACCATGGCGCCGAACTGCTGCGGGGTCAGGGAGCCGTACTCGGCGCCGTTGCTGGCCCAGATGGTCTTGATCTCGTCGGCCGTGCCGATGCGCTTGACCTCTTCGACAATGCGCGCCTGGATGTCGGCCGGCGTGCCCTTGGGCGCCCACAGGCCGTACCAGGTGGTCACGGTGTACTCGGGCAGGCCCACCTCGGCAGCGCAGGGCACATCGGGGAAGGCGGGGTTGCGCTTGGTGCCGGCCACCATCAGCGCCTTGATGCGGCCACCCTTGATGTGCGCGGCCGAAGAGCCCAGGCCGTCGAACATCATGTCCACGTTGCCCGCGATCAGGTCCTGCAGCGCCGGGCCCGCGCCGCGGTAGGGAATATGAGTGATGAAGGTCTTGGTCTGCTGCTTGAACAGCTCACCGGCCAGGTGGTGCGAGGTGCCGGCACCGGCCGAGCCGTAGTTGAGCTTGGCGGGGTTGCGCTTGACGTGTTCGAGGAACTGCTGGTAGTTGGCCACCGGCACGGCCTTGGGGTTGACCACCAGCACCTGGGGCACATTGGCCATCAGGGCCAGGGGGATGAAGTCCTTCTCGATGTCGTAGTCGAGCTTGGGGTACATCGATGGCGCAATGGCATGGTGCACCGCGCCCATGAACAAGGTGTAGCCATCGGGCGCGCCCTTGGCCGCAAAGCTCGCGCCCACGGTGCCGCCGGCACCGCCGCGGTTGTCGATGACCAGGGTCTTGCCCGTGGTCTTGGAGAACTGCGCCGACATGGGGCGGGCAAAGGCGTCGGTGCCCCCGCCTGCGGGGAACGGCACCACCAGCGTCACCGGCTTGCTGGGCCACGCCGAGGCCTGGGCCCAGCTGCTGCCGCAGGCCAGTGCGGCGGCCGCAGCGGCGGCACCGCGCAGCACATCGCGGCGCTGCAGGTCGTTGTCTTTCATCTTGTCTCCTGTCTTATAAAAATAGAAATGAAATGAAACCACTTACCAACACAAACAAGAGGCGCATCGTAGCGCCGGCTCACTGCACGGATTGTGTCTGCGTACCTGCCCGCGACAGGGGTTATCCCTTGCCGCGGAAAGGCGACCCACACGCCCGCAACTCCCAAAATCCTTTCCCGACGATTCGACCCGGTCCAGCCAGGCTGCTGACTCGGACAGCGCTCAGCGGCACAGGCTGTCGATATCGCCCGACGTGGGGATCTTGCCCTGCGCCAGCAGGCCGCGGTGCTTGTCAATGCGCTTGAGGTCATACAGGTAGTTGACCATCAGCCCATACGACTGCTTGAGCCCCTTGGCCGAAGGATCGCCGCCCCAGTTCAACCGCTCCACGCGCGCACCGTTGCCCAGGTGGAAGCGCGCCACCGGGTCCACGGGCTTGCCCTCGGCCAGCTCGCGCGCCAGGTAGTGCGCCGCGCATTCGAGCAGCATCTGCCGCACGGGCGAGCGGGCCTCCAGCTCCAGTGGCTTTTCCAGCGCGGTGAGCAGGTGCGCGGCCTGTGGCGGCTCGAAGCCCACGGCGCGGCCCAGCTCGGCGCGGCGCTTGTCGTCCAGCTTCTCCAGCATGGCACCCGCGTGCTTGCCCAGCCAGCTGCGAAAGCCCGGGATGGGAGAGAGCGTGGCAAAGGTGCGCAGGCGCGGGAACTCCGCATTCAGCGTCTCCACCACATGCTTGATGAGCGAGTCGCCAAAGCTCACGCCGCGCAGCCCGTTCTGGGTGTTGCTGATGGAATAGAAGATCGCCGTGGTGGCCTTGGCCAGATCGGCCGGCGCGGCGGCCTCGTCCAGCAGCGGGGTGATGCTGGCAGAGATGTGGTCCACCAGCGCCACCTCCACGAAGATCAGCGGCTCGTTGGGCAGGCGGGGGTGGAAGAAGCCGTAGCAGCGGCGGTCACTGTCCAGCCGGTTCTTCACATCGGCCCAGCTGCGGATGTCGTGCACCGCCTCGTACTTGATGAGCTTTTCGATCAGCGATGCGGGCGAATCCCACGACAGGCGGCGCAGCTCCAGGAAAGCCACATCGAACCAGGTGGAGAACAGGTGCTCCAGCTCCGCATCGAGCGCCAGCAGGCGCTTGTCGGCCTTGAGCAGCGGCAGCAGCTCGGCGCGCATGTCCACGAGAAAGCGCATGCCCTCGGGGAACACCGCAAAGCGCTGCAGCAGCCGCGTGCGCGGCGACACCAGGGCGCGGCGCAGGCTGATCTCGGCCTGGCCCTCCTCGGCCGTGCCGGCCGCCGCTTCGTAGCGCTGGCGCGCCGACTTGAAGCGCGTGGCATCGGGCGCGAACTGCTCGCACAGCAGCAGCCACATGTCGCGCCGCTCCTCGGGCTCGGCCGCGGCGTACCACTGGGCCACGCCCTGGGCGCGGCGCCCGCCTTCGAGTTCGCTCACCTGCGGGGCCACCACCTCCTGCAGGTCGGCCAGCAGGCGGCGCAGGGCACGCGGCGACAGCGCCTCCTGCCCACGGCGCAGCGTGGCCGCCAAGCGCTCATTGGTGGAGCGCGGCGCGGCCACCTTGGCCACCACATCGGTCACATTGGCCTTGTCGGCCGCCGCTCGCGCGGGCTTGTCTCCCGGGGCTTTGTCGCTGGCCGGGGCAGCGGAGCGCAGGCGCGAGACACTGCGGGCGATCCATTCGGGGGCGGTGTTCATGTTCATCGTGTCAACCTCGATTGCTGGGTGCGGGCTACGTCGCGCAGGGCCTCGCGCTGGCGCAGCAGATGGGTGCGCATGGCCTCCTCGGCGGCATCGCAGTCCTGGGCCTTCAGCGCGGCAAACACCGCCAGGTGCTCGGCCAGGCTCTGCTGCAGGCGGCCGGGCGCGTGCAGTTGCTGCAGGCGGGCCAGGCGCAGGATCTTGCGCAGGTCGCCAATCACCTGGGCCAGCCAGCGGTTGTCGGCCAGGGTGATGAAGGCCTCGTGGATGGCGTGGTTGGCTTCGTAGTATTCGGTGATGCGCCCGGCCGCTGCGTGGGCCTGCAGGCGCTGGTGCAGCACCTCCAGCGCGGTCACGTCGGCGGCACTGGCATGGCGCGTGGCCTCGTGCGCGGCGCGGCCTTCGAGCAGCGCGATCACGGGGAAGATCTCGTCCAGGTCGCGCGCCGTGACCTCGGCCACGAAGCAGCCGCGCCGCGGCTCATGGCGCAGCAGCCCCTCGGCCACCAGCACCTTGAGCGCCTCGCGCAGCGGCGTGCGCGAAATCGCAAGCCGCTCGCACAGCGCCACCTCGTCGAGAAAGCTGCCCGGCGCGAGCTTGCCGGCAAAGATCTCCTCCCGCAGCCGCGAGGCGACTTCGTCGTGCAGGGAATTGGATACCAGGCGCATGTTCAGGCGAACTCCAGGCGATCAGCGGCCGCGCCCTGCCCCAGGGAACCGGCTTTTGCCGCCAACGTGCCACCAAATGACGGCAAACGCTGGCTTTGCTCTCGCATGGGTGTAATTTCTCATAATTATGGAAAATGACAAGAGGGAAAGCGTGATTTTTCGTAAGACGGGGCGGATTTGCTGGGGATGAGGCGGGGGAGCAACAGTTGGCAGGGCCAGGCCAGGCACACTGGCGGGTGAAAAGGCACACAAAACCGAGGCAGACACGCCCGCTGGTGTTTGCCGATACAAGGCGTTCCATCCATGGGAACCAGCCCCGAGTGTCATCCCCCTTCGCAGCGTAAGAATCCCAACCACACAGGCGCCCATTGCGCTCCTTCATGACCAGGCTTTTCGAGCAGTACCAAAGACACGTTGAATTCTTGGGAGAAGATACGATCGAAGGCGTGCACCACCGAGGCGCATTCGACTCCCAGGTTCTGCATCTGGCCGCCTTTCGCGGGTCTACAACGGATGTCGAAGCCTTCATCGCGCTGGGGGCAGACATCAACGCCATTGGCGACCTGGGTCTGACACCCCTGCACTACGCCGTTCTGGGCGGCCACGCAGACACCGCGGCACTGCTGATGGAACACGGCGCCCGGCAAGACATGCCCAACGAGTTCGGCGAGACTCCCCTGCAGATGGCGCACCTGATGGGCCAGCAAGGGATAGTGACTGCTTTCGGGAACCTTGGTGCCTTCCTGATTCCCGGCACGGACACCGATGGAACGGCACGACAGCGATGGATCGACTTCCGATTGATCCAACAGGAGAATTTTGAAGCGTGCCGGTTCGATGAATGACGAATACGTGATCGCTTGCAATGAGAACACCCTCGATGCAGCACCGCCGACGCCCTCCAAACGCCATGCTCCCTGAAGTACATCGCACCCTTTGCCGCCGAGCAATCACGGCACCACAACTTTGCCAGCTGATGGGAAACCCATGCGAAAACTGAGCGAACTGGTCCGAACCATCGACGTGGAACCATTCCACGCGGGCAATGGAGATGCCTTTCGATTCCGACTGGAAATCTCGCGCGAAGTGAGCACCACCACCTACCAGGGGCGGGTGTTTCGGCTGGAGACCTACAGGCTCCAACCCACCTTTCCCCTGGCCGGCCGGGCTGCGATGGAAGGCGAGGACGATGCGCTCATCTATGTCGGGGACCACATGTTCGACCCCGACCTGTTGAAAGGCACCTCGGCGGATGAGGTGCTGGGCCAATTCCAGGCGTTGTTCCACAGCATATTTGACGGGGGGGAGATGGCGGCGTGTGCCGGGGAGGCCGCAGGGTGAAAGGCCTGTAGCTTCTGTGTCTTTGCAGACACCCCCTGCCCCCCCCGAACGCCTCAGCGCTCGATCACATCGTTGTTGTTGCCATGGCGCGTGACCGGTGGCTTGTGCCCCTTGGGCACATAGACGGTATTGCCGCTGCCATCGAGCTCGATGCGCTCCACGGTGGCGGTCTCCAGCACGAAGATGCGGTTGTTGACACCCGCCACGATGATGCGCCCGACGGTGTTGCCGGCGGACACCGTGACGTCGTTGCGGGCACCGGTCACCTCCAGGTCGTAGCGGCCGGTCTTGTTGATGGTCTTGTCCATGCTGATGCCGTCCACCGTGACGACATGTCCCTCGTCGGAGCTTCCGCCGCAGGCCGACAGGAGGGAAATGAACAAGGCGCATGCCAGGTGGCGTGGCGGGAAAAGGGCGATGGCGTTTTGCAGATTCATGCGGGCAACCCGGAAGTGAAGGAGAAAAGAAAGGAAGCCCGCAGTGTGCAAAGCGCTGCATGAAGCCCCCATGAAGCCAGCGCCACTTGCGCGCCGCGCAGATGAAGCTCCGATGAACACCCCCGCCGCCCCACCCGCAATCTGCGCAAGCGGCTCCTAGAATCGCCGCAGCCCCTCTACCCCCCCACCGTACCGACACCGCATGGCCAGCATCCTCCTCGTGGAAGACGACCTCCCCCTGGGCAATTCACTGCAGCGCGTGCTCACCGTGGCGGGCCACCATGTGGTGTGGCTGCGCAGCAGTGCCGATGCGCGCCGCTTCCTGCAGGAGCAGCGCTTTGCCCTGCTGCTGCTGGACATCGGCCTGCCCGGCGAGACCGGGCTGGAGCTGCTGGCCTGGTGGCGCGAACAGGGGCAGGCCACGCCGGTGATGCTGCTGACCGCGCGCGACAGCGTGGGCGAGCGCGTGCAGGGCCTGGACGCCGGGGCCGATGACTACCTGGGCAAACCCTTCGCGATCGAGGAGCTGCTGTCGCGCGTGCGCGCGCTGCTGCGGCGCCACAGCGGGCAGGCCAGCAGCGTCTGGCAGATCGGGCCGCTGTCCATCCACACCGCGCGGCGCAGGGTGCAACTGCATGGGCAGGATGTGCACCTTTCCGCCCGCGAGTACGACATCCTGCGCGCCCTGGCGGAGGACCCCGGCCGCGTGCTCACACGTGCCCAGATCGAGGCCAGCTCCAGCCCGGCCGACACGCTGGACAGCAACGCCACCGACGTGCATGTCTACAAGCTGCGGCGCAAGCTGGGCAACCACCTGATCGGCACGGTGCGCGGCGTCGGCTACGTGCTGGAGGCCCCCGCCACGGACACGGCACCATGACGCACGCAACCGCCCTCCAAGCGCCCGCAGCAGCCCTGGCGCCCGGCGGCGCCCACCCGCCCTCGCTGATCCGCCGCCTGATCGCCTGGCAGGCCCTGGCCCTGGTGGTGGCCTGGCTGGCCCTGGCCTCGGTGATGACCTGGGTGGCGCTGGAACGCAGCCCCGAAGACATCGACCTGCGGCTCCAGGAAACCTCGCGCATCCTGGCCGAGGCGGCCAGCGGCCCGCCAGCGGGTCTGCCCGCACGCATGCAGGCCACCCAGGAAGCCCTGGTGCGCATCACGGGCCGCGATCTGCTGGGTGCGGCCGGCCTCACCCACTACCGGGTGCTCGGCCCGCGGGGCCAGGTGCTGTACCAGAGTGGCGGCAGCGACGGCAACGACGAGGTGCCCTGGCCTGCACCCGCAGCGGCCACCGCAGTGGCCGATGGTGCGGTACCGCCGGCCGGCAACCCGCCCTGGCATCTGCACACCCAGCCGTCCAGCGACGCGAGCGTGGTGGTGCAGGTGGCCGAGCCCGGTACGCTGCGCCTGGGCGCGCTGCTGCCCATCCTGTGGCTGGTGCTCAAGAGCCAGCTGGGTGTTTTCCTGTGGCATGCGCTGGTCGTGTGGATCACCGTGCGCAGCGGGCTGGCCCCGCTGCGCCAGTTGGCCGAGCGCATCTCGCGCCGCCGCGCGGGCGATCTGGCACCGGTGCAGGTGGACCGGCTCTATGCCGAAACCGCACCCGTGATCCACGAGCTCAACGCCCTGCTGGCCCACGAGGCCCAGCGCCTGGAGGCGGAGCGCCGCTTTCTGGCCGATGCCGCACACGAGCTGCGCACCCCCCTGGCCGCCGTCAATGCCCAGGCGCACCAGTTGCTGACCGAGCCCGACCCCGCCGCGCGCGGCCAGGCCGCCCGCGCGCTGCAGCAGGGCATTGCACGGGCCTCGCACCTGCTCACGCAGTTGCTGACCCTGGCCCGTGCCGATGCCGCCGCCGCGCCCAGTGCCCCCGCAGCCCATGAGCTGCTGGACGTGGCCGACCTCCTGCGCACCCGCGTTGCGCTGCTGGTGCCCCTGGCGCGTGCACAACGCATCGAGCTGGCCTTGAACGCCCCCGAGCGCATGGAGGCGCGGCTGGACCGCGAAGGCCTGTGCTCCATCGTCGACAACCTGGTGGACAACGCCATCCGCTACGGTGCGTCCGGCGGCCATGTGGAAGTGAGCCTGGGCCTGCTGGCAGATGGCGGCGCCGGTGCGGCCCAGGGCGAGCAACTGGTGCTGCAGGTGCAGGACGATGGCCGGGGCATTGCCCCCGAGCACCGTGCGCAGGTCTGGGAGCGCTTCTACCGCATCCCCGGCACCAGCGAGGCCGGCACCGGCCTGGGCCTGGCCATCGTGCACCGCGTGGTGCAGCGCATGGGCGGCAGCCTGGGCTTTGGCGAAGGCCTGGGCGGGCGCGGCGTGGGCCTGCGCTGCCTGTTGCCCCGGCACGCGGGGCAGGCCCCTCAATCCTGAGGGTTGCGCCGCGCCACCCAGTAGGTCGCCCCCTGCGCGCCATAGCGCTCCGCATGCGGCTCATTGCGGTCCAGCGTGAAGGCGTCACCCGGCAGCAGGTGCCGTTCGCGGCCCGCGCAGGTGAGCCACATCTCGCCCTGCACGACGATGGCGCTCACGCCGAAGTCGTGGACAGGCTCTCCCACCTGGCCGGGCGCCCACTCGCGCACCAGCACTTCGTCGAAGCCTTCGGCCACGGACCGGGCCTGGAACTGGTCGAAGCTGGCGTGAGCAACTGGAGGGGTGGTCATCTGGCGGGTCTCCTGCAGGACTGGCGGGGTGGAACGCAATGGGTCTATGCCGGCGCGGACTGGCGCGAACGCTTCGCGGCAGGTGCTGCTGCCAGCGCCTTGGCGCCCTCGCCCGCCGCAATCAACGCCTTCACGCGCGCCAGATCGCGCGGCGTGGCCGGGGTGTAGACCACCATGCCCAGGTCGGGCCGGCCATCGACGGCAAAGGCCGAGTACTCCAGATCGATGGGGCCGGCCACCGGGTGCACCACATGCTTGGGGTGCTCGCCATAGGCACTCTGCACATCGTTGCCGCGCCACAGGGCGCGGAACTCGGGGTCGAGCTGGCACAGCTCGTCCACCATGGGCTGCACGCGCGCGGCGGCGCCGGCGCGTGCCACATCGGCGCGGAAGGCGCCGACGATGAAGCGCGAGTCGCGCTCCCAGTTGGGCATCTTGCGGCGCAGCGCCATGCTGCCAAAGACCACGCGCAGGATGTTGCGCTGCCCTGCAGGCAGGGCGCCGTAGTCGGTGAGCACACAGGTGGAGGCATGGTTCCAGGCCACCACGTCCCAGGTCGAGGTCCGCACATAGGCCGGGCTGGTTTCGAGCGAATCGAGCACGCGCTGCAGCCGCGGCGTCACGCCTTCGGCGTCCTGAAAGCGCACCTCGGGCGGTCGGCCCAGGGCCAGCAGGAAGAGGTATTCGCGCTCGGCATCGGTCAGCATCAGCGCGCGTGCGATGCGCGCCAGCACCTCGGCCGACGGCGCCCCGCCCCGGCCCTGCTCCAGCCAGGTGTACCAGGTGGCGCTGACGTGGGCGCGCTGGGCCACCTCTTCGCGGCGCAGCCCGGGCGTGCGCCGGCGCGCCAGCGGAAAGCCGAGCGCGGCAGGGTCCATGCGCGTGCGGCGGTCGCGCAGGTAGTCACCCAGCGGGTTGTCCTTGGTGCCATCGGCCATGGGAGCGATTCCTGTTACTGCTTATACCTGTATAAGAACACTACTTTACCTGGATAGAGAGGATACCGACACTGCCCCCTTCCTTCCACCCCAGGGGTTCTTCCATGCGTGTATTTGTGACCGGCGCGACCGGTTTTGTCGGTACGGCCATCACCCGCGAACTGATCGATGCGGGCCACACGGTGCTGGGCCTTGCCCGCTCGGACGAAGCGGCCGAGCGCCTGGCCGCGGTCGGCGCCGAAGTGCACCGCGGCACCATCGACGACCTGGCCAGCCTGCGCCGCGGCATCGCCCACGCCGATGGCGTGGTCCACACGGCGTTCAACCACGACTTCTCGACCTATGCGGCCAACTGCGAGGCCGACCGGCAGGTCATCGCCGCGATGGGCGCGGAGCTGGCAGGCAGTGACCGCCCCCTGCTCGTCACCACCGGCATGACCCTGCTGGGCACCGGTGGCGTAGGCACCGAAGAGCACGCGCCCGTGCCCAGCAGCGCCGGCGTGCCGCGCAGCGCCTCCGAAGAGGCCGCCGCCGATCTGGCGCAGCAGGGCGTGCATGCCTGCGTGGTGCGCCTGCCGCAGGTGCACGACCCCTTCAAGCAGGGGCTCATCACCTACCTGATCGCACTGGCGCGCGAAAAGGGTGTGGTGGCCTATGTGGACGAAGGCAGCAACCGCTGGCCCGCCGTGCATGTGCTCGACGCGGCCTGCCTGTACCGGCTGGTGCTGGAGCAAGGTGTGCGCGGCGCCCGCTACCACGCGGTGGGCGAAGAGGGCGTGGCGCTCAAGGCGGTGGCCGAGTCCATTGGCAGGGGCCTGCAACTGCCCGTGGTCTCGGTGCCAGCCAGCGAGGCGGGGCAGCACTTTGGCTGGCTGGCGCGCTTTGCCGGCATGGACAGCCCGGCATCCAGCGCGCTCACGCAGCAGCGCCTGGGCTGGCGGCCGGTGGAAACCACCTTGATCGCCGACCTGGACCGGGCCCGGTTCTGAGCGCCTGGGCACGCCCCAGCGCAAGGCGGCGGTCCTCCCTACAATGGGCCGCACAGGAGGAGTCCCACGCATGAAGCTGCCCCAGCCAACGCCACGCCCCATTGTTTCCCTTCCACGCCGCACCGCCCTGCTGGCGGCTGCCGCCGCCACGGCGCTGGCAGCCTGCGGCGGTGGCGGTTCGTCCAGCGACGAGCCGCCCGCCGAGTCCGTGGGCCAGGTCATCAACTCGTCGCTGCGGTCCGAGGCGACGGGTGGCTCCTACGCCATCCGCGTCTACCTTCCTGCGTCGTACGCCACGGGCACGGCCCCATTGCCCACCATCTACGTGACCGAAGGCGATGCCCTGTACGGCAGCAGCGGCCTGGCCCCCACGCGCTTCGACACCTTCAAGCAGGTGATGCAGCGCCGGGGCACGCAGGCCATCCTGGTGGGCATCGGCGGCACGGCCCAGCGCGGCACGGACTTCCTGCTGCCCGGCGCAGCGGTCTACCTGAACTTCATCACCCGGGAGCTGGCGCCCGCCATCGAGCGCCAGTACCGCGCCGACCCCAAGCGCCGCGCGCTCTCGGGCCTGTCGCATGGCGGCTATTTCGTGGTGGCGGCCCTGGTGATCGAGGGCATGGCCGGCGCCTTGAGCTTCTCGCACTACCTGTCCACCGAATCCAGCTACGGCGGTCACAGCAATCCGACGGCCTTCCTGGCATACGAAAAGCAGCTCGACGGCAAGCCTCTGAACGCCACGCTGTTCCTCACCGGCGCCGTCAATGGAAACATGGTGCCCGTCGTCAACCCTCTGCATGCCCAGATGGCCGCCCAGAGCAACCCCGGGCTGACGCTGCTCAAGGCCGAGTACAACGCCACCCACGTCGGCGCCGACGTGCCGGCCTTCGAGGACGCGCTGGCGCGCTTTTTCCCATGACGCAGGCGGGATGAACCGCACGGCCCGCCCTGCCGCGCAGATCGCCCTCGCCACCAGCGCAAGCGCCGCGCTCGTGGACCTGCTCTGCGAACTGAACGCCTACTACGCCGATGCCGGCGTGGCCACGGCACCGCGCGACGCAGTGCAAGCGCACCTGCGCGACCATCTGCTTGCGCCTGGCTCATCCGTACACCTGGTGGTCGCCAGCGATGGGGAGGGAACGGCCCTGGGCTTTGCCGCCGCCGTGCTCCTGCATTCGCTGGTGGACCCCAGCCCCGAGCACCGGCGCCAGTGCCTGCTCAAGGAGCTGTTCGTGAGCGCCCATGCCCGTGGCCAGGGCATTGGCCGCCAGCTCGTGGCCTGGGTGGCCCGCTACGCAGCCGACGCGGGCTGCGGCCGCATGGACTGGAACGTGAAGGCGTCCAACCATGCGGGCATCGCCTTCTACGAAGGCCTGGGTGCGGTGCGCGTGGCCGACCGGCTGAGCTACCGGCTCACGCGCGAGGCGCTGGACCGGCTGGCCGCTCTCCCTGCGGTTCCACCGACCAGCCCCCGCCCAGCGCCCTGAACAGTGTGGCCAGCGCCATCTGCCGCTGGGTGCTGGTCTCGATGTACGCCTGCTGGCTGGCATAGGCCGAGCGCTGCGCCTCCAGGTAGCGCAGGTGGCTGTCCACCCCGCCGCGGTAGCGTGCCTCGGCCAGGCGCAGCGCCTCCTGGCTGCTCTGCACCAGGGCCAGGCGTGCGGCCTCCTCGCGCCGCAGGGTGTCGGTGGCGGCCAGCGCATCCGCCACCTCGCGGAAGGCGGTCTGCACCGTGCCCTCGTAGCGTGCCACGGCGGCGTCCTTGCGCACCTGGGCCAGTTCCAGCCCGGCCTGGTTGCGCCCGCCATCGAAGATGGGCAGGCTCAGTTGCGGCGCAAACGACCAGGCCCCCTGCCCCGCACGGAACAGGCCGGACAGCTCGGCACTGGAGCTGCCCAGCAGCCCGGTGAGCGTGATGCGTGGGAAGAACGCGGCCCGCGCCGCGCCGATGTCGGCATGGCGTGCGCGCAACTGCTGCTCGGCCGCCACGATGTCGGGCCGGCGCGCCAGCAGGTCCGATGGTGCGCCGGCCGCGATGTCCTGCACCAGCAGGGGCGTGCCATCGCTGGCCGCCGACAGGCCCAGCGCGGGCGCATCGCTGCCCACGAGCAGGCGCAGCGCATTGGTGGCCTGGTGCAGCTCGCGCTGGGTGCGCTCCACCTCGGCCCGGGCCTGCTCGGCCAGGCCCAGGGCCTCCTGGTGGTCGAGCGCCGTCGCAGCACCGCCAGCGCGGCGCTGGGCCGTCAGCTGCAGCGACTGCTCGCGCGCCTGCAGGGTCTGCTGTGCCAGCTGCAGCCGGCGCAGCGCGCCATCGCGCTGCAGGCTGGTCTCGATCACCTGCCCCACCAGGCTGATGCGCGCGGCCTGCGCGCCCGACTCGGTGGCCAGGTAATCCTGCAGTGCCGCCTCGCTCAGGCTGCGCACGCGGCCGAACAGGTCGATCTCGAAGGCCGTGACGCCCAGGCCCACCTGGTAGCTGCCCTGGGTGGTTGCACGGCCGCTGCCCGACAGGTCGGCCGGCGTGCGCTGGCGCGTGCCATTGCCCTGCAGCCCCAGGCTGGGTACACGATCCGCGCGCTGGATCTGGTACTGCGCGCGCACGGCCTCCACGTTGAGCAGGGTCTGGCGCAGGTCGCGGTTGTCCCGCAGCGCCTGCGCCACCAGGGCGCGCAGGCGCTCGTCGGTCACAAAGTCCTGCCACTGCAGCGGTACAGCCGCTGCCGGTTCGGCCTGGGTGACAGGCCAGACGGCAGGCACAGGGGCCTCGGGCCGCTGGTACCCGGGCGCCAGCGAGGCACAGCCGGCCAGCAACAGCGCCAGGCCCAGCGCGGAAAGGGTGCGTGTCATTCGGTGGTTCATTTCACGGCAATCGGTTCGGAGGTGGCGGCTGAAGCACTGGCTGCCTTGCGGCGCGCAAACAGCGACAGCACCCAGACAAAGAAGATGGGCACGAAGACCACGCCCAGCACCGTGGCGCTGAGCATGCCGCCGATGACGCCCGTGCCCAGCGAGCGCTGGCTGGCCGCGCCCGCCCCGGAGGCCAGCACCAGCGGCATCACGCCCAAAATGAAGGCCAGCGAAGTCATCACGATGGGCCGCAGGCGCAGGCGTGCGGCCTGCACGGCGGCCTCGACCAGCGACAGACCCTGTTCGTGCAGGCTCTTGGCGAACTCGACGATCAGGATGGCGTTCTTCGCCGCCAGGCCGATGATGGTGATCAGCCCCACCTTGAAGTACACGTCGTTGGACATGCCGGTCACCGTGACGGCCAGCACCGCCCCCAGCGCGCCGATGGGCACGATGAGCATCACCGCCATGGGCACGGCCCAGCTCTCGTACAAGGCCACCAGCAGCAAAAACACCGCGAGGATGGCCAGCGCGAACAGGAAGGGCGCCTGCCCACCGGCCGCGCGCTCCTGCAGCGACAGGCCGGTCCACTCGTAGCCGATGCCCTGGGGCAGCCCGGCCACGATGCGTTCGAGCTCGGCCATGGCCTCGCCCGTGCTGTGGCCCGGCGCCGCATCACCGCTGATCTTGAAGGCCGGGTAGCCGTTGTAGCGCGACAGCTGCACCGGCCCGGTCTCCCAGTGCGCAGTGATGAAGGAACTGAGCGGCACCTGCACGCCCGTCTTGCTGGGCACATGCAGCGCCAGGATGCCCTCGGGCGTCATGCGCTCCTGGATGTCGGCCTGCACGATCACGCGCTGCAGGCGCCCGGCGTTGGCGAAGTCGTTCACCATGGCCGAGCCGTAGGCGGTGGAGATGGCCGTATTGACCACGTCGAAGCCCACGCCCAGCGCCTCGGCCTTGGCGCGGTCCACGTCCAGGCGCAGCTGGGGTGCGTCCTGCAGGCCTTCCATCATGGCGTAGGCGATCAGCGGCGAGGTGTTGGCCTGCTGCAGCAGTTGGTCGCGCGCCTGGCTCAGCACCGCGCGCCCCACGCCGCCGCGGTCCTGCAGGCGCAGCGCGAAGCCGCCCGCATTGCCCAGGCCTTCGATGGGCGGCGGCGTCACCGCCATCACCGTGCCGTCCTTGCTGCCGGCAAAGCGTTCATTGAGCGCGGCGGCCTCGGCCGCAGGCGACTGGGCCGCGCTGCGCTGGGACCAGTCCTTGAGGTTGGGGAACCCCAGCGCCGCATTCTGGCCCGAGCCCGAGAAGCTGAAGCCCAGCACCGAGAAGGCCGAGGCCATGCCCTCGCGCGACATCAGGTACGAGTCCACTTCGCTGACCAGCTTCTCGGTGCGCGCATAGGTCGCGCCCGGAGGCAGCTGCATGTCCACGATCAGGTAGCCCTGGTCCTCCGTAGGCACGAAGGACTCGGGCACGCGCACGTACAGAAAGCCCAGCACCGCGAAGATCGCCAGGTACACCAGCATGAAGCGGCCGGTGCGGCGCAGCAGGCGGTGGTTGAGCACTTCGAAGCGCTTGGTGAGGCGACCAAAGCCGCGGTTGAACGCGCCGAAGAAGCCCTTCTTCTCCTCATGGTGGCCCTGGGGAATGGGCTTGAGCAGGGTGGCGCACAGCGCGGGCGTGAGCGTGAGCGCGAGGAAGCCCGAGAACAGGATGGACACCGCCAGCGCCAGCGAGAACTGCCGGTAGATCACCCCGACCGAGCCGCCCATGAAGGCCAGCGGCAAGAACACGGCCGTGAGCACCAGCGTGATGCCGACGATGGCGCCGCTGACCTCGCCCATGGCCTTGATGGTGGCCTCGCGCGGGGGCAGGCCTTCGGTGGCCATGATGCGCTCGACGTTCTCCACCACCACGATGGCGTCGTCCACCAGGATGCCGATGGCCAGCACCATGCCGAACATGGTCATCATGTTGACGGAAAAGCCCAGCCCGTACATCACCGCGAAGGTGCCCATCAGGCACACCGGCACCACGATGGAAGGGATCAGCGTGTAGCGGAAGTTCTGCAGGAACAAAAACATCACCAGGAACACCAGCACCATGGCTTCGAGCAGGGTGTGGATGACCTTCTCGATGGCCACCTTGACGAAGGTCGAGGTGTCGTAGGCGATGGAATATTCCATGTCCGCGGGCAGCGCGACCGACAGCTCGGCCAGGCGCGCCTTCACGGCGTTGGCCGTCTGGATGGCATTGCCGCCGGGCGTGAGCTGCACGGCCGCGGCCACGGCCTTGCGGCCGTCCTGGCGGCTTTCGACGCTGTAGTCCTGGCGGCCGATCTCCAGCCGCGCCACGTCGGCCAGGCGCACGGACGAGCCATCGGCGTTGGCGCGCAGCACGATGCGGCCGAACTCCTCGGGCGATTCGAGCATGCCCTTGACGGCCAGCGTGGCCGTGAGCTCCTGCTCCACCGTGCCGGGCCGCCCGCCGAAGCTGCCGGCCGGCACCTGCACGTTCTGCGCGGCAATGGCGGTGTTCACGTCGGCCACCGACAGGCCGTAGCCCAAGAGCTTCTTGGGGTCGAGCCAGACGCGCATGGCCGCCTCGGAACCGAAGAACTGCAGCTTGCCCACGCCCGGCAGGCGCCGGATCTCGTTGTTGATGTGGCGCACCGCGTAGTCGGCCAGGCCGACCACGTCGCGGTCCGCCGCATCACCCTTGTAGGTCAGCGAGTAGATGAGCAGAAAGCCCGAGTTGGCCTGCTCCACCTGCAGACCCTGCTGCGTGACGGCGGCGGGCAGGCGCGACTCGGCCTTCTTGAGGCGGTTCTGCACGTCCACCTGGGCCAGCGCCGGGTCGGTGCCGGGCTGGAAGGTGACCGAGATCTCGCCGGTGCCGCTGGAGCTCGACGATTCGAAGTACAGCAGCCCCTTGGCGCCATTGAGCTCCTCTTCGAGGATGCTGGTGACCGACTCCACCACCGTGGTGGCCGAGGCCCCCGGGTAGGTGGCGTAGACGGAGATCTGCGGCGGCGCGACGTCCGGGAACTGCGAGACCGGCAGCGAAGGGATCGCCAGCAGGCCCGCCAGCGTGATGAAGATGGCCACGACCCAGGCAAGCTTGGGCCGGCCGATGAAGAATTTCGACATGGTGATGGTTCATGGGCCCCGAACACGGGGCGCTGGTCGGTATGCGGCGGCGTGCGCCGGATTACAGGACGGCCTTGCCGGCAGTTGCGGGGGCCTGGGCTGCGGGCGCGGGCGGCGCGGCCTCGGCCGCCTGGTCGCCTGCGTTGACGGCCGGGCCGCCGACGATCACCTTGTCCCCGGCCGCCAGGCCCGAGAGGATGTGCCAGTCGGCCCCGACCATGGTGCCGGCCTGCACGGGGCGCGCCTGCACCTTGCCATCGGCCCCGAGCACCATCACCTGCGCGTGCCCTTCGGTGTCGCGCTTCACAGCGCGCTGGGGCACCAGCACTGCCGCGGGGTCCGTGGCCTGGGGGCTGCGCACGCGCACGTACATGCCGGGCAGCAGCAGGGCGTCCTGGTTGGGGAACTCGCCGCGCAGCGAGATCTGTCCGCTGCTGCGGTCCACCGTGACGTCGGCAAACACCAGGCGGCCCTCGCGCGTCTGGCGCGCGCCTTCCACGCTGAGCACCAGGGGGGCCGCCTGCGGCTTGCCCGCGGCCTGGGCCTCCCTGGCGCGCACCACGTCGGCCACGGGCTGGGTGAAGTCGGCATAGATGGGGTGCAGCTGCTGGATGGTGGCCAGCGCTGTCGCCTCGCCCTGGCCGACCAGGGCGCCCTCGGTCACCGCCGCGCGGCCGATGCGGCCCGCGATGGGCGCCGTGACCCGCGTGTAGCCCAGGTTCAGCTGGGCCGTCTGCACATCGGCCAGGGCCGAGGTGCGTGCGGCCTGCGCGCTCTTGAGCGCGGTCTGGGCCGTGTCCAGGTCCTGCTGGCTCACGGCCTCGACCTTGGCCAGCGGGGTGTAGCGCTTGACCACGGCCTGCGCGTCGCCCACGGCGGCATCGGCCTTGGCCAGTTCGCCCTCGGCCCGTGCCAGTGCCGCCCTGTAGGGGGCCGGGTCGATGCTGAACAGCAACTGGCCGGCCTGGATGTCGGCCCCTTCCTGGAAATGCCGCTTGAGCACGATGCCGGCCACCCGGGCGCGCACCTCGGCCACCCGCGCGGCGGCAATGCGGCCCGGCAGCTCCTGCGTGATCGCCAGCGGCCGGGGCTGAACCACCAGCACCTCGACGGCCGCCGGCCCTGCCGCCTGCGGTGCCCCCCCGGGGGCACCGCCCCCGCCGTTGCCGCATGCGCCCAGCAGCGCCGCGGCAGCCACTGCCGCCAGGGCCCGCAGCCCTCGCGCCCTGCCCATGTTGATCTTGTCCATTGTGTGAATCCTTGGTCATGCGTGCGGAATCGCCCGCAGCTCGAAAGATGAATCATAAACCCAAATGAATCTTTTTTGATTCATTTTCAACTTTACAAGGTCATTTGAGTTTTTTGATGACAGAATTGACGGAGCGTGCACAAAATGGGGCCAAAATTGCGGGCAACGGCCTGTTCAGGTTCACAAGAAGCCCTTGAGGCAAAAAGGCGCCCACGACCATGACCCCTTCTTCCTCTGCCGACGCGAAAGCGGCCGACGACGACCACCGCCTGATGGCCGCGCTGGCCCTGGCCCTGGTGGACAAGCCGCGTGCCACCCTGCAGGAGCTGGCCAAGGCCGTGGGCGTGAGCAAGGCCACGCTGTACCGCTTCTGCAAGACGCGGGATGAGTTGATCGCCCGGCTGATGGCGCATGGCGCGCAGCTGATGCGCCGCGCGCTGGCCGATGCGCGGCTGGACGAGGGCACGCCGCGCGAGGCCCTGCAGCGCGTGATCCAGGGCCAGCTGGTGCACCGCGAGATGGGCGCCTTCCTGATGTACTACTGGAAGCCCGACACGCTGAGCGACGAGCGCTGGGCCGACCAGTGGGACCAGTTCACCAAGGCGCTGGACGCCTTCTTCCTGCGCTGCCAGCGCACGGGCTACTTTCGCATCGACATCAGCGCGGCAGCGCTGACCGAATCATTGATCGCGCTTGTCGTCTGCATGATGGACGCCGAGCGCCTGGGCCGGGTGGCGCGGGGCGGCATGGCGGAGGTGGTGGAGACGATGTTTCTGCATGGGGCGACTGCGCCCCCCTGAGCGCTGCGCCCTCCCGGCATCAGTCCGTTGCTCGGTTGGGTCGTTTGTTGGACGATCCGGCTGGTGGTGGTTACTTCTGTTCCTTGCTGGAGGGCGGGAGCCGGGATGTGCGCCCGGCGGCGCACCTACCTTCTTTTGCTTCGTCAAAAGAAGGTAGGCCAAGAAAAGACGACCCCGCTGCCCGTGTCCCCCATCGCCCTGTCGGGCGCTGGGGGCAGCCTGCGATGCTCGGTCCTGGGGTGTGCCGCAGAACTCGCTGCGTTCTTCGAACTCCGCTCAGACAGCTGCGGCAAGCATGACAACGATGCGCGTGTCCTTCGGCACGCGCTCACCCCAGGCCCTGCGCTTCTCGGCACGGTCAGAAGGGGGTGGGAGCGGGCTCCACACGGGCCATTGCTTCGCTCGGCCCGATCTGCCTCGCTGCGCTCGGCTCGCCAGGGTGGCTGTGCCGCCCGTCGGCAGCGCGCAGCGCGTAACCGGCACCCGGCGCAGCTGCGAGAGCAGCAGCCGTCTTTGACCCCGCTCCCACCCCTTCTGGCTGCGCCGAGAAGCGCAGGAGCTGGGGTGGGTGCATGTGCCGAAGGACACATGCACTTCGTCGTCTGGCTCGTCGATGCTGTCTGAGCGGAGTTCGAAGAACGAAGCGAGTTCATCGACGCCCACCCCAGATCCGAGCATCACAGGCTGCCCGCAGCGAAGCGAAGGGACGCAGACAGCGGGGCGCTGTTTCTTTGCCTACTTTCTTTTTGCGCAAAAGAAAGTAGGTGCGCCGCCGGGCGCACATCCCGGCCTCCGTCCTCAACGCAACGACAGAACCAACCATCGCCCCTGAAGAGCAAACCCTCAGTGCGCCTCAATGCGCCGGAAAAGCCAACAGATACTCCCAACTCCTGCTGGTCGTGCGCGCATCACCAACCACCGGCACGCGGCGAATCGCGAGCAGCTGGTTGTTCCCCGCCACAGGCGTGACGGTCGCCGTGCCATCGGCCGCGCTGGTCACAGCCGCCCCCTTCTCGCCCAGCGACAGGCGGATGCCCTCGATGGGCTTGCCATCGAACAGCACGCGCACACGCATCGGCTTTCCGGCGTGGGGGGTATCGGCCTCCAGCGCCACGATCTCGAACTGCTGGCCCAGCGGCTGCTTGGCGATCACGCCCCACTGGATCAGGGTCTTGTGGTACTTCAAGGCATGCACGCCGCTGGTGGCGCCAGGGTTCTCGGTCATGGGCTTGTTGACCATCTGCCCGCCTTCAAGCTTGCTGAAGAAGCCGTTGTCGAAGTGCGCGGCCAGCAGGGTGGCCTGGCGCTCGGGCTTCACGCGCACGCCGTCGGCCTTGGGCTCCAGCGTGACCTCGATCTTGCGGCCGCGGCGGTCGAAGGCCTGCACGCTCTTGAGCTTGTCGGCCGGGTAGGTTTCGAGCTGGCCCTCGTGCCCGCCGAACTGCACCAGGTAGCCGCCGCCCGCATCGGGCTCCAGCCAGACATTGTGGGCGAATGCGCTGCCCAGGTTCAGTGCCAGGGCCGCGGCGGCCAGGGTGTGCGTGAGAAGGGTGGTGCTGTTCATTCTGGTTGTCCTCTCCATGGTCAGAACTGAAGTTTGGCGCCGACCTTGAAGGTGCGCGGTGCGCCCGGTGCAAACACCTGCGTGCCGCCGATGACCGAGGCCGATGTGGCATAGGCCTTGTCGCTCAGGTTGGCCACAGCGGCATAGATCTCATAGCGGGCGGCCAGCTTGTACGCCACGCTCAGGTCCACCGTGGCATAGCCGCCATAGCCCACGCTGTTGTCAGCGTTGACGGCATAGGCCCCCACGCGGCGCCAGGTGGCGGTGGTGGACCAGCTGGCCGCAGGGCGCCAGGTGGCGCTCACCGTGGCCATGTACCGGGGCACGCCGGCCACCTGCTTGCCGACCAGGGCGGGGTTGCCGTTCTCGGTGACGCGTGAATGGGCGCTGCCGTAGGTGAGCGACAGGTCCACGTCGCGGTGCGCGGCCCACAGGGCGCTGGCCTCCACGCCGCTGCGGCGCGTGGCGCCGTAGTTCTCGTACACACCGGGGACCACGGTGCGGATCTCGTCGCTGGAGGTCAGGCGGTAGGCCGCCACGTCGAGCACCAGGCCTGGCATGGGCTTGAACTGCGCGCCCACCTCGGTCTGGCGGAAGATGTTGGGGTCCAGCGTGGCGGCGCCCAGCGCGTACTTGGCGAAGGTGCTGGGCAGGGCAAAGCCCTCGGCCCAGCTGGCGCGCAGCTGCACGCCGGGGGCCACGTCGGAGCGCACCCCGAGCTTGGGGCTGGCGTGCGACACCTTGGCCAGCGGGCCGCAAGGGTCGGTGGCGGTCTCGGCACCGTCGCGCGCGCAGCTGCCCGAGAAGCGGTCCCAGCGCAGGCCGGCCGAGGGCTTGAACAGGGCATGGAGGGGCGCCTCGATCTCGCCGAAGGCCGACACGCTGTTGAGTTTGGACGTACGGTCGTTGATGGCCGGCGCCAGGCGGGCGCGGTTGTCCAGGCCATCGTAGTACTGGTACTGCGTGGACTCGCGGAAGGTCTCCAGCCCCGCCACCCAGTTGAGTGGCGTGGCGCCCAGGGCGGTGCGCCCGTTCAGGCTGGTGCCGGCACCGTAGACCTTGCGGTCGTAGGTTTCCTCGCGCTGGCGCCAGGTGCTGGCGTTGACCGGGCGGCTGAACCAGCGCGTGAAGTCCTGCTGCGTGGTGTAGGCGAAGCTGAGCAGCTTCACCTCGGGCGAGAGCGCGTAGTTCACGTCGGCGCGCAGCGTGGCGAAGTGCTTGTTGGCACCGTCGTTCATGGCGCGCGGGTCCTTGCCGTAGGGGTTCTGGGCGAACTGCGCGGCCGTGATGTAGCCGGGCGAATCGCCATCGGCCTCGTGCCAGCGGCCCGACAGCGCCACGTCCAGGTCGGCGCTGATGCGCTTGCTCCAGCGGCCGGCCAGGGTGCTGCGGTGGTAGTCCGACTGTGTGCGGAAGCCCTCGGTGCGGAAGTGCTGCGCGGCCAGGTTCAGGAATTCGCCATCACCGAGTTTGAGGCCCAGTGCGCCCTGCAGGTCCACCGTGCTGTGGGAGCCCAGGCTGGCGTCCAGCTCCCGGTACTCGCCGCGCTTGCGCGTTTCCACCGCCATGAGCCCGGCGCGGTTGAAGTTGCCGTACAGCGCCGACACGGGGCCCTTGTAGAGGGTGAAGCGCTCGATCTCCAGCGGCACGATGACGTTCAGGTCCACATACCCGTCGGCATGCGACATGGCCTCATTGAGCGGAATACCGTCGAGCACCACGCCCACATCGCCCCCATGCCCGCCGCCGCCGAAGCCGCGCATCACGATGGTGTCGGCCACGCCCGAGAGCTGGTAGTTCTGCACGTTCATGCCGGGCACGTGGCGCAGCAGCTCCGTGGGTTGGCTCAGGTGCTTTTCGGCGATTTCTTCGTTGTCGAAACTGGTGCTGGAGTAGGCCGATGCGGCGCCCTGTTGCAGTGCCTGGCCCTTGATCTCGATGGCGCCCAGGGTGGGCGGGACTGCAGTGTCCTGTTGTGCCATCGCCGCAGGGGCGCCCAGGGCCATGGCCAGCGCCAGGGGCAGCGGGTGCAGGCGAAATGCCACCAGGTGGGGTGGGGCGGTGCGTGGTCGGTGTTGCTTCATGGTGGCGTCCTCCGAGATTTCAGGTTTGTATGAGGTAATTTATTTTTTTCTTACTTCTTGGCGCACGCAGTGTCGGCATGGCGTGGCGGATCGTTATGCCCTGTGGATTCCGTGCGTCAGTGGTGGTGCGGGTGCTTGCCCTTGTCCGCGTCGCCGTGCGTGTGGGGCCCGGGTCTGGCATCGGCCATCACCAGGTTCAATTGCCCATGGTGCACGCCGCGCTCGGCCATCAGGCGGTCGGCGAAATGGCGCACGGCACGGGCAGGGCCCTTGAGCAGCACGGTCTCGATGCAGTGCTCATGGTCCAGGTGGGCGTGGGTGCTGGCGATGGTCAGCTCATGGTGCTCGTGCTGGTGCCCGGCCAGCCGTTCCGAGAGTTCGCGCTCATGGTGGTTGTAGACGTACGAGAGGTTGGCCACGCAGGGGCCGTCCTGGTCATGGCTCTCGCGCAGCCGCGCCAGGTGCCCGCGCAGAATGTCGCGCACGGCTTCGCTGCGGTTGCTGTAGCCGCGCTCGGCGATCAGGTGATCGAACTCGTGCGCGAGCTGGTCGTCGATGGAGATGGTGAAGCGTTCCATGGCAAGAGGCAGGGCGGCAGCGCACCAGGGGCGCTGCGGTGCCCGGAGTATGAGGAAACGCCATTTGATCTTAAATACGCCGGATGGCGTATGGAGCCTGCAAGGGATCCAATGGCACCCGCGTGACTGCCGCGCAGAACTGGGGCACTCCGCAAGCTGACGGCCGCGCAAAAGACGGGCGGCGCGTGCATGCCTAGACTGTGGTGCATGCATCAAAGTTCTTCCGCCATCACCCTGCCGGCCGGCGTGCCCGGCCTGCAGGAGCCACCCCATTTCTCGCCCGCCCGGCTGCAGGACGGGTGGATCTTCGTTTCGGGGCAGATGGCCTTCGACGCGCAGTGGCGCATTGCGGGCGACACCGTGGCCGAGCAGACGCAGTGCTGCCTGGCGCGCATCGGCGCCATCCTCGGCACCCATGGCGCTGCGCTGGCCGATGTGGTCAAGACCACCGTGTGGCTCACCCGGCTGGAGGACTTCGCCGCGTTCAACCGCAGCTACGCCCAGGCCTTTGCCGGGGTGGCCGAGCCGCCGGCGCGCTCCACGGTGCGGGCCGACCTCATGGTGCCGCGCGCGCTGGTGGAGATCGAAGCCATTGCCCGCATGCCGGCGCGCAGCCCCCACTGAAAAACCATTGCCTTGCCAGGACACCGCGCATGACCACTACAAGCACATCCCCCGCATCCATGGCCCATTGGCCTGAACTCTCGCTCGACGCCATCCACGCCACGGCGCAGGCGCTGTCCCCCGCCATCCTGCGCACCCCGGTGGCGCCGCTGCATGGGCCCACCGTGCACCAGCTGCTGGGCGCGGGGGCGGATGTGCGCCTGAAGCTCGAACTGTTCCAGCGCACGGGCACCTTCAAGGCGCGCGGTGCGCTGAACGTGGCGCGCCAGCTCTCGCCCGAGCAGAAGGCGCGCGGCATCACGGCCATGAGCGCCGGCAACCATGCGGTGGCCGCTGCCTTTGCCGCGCGCGAGGCTGGTGTGTCCGCGCGCATCGTGGTGCAGGCCTCGGCCAACCCGTTTCGGCTGGCCATGGCGCGCACCTACGGTGCCGAGATCCTGATCGCACCCGACGGCGCCACGGGCTTCGCCATGGCCGAGGAACTGGTGAAGACCGAGGGCCGCACCTTCATCCACCCCTTCGAGGGCATCCACACCTCGCTGGGCACGGCCACGGTGGGGCTGGAGTTTGCCGAGCAGGCCCCCGACCTGGACGTGGTGCTGGTCTCCGTGGGCGGCGGCGGGCTGGCCAGCGGCGTGTCGGCCGCGCTGCGCCTGGCGCTGCCGCAGTGCCGCGTGATCGGCGTGGAGCCCGAGGGCGCCGATGTGATGCGGCGCAGCTTCGAGGCCGGCGAGCCGCAGCGCCTGGCGCAGATCGCCACCATTGCCGACAGCCTGGCGCCGCCCATGACGCTGCCCACCGCCTATGGCCTGTGCCGGCGCTACCTGGAGCGCATCGTGACCGTGAGCGACGACGCCATCTGCCGCGCCCTGGCCGTGACCTTCCGCGATGCCAAGCTGGCCGTGGAGCCTGCAGGCGCCGCTGCCCTGGCGGCCCTGCTGGGCCCGCTGCGCGAGGAACTGCAGGGCCTGCGCGTGGGCCTGGTGGTGTGCGGCGCCAACATCGACGCCGCCAGCTTCGGCCAGCAGCTCGCGCGTGGCGAGGCGCTGCTGGGCGGTTGATCCGGCCCGCGCATTCCCTTTTTCTTTCCACCACCTGTCGGCCACCTGTGCCGAGGCCCCGCCACGCCCTTTGTTCCTTGAGCCACCCACGGAGTTGATAGCCATGATCCAGCGCAGAGCCTTTGTTGCCTCGTCCCTGTCCGCCGCCGCGGTGCTCGCGGCGCTGCCGCTGCGTGCGGCCTTCGCCCAGTCGCCGGCACCGGGCGCGGGGCGGCCCATCCGCCTGGTGGTGGGTTACCCCGCGGGCGGCACGGCCGATGCGCTGGCCCGCATCTATGCCGAGGAGCTGGGCAAGCGCCTGGGCGGCCCGGTGGTGGTGGACAACCGCCCCGGCGCGGGCGGGCAATTGGCGGCCGAGCAGTTCCGCAGCGCCCCGTCCGACGGCAGCACCCTGCTGCTGGCCAACAGCCACATGATGACCACGCTGCCGCTGACCTCGCGCTCGGTCAAGTACGACCCGATGAAGGACTTCGCGCCCGTGGCGCGCATGGCCACCTTCGAGCTCGCGCTGGCCGTGAGCGCCGGCCTGCCGGCCAAGACCTTCGAGGAGTACCTGGCCCTGGCCAAGGCGCAGCCGGAGCAGCGCAACTTCGGCATCCCGGCCGCCGGCAGCGGCCCGCACTTTGCGGGCTACCTGGTGGGCAAGAAGCGCGGCATCGACCTGCAGCCCGTGCCCTACAAGGGCGGCGCGCCCCTGCTGGCCGACCTGATCGGCGGGCACATACCCGCCGCGGTGGATGCGCTGGGCGGCCTGCTGGAGCCGCACCGTGCGGGCAAGCTGCGCATCCTGGCCGTCACCGGGCCCCAGCGCGCGGCGGGCCTGCCCGATGTGCCCACCTTCAGCCAACTCGGGTTTGCAGAGCTGACCAGCTCCAACTGGGTGGGGCTGTTCGCGCCGCTGGGTCTGCCTCCCGCCCAGGTGCAGCAGATCGAAAAGGCCGTGGCCGAGGTCGCGGCGCTGCCTGCGGTGGCGGCCAAGCTGCCGGGCATTGGCTTTGCGCCGGGCGCCAGCACGGCGCAGCAGCTGCGCGAGGTGGTGCGCAACGACCTTGCCCTGTGGCAGCCCGTGATCGCCCAGTCGGGCTTCAAGATGGATTGACCCATGCACCTGGATTCTGAATTGCGCGCCAGCCTTGCGCCCACCGTGCCGCCTACCTTCGGCTTTGCCGCCAGCTACGGCGAGGCGCGCCGCAAGTTCCTGGCGGCTTGCACCCTGCGCGGCCTGCAGGCGCAGTGGCATGCCCACCCCCTGCGCGGCGCCGAGGGTGAGGCCCTGGCCGTTGACGTGGCGCGCGTGGGGCCGGCCGATGCGCGCCGCGTGCTGGTGCTCACCTCGGGCGTGCATGGGGTGGAGCTGTTCGCGGGCTCGGGCTGCCAGATCGACTGGCTGCTCTCGGCCGGGCCCGATGCACTGCCTGCGGGCGTGGCCGTGGTGCTGGTGCATGGCATCAACCCCTGGGGTGCCTCCTGGCTGAGGCGCTACAACGAAGACAATGCCGACCTGTGCCGCAACTATGTGGACTATGCGCAGCCCCTGCCGCAGTCGCCACGCTACGCGGCGCTGCATGCCGCAGCCACGGCGGCGCCCGGTGATGAAGGCGCCGACGCGGTGGTGCATGCCTTCGAGCGCGCACACGGCCACGAGGCCCTGTACAACGCGCTCATGGGCGGGCAGTACGCGCACGCCCAGGGCATGGGCTTTGGTGGTAGTGGACCCACCTGGTCGCGCCGCACCATGGAGGCCATCTTGCAGCAGCATGCGGGCAATGCATCGCATGTGTGCCTGGTGGATTACCACACGGGCCTGGGGCCGTATGGCTATGGTTCCATGGTGGCGCTGCAGCAGGGCGCGGCGCTGGCGCGCATGCGCGCGGCCTTTGGCGCCTGGGTGATCGCCGTCGCCGAGGCCGAGGCGCCCGAGGACTTTGCCCCCGTGTCGGGCCACACCACGCCAGGTTACGAGCGCGCGCTGCCCGGGGCCGAGGTCACGGCCGGGGTGCTGGAGTTCGGCACCGGCCGGCCCCAGCACATGCTGCAATTGCTGCTCCAAGATCAGCGCGACTGGGCGCAGGGCGCCTCGCGCGAGGCGCTGCTGCCCGCTGCACGCCAGCGGCGCGAAGCCCTGCGCGACTTCTTCTACCCGCCCGATGCGGCCTGGCAGGCCAGCCTGGCGGCGCAGTCGCGCCTGGTGGTTGCGCAGGGGCTGGCCTTTCTGGCGGCTGCGGGTTGAAGCAACAGGGGCAGGGTGTATGCTGAGCGCCCACCACCACCGGGCGTGCGCGATGACCCTGCCGTTTTGCTTGCCATCTTCCTACCAGGTTGCATCGTCGCAGCGCTGGGGCCGGCGGCGCGTGGTCACTGCGCAGCCCGCCAGTGGTGGAGACGGGTGGCGCCAGTTCCTCTTTCTGCGCCCGGGCTTTTATGTGGCCACCAGCAGCATCGACCACCATGCCCCCGCGCGCGAGGTGTATGCCAGCGGTGATTTCGTGAAGATGCACCTGCGCCTGGCGGGCGACAGCCAGGTCAGCCAGCCCGGGCACCGCGGCTGTGCGGTGGACGCCAGCAGCGTGAGCACCCTGCTGCAGCCCGCAGGCACGCGCAAGGAAGAGGTGTTCCAGGCGGGGGTGCACGAGCGCTCGGTCACGCTGTGCTGCTCGCGCGCCTTTTTGCTGCAGGACGTGGGCCTGCCGCGCCGCGCGCAGAACGCCGGGCCCATCGCCGCCTTTCTGGGCGGGCCAGCGGCCGATTTCGCGTTGGCCCGCTACACGCTGAGCCCGGCCCAGGCCGCGTTGGCCGCAGACCTGGTGGACGGGCCCTCGCTCGACGCCCTGGCCAGCCTGCGTGCGGAGGCCAAGGCCTTCGAGCTGCTGCACAGCGTGCTGACCGCGCTCGACGCTGCCCCCGCTGCGCGCACCGTGCTGGAGTCTTCTTCGCCTGGGGGCCATGACGCGGGCACCACACAAGAGCGCCAGGCCCAGCGCCTGGCCGCACTCAAGCGCCATGTGGACGCCAGCCTGGGCGAGCCCTTCGAGGCCGCGGCCCTGGCCCGGCGCTTTGGCTTCAGCGAAAGCGGGCTGGCGCGCGCCTTTCGGCAGCACCACGGCATGGCGCTGTTCGGCTATGTGGCCCTGGCCCGCGCCGAGCGCGCCCGCGCACTGCTCGAAGAAGGCCGGCTCAGCGTCACCGACATCGCGCTCGACGTGGGCTATGGCCACACGGGCAATTTCAGCACCGCCTTCAAGCGGCGTTATGGCATGAGCCCGGTGGCCTACCGCAAGATGGCGCGGCCGGGTGCCCCTGCATAGCTGGACAGCAGGGGCTTTTTTCAGGGCCGGTAGTTCCATGAAGCTTCTCGCCGAGGTGAAGGCGCTGGTGGCGGATCCGTTGTTTCTGCGGGTCTGCACAGCGCTCTGGAGCATGCCCTTTGTCGCCTTGGGCGTGGGCATTGCCATGGGATGGCACCCAGACGGCCTGTGGGAATGGCTGGGCTTTCTCGGCGTGGAACTGATCTGCCTGTACTTCGCCTACCTTTTGTTCGTTTCGCTGTTCGGCAGCGACACAAGGATTGCGCAGTCCAGTGGCGTGCTGGCCGATGGCGGCGATCTGCCGGGCCTGGTGCTGGTGGTGGCGCTGGTGCTAGTGGCGCTTCCTATCACCCTGCTCATCAAGGCGGTGCTCGGCCGCAGGCATTGATTGGCCCATCGTCAGCACCATGCGAAAGCGCGCCGCGCCCGACTGCATGCGCTGCAGTGCCTCGCCCGCTTGCGCCAGCGGCACGGTTTCCACCAGTGGGCGCACACCCGTGAGCACGCTGAAGCCGAGTGCGCGCTCGCTCTCCCAGGGCGTGCCGGTGATGGAGCCGAGCACGCTGCGCTCGCCTACCACCAGGTGCCCTGCAGAGACGGGCAGCGGGTCCTTGCCCGCGCCCAGCAGCACCAGCCGGCCTTGCGGTGCCAGCCCCGGCAGCAGGGCCGCCACGGCGGCGGCATCGCCCACGGTGGTGACGATGGCCTGCGCGCCGCCCAGTGCCTGCAGTGCGGCGGCACCGTCTTCCGCACCGGTATCGATGCAGTGGTGCGCGCCCAGGGCGCGCGCGTCCTGCGCGATGCCTGTGCCGCGCCCCAGCGCCACGACCCGAAAGCCCATGCGCCGCGCGTACTGCAGCGCCATGTGGCCCAGGCCGCCGATGCCGTGCACGGCCACCGTGTCGCCGGCCTGGGCGCCGCATTTGCGCAGCGCATTGAAGGTGGCGATGCCGGCGCACAGGAGGGGCGCGGCTTCCACGGCGCCCAGCTCGGGCGGTATGGCGACCAGGCCGGTGTGCCGGGCGGTCATCATCTCGGCGTAGCCGCCATCGCGGCTGGCACCGGTGACGGGCTGGTCGCTGCACAGGTGGAACAGGCCCTGGCGGCAGGGGCTGCACAGGCCGCAGTGCCCGCCCAGGCGGCCCACGCCCACGCGCTGGCCGACCTGCCACAGGGCGGCTGGCACCCCGGCGCCCAGCGCCGCGATGCGGCCCACCACCTCGTGGCCGGGCACGCGGGGCGCCTGGCCGGGAACGGGTGCGCGGCCCAGGTCCGCCGTGTCGGCCCCGCAGATGCCGCAGGCCTCCACGGCGATGAGCACTTCGCCCGGCTCGGGCGCGGGCGTGGGGCGCTCGACCAGTTCGAGCTGGCCCGGTGCGCGGATCTGCATGGCGCGGTAGGTGGTGGGGAGGTTCATGGTCGGATTCCTGGTGCGGTGGGGTTGCGGAGAAGGGCATGTACGGCACGCTGCGCGGCGTCGACCGCGCCCGCGAGGTAGCCCGGGAACTCGGGCGACCACTCGCTGGCGATGCCGGTGATGCGCCCTTGCCAGGGGCCGGCGCCGGGTGCTGCCGGCGGGGCGCTGCCGTGGCCGCCGGTGGCATCGGCATCGGCGGCCACTGCCGTCAGGGGCTCGGCGGCCCAGTCCTGGAGGGCGTCGGTTTCCGGTTTCAGCGCCTCGGGGCCGAACAGCCGCGCCAACTGGGCGCGGCAGTGGGTGCGCAGCACCGCATCGGGCACGGCATGGCGCATGCGCGCCGGCAGGCCGAAGAAGCCGAACAGTGCGCCACGGCCGCCGGGCATGGAGGCATCGTGGATCTCGCCCAGCGGCCCGCGCGCGCTGCGCGCCTGGCCCGACAGGCCCTGTGCGCGCCAGAACGGCGTGGCGTACACCGCAAGGTACTTGGCATGCGGCGCCATCCATGTCGGCGTGGCCTGCCAGGCGTGGGCCAAGGCCGCTGGCAGGGCGGGGCTGAAGGCGATGTGCCGGGCGGCCAGGCGCGGCGGCAGGGCCAGCAGCACATGGCGGGCCTGCCAGGTGGTAGGCCGGCCCTGGGCGTCTTCGCTCTGCAGCGCGACGGCATCGCCCTGCAACTGCATGCGCCGCACCGCTTGGCCGGTGGCGATGCGCGTGCCATCGATCCGGCGGCGCAGGGCGGCCACCAGCGCGCCCATGCCGCCAGCCAGGCGCATGGAGGTGGGCGCGCCCTCGTAGGCCGGCGTGCGCACGCGCTGCACGCCGTGCTGCGCAGGCTCGAACAGCAGGTCGCCGGTTTCGTGCTGGGCAAAGCGCGCCAGGCCCAGGCCGTGCACCAGGCGGTCCAGCGCGGGCTGCTGTTCGGGCCAAAACCAGGTGGGGCCGAGGTCGAAGCCCTCGGGCGCCAGCGAGGCGATGCGGCCACCGGTTCGCTCACGCGCTTCCAGCAGCCGGTAGTCGGTGATGCCCGCCTGCTCCAGCAGTACGGCGGCGTACAGGCCTGCGAGGCCGGCGCCCACGATGGCGATGTCGGTGGTGTTTGCGTTCATGCGGGTCTAGTGTTCTGTCCCGTAGATAGATGCCAAAAATAAAACCGATGGATTTCGCGGCAGGGCGAGGCGCAAACCGCAGCGATAGCTGGTGCTATCGCGAGGATTTGCAACGCGGCCCTGGCGTGAAAGACGCGGTTTTATTGGCATTTATTTGCGGGACAGGACACTCTCGGTTCGGCAGGTGCCCGGTCTTGAGGTAGAGCAGCGCACCGCCGGGGCCCGCCACGGGGTGGGCACCATCGCCTACGGGCAGGCGTGCCCAGCTGCCGGTGGGGCAGGGCAGGCCATCGATGGCAAGGTCGCCCTCCAGCACCAGCAGCTCGGCGCCGCCTGGGGGTAGTGCGTGCCACAGCGGCTCTCCAGCGGCCAGGCGTTCCAGCCGCACGTGCTCCCCAGGGGCCGAGAAGAGGGGGCAGACGCTGCGCCCATGCGCGTGCTGCCAGGCCGCCGGGTCCCGTGTGTCCATGCGCACGTGGCGTTGTTCATCCAGCGGCATCTGGCACAGCTTGACGAAGATCGTCGCCCCTTCGCGGCTCGATGGCTGGTGGCCGGAGCCGGGCGGGTTGCGCAGGTAGCAGCCCGCGCCATGGTGCACGCCGCCTTCGGAGAAGCTGCCCGAGAGCACCAGGATCTCCTCGCCGCCCGGGTGGCGGTGTGCGGGGAAGTGGCTGCCCGGCGCATAGCGCACCAGGCTGGTGGCGTGGCCGCTCTCCGCGCCCAGCCGGTCCAGCATCAGGCGCTCCACGCCCGGCTGGGGCGATGCCACCCAGGGCATGCTGCCTGCCACCACGATGGCGCGGCGCGAAAAGTCGGCGTTCACCAGCATGGGTGTGTCTCAGCGCTCAGAGAGCTGGGCATGGGCTTCGAGCACACGCGCCGAGTAGGTCAGCGCCGCGCCTGCGTTCAGCGCAATGGCCACGCCCAAAGCCTCGGAGATCTCGGCCAGCGTGGCGCCATGCTCCACGGCCTTTTGCGTGTGCACCGCAATGCAGCCATCGCAGCGCGTGGTCACGGCCACGGCCAGCGCGATCAACTCGTGGATCTTGGGCGGCAGATGGCCGGTCTTGGCGGCCGCGCCATCCACCATCGACAGGCCGCGCACCACGTCGGGGCTCTGGCGTGCATAGTCGCCCACGCGCTCCAGGAGCGCGCCACGGTAGGTGTTCCAGTCTTGCATCATGGGATGTCCTTTTCCTTGAAGAGTCAATTCCTTCCAGCCATCACGCCGCCATCGACGTCCCAGACGGCACCCGTGACCCAGCCCGCCTTGTCCGAGAGCAGGTAGGCGATCACCTCGGCCACGTCCTCGGGCGTGCCCACGCGGCCGATGGGGTGGAAGCCGTTGAAGCCCTGCAGCGCGCTGTGCACCTCGGCCTTGGGGATGAAGCCCTCGTAGATAGGGGTCTGCACCACGGCGGGCGAGACGGCGTTCACGCGGATGCCCTTGGGCGCCAGCTCCATCGCCAGGTGCTGGGTCAGCGAGTGCAGGCCCGCCTTGGCCATGGAGTAGGCCGATGAGGGCGTGGCCGCAATCGCCTGGCGTGCCCACATGGAGCCGATGTTCACGATGGCGCCGCCCTGGCCCCGGGCCACCATGGCGGCCGCGACCTTCTGCGTGACGAAGAAGAAGGCCTTGTTGAGCTGCATGTACTGGTCGTAGTCCGCATCCTGGTGTTCCAGGAAGGGCTTGGGGAAGAAAACGCCTGCGGCGTTGACGAGCAGGTCGATGCCCTGGTGTGCCGGGTCGTCCAGTGCCGCGAGCAGGTGCGCGAGCCCCTCGCTGCGCGACAGGTCGGCCGTGATGGCTGCCACCGGGCCCAGGACTGACAGCTCGGTGCGGGCCGCGTTCGTCTTGTCCTCGCGGTGGCCCACGATGACCACGCTGCCGCCTTGGGCCAGCACGGTGCGTGCGGTCTGCAGGCCCATGCCGCTGGTGCCGCCGACGACGAGCAGCTTGCGGCCCTGGAAGGGTTGTTGTTGGGTGGATGGTGTGTTCATGCCGTGGTCTTTCTGGGGTGAAAAAGAAGATCTGTTCGATGGGGGTGATTGTTCCGAGCGGGCGCTATGGCGGCAAACGAGATAAAGTGTGGCCGCCTGAAAGAAAAACTATCCCACCAGACCATGAAACTGCCCGTGCACCTGAACGCCCTGCGCGCCTTCGAGGCGAGTGCACGCCACCAGAGCTTTTCGGCCGCGGCCGAGGAGCTGCATGTCACGCCCGCGGCCGTGGGTCAGCTCGTGCGTGCGCTGGAGGACTGGCTGGGAACGCCGTTGTTCCACCGCAGCAGCAGCGGCCGGGCCCGGCTGACCGCGACCGATGCGGCCGAGCGCGCGCTCACCGACATCCGCGCGGGCTTCGATCGCCTGTCGCTGGGGCTGGAGCGGCTCAAGGAAGGCTCGGCCAGCGGCGTGCTCACGGTGACCGTGAGCCCCTCGTTCGCGGCCAAGTGGCTGCTGCCGCGGCTGGAGCGCTTCCATGCCGCCTGGCCCGATACCGACGTGCGCCTGGACACCAGCCTCAAGCCCGTGGACTTCGTGGCCCAGCGCATCGACGTGGGCGTGCGCTATGGCGCGGGCCACTGGCCCGGCCTGGTGGCGCAGCCGCTCATGGCCGAAGAGGTGTACCCGGTGTGCGCCCCGGCCCTGGCGCGCCAGCGCGCCCGCCCGCGCAAGCCCGCCGACCTGCTCGAGCACACGCTGGTGCACGACCTGTCGATGGACGGGCCCTCGGGCTTTCCGACCTGGGATGGCTGGCTGCGCCACGCGGGCGTGGCCGGCCGGGCGCCCCGGCGGGGCCTGAAGATCAACAACTCCGCCGCCGTGCTGCAGGCCGCCATCGACGGCCAGGGCATCGCCTTGGCGCGCAGTGTGATGGCGCACGACGACCTGGCCGCCGGGCGCCTGGTGCGGCTGTTCCCGGGCATTGCCTTTGCATCGCCCCTGGCCTACTACGTGGTCTACCGCGCCGAGTGCGCGAGCCTGCCGCGGCTGGTGGCGTTCCGCGACTGGCTCATCGAGGAAGCGCGGGGATCGTCGCACCCACCATCGGCAACCACCACCCCCTGAACGGAATGCGCATGGCACGAAAGAAGAAAGCCGAACCCACCATCAGCCTCGTCACCGCCGTGGTGGTCGAATCCGACTACCTCAAGCTGGCCGCCTACCGCGACGACATCGACCCCTACGAGGTCGATGAGACCCGCATGCTCAGCCTGGACCTGCAGGAGGAAGACGACGGAGGCTGGAGCCATGACGATGTGGAGCTGCACATCATCGCAATGTGCGTCTGGCCCCACGCGAAGGGCAAGAAGCGGGCTTATGTGGCGCTGTCGTGGGAAGGGTCGGTGGAGATCGTCGTCCAGGGCGCGGACCAGGGCTCGTACGAAGTGATCCAGGACGCCGGGCTGCACGGCGAGTGGTCCAAGGACTACGGCTACCTGATGGACGTGGCCGCCATCGGCAAGACCTTGTATGCCTGCGGCGATGCGGGCCAGATCTACCGGCGCACCGGCCCCGAGCGCTGGGAGCATGCCGACGCTGGCGTGCTGGTGGAGGGCTCGACCGAGCGCTGCTTCATGGCGATGGGCGGGGTCAGCGAATCGTCGATCTACGTGGTGGGGCTGGACGGCGAGATCTTCCATGGCGATGGCCGCCAGTGGGCGCCCGTGGCCAGCACCACGCGCGAGCAGCTGTTGTGCCTGCGCGTGTTCAGCGACACGGATGTGGTGGTCGGCGGCGCCAACGGCACGCTGCTGGCAGGCCATGCGGCCGGCGGCTTTCGGCCCTTGCTTGGCACGGGCGAGAGCGCCCTGCGCATCAGCAGCGTGGAGCGCTTTGGCGGCCGGCTCTATGTGGCCGGCAACCTGGGCCTGTTTGTCTACGACGAAGCGCAGCAGTGCCTGCAGCCGGTGCAGACCGGGCTTGTGCCGGAGCTCGCGGATGCCAATGTCGTCGAGGCGCAGGGCGGGGTGCTGTGGTCCGTGGGCGCCAAGGACATGGCCTGCTTCGATGGCGAGCGCTGGACGCGGTTCGACGTTCCGGGCAACCCGGCCATCCGGTGAGGTTTGGAGAGAAGCCAATGGACATTTTTCAAGATGCGCTGGCCCTGCTGGGCCGGTCCGACAACGATCCGGCCGTGATGGGCTACCTGCAGTCCCTGGGCATTGGGATGCCGCTGAAAAGGCCGCCCCGTGGCGAGCGCGGCACCAATGTGGAGGTGCCCGAGCATCCGCACATCGAACTGGTGTTCACCCGGGCCAGTGAGCTGCCTCAGGCCGACCGTTTTGCCAAGGGTGAATTGGTGCTGGTCACCTTCTTCATCCACCCGGTGGAACCGGGCAGCGCCATGGAAGGCATGCCTCTGGGCATCGACATGACCTGGACCCGCGAGCAGGCGCGCGTTCGGCTGGGCGAGCCCGCATGGACCAGCAAGGGCAGCCTGAAAAACGACCGCTGGGTGCTGGGGGACAAGCGCATGCTGCTGTGCTTCACCTCGGACGAAGAGCGCATCCGCCAAGTGGTGATTTCACAGGTGTTCGAATGACCGCAATCGCATCGCGGGATCTTCTGCCCCTGCAGGACTACACCAAGCGCTTTCGAGGCACGGCCATCCGCGACTGCGCGGTGGTTGATCGGGGCCTGTTCTATTTCATCTCGGTGCAGGTGCTGCCCCCTGGTGTGCCCGAGCCCTTCGATTCGGAGCTGGAGACGCGGCTGAGCAAGCTGGAGCTCGATGGCGGCGAGCAACGCTGGCGCACCCTGTTCATGGAGGGCTACTCCAAGCTGATGGTGTCGGGGCCGGGCTCGGGCGACACCGTCTGCGTGGCGGTCGATCGCCGTGGCCAGGTTCTCGCCAGGCAGCTCGAAGGCTCCCGGGACGAACAGGACATTCCAGGCGGCGGGGGCCAGGGGCCCTGCCGCGGCACCGTCACCCGCATCAAGCCCTTTGCCGGGCGTCTGTACGGCTGCAGCACGGGGCGAAGCCTGTTCTACCGCATGGGGCCTGACCAATGGGTGGAGGTGGGGCCTTTGCCGCCGCCGGGGCCCAGCTCGGCGGGCTTCACGGATTTCGATGGATTCAGCGCAACCGACATCTACGCGGGCGGTGGCCGCAGCGACCTGTGGCACTGCAACGGCCAGTCGTGGCGCAAGCTGGCTTTTCCCCCCAAGCTGGAGATACAAACGGTCTGCTGTGCGGGCGATGGGTATGTGTACATCGGGTGCCAAGGGGGCCACATCTACCGGGGCCGCCTCGACGAGTGGTCTCTGGTGTTCGAGGGCTACCTCGACATGGAGGCCAGGAGATGCGTGCCCTCCGCAGGCTTCGAAGACATGGTGTGGTTCCACGACCGCGTCTACATTGCGACCGGCTACAGCCTCTGGGAGATTGTGGACGGTCAACTGCAGCCCACCCAGGCGCCCAAGGAGATCAGTGCCTGCGGCGGCAGCCTGTCGGTGGCCGATGGCGTGATGCTGGTGGCGGGAGATTGCGGCGCCGCGCTGCACGATGGCACCGCGTGGTCGCTGCTGTTCAGCATCACCGAGCTGGAAAAGCAGGCCGGCCAGGCATGATGGGTGCGCTACCCTTGCGCGACCTGCGCCGCATGCTGCTCCACCGCGCGCTTGGCCTCCGCCATGCCCACATTGTGCTTGGCGCGGTACAGCTGGATGGCGTCGGCCTTGCGGTCGGGCAATAGCGCCAGGGATTGCCAGGTCTCGGCCGGCTTCCATTCGGGTTTGCCGCTGGGCTGGCTCACCGTGAAGTAGCGGATCTCGGCGCCATCGCCATAGTGCGCGCTGATCTGCAGGGGCGCAAAGTCCCAGCGGTCATGGTCGGGCTCGGGGTGGTCCACGGGCACGCGGCCTTCGCCGATGACCCAGGTGCGCTCGGGGGTGTGTTTTTGCAGCAGGCCCGTCCGGCCATCGGTGAAGGCAAAGCCCAGGGGCAGCGGACCGGGGTAGCGCTGGTGTTTGTCCACCCCTTCGTTGTAGAAGAAGATGCCCGAGAGCCTGCGGTCCTGCCGCTTGCCGGCGGCGGATGCTTGCGCATGGCGAGTGTCGAACAGCAGGTCGAAGCCTCCGGCTCGGCACACGATGTACTGGCTGCCATCACTGGGCTTCTCGGCCTTGTGGGGAGGGTGTTTGCTCAGGAATGCAGTGACGGCTTCATCGGTGTAGGCCAGGCCAAACAGGTCCATCCATTCCATGTCGGGGTGGGGCATGGGCGATCGTGTCCTTCATCATCCTCGTTGATCGGCAGCGAGTGCAGTGCCAGCTGCGGGTGCGCCAACTCCACCCGGTTGCTCCCGCCTCTTTCTGGCGACAGCTTACCGGTGAGGCCCGGCAAGGCCGCCACGCAGATGCTTGTCTCCCTGGCGTGGGTGGTGCGACGCCCTGCCATGAACACTCCTGCTGGCAGGTGCATGTCGGGGAAATATCTTGAAAATCAACGACTTGAAGGCTGCCTTTGGCTTTCTCTATGGAATTGCGGTCAGGCATCAATTCCTGCAGATACGTATCTTTGCGCATCCAATTTCGGCGCCGGTGCGTACCATGGACACAGCCGGCTGTAACAGCCTGTGAACGGATTCGATAGGCTTGTGCAGACGCGGCTTCCACCACCAGGAGACGCCATGAATACCGTCAAGAATCTCAAACTGGGCCTGCGCCTGGCGCTGGGCTTTGGCCTGATGCTCGCATTGCTTCTGGGGGTATCGTCCCTCGGGATATCGCGCATGGGGGATGTCCAGCACCGGCTCGACGACATCGCGAAGATCAATACGCAAGAGGCCCGCCTGGCTGTCGCCATGCGCATTGCCGTCAACCAGATGGCGATTGCAAGCCGCGACGTCGTGCTGCTGACCGACGAGGCCGGCATGCGCAGGGTGAACGAAGATCTGGCCCGATACCGCAGCAACTACGATGCGGCGCAAGACAAGCTGGACAAGATGTTCACGGACATCGCCAGCACCAGCAAGGAGGAGAAGGACCTCTTTGCCAGGATCCGCGACATGAAGGCCGCGGCGATGCCCATTGTCGACAAGGTGGTCTCCCTGGGCCTGGCCAACAAGAATGACGAGGCGACCGGGGTCCTGATGAACCAGCTGCAGGCCCCGCTGAGGCTGTGGCTGAACACCCTGGGCGAGCTGGCGGACCTGGAGGACAAGCTCAACATCCAGGCCGCCGAGGAAGCCGAGGCCGCCTATGGCGTGGCGCGCCTGCTGATGCTGTCGCTGTGCGCCATCGGCATCGCGCTGGGGATGCTGGCCGCCTGGGCCATCACGCGCTCGATCACGGTGCCGATCGCGCGCGCGGTGCAGGTGGCGCAGACCGTGTCATCGGGCGACCTGACTTCGCAGATCGAGGTCACCTCGCGCGATGAAACCGGGCAGCTGCTGCAGGCCTTGAAGACCATGAATGAAAGCCTGGTCACCGTGGTGGGCGCGGTGCGCACCAGCAGCGACAGCATTGCCACCGGGGCCAGCGAGATCGCCACCGGCAACCAGGACCTGAGCCAGCGCACCGAAGAGCAGGCCAGCAACCTGGAGGAGACCGCCGCGTCGATGGAGGAACTGACCTCCACCGTGCAGTCGAATGCAGAGACGGCCCGCCAGGCCACGCAGCTGGCCTCGTCGGCCAGCACCGCCGCCACCAAGGGCGGGGCCGTCGTCAGCCAGGTGGTGGGCACCATGGACGAGATCGCGGCCAGCTCCAAGCGGATCACCGACATCATCGGCACCATCGACGGCATTGCCTTCCAGACCAACATCCTGGCGCTCAATGCGGCCGTGGAGGCTGCCCGCGCCGGTGAGCAGGGGCGCGGGTTCGCGGTCGTCGCATCGGAGGTGCGCAGCCTGGCCGGGCGCTCGGCGGCCGCGGCCAAGGAGATCAAGACCCTGATCGGTGACAGCGTCGAGAAGATCGAGGCCGGCACCCGCCAGGTGGGTGACGCGGGTGCCGTCATGACCGACATCGTTGCGCAGGTCAAGCGCGTGGCCGAGCTCATCAGCGACATCAGCACCGCCACCACCGAGCAGACCATGGGCATCAGCCAGGTCAGCGATGCCGTGAGCCAGCTCGACCAGGTCACCCAGCAGAATGCCGCACTGGTCGAGCAATCGGCCGCGGCGGCAGACAGCCTGAGCCACCAGTCGGCACGGCTGGTGGAGGCGGTCAGTGTGTTCAAGCTGGGTGGCGAGGCCGGCCAGGGGTTCGCGCCGGTGCCCGCGCCTGGCACGCGCAGGCCATCCACCACCGCCATTGCCGCCAAGTCCCCCGGCCTGCCGGTCGCCAAGCTGCCTGCCAAGGCGGGTGAGAAGACAGAAGACTGGGAAACGTTTTAGGGCTGGAGCGGCGCTCAGGCCAGGGAGTGCGCGTACGCTTCCTGCAGCAGCGGCTTCATGGCGTCCAGGTCTTGCGGGCTGTGCAGCCTGGCCACATGCGTGACCTGCCTCTTGTCGGCCACCACCTTGATGAACAGCGCATGCTCCACCTGGCGCCCCAGGTGGATGGCCAGCCGCACGGAGTCCGGCATGATCACGGCATCGGCAAAGATGCGCTGGCTGCGAAACAGCACATAGCGCTCGCGGGCCACCAGTTCCACGGGGCCGAGTGACCTGGCAAAGCGCTCCAGCGCGCCAAACAGGTCCACGACCTCGGGCGGCCGGTTGCGCAGCACAGCGCTGCGTTCACCGGTTCCGCAGGCGTGGCGCTGGTTCTTGCGGGTGAACTGGCGCTGGCATTGGGGGCACTGCCAGAGGCTGGTCATGGTGTCGTGGCGGGTGCGGGGTCACGGTGCGTTGCGGGAGGGCGCAGGCGCACCCAGTATCTCCAGCGCCTCTTTCGCAATCGCCAGCGACAGCTCTTCCTGCAGGATGCCGGCCTTGAGCACCAGGTGCTGCAGGCGGCGCTCGCGGGTTGGCTCCTTGCCGATGAAGTCGCGCTGCGCGATGCGCTGGTAGACGGCCAGCTTGTCCTGGTGCATGGCCTGCAGGCGGGCGATCTCTTTTTCCAGGCCCGTGGGGCCGACGGCGGCCTCGGCGCGCAGGCGCACCATGAGCTCGTCGCGCAGGGGCGTGGGGTCCTGCTGCTCGGCGATCCAGCGGCGCAGCTCCTTGCGGCCCGCGGGCAGCAGGCGGAACTGGCGCTTGCGGCCGCGGCCCGTCTCGGCCGGCAGGGCCTCGATCCACAGTGCCTCTTCCAGCCGCGCCAGCTCGCGGTAGATCTGCTGGTGCGTGGCGTGCCAGAAGTAGCCGATGGACTTGTCGAAGCGCTCGGCAAGCTCCGAGCCCGAGCAGGGGTGCTCGACCAGGGCAGTGAGAAGGGCGTGGGGCAGGGACATCGAAAGAGGGCGCGGGAGAAGGCTGCGGAGTCGCCATCTTGCCTGAATCGGGAGCGCTCTCGATTGTTTATGCAACTGGTTGCATAAAAACGGGATGCTGGCTATATTTGTGCAACTGGTTGCATAAACACAAGGAGACCCCCGATGAGCGCTGTCCTGAAACCTGCCCCGGCCCCCCAGGCTGCCGGCGGCGGCAGTCCCTACCCCCACCTGCATGCCCCGCTGGACCTGGGCTTCACCACGCTCAAGAACCGCGTGCTCATGGGCTCCATGCACGTGGGGCTCGAAGAAGTGGCCAACGGCTTCGAGCGCATGGCGGCCTTCTATGCCGAGCGCGCGCGCGGCGAGGTGGGGCTCATCGTGACGGGCGGCATTGCGCCCAATGAGCGCGGCCGGCCCATGCAGGGCGGGGCCATGCTGGTCAATGAGCACGAAGCCGAGCAGCACCGCAAGGTGACCCAGGCCGTGCATGCCGAGGGCGGCAAGATCGCGATGCAGATCCTGCACTTCGGCCGCTATGCCTACCACCGCGACCTGGTGGCGCCGAGCGCGCTGCGCGCACCCATCAACCCGCACGTGCCGCATGCGCTCACGGCCGACGAGGTGGAGCAGACCATCGAAGACTTCGCGCGCTGCGCCGCGCTGGCCCAGCACGCGGGCTATGACGGCGTGGAGGTGATGGGCTCCGAGGGCTATCTGATCAACGAGTTCATCGCCGCGCGCAGCAACCACCGCGACGATGCATGGGGCGGCAGCTATGCCAATCGCATGCGCTTTCCGGTCGAGATCGTGCGGCGCACGCGCGAGCGCGTGGGCCCCCACTTCATCATCATCTACCGCCTGTCCATGCTCGACCTCGTGGAGGGCGGCTCCACCCTGGCCGAGGTGATACAGCTCGCCCAGGCCATCGAGGCAGCGGGCGCCACCATCCTCAACACGGGCATCGGCTGGCACGAGGCGCGCATCCCAACCATCGCCACCAAGGTGCCGCGCGCGGCCTACGCCTGGGTGACGAAGCAGGTCATGGGGCAGGTGGGCATACCGCTCATCACCTCCAACCGCATCAACACGCCCGAGGTGGCCGAGCGCCTGCTGGCCGAAGGCTGCGCCGACATGGTCTCCATGGCGCGCCCGCTGCTGGCCGATGCCGACTTCGTGCGCAAGGCGCGCCAGGGCCGGGCCGATGAGATCAACACCTGCATCGCCTGCAACCAGGCCTGCCTGGACCACACCTTCGGCGGCAAGATCACGAGCTGCCTGGTCAACCCGCGTGCCTGCCACGAGACCGAACTGGTCATCGCCCCCACCGCCGCCCAAAAGCGCATCGCCGTGGTCGGCGCTGGCCCGGCTGGCCTGAGCTTTGCCGTCACCGCCGCGCAGCGCGGCCATGCGGTGGTGCTGTTCGATGCGGGCAGTGAGATCGGCGGCCAGCTCAACATCGCCAAGCAGGTGCCGGGCAAGGAGGAGTTCTACGAGACCCTGCGCTACTACCGCCGCCAGCTGGAGCTGCACGGCGTGGATGTGCGCCTGAACACCCGCGTGCAGGCGAGCGACCTGGCGGGCCAGGGCTATGACGAGGTGGTGGTGGCCACGGGCATCCAGCCGCGCACGCCCGACATCGAGGGCATCACCCACCCCAAGGTGCTGAGCTACCTCGATGTGCTGCGCGACAAGCAACCCGTGGGCCAGCGCGTGGCCATCATCGGCGCGGGCGGCATCGGCTTCGATGTGGGTGAATACCTCACGCACGAAGGCGAGAGCGGGGCGCTGGCGCCCGCCAAGTTCAATGACGAATGGGGCATCGACACGGCCTATGCCCAGGCCGGCGGCCTGCGCGCCGCCCATGTGGAGGCGCCCGCGCGCCAGGTGCACCTGCTGCAGCGCAAGACCAGCAAGGTGGGCGACCAGCTGGGCAAGACCACGGGCTGGATCCACCGCACCTCGCTCAAGGCGCGCAACGTGGGCATGAGCTCGGGCGTGGCCTATGAGCGCGTGGACGACGCCGGCCTGCACATCACCATCGATGGCGGCGCGCCCCAGGTGCTCGATGTCGACCACATCGTGGTCTGCGCGGGCCAGGAGCCGCTGCGCGCGCTGTACGACGCGCTGGTGGCCGCAGGCCAGAGCGCCCACCTCATCGGCGGCGCCGACGTGGCCGCCGAGCTCGATGCCAAGCGCGCCATCCTGCAGGGTACGACCCTTGCTGCCTCGATCTGATTATTTTGAAAACCAACCCAGGAGACATCCCATGACCGAAGCCCCGAAGAACATCCACCCCGCTGTCGCCCGCTCGCTCGACACCTGGCACCACATGGTGGCCAGCCGCGACCTGTCGAACCTGCTGTCCATCGTGCACCCCGACGCGGTGTTCCGCTCGCCCATGGCGAACACGGCCTACACCTCGGCCCCGGCGCTGATGCTGGCCCTGTCCACCGTGATCCAGGTGTTCGAGGACTTCACCTACCACCGCCAGCTGGCCACCGACGACGGCCTGAACATCGTGCTGGAGTTCAGCGCCCGCGTGGGTGACAAGCAGCTCAAGGGGATCGACCTGGTGCGCTTCAACGAGCAAGGCCAGATAACAGAGTTCGAAGTCATGGTGCGCCCCCTGAGCGGCCTGCAGGCCCTGGGCGCCGAGATGGGCGCGCGCCTGGGCGACAAGCTGCCGGCCTTCAAGGCAAAGGCTTGAAGCGTTCGTAAAAAGCAAAAAAAGACAGGAGACAAAGCCCATGACCACCACCGCCGCACCGCCGGCCGCCATGCCCTGGGAGGGCACCTACCCGCCGGCCCTGCGCAACTACCAGCTCGACCTGGCGGCGCTGTCCGCCAATGCCGCGCAATTGGCCACGCAGGCTGCTGCCGACCACGGCGACCAGCCGGCGTTCACCTTCGTGTTGCCCACGGGTGCCAACGTGGTGCGCAGCTTCAAGGAGGTCGATGCCCTGTCGGATGCCTTTGCCGCCTGGCTGGTGCGCGAGCAGGGCCTGGGCGCTGGCGATGTGCTCGCGCTGCAGCTGCCCAACTGCCTGCACTACCCGATTGCGGTGTTCGGCGCGTGGAAGGCCGGGCTCATCGTGACCAACGTGAACCCGCTGTACACCGGGCGCGAGCTGCGCCTGCAGCTCGAAGACAGCGGCGCCAAGCTGCTGCTGGTGTGCGACATGTTCTTGCCGGTGGCCGGGCCCGTGGCCGAGGGGCTGGGCGTGCCGGTGCTCACGGCCAGCCTGTGGGACTTCTTTGACGAACCGGTGGCATCGGCCATCCGCGCCAAGATGGCCGGGCCGGCCGATCCCGCCGCCGTGCCGCTGCCGCGCATGGCCGACGCCTTGGTACGCGGCCAGGCCTTGACGCCCATCGAGCACCGCAGCCACCCGGTGGCGGTGTACCAGTACACGGGCGGCACCACCGGGCGCAGCAAGGGCGCGGTGATCACGCACGCCAACATCCTCGCCACCTTGCGCATCACGCGCGATTTCCTGGACGCCTACGATGGGCCGAAGCAGGGCGAGACGATGTTGACCGTGCTGCCCATGTACCACGTGTTTGCGTTCATGGTGAACTTCCTGGTGTTCTTTCAGGTCGGTGCACGCAACCTGCTGGTGCCCAGCCCGCGCCCCATGTCCAACCTGCAAAAGACCTTCGAGCAATTCGACGTGCAGTGGACGGCGGGGGTGGACACGCTGTTCGCCGGCCTGATGGCCGAGCCCTGGTTCCAGGCCAATCCACCGAAGCTGCGCTATGCCTTCTCGGGCGGCACGGCCCTGCGCACCTCGACCGCGCAGGCCTGGCAGGCGCTGGTCTGCCCCATCCTCGAAGGCTATGGCATGACCGAGACGTCGTGCATCGTCTCGTGCAACCCGCCCTCGGCCACGCCGCGCCTGGGCACCGTGGGCGTGCCCATGCCAGGTTGCCAGGTGCGCGTGGTCGATGACCAGGGGCGCGAACTGCCCCAGGGCGAGCGTGGCGAGCTGCTGGTGCAGGGACCGCAGGTCGTGGGCGGCTACCTGCATGCGCTGGAAGACAGTGCCAGCGCGATCCGTGATGGTTGGCTGCACACCGGCGACATCGCGCAACTGGAGGAGGGCGGCTACATCCGCATCGTGGACCGCAAGAAGGACATGATCCTGGTCTCGGGCTTCAACGTCTACCCCAACGAGGTCGAAGACGTGCTGGCCGCCCACCCGGGTATCGCGGAGGCCGCCGTCATCGGCGTGCCGGACGCCGCCACCGGCGAGGCCGTGCGCGCCTTCGTCGTGCCGCGCAACCCCGCGCTCACGCCGGAGGACGTGGAGCGCCACTGCCGCACCCAGCTTACGGCCTACAAGGTGCCGCGGCAGATCCTCTTTCGCGAGCAGTTGCCCAAGTCGCCGGTGGGCAAGATCCTGCGGGCCTCTTTGCGCGAAGCGGCCTGAACGCGAACCATCGATTTTGGTGGTGCTCAGCACGAAGAACTATCGTTTTTCATGGGGGCCTTGTTTGCCTACAGTCTGCTCGTCATCCACACGCAAGCGAACACAGACACCCCATGACCTCCGCCATCCTGCCACCGTCCTCCCACCTCTCGTCCCCCATCCCGTTCCACCTGGCCTTTCCGGTGCGCGACCTCGCCGAGGCGCGCGCCTTCTATGGTGAACTGCTCGGCTGCCCCGAAGGGCGCAGCTCCGAGAACTGGATCGACTTCAACTTCTTCGGCCACCAGATCGTGGCCCACCTGGCGCCCGAGGAGTGCGGGCACCGCAGCCACAGTGCGGTCGATGGCCACGATGTGCCGGTGCGCCACTTTGGCGCCGTGGTGCCCATGGCGCTGTGGCAGGCCATGGCCGACAAGCTGACGGCGCGCGGCACCGACTTCGTGGTCAAGCCTTACATCCGCTTCCAGGGCGAGCCCGGCGAGCAGGCCACCATGTTCTTTCTCGATCCCTCGGGCAACGCGGTGGAGATGAAGTCCTTTGCCGACCTCGGTTCGCTGTTTGCCAAGTAGCCCAGGGCACAGTCACACCCGGGCCTTGCGCCCGGCGCGTTGTGTGCCCGGGGCAGGCACTGCGGCCTGCCGCAGGCACTCGGCCAGCAGGGCGACGGCCGGCGGGCTCGCGCGGGGCCGGCGTTGCAGCAGCCCGATCTCGCGGTAGAAGGTCTTCTCGCCCAGCGGCACCACCCGCACCCCCGCCGGCAGCGGCAGGTGGGCCTCGACCAGGGGCACGAGCGCCACGCCCACGCCCAAGGCGACCAGGTGGATGAGCGCCGCAATCTCGTCCACCTCCACGGCATCGCGCACCGCCAGGCCTTCGCGGTGCAGAAAGCGCTCGACCATGCGGCCGCCGAAGGAGCTGCGCTCGTAGCGCAAAAAGGGGTGGCCCTGCAGCAGTGCACGCCAGTCGCGGCCCTTCGTGCCGGCCAGAGCGAGCAGCACGAAAGCCTCCTGGGCCAGGGCCTGCCAGGTGAGTTCGGGCGGCATGCCGAAGGGCGGTCGGATGATGAGGGCCGCGTCGACCTGGCCCGCGTCCAGCGCGTCCAGCAGGCCCATGGAAACGCCCGGGGTCACATGCACGCGCAACTGGGGGTGGGCGACCCTGAGCGCCGCCAGCGCACGCGCCAGCAGGGTGGGCTGGGCCGATGCGATGGCGCCGATGCGCAGCAGGCCCTGTGCGGCACCACTCTCGCCGGGCAGGTCGGCCAGCCGGGCGTACAGCGCCTGGATCTCCTCGGCACGGGCCAGCGTGGCCTGGCCGGCTGCGTTGAGGGTGGCTGAGCGGCCGGTGCGGTCGAACAGGGCAAAGCCCAGCGATTCCTCCAGCCGCTTGATCTGGCTGCTGACCGCAGACTGGGTCAGTCCGATGCGCTCGCCCGCCGCCGCAAAGCTGCCGTGGCGGCACACGGCGATGAAGGTCTTGAGTTCGTTGAGCATGGCCCACCGATCATGCCAGCGCCCAGCCGTGCATGCGTGCGTGCGTGAGGCAGCCGGGCCGCTTCCGATGTGCTCCAGCGCGATGCGCATCTCCCCGTCCGACCTCAGCGCCTTTCTCGAAGTCGTGCGCAGCGGCAGCCTGAGCCGCCTGGCGCGTTCTCCTGGGTCATAGCGCCCCCACACAGTGCGGCGCGCCGGCCGAAGGCCAGTATCTCGATGGACTGACGCGCGCTTCTGGACTTAGGTTGTGGATGCGCCAACGATCGGGGCAGGCGGCTCGCCGTGTGCGATCTGGGGCCACTCGATCCGATTGCGTCCAGCGGCCTTGCCTCGGTAGAGTGCGGCGTCGGCTTCCTGCATGGCGCCCTCGAAGGCGTGCGCGTCAGCGAATGGATTCGAAACCCCCATCGTGACCGTGCAGTGCAGTGGATGGGCCCCGCCGGTGGTATGGACTGCCTGCCTTTCGACGGCTGAGCGCAGGCGCTCGGCCAGGAGCCGGACTCCGTGAAGGTCGGAGTCCAGGCAGACGATCAGGAATTCTTCGCCACCGATGCGGCCGGCCAGGTCGCCCCGGCGCACCGCGCCCCGAAGTACCTCCGCCACATGGCGCAAGACGGCATCTCCGATCTGGTGGCCATGGGTGTCGTTGATGCGTTTGAAGTGATCGATGTCCACCAGCAGCAGGTATGCAGGCACGGCCTTGCGGGAGTTGAAATACATCTGCAGTGCTTCGGAGAGCCCGCGGCGGTTGAGCAACTGCGTCAACGGGTCCCGCGCAGCGAGGTTTCGCAGCGCATCGGTCAGGCGGCGCAGTACCAGCCAGATGATCGCAGGCGGCAATACCGTGGCCAGGGACGACATGTAGATGTAGAACACCAGTTGAAAGCTGCCGTCCATCTGCAGTGCATCCAGACCGCCATCCACGAGCTTCATGAACTTGAGTGCATTGAGCACGCAAATGCCGCTGATGAGGACTGCAAAAAATACCATCTCGGCATACAGATCCTTGGCAAATGTGCGCACGCCATGGACCACGGTGATGACCATGGCCAGGAACAGCAGCGCAGACATGCCCGAGAGCATGGCGTAGCGTTCAACCGGGCCCAGGCCCCATTGCACCAGCACCTGCGCGGCGCTGTAGGCTACGGCCACTGCCAGCAGGGGGCGCCAGAAAGGGGCCGGGAGCCCAAAAAAGCGCATGGCTCCGAGCCAGTAGGCGACGGGTGCGGCCAGGGTGAAGGTGTGATTGACGGCGCTCACCAGGCTCCAGGCGGGGCCGCCTTCCGCCAATTGCAGTACATAGGCAAAGCCCAGCAGCAGGTTGCCCATCGCAAAGATGTCCATCCCCATCTTGTTGCCGTGCAGGCGTTTGCTGACGAGCCAGAACATCACCGAGAAGCACAGCAGGTGTGCGCACAGCATGCCGACGAGAATGGTTGCAACCATGTGGACGTTGATAGCTGGAAATGGCGGACGGCCCCTGCGGTACATCCCTTTGCAATGGCGGCTCAGGGGCGCTGCGATAGTGCCAGTGTAACTATTGGTATCGCACAAAATTGTGCGAGTTCAATGGCGCTTGCCGCCTGGCTTCCGGTTGGCCGGGGTCTGGGGGCGCCTGGGGCGTTGCCCGCGCTCGCAAGGCGCATACCTTGCAAGCGCAGGCGCCCTGCATCACGACCCCAGGCGGGGCAATGCGATCCCCGGCATGGGGGTGAAAAGGCCCTACACCTTGTCTTCCGCGCGCCGGCGCGGCAGCTGGCGCTTGACCGCGGGGCGCTGCAGGCGCTGCTTGGGGTCCACACCCTCGGGCAGTTCGCTGGCGCGCTGCAGCTGGATGTGGGCCACCAGGCCGCCGCTGCTGCTGTTGGCCAGCGCGAAGATGCCGCCCATGCGCTGCACCGTCTTGTCCACGATGGACAGGCCCAACCCCGCGCCGGCGGCGGCCGTGCGCGCCGAGTCGCCGCGGAAGAAGGGCTTGGTCAGGTTGGACAGCTGCTCGGGCGGCACGCCCGGGCCGTGGTCGCGGATCTTCACCAGCACCCAGTTCTCGCGGCCCTTGGCGGCAATGTCCACCTTGGCCACGCCGGTGTCCTCGGTCTTGCCGTAGCGGCGCGCGTTCTCCAGCAGGTTGGAGATCACGCGCGCCAGCTCCACCTCGTCGGCCAGCACGTTCAGGTCCTCGGGGATGGTCATGCCGATCTGCAGCTCGCGGTGGTCCTGTACCGCATACACGCAGGACGAGACCACGGCATGCAGGTTCACTGGCGTCAGGGTCACGTGGTCGGGCCGTGCATAGTCGAGGAACTTGTCGATGGTGGCGTCGAGCTGCACGATGTCGGCCACCATGTGCTCGCGTGCCACGTCGTCGTTCACGCTCATCTCGGTTTCCAGGCGCAGGCGTGCCAGCGGGGTGCGCAGGTCGTGCGAGATGCCGGCCAGCATCACCGCGCGGTCCTGCTCCAGCTTGGCGAGCTTTTGCGCCATGCGGTTGAAGCCGATGTTCACCTCGCGGATCTCGCTGGTGACCACTTCTTCATCGAGGTGGCTGGCGGCGAAGTCGCCGTCGCGCACGCGGTTGGCGGCATAGGACAGCTGCTTGAGTGGCCGGTTGATCAGCCGCGCAATGGCGGCCGCCCCGGCCAGCGACAGCGCGCCCGCGGTGATGAGCCAGATCAGCCAGGTGCGTCCGCCCGCGGGGCTGAAGCGCGAGCGGTCCATCAGCAGCCAGTTGGGGTCGCCGTTGATGTTGAAGCCCACCCACAGGCCGGGCTCGCCGTTCACGCTCTGGGCCACGATGGTGTCGGGCCCCAGGCGCTGGGTGAGCTCGTCGGTGAGGCGGTTGCCCAGTGCCGTGCCGTCGAGCAGGGCGAACTGGTCCTTGGGCTCGCGCGGCAGGATGCGCACACCCTCCTGGTCGGCCATGGTCTTGATGAGCGAGACGCGCGCGATGGCGTCCGAGTGCACCAGCGCGGCGCGGCTCAGGTTGACCAGCGAGGCGATCTGCTGCGCCGTGTGCAGGGTGCGCGGCTCGAACTCGAGCGCGCGCAGCGTCTGCAGCCAGGCCAGGATGCTGCCCACCAGCAGCAAGGCCAGCAGGAAGAAGGTGCGCCAGAACAGGTTGAGCCCCACGCGTGCCTTTTGCTCGCGTGCCAGGCGCACCGCTTCGAGCGGTGCGGGGCTGGTGGCTTCGGTCGGCGCAGTCTCGGAGGGGGAAGGGCGCGGTGCAGACCGCCCCTTGGCGCCGGTATGGGAGGACATATCCCTCGATTATCAGCTCGTGCCGTCCGGCACGAACACATAGCCCACACCCCACACCGTCTGGATGTAGCGCGGTGCGGCGGCATCCACCTCGACCAGCTTGCGCAGGCGCGAGACCTGCACATCCAGGCTGCGGTCGAAGGGCTCGAACTCGCGGCCACGGGCCAGCAGGGCCAGCTTTTCACGCGACAGCGGCTGGCGCGGGTGGCGCACCAGGGCCTTGAGCATGGCGAACTCGCCGGTGGTCAGAGGCAGCTCCTCGCCGCTGCGCTGCAGGGCGCGCGTGCCCAGATCGAAGGTGAAGGGGCCGAAGTTGACCACCTCGTTGTCGCCCGAGGGGGCGCCCGGTGCCTCCTGCGCAGGGCGGCGGCGCAGCACGGCGTGCACGCGGGCCAGCAACTCGCGCGGGTTGAAGGGCTTGCCCAGGTAGTCGTCGGCACCCACTTCCAGGCCCACGATGCGGTCCACGTCCTCGCCCTTGGCGGTGAGCATGATGATGGGGGTGCGGTCGTTGGCGGCGCGCAGGCGGCGGCAGATGGACAGGCCGTCTTCGCCGGGCATCATCAGGTCGAGGACGATGAGGTCCACCGTTTCGCGCAGCAGCAGGCGGTTGAGGGCCTTGCCGTCTTCGGCGACCATCACCTCGAAGCCTTCCTGTGTGAGGTAGCGGCGCAGCAGGTCGCGGATGCGTGCGTCGTCGTCCACGACGAGAATCTTGTCGGTGCGGTTGGTTGTTGTGGCCATGTTGATCCCAAGTCCAATTTGTAACAGAGCCGATTCTGACCACTTGGAGCCGCAAAGTTCGGTTTTTAGGGTCTACTTTGACCAACTGTTACAAGTTTTGCGGAGCTTCGCACACTGGGCACAGGGGCTTCACGGCGGGGTGGGCGCGAGCGGTTATCGTGGCGCCACCAATGTTTGAAGAAAGCTTTTCCCCTATGAAGATCGCCACCCGCCTGATTGCCACCGCCGCCCTGCTGGCCTGCTGCACTGGTGCCGCCCTGGCCCAGAACACCGCGCCGCCAGAGCTGCGCAATGTGGTGCAGCTGTCGGCCACGGGCACCGTGGAGGCGCAGCAGGACCTGCTGGTGGTCACCCTGGCCACCAGCAAGGAGGGCGCCGACGCCAGCGCCGTGCAGGCCCAGCTCAAGCAGGCGCTCGATACCGCCCTGGCCGAGGCCAAGCGCAATGCGCAGACCGGCCAGCTCGACGTGCGCACGGGCCCCTTCGGCCTGTACCCGCGCTATGCCAAGGACGGCAAGATCAACGGCTGGCAAGGCCGCGCCGAGCTGGTGCTGGAAGGACGCGACTTTGCGCGCATCACCAGCACGGCCGGCAAGGTGCAGACCATGGCCATCAGCCAGGTGGCGTTCGCCCTGTCGCGCGAGGCCCGTGCCAAGGTCGAGGGCGAGGCCCAGACCCAGGCCATCGAGCAGTTCAAAGCCCGCGCAGCCGAGCTGGCCAAGGGCTTCGGCTTTGCCAACTACAGCCTGCGCGAAGTGGCCGTGAACAGCAACGAGATGTCCCCCGGCCCGCGCCCGCGCATGATGGCCATGGATGCCAACAAGGCCTCGTCCTTTTCCGAATCCGCCGTGCCGGTGGAGGCCGGCAAGGCGCAGGTGGTGGTGACCGTCTCCGGTTCGGTGCAAATGCGCTGAAGCCGAACTCCCTTGGAAGGGGAGTTCCAGCACTCTCGCGGGTCTGCATTCAGCCGGAGAGCTAGGCGGGGAGCCGCAGACAGTGCTGTAGCACGGCAAGGCTCTCCAACGACGCTGTCCGGTTGAAGGCAGGCCCGTTTCACAGAGCTTGACCGCCGGAGACTTCGATGCGCTGCGCGGTGACCCAGCGGTTGCCGGCGCCCAGCAGGCTGGCCACCATGGGGCCGATGTCGTCGGGCAGGCCCACGCGGCCCAGGGCCGTGAGGCCGGCCAGGTGGCGGTTCAGTTCGGGGTTGTCGCGCACCGCGCCGCCACCGAAATCGGTCTCGATCGCGCCGGGCGCCACCGTGTTCACCGCAATGCCGCGCGTGCCCAGCTCCTTGGCCAGGTAGCGGGTGAGCACCTCCACGGCGCCCTTGGCGGCGGCGTAGGCCGCGTAGCCCGGCAGCGACAGGCGCGTGAGCCCGGTCGAGAAGTTCACGATGCGCCCGCCATCGGCGATCAGCGGCAAGAGCGCCTGCGTGAGGAAGAACACCCCCTTGAAGTGCACATCGACCAGGCGGTCGAACTGCGCCTCGCTCGTCTCGGCGAACGCGGCGTAGTCGCCGTGGCCGGCGTTGTTCACCAGGTGGTCGATGGTGCTGCGGCCCCAGGTGGCCTGCAGCGCGGTGCGCAGGCGCTCGGTGAAGCCTGCGAAGCTGGCCACGTCGCCCGTGTCGAGCTGCAGGGCCACGGCCTTGCGGCCCAGGGCCTGGATTTCGGCCACGGCGGCCTGGGCGTCATCGGCCTTGCTGTGGTAGGTGATGACCACATCGCCGCCGGTGCGCGCGATGGCCAGGGCCGTGTTGCGGCCCAGGCCCCGGCTGGCGCCGGTGACGAGGGTGATGGTGGGGGTGCTTGCGGTGGTGGTGGATGGCATGGATGGGCTCCTGGTTGAACGGAATCCAGTGTCTGGCCCAAGCCCCTCGCCGTGTTGCGCAAACCACGCCAATCCTTGCCTTATTCTCCAAAATCAGTGCCAAAGCTCCTACAAAGCGTTACGCTCGGCACATGACGTCACCTTCCCTGCTGTTCCAGGCCGTGGCCCGGTACACCGATGCCCATGCCCACCACCCCGGCGTGCTGCCCACCGCCATCCCGGGCATGACGGTGGTGCGGGCCACCGAGCCCAGCGGGCTGCTGCACGCCATCTCGCACCCGCTGGTCTGCCTGGTGCTGCAGGGCAGCAAGCAGGTGACGATGGGGGCGCAGGCCTTTGATTTCTCGGCGGGCGAGTCGCTGCTCATCACCGCCGACGTGCCCACCGTGAGCCAGATCACCCGCGCCAGCGCGGCCGCGCCCTACCTGTCGATCGCGCTGGAGCTGAACCTGCCGGTGATTGCCGACCTCTCGGCCCAGATGGGCGCGGCGCCCCTGGGCGACCACGCCCCCGTGCGCGTGGACCCCACCGACGACGAGGTGGCCGACGTGGCCCTGCGCCTCATGCGCCTGCTGGAGCGGCCCGAGGCCGTGCCCCTGCTGCACGCCCCGCTGGTGCGTGAGCTGCACTACTGGTTGCTGGCTGGCCGGCACGGTGCCGCCATCCGCCGCCTGGGCTGGCCCGGCAGCCATGCCCAGCGCGTGGCGCGTGCCGTCGCCGTGCTGCGCAAGGATTTCGCCCAGCCCCTGCCGGTGGAAAGCCTGGCCGCGCTGGCGGACATGAGCCCTTCGTCCTTCCACCAGCATTTCCGCGCCGTCACTTCGCTGTCGCCCCTGCAGTTCCAGAAGCAGCTGCGCCTGATCGAGGCGCGCCGGCTCATGCTGTCCGAAGGCGCGAGCGCCAGCACGGCAGCGTTTGCAGTCGGCTATGAGAGCGTGCCCCAGTTCACGCGCGAGTACGGGCGCCTGTTCGGCCTGCCGCCGGTGCGGGACACGCAGGCGGCGCGGGAGCGGGCGCGCGAGGCGGCGTGAGCCTGCGCCTGCGGGCTCAGGAGGCCGCCTTGGCCTGCTTGCCCTGCGGGTAGATCGTCTCCCCCCGCGCCAGCATGTCGACAAAGGCCGCGATCTTCTTCTGCCGCCCGGCCGGGGTCTTGAGGTTGTGCACCCGAAAGGCCATCGCAAAGCGGTTCTGCTCGGTCAGCGTGGGCAGCATCTTGCGCGCCTTGGCATTGGCGTCGATGGCGGCCTGCAGGTCGTCGGGAATCTTGAGGTTCTTGCCGCTGCCATAGGCCCGGTCCCAACGGCCATCGGCCTTGGCCGCGTCGACATGGGCCAGGCCATGCGGCGTCATGCGCTTTTCCTTGACCAGCCGGGCCACGTTGTCCACGTTGATCTGGCTCCACACGCTTTTCTTGCCGCGCGGGGTGTAGCGCTGCAGGTAGCTGGTGTCGTCCAGGCCCTTGCGGATGGCATCGATCCAGCCCCAGCACAGCACCACGTCGATGGCTTCCTTGGGGGTGATGGAGGGCAGGCCCGAGGCCAGCTTGTGGATCTTGATCCAGACCTCGGTTTCCTGGCCGTGGTGGCGGCCCAGCCAGGTGTAGAAGGCCTGGGCGTCGGTGAATTCGTGGACTTTGCTGGGATCGACGGTGACGGCTGCCATGGGTCTGGAGAGCTTGCTTTACTTGCTGAAGGCAATCAGTGTCCACACGATGATGGCCAATTGCCCGATGTTGATCAGTATGGCCGTCACATGCGTCTTGCGAAAGCCCGGGATGGCGGTCACATAGTCGGTGGCCGACTGGATCTGCGCGCCCAGCGCATCCATCTTGGGGATGACCTGGCGGCGCAGCACGACGGCCAGTGCCGCCAGCGCCGCGGCACCCGCTGCAATGCCGGGGCGCCCTGCGGCCGCAAAGCTGATGGCCGTGGCCACTGCGGTGAGGAAGGCGGCCCGGTAGTACAGGTTGAAGAAGGCGCGCACGAAGCGCGCATCGAGCGGCGTATCGTGCTTGAGCACCAGGAGCGGGATGGAGCCCATGATGAAGTAGGCCGTGGTGACGAGCAGGGCCACCGTGAAGAACATGGCGGCGATGAGGGAAGCGGACATGGCGGGTTTCCTCCCTGCGGTGGGGTGGCGCTTTGGCGGTCTGTCCGGCAGTGGGCAAGGGCTGTCTGGCAGGTGCGCCCATTGTAGGATCCGCCCCAGGCCTGCTTCTCAGGGAATGCGAGCATGAGGGGGCTACGCCTGCTCCCTGGCATACCGCCCGGGCGGCATGCCCACATGCCGCGTGAAGGCCACGCCAAAGGTGCTGACCGAGCTGTAGCCCACCTGTTCGGCGATCTCGGCGATGGCCAGCTTCCCCTGGCGCAGCATCTGCCGGGCCAGCGCCATGCGCCAGGCCAGCAGGTATTCCATGGGCGCCATGCCCACCGTGCGGTGAAAGCGCCCGAAAAAGGCGCTGCGCGACATGGCGGCCTGCTGCGCGAGCCGGCCCATGGTCCACGGCTCCTGGGGCTGCTCGTGCATGCGGCGCAGCGCCAGCGCCAGTTGCGGGTCGGCCAGGCCCCGCACGAGGCCGGGTGCGGCCTGGGTGCGGGCCGATGAACGCAGGGCCTCGATCAGCAGCACCTCCAGCAGGCGCGCCATCACGATCTCGCGTGCGGGCCGCTCGCTGCGCGACTCGTCGCCCACCAGCTCCACCAGGGTGGCCAGGCGCCGGTCGCCGCGCACGTGCAGCCACTGCGGCAGCAGCGGCACCAGCAGGGCCGCGTCGGGCGACTCGAACACGCAGTGGCCCACCAGCATGCGCACATCCACCGCGCCCGTTGGGTCGCCCACGCGCGCGCCGCCGGGCATGGGGGCGATGGGGGTGTCCACGGCTTCGCCTTCGCGCGGGGGCGCGCGGTCCACGCTGCTGGTGGCGAAGCTGCGCGCTGCAGGGATCAGCGCAAAGTCCCCCTGCTGCAGCGTGAGGGTCTCGCTGTGCCCGGGGCTGTCTACCCGGTCTATCGTGAGGTGGCAGCTGCCCTGCAGCACCACGAAGTAAAACGGCCGCCCGGTCTCGCTGCGGCGCACGGCCCAGGGGGCCGACGCCACCACGAGCTTGGAAAACGGAGCGGCAGGCCGCAGCAGCGAGACGACTTCCGCCAGCGGATCGGTGGCCGGGGCGTTCATGGGGCTGGACGCTTTCGACAAAACAATGGACTGGCGAGTGTATTCAATCCAGGCGGGCCTTCCTACCATCGGTGCCTTCATTCATTGCCTGCCACCTGGAGTCCACCCCATGCCCAACCCATCCACCGTGCTCATCACGGGCTGCTCGTCCGGCTTCGGCCTGGAGACGGCCCGCTTCTTCCTGAACCAGGGCTGGCGCGTCATCGCCACCATGCGCACGCCGCGCGAAGACCTGCTGCCGCCATCGGATTTCCTGCGCGTGCTGCCGCTGGACGTGGCCGATGCCGACAGCATCCGCCGCTGCATCGCCGATGCCGGCCCCATCGACGCGCTGGTCAACAACGCCGGCATCGGCGTGCTCGCGCCTCTGGAGGGCATTGCCATGGAGCATGCCCGCGAAGTCTTCGAAACCAATGTGCTGGGCACCATCGCCATGACCCGGGCCGTGCTGCCGCAGATGCGTGAGCGCCGCGCGGGCGTGGTGGTCAACGTCACCTCCAGCGTCACGCTGCTGCCCTTGCCCCTGCTGTCGGTCTACACCGGCAGCAAGGCCGCGGTGAATGCCTTCACCGAGTCGCTGGCGCTGGAGCTGGCGCCCTTCAACGTGCGCGCCCGCCTGGTGCTGCCCGGCCGCGCGCCCGACACGCGCTTTGGCCAGAACGCGCTGCCGCGCATGGTCGGCAGCGTGCCCGAGGCCTATGCGGAGTTCCGCGACCGCGTATACGCCGCCGTGCGCGACACGGCCACGCCCGTGACGCACGCCGACGACGTGGCCCGGGCGGTGTGGCGCGCGGTGACGGACGCGGCGGCGCCCATGCGCACCCCGGCCGGGGCCGATGCGCTGGCCCTGGCGGGGGCGTAGCCGGGGCAGGGCGTGGCGGCATGCCCGCTTGTCCCTAGAACTAGGGACAGCGCAAAAGCCGATGCTGTGGGAAACTCCCCGGGCCCCACGCCTGTCCGAGAGATTCCAGCCCGTTCCGCCCATGTCCCCAGCCCTTCCAACAAGCCCTGCCAGCATCCAGATTGCGCTCGTGGAGGACGATCCGCAGTTCCAGGCCGCGGTCACCTCGGCGATCCGGCAGACGGACGACATGCGCCTGCTGTGGGTGGCCGACACGCTGGCACAGGCACTGCAGGCGCTGGGCCAGGGGCCGGCGGCCGATGTGCTGCTGGTGGACCTGGGCCTGCCCGACGGCTCGGGCATCGAGGCCATCGCGGCGGCCGCGCGGCTGTGGCCCGCCTGCGCGGTGATGGTCAGCACGGCCTTTGGCGACGAGGCGCATGTGCTGCAGTCGATTGAGGCCGGCGCCAGCGGCTACCTGCTCAAGGACAGCATGCCCGAGCGCATCGTGGGCGAGATCCGCAGCCTGCATGCAGGCGGCAGCCCCATCAGCCCGCTGATCGCCAGGCAGGTGCTCATGCGCTTCAAGCAGGCCAGTGCGCCGGCCTCGGAGTCCGCCGCGCATGCCGACGCGGACACGGCGGAGGCCAGCCACGTGGTCACACTGTCCGCCCGCGAGCGCGAGGTGCTGCTGTACATCACCAAGGGCTTCACGGCCGACGAGATCGCGCGCGTGCTGGAGGTCTCGCACCACACGGTGCTCACCTTCGTGCGGCGCACCTATGCCAAGCTCAAGGTGCGGTCCAAGGCCGAGGCGATCTACGAGGCGCGGGCCCGGGGCCTCATCTGATCGGGTGCCGTGGCGGCGGTCGTCCGCTTCCTTCTTCTTGCGCCACCTGCATGGCGTGCGCCACCGCACGGTCTCCCTGGTGGCCAGTGTGGTCACCGTGCTGGTGAGCGCCGTGACGCTGCCCATGGCCAAGCTGCTCCCGGCTGCGGCGGTGGTATTGCCGCTGTGGTACGTGGTGCTGCTGGTGCTGGGGAGCACCCTGTTCGCCGTGGCCTGCTGCGATGCCTGGCATGCCCGCTCCAGCGAGGCCGGGCTGCTCGGCGGCTGGCGGCTGGGGCTGGGGGCTTTTGAGCCTGCGCGAGCGCGAAACCGAACGTCCGCAGCCGGTGTGATGATCTTTTCCGGCCGCGTTCAGCCCAGCTTGTGACGCGTGTTCAGCAGGCCCAGGCCCAGTGCAATGAAAGTGCCGCCCACGATGCGGTTGAACAGCCGGGCCCGCGCCACCACATGGCGCTTGACCAGGGAGATCAGCGCCACGTAGAAGGCGTGCGAGATCAGTGCGCAGATGGCGAAGGTGGTGGTCAGCAGCAGGTACTGGGTGAACAGCGGTTCACCGGGCACGATGAACTGCGGGAACAGCGCCGAGAAGAACAGGATGGACTTGGGGTTGGTGAGCGACACGCCCAGCCCCTGCACCAGCAGTTGCCAGTTCTTGCGCTCGCGCCGGTCGGTGGGGGCCTGGCCGGCATCGCTGCTGATCAGCGCGTCCTTGCTGCGCCAGCGCTTGACGCCCAGCCAGATCAGGTACATCGCGCCCACCACCTTCATCACCAGGAAGGCGTTGGCCGACATGCTGAGGATGGCCCCCATGCCGAGCATCGCCAGACCCGAGACCAGGTAGATGCCCGCCGAGCTGCCGACCGAGCTGAAGGCCGTGCGCCGGGCCCCCACGTCCATGGAGTTGGAAACCGCCAACAGCACAGCGGGGCCGGGGGTGAAGCACATCAGCATGGAGACGCCGCAGAAGAGGAGCCAGTGGGGGAGGGTCATGGTGGAGGTGCTTTCATGGGGGCATCGGCCGCTGATTGATTTTCTTTGAATCGGTACGGGGGCGCTGCTGTGGGGTTGATCGGTATGGGGATGCAGGCATCATGCGTCGGGCGGGGGCGTGGAAGCTTCGTTGGGTGGCTTATCGTTGTTCGTTCTTTTTGCTGCGTGCCTTGTTTGAGGGCGGAGGCCGGGATGTGCGCCCGGCGGCGCACCTACTTTCTTTTTGCGCAAAAAGAAAGTAGGCAAAGAAACAGCGCCCCGCTGTCTGCGTCCCCCGCTCGCCCCGTCGGGCGAACGGGGGCAACCTGCGATGCTCGGATCTGGGGTGGGCGTCGATGAACTCGCTTCGTTCTTCGAACTCCGCTCAGACAGCATCGACGAGCTAGACAACGAAGCGTGTGTGTCCTTCGGCACACACGCCCACCCCAGTTCCTGCGCTTCTCGGCGCAGCCAGAAGGGGTGGGGAGCGGGGTCAGGGACGGCTGCTGCTTCGCAGCTACGCCTGGGGTCGGTTACGCGCTGCGCGCTGCCGACGTCACTGGCGCGGCGGCCCTGCCCAGGCCAAGCGCAGCGAGGCAGATCGGGCCGAGCGAAGCAATGGCCCGTGTTGGTATCCACCCCCTTCTGACCGTGCCGAGAAGCGCAGGGCCTGGGGTGAGCGCGTGCCGAAGGACACGCGCATCGTTGTCTGACTCACCGTGGATGTTTGAGCGGAGTTCGCCCGCAGGGGGAACGTAGCGAGTTCCACGGTGCACCCCAGGGCCGAGCATCGCAGGCTGCCCCCTCGCCCCCCGGGGCGAGGGGGACACGGGCAGCGGGGCCGCCTTCTCTTTGGTGACTTTCTCTTGGCGGCCCTGTATAGACCGGAGACATGGTGAACAGGTGTGCGAGGACATGGTGAACACTTTGGGCGAACTTTCGCCGGAGGTCCCCATGCCATGGAAGGCTCGCAACACCATGAACCTG
>JAESFW010000160.1_pt1 | contig 75326 bp, 58 predicted proteins | sample 9269481 | NCBI WGS metagenome assembly JAESFW01 (sample SAMN14515350, study PRJNA621654) | algae metagenome | isolation source: Lyngbya sp. HA4199-MV5 and co-occurring heterotrophs from soil with... | place: USA: Ahupuaa O Kahana State Park, Hawaii | collected 2009-07-21 | reverse complement strand
ATTCAGGTGTTATGCGTGGGTTGGCGTATTGATGTTGTCGGCCTCGGTGTTGCACTGACCTCGGCTGCGTAACGGGCTTCGGCGTTGGTCGCTCGCTGACTCATCCGGACGACTGGCAGTTCCGCACTTCGCTTCACCCGGCTTCGGACGCATCGCGTTCGTGCCGCTCGGCAAAGGATGGCCTTATGACCTTCGGACTTGCGGCACTGTCGGCTTCGGTCTTTGCTGGCCTCGATTTGTCCAGGGTTGTCGGAGGCTTTGTCCGTGCTCCCTGCTCTCCTGGCCCCGTTGCGGGCCGGCGGCTTCGGGTTTACCTTGGCGCGCATAACAATTCATTCAAGCCGAACCCGCTTCGCGGGTCGGCTTAATTCTGGTGTTAGAACTCATGGACCCACGCTGGAACGCATTTGCAGCGATCTGCCACGATGAGTTTCACGGCTGCCCCTTCCCGGCAGAGCTTATTGCGGCTTGCGGCGGCCATGAGGACATTGCCTGGGCTACGTACTTCCATTTGCAGAGCGACTCTTTGGCGTGGCTCGCTCGCGAGGTGCCCGCCCTTGACGGTGTCACGCCAAAGTCCTTGCTCGCGGCCGGCCAAACCGATGCGGTTAGGCATTGCTTGTGGTCGATGCCGTGCTGAGTTCTAACAATTCATTCAAGCCGAACCCGCTTCGCGGGTCGGCTTAATTCTGGTGTTAGGGCGCATGAGATACATCCTCGCCATCTTTCTGTTTTCTCTATGCGCTTGCGGTGCCTCCAGCAGTCCGCCGCCTCTGCTGCAAGCGTTCGATGACTTTAGTTGCCCCCGACTCCCTGAGGATTCCGGCTACTCGGTGCAGGCTCAGCTCGGCCCTGACTACACGATCTGCAGTCTTACCCCGCTCCAAGCAGGCCTTCTTCGCGCGGAGATCCGCGTTGGTGGACATTGGCCATTGCCTGATGACAGCCGCTTTGCTGGATTTTCAACAACTCCGGTCGGACAGGTAGCCTGGTTCTATGGCGTGAGAGAAGGTTCGGTCCACGAGCGCTTGGCATTCCTACCAACTGCCCTTGCTCGACCTTCGGATGTGCTTCTTGTCATCTACGGCGGCAGCCTGCAGGAGGCGACCCGGCAACGTGAGCTAGTACTTGCAACCGTGGTTCGCGCTAGCATGCGCCCTAACAATTCGTTCAAGCCGAACCCGCTTCGCGGGTCGGCTTAACTCAGGTGTTAGGGGGCACATGAAAGTTCCAGCGGCAGTCACGATTCTTCTACTGCTATCTGGTTGCGCCCATTGGTTCGGTCCTGCCCACGGCAAATTCATCGCAGTTGGTATCACACCTACTGATGAGTCATGCAAACTTTCCGTGGCTCCAGTCGGCTCCACCAGCTCTGCGCGGGAGTGGACCGTTTCAGGCAGCTTCCGCCAGAGCGTGCTGATCAATCCCAATTCCAATGGTCATCGCATGACTCTCATTTGCGACGGCAGATTGGCCGCGGAGCGCACGTTCAAGTACGGCCGTGATGTAGGTATTGGCGGGGAGCTTGCGGTCAATGGCAGCGCCCCCTAACAATTCATTCAAGCCGAACCCGCTTCGCGGGTCGGCTTAACTCAGGTGTTAGGGCCCATGGCGAAGATCTCAAGCGCAGCAATGCACGCTCTATTACTTTGTGCTGTTTGCGCATGCTCCAGCAATACACCACAGCGCTTTAGTCCTGCCGAGCTTAGTAAGAATGATCGACAACTTATTGGCGCAAGTATTGTGGTTGACGGCTGCATTGTCTGGAGCCGCCATGGGGCCGCCATACTCTCCTGTGACCGAGGCGGCGAGAGACGTGGCCTGGGCCTGCTGGACCCAAACAATCAGTTGGGGCCGGCCTTTGGTGCTATTGGCGCACTTCCCTTTGGGGGAGAGATCAGAGCAGAGGTCGAAGGTACAGTCGTTGTTGCAAAAGCAAACCCGATGAATCAAACAGATGATGGGCTTGACACGTACCTCGCAGTTGAGAAGATTCTCGAGCCTAGGCCCACTGGGCCCTAACAATTCATTCAAGCCGAACTTGTCCGCTGACGCGGCCAAGTCGGCTTAACTCAGGTGTTAGGTGCGGCCAAAGATGACCTATAACCTGCGAGTTAAGAGCGGATTCGGATACGGCCTAGCCATGGCCCTTGAATCGCCCCGGGTTCAGTAGACATCTCCAAGCCGTACATTACGGCAATCATGGAGGTGTGTATGAGCGGCAAGCAGTACACAGATGAGTCCAAGCCGCGGCGGTAAGGCATGTGATCCAACGCCCCCTCAGCACCGTATAGCCCGCACAACCACAAGGGGAAGCGCGCGGATGACCCGGGCGGAGCAGGTGGAACTGGTGCTGGTGCCGGTGCTGGGCATTGCGGTGGGTCTGCTGGGCGATCGGCTACCGGCGTCTCCCAGCGTGGGGGCACTGTTGCTCGCCGCTTCCTGTCTGCTCCTGCTGCAGGGACTGGCGCGCGATCTGTGGCTGCTGTCGCAGCGCCGCAAGCACGGCGCGGATGGGCCAGCGCGGGCTGCGTTGTGCCTGTGCGCCGAATCGACGGTGGGCGTGGCGGGTGTGGTGGCGGGACTGGCGTTGCTGGGTAGCCCGGTCAGCGCGATGGTGCCGCTGAATTCCCTGCTTGCAGGCGGACTGACCGCCGGCGTGCTGGCGTTCGGCTTCGCGATCCGCGATCTGGTGATCGAGGCCCGCCCGTTCCGCATCCGGCGGGAACGCGATCACCTGAACATCGTCGTCGCCTGGAGGCGCGCGGAGCGCCGCTGAGGTGCGTGTGGCCCGTCCGTTACTCGGCCTCTTCCGGCGGCAGCACGATCCCGTCCGGATCCACCGCCAGGCGGCCGGCAGCGAGCACGGCCTGGGTGCGGTTGGTGACGTGCAGCTTGCGCAGGATGGCGGTGACGTGGGCCTTGATGGTGGCTTCGGACACGCCCAGGTCGTAGGCGATCTGCTTGTTGAGCCGGCCGGCGCCGAGCATCTGCAGCACCTTGAACTGCTGCGGCGTGAGATCGCGCAGGCGCTGCGCCGTCTCCTGCTCGTCGCGGCTGGTGGCCGGTGCGTTGTGCGCTTCGTCCGGCACCCAGCGCTCGCCATCGAGCACCGCACCGATGGCCTGCCCGATGGTGTCCGAATCGGCCGACTTGGGAATGAAGCCGAGCGCGCCGTGGTCCAGCGCGCGGCGCATCACCGCCGGCTCCTCGCGCGCCGACACGATGACCACCGGCAGCTGCGGATGCAGTGCACGCAGGTGCACCAGCGCATTGAATCCGTGCGCGCCCGGCATGTTGAGGTCCATGAGCAGCAGGTCCGCATCCGGATGCGCATCGACCAGCACGTACAGCGCGTCGACGCTGTCGGCCTCGTGCAGCTTCACCCCGGGCATCACGCGCTGCACCGCACCGCGAAGAGCTTCGCGGAACAGCGGATGGTCGTCGGCGATCAGCAGGGTGGGCATGGGGCGAGGAGTGAGTGGGGAGGAGTGAGGAGTGAGCGGTGCGGTGTCAGGATAATGGGATGGAAGGGCTTCTGCCTTTACTCACTTCTCACTCCTGCACCCTCACTCCTGCCTCACCGCACCTTGCGTTCGGCCACGAGGGACTCGACCACCGACGGATCCGCCAGCGTCGAGGTATCGCCCAGCTGCTCGGGCGCGTTCTCGGCGATCTTGCGCAGGATGCGGCGCATGATCTTGCCCGAGCGCGTCTTCGGCAGGCCCGGCGCCCACTGCAGGTGGTCCGGCGTGGCGATGGGGCCGATTTCCTTGCGTACCCAGGCCACCAGCTCCTTCAGCAGCTCGTCGCTCTGCGCTTCGCCGGCCTTGAGGGTGACGTAGGCGTAGATGCCCTGGCCCTTGATGTCGTGCGGGAAGCCGACCACGGCCGCCTCGGCCACCTTCGGATGCGCGACCAATGCGCTTTCCACTTCGGCGGTGCCGATGCGGTGGCCGGAGACGTTGATGACATCGTCGACGCGGCCGGTGATCCAGTAGTACCCGTCGGCGTCGCGGCGGCAGCCGTCGCCGGTGAAGTACGTGCCCGGATACGTGCGGAAGTAGGTGTCGATGAAACGCTGGTGGTCGCCGTACACGGTGCGCATCTGGCCCGGCCACGAATCCAGCAGCACCAGGTTGCCTTCGGTGGCGCCTTCCAGTTGCTCTCCGTTGGCATCGACCAGCGCCGGACGCACGCCGAAGAACGGCAGCGTGGCCGAGCCGGGCTTGAGGTCGATCGCGCCGGCCAGCGGGGTGATGAGGATGCCGCCGGTTTCGGTCTGCCACCAGGTATCCACGATCGGGCAGCGGCCGTCGCCGACCACGTCGTAGTACCAGCGCCACGCTTCCGGATTGATCGGCTCGCCCACGCTGCCGAGCAGGCGCAGCGACGCGCGCGAGGTCTTCTTTACTGGCGCTTCGCCTTCGCGCATCAGCGCGCGGATGGCAGTGGGCGCGGTGTAGAAGATCGTCACCTTGTGCTTGTCGATCACTTCCCAGAACCGCGACACGCTGGGGTAGTTGGGCACGCCTTCGAACATCACCGCCGTGGCGCCGTTGGCCAGCGGGCCGTAGACGATGTAGCTGTGCCCGGTGACCCAGCCCACGTCGGCGGTGCACCAGTAGATGTCGTCCTCGCGCAGGTCGAACACCGCCTCGTGCGTGTACGCCGCGTACAGCAGATAACCGCCGGTGGTGTGCAGCACGCCCTTCGGCTTGCCGGTCGAACCGGAGGTGTAGAGGATGAACAGCGGATCCTCGGCGTTCATGCGTTCGGGTTCGCACTCGGCCGGCTGCGCATCGACCACGGCGTCGAACCAGCGGTCGCGCGGCATCTGCATGTCCACCGCGCCACCGGTGTGGCGGACGACGAGCACGGTTTCGACGGAATTGGTGCCCGGCAACTTGAGCGCAGCGTCCACGTTGGCCTTCAGCGGGACTTTCTTGCCGCCGCGCAGGCCTTCGTCGGCGGTGATGATCAGCTTGCTGCCGCAGTCGGCCACGCGGTCGGCGATCGAGTTGGGCGCGAAGCCGCCGAACACCACCGAGTGGATCGCGCCGATGCGCGCGCAGGCCAGCATCGCGACCGCGGCGTCGGGAATCATCGGCAGGTAAATGGTGACGCGGTCGCCCTTCTGCACGCCCAGCGCGCGCAGCGCGTTGGCCAGCCTGCAGGTGCGTTCGTACAACTCGCGGTAGGTGACGCCGTAGGACGGCGAATCCGGGCCGTCTGGCTCGAACAGCAGCGCGATCTTGTCGCCGCGCTCGGCCAGCTGGCGGTCCAGGCAGTTGACGCTGGCGTTGAGCTCGCCGTCGGCGAACCAGCGGATGCGGAAGTCATCCAGCGCGTAGTTGACGTCCTTGATCTGGGTCGGCTTCCTGAACCACGTCAGGCGTTCGGCGGCCTGGCCCCAGAACGCCTCCGGATCGTCGATCGAAGCCTGGTAGTCGCGCGCGTACTGCTCGCGCGTGATGCGGGTCTTGGCGGCGAATTCCGGCTTGACCGGATAGAGGTCAGTCATGAGGTCCTCCCGGGACGTTCAAGTGATGCGTCGATTCTGAGGCAAGAAGGGTGGCAGGCGTGCGTCCGCAGGGACGACGCCGGTGCATCCGGGGCATCGAGTTTGACGCATACGGACGTGCGGCATTGCAGCATCCCGCTTAGACGATGGTCTTAAAGCGTCCCTGCCGCACCCTGCGACCGAACGCCGCACCCCTGTTTTTCCCGGGATTCGGCAGGGGGACGCCGCCATTACGACTAATGGCGAATAGGCGTCGCCGCCGCACAGGCGCAAGTCTCCGTCAGCCGCGCAACGCGGCCATCAACCTTTCGGGAGGGGTTATGACCCAACGTTCCGCACTCGCGCGACGGCCACTGGCTGCCGCGCTGTTCGTCGCCTTGATCGCGCCGGGGATGGCGTTCGCACAGACCGCCAGGGAGAAAGCGCTGGAGGCCCGCGTGGCCGACCTGGAGCGGCAGGTGCAGCTGCTGCTGTCGGCGCAGCAGCAACAGCAGACGCAGCTCAGCACCACGCAGGAGCAGGTCACGCAGGTGCAGGCGGCACAGGCCGCCAAGCCCGCGCTGCCTGCGGGCAAGCAGCCGATCCAGGGCACCACCATCCTCACCTCGGCCAATCCGGGCAGCACGTTCTCGTACGGCGGCTTCATCAAGATGGACGCGATGGCGACCGATACCAGCGATGGCCGCATCGCCGACGGCAACTCCGGTCGCCTGTTCTACGTGCCCAGCACCATTCCGGTCGGGGGCCCGACCGCCGACGGCGGCGACGCCTACACCGACTTCCATGCGCAGTTCTCGCGCTTCTGGCTGAGCGCGGACCACGTCACCGACAGCGGCGACAAGTTCAAGGGCTACGTGGAGATGGACTTCTTCGGCGGCGGCAGCAATGCGCTGGCCGGCAACGAGACCGCCACCAACACCTACGCCGTCAGCCTGCGCCAGGCCTACGTGAGCTGGAACAACTGGCTGGCCGGCCAGACCTGGTCCAACTTCATGGACGTGGCCGCGCTGCCGGATGCGGTGGATTTCGTCGGTCCCACCGACGGCACCGTGTTCGTGCGCCAGGCGCAGGTGCGCTACACCAAGGGCCCGTGGTCGTTCTCGGTGGAGAACCCGCAGACCACGGTGACGCCGTACCTCGCCGGCACCCGCTTCAACAGCGGCGACAACGCGATGCCGGACGTCACCGCGCGCTGGCTGACCAAGGGCGACTGGGGCCACTTCACCGTCGCGGGCATGGTGCGCCAGTTCAAGGTGCTGGACGAAACCGATACCGGCGCCTCCGTCAGCGTGTCGGGCAAGTTCAACCTGGGCAAGAGCGACGACATCCGCTATGCGGTGAACGCGGGCCAGGGCATCGGCCGCTACCTCGCCTTCGGCGTGGGCAGCGACGTGGTGACCGAGGCCAATGGCGACATCAGCGCACTGGACGGCTACGGCGGCTTCGTCGCCTGGCGCCACGTGTTCAGTCCGAAAGTCCGCACCAACCTGATGTATGCGGCCTCGCATTTCGACAACGACGCCGCGTTGACCGGCTTCGGCGTCACCGAGCGCACGCAGTCCATGCACGCCAACCTGATCTACTCGCCGTTCCCGAAACTGGACATCGGCGCGGAGCTCATCTACGGCCAGCGTTCGCTCGAGGACGACCGCGAGGGCGACCTGAAGCGTCTGCACACCACCGTCAAGTACACATTCTGAGGGGAATCCACATGAGTTCCACGACCGTGCAGCACTCGCCGAAAGGGGAGCTGACGAAGGGCCACAAGAAGGTCATCTTCGCCTCCAGCCTCGGCACCGTGTTCGAGTGGTACGACTTCTATCTCTACGGATCGCTGGCGGCCATCATCGCCAAGCAGTTCTTCAGTGGCGTCAATCCGACCACCGGCATGATCTTCGCGCTGCTGGCGTTCGCCGCGGGCTTCTTCGTGCGTCCGTTCGGTGCGGCGTTCTTCGGCAGCCTGGGCGACCGCATCGGCCGCAAGTACACGTTCCTGGTCACCATCCTGATCATGGGCATCTCGACCTTCTTGGTCGGCGTGCTGCCCAACTACGCGTCGATCGGCATGGCCGCCCCGGTCATCCTGATCGTGCTGCGCCTGGCCCAGGGCCTGGCGATGGGCGGCGAGTACGGGGGTGCGGCCACCTACGTGGCCGAGCATGCGCCGGACGGCAAGCGCGGGCTGTACACCAGCTTCATCCAGACCACGGCCACGCTGGGCCTGTTCCTGTCGCTGCTGGTGATCCTGGCGTGCCGCCTGTCGCTGGGCACCGAAGCGTTCGAGGCCTGGGGCTGGCGCATTCCGTTCCTGGCGTCGATCATCCTGCTCGGCATCTCGGTGTGGATCCGCCTGCAGCTGAGCGAATCCCCGCTGTTCCAGCAGATGAAGGCCGAGGGCAAGGGCTCCAAGACGCCGTTCCGCGATTCGATGAAGGGCGGCAACCTGAAGCTGATGCTGCTGGTGCTGTTCGGCGCCACCGCCGGCCAGGCCGTGGTGTGGTACGCCGGCCAGTTCTACGCGCTGTTCTACCTGCAGAGCATCCTGAAGGTGGACTCCACCGTCGCCTACCTGCTGATCGCCGCCGCCCTGGCGCTGGCCACGCCGTTCTTCCTGTTCTTCGGCTGGCTGTCGGACAAGATCGGGCGCAAGAAGATCATCATGGCCGGCTGCCTGCTGGCCGCGGTGACCTACTTCCCGATCTTCAAGGGCATCACCCACTTCGCCAATCCGGGCGTGGAAGAGGCCAGCCGCACGTCGCCGGCGATCGTGGTGGCGGATCCGGACACCTGCTCGTTCCAGTTCGATCCGGTCGGCGTGCGCAAGTTCACCAGCTCCTGCGACGTCGCCACGGCCGCACTGGCCCGCGCCGGTGTTCCCTACTCGGTGCAGGCGGCGCCGGTGGGTTCGGTGGCACAGGTCAACGTGGGCGCCAACTCGGTCACCTCGTTCGAGGCTGCCGGCCTGTCCGGGGATGACGCCAAGGCCAAGACCGCCGCCTTCGGTGGCGAGCTGAAGACCGCGCTGACCGCCGCCGGTTATCCGGAGAAGGCCGCGACCGACCGCATCAACATCCCGATGACGATCTTCCTGCTGTGGGTCCTGGTGATCTACGTGACCATGGTGTACGGCCCGATCGCCGCCTACCTGGTCGAGCTGTTCCCCACGCAGATCCGCTACACCTCGATGTCGCTGCCCTACCACATCGGCAACGGCTGGTTCGGCGGCTTCCTGCCAGCCATCTCGTTCGCGCTGGTCGCGGCCACGGGCAACCTGTACTACGGCCTGTGGTACCCGATCGGCATCGCCGTGATGACGCTGATCATCGGCACGCTGTTCCTGCGCGAGACCAACCACGTCGACATCACCAAGTAACCGTTCCTCCCCCGCCGGACCTCCGGGGCCGGCAACCCGACGCCGGCCCTCGTGGCCGGCGTTTTCTTTTTCTGCCGCCAAGCCGGATACGCTGGGGTCCCTACCCCGCAGGAGTCCGCCATGCCCTTGGTCACCGTGACCGTATGCGCGCCGAAGGACGCCGCCTTCAAGGCGTCCGTGCTCGATGCGGTGCACGCGGCGCTGGTCGCTTCCGGCGTGCCGGAAGCAGACCGCTTCCAGCGCGTGCTGGAACTGCCGGCGCAGGACTTCCGCTACGACGCTTCGTATCCGGACGTGACCGGCGCGCGCGACGACGACTTCCTGCTGATCGAGATCCTGTGGTCGGCCGGCCGCAGCGTGAAAATCAGGAAGGCACTGCTGGCCGACCTGATGCAACGCCTGGCGGCGGCGGGTCGGAATCCGGAGAACGTCATGGTCTGCTTCAGGGAAACGACGCGGGAGAACTGGGCGTTCGCGGGCGGACGCCTGCTGCACGCCTGACGGCAATCACCGCGGTGGCGCCGCCAGCTCCCTCTCGTCGAGGAACCCGTCGCGATCGACGTCCTGCCGTGCGAAACGTTCCGCCAGCTGCGCCAGGTGCGCCTGCCGCGTGATCGGCTTGCCGCGTCCGCCGGGCAGTTCGTCGGCGGACAGCACGCCGTCGCGGTTGCGGTCCATGCCGTCGAAGGCGTAACTCATCCACGCCTGGTACTCGGCCAGGCTGACGCGGCCGTCGCCGTCGCGGTCCATGCGCGCCAGGTACTCGCCGGTGGCGGTGACCTGGGCCGTGGCGAGGATCGGCAGGCAGGCGGTGGCGAGCAGGAGCAGACGGATGCGCATGCCCGCATTGTAGGGCGACGACGCGCACGCCGGCCGCGCCGGGGATTCGGTTACCCTGCACGGGCATCTCCCCGCCCCGCCGCACGATGAACCTGCCTGCCCCGCCGGTGGCGACGACGACCGTCGCGCCCCTGTTCGAACTGGACCGCGCCACCGTGGTGCGCGGCGCCACCCGCGTCCTGCGCGACCTGTCGCTGAGCATTCCGCTGGGCCAGCACACCGCCATTCTCGGACCGAACGGGTGCGGGAAGTCCACCTTCATCAAGCTGATCAACCGCGAGCTGTATCCGCTGGCGCGCGAGGGCGACGCGCCGGTGAAGGTGTTCGGCCTGCGCCGCTGGAACGTCAACCAGCTGCGCAACCGCCTGGGCGTGGTGACCAGCGACCTGACCCGCGACCTGCAGCAGATGCCGCAACTGCTGGTCGAGGAGGCCGTGGTCACCGGCTTCTTCTCCAGCTTCGTGGTACCGCCGCACCGGCAGATCGACGCCGACATGCGCGCACGCGCGCGCCGTGCGCTGGCGGACGTGCACGCCGCCACCCTCGCCGACCGCCAGGTCGCCGAACTGTCCACCGGCGAGATGCGCCGCGTGCTGATCGCGCGCGCGCTGGTGCACGAACCCGAAGCGCTGCTGCTGGACGAGCCCACCGCCGGGCTGGACCTGGTGGCGCGACAGCATTTCCTCGGCCTGATGCGGCTGCTCGCACAGCGCGGCATTACCCTGGTGCTGGTGACGCACCACATCGAGGAGATCATTCCCGAGATCGACCGCGTGCTGCTGCTGCGCGACGGCACGCTGCAGGCCGACGGCGATCGCGCGGCCATCCTGACCGACGCGCACCTGAGCCATGCGTTCGGCGGCCAGGTCCGCGTGCGGTTCGAGGGCGATGTCTACAGTGCGACGGTGACCCATGCCTGAGTTGCCCGAAGTCGAGACCACGCGCCGCGGACTGGCGCCGCATGTCGAAGGCCGGCGCATCGCCGCCGTGACGCTGCGTCGCCCCGACCTGCGCTGGCCGATCCCGCAGGAGGTCGCACGCGAACTGCCGGGTCAGCGCATCGACGCCGTGCGCCGGCGCGCCAAGTACCTGCTGATGGAGACGTCGGCGGGCAGCGCGCTGCTGCATCTGGGCATGTCCGGCAGCCTGCGCGTGCTGCCGGCCTCCACGCCGGTGACCGCACACGACCACGTGGACATCGCGCTGGAAGGCGAAGCGCCGCGTGTGCTGCGCTTCAACGACCCGCGCCGCTTCGGCAGCCTGCTGTGGCAGCCGGTGGGCGAGGTCCACCCCCTGCTGCGGGGGCTGGGCCCCGAGCCGCTGTCCGATGCCTTCGACGGCGACTACCTGTTCGCACTGAGCCGCGGCCGCAAGGCGCCGGTGAAGACCTTCCTGATGGACCAGGCGGTGGTGGTGGGCGTGGGCAACATCTATGCGGCCGAAAGCCTGTTCCGGGCCGGCATCTCGCCGTTGCGCGCGGCGGGCAGGGTCTCGCGCGAACGCTACGGCGCCCTGGCGGACGCGGTGAAGGACATCCTGGCCTACGCCATCACCCGCGGCGGCACCACGTTGCGGGATTTCCTGAGCCCGGACGGGGCGCCGGGGTACTTCGAGCAGGAACTCTCGGCCTACGGCCGCGGCGGCGAACCGTGCCCGCGCTGCGGGCGGCCGATGAAGCACGCCAGCATCGGCCAGCGGGCCACGGTCTGGTGCGGGCACTGCCAGCGCTGACCCCGGCGGGCGAACCCGCCCCTCCTCACGTCCTGTGAGGTAAATGACGTTATATTCGCGCCCTTGGCACGTGGGGAAGACGGATGGCCGACGCGACTGACATCACCTTGTGGCTGGACTCGGCCCGCAGCGGCGACCGCGCCGCGCTGGACCGCGTGCTGGCCACCCTGTACCAGGAACTGCACACCATGGCGCGCCGCCAGCTGTCCGGCCAGCACGGCTACACGCTGGACGCCACCGCGCTGGTGCACGAGTCCTACCTGAAGCTGCTCGGCTCCACCGGCACGGCCAAGTTCGAGGACCGCGCGCACTTCTTCGCCTATGCCGCCTCGTCGATGCGCAGCGTGGTGGTGGATTACGCCCGCAGCCGGCTGGCGCGCAAGCGCGGCGGCGACCTCAAGCGCGTGGCCGACATCCCCGAGGAAGTCGAAGGCAACCTGCGCCTGGACGAGGACATGCTGGCGCTGAACGACGCGCTGGAGAAGCTGGCCGCCGCCGACGAACGCCTGGCCCAGGTGGTGGAGATGCGCTACTTCGCCGGCCTGTCCGAGCTGGAGATCGCCGAACTGCTGCAGCGCTCGGAGCGCAGCATCCGCCGCGACTGGCAGAAGGCGCGGCTGTTCCTGCTGTCGGCGATGGCGGACAGCTGAGCCCGTCCCACCCGCGCCGCACCGATGGACGTCGAACGCTGGAAACGCCTGTCCCCGCTGCTGGACGTCCTGCTGGAACTGGAGCCGGACGCGCGCGCCGAACAACTCGAGATCCTGCGCGCCGACGATCCTGACACCGCGCGCGACGTCGAGGCGCTGCTCGCGCTGGAAGAGGAAGGCGACGGCTTCATCGACCAGCCGCTGGTCGACAAGCCCGGCCAGCTCAAGCCGGGCATGCGCATCGGCCCTTACCAGCTGGAGTCGCTGCTCGGCGAGGGCGGCATGGGCCTGGTCTGGCTGGCCACGCGCGCGGACGGCCTGTACAAGCGCCGCGTCGCGCTGAAACTGCTGCGGCCGGGCCTGGCCGACCCCAACCTGCGGCTGCGCTTCACCCGCGAGCGCGAAATCCTCGCGCGCCTGGAGCATCCCAACATCGCGCGGCTGCTGGATGCCGGCATCGGCAGCGAAGGCCAACCCTACCTCGCGCTCGAGTACGTCGAAGGCGTCTCGATCACCGATTACTGCCAGGCCAACAACGTGGGCCTGGACGCGCGGCTGGCGCTGTTCCTGCAGGTCTGCGAAGCGGTCAGCCACGCGCACGCCAACCTGATCGTCCACCGCGACCTCAAACCGTCCAACATCCTGGTCACGCCCTCGGGCGACGTGCGCCTGCTGGATTTCGGCATCGCCAAGCTGCTCGACGACCCGGAGCCGGTGCCGATGCATCCGCGCACCGAGGTGCGCGCCTTCACCCTGCACTATGCCGCGCCGGAACAGGTGCGCGGCGAACTCGTCACCACCATGACCGATGTCTACTCGCTCGGCGTGGTGCTGTACGAACTGATCGCCAACACCAAACCCTACCGCCTGCGCCGCCAGACCGACGCCGAGTGGGAACAGGCGATCCTGGCGGTGGAACCGCTCAAGCCCTCGGTCGCCACCCTGCGCACCACCGACGGCAGCCGCAGCCGCTGTCCGGAGGCACGCCGTACCGCCCGCAAGCTCAGCGGCGATCTGGACAACATCGCGCTCAAGGCCCTGCAGAAGCTGCCGGAACAGCGCTACGCCTCGGTCGAGGCGCTGGCGCTGGACCTGCAGCGGCATATCGAAGGGCGTCCGGTCCACGCGCGGCCACAGAGCGTGGGGTATCGGCTGCACAAGTACCTGGTCCGGCATCGCTGGGCGCTGGCCGGCGGCGGTCTGGCCACGGCCGTACTGGTCGCCGCGCTGGCCGTCAGCGTCTGGCAGGGGCGGCAGGCCATGCGCGAGACCGCGCGCGCGCAGGCGATGCAGGATTTCGTGATCGGGCTGTTCGACAACGCCAGCGCCTCGCAGCAGGGCAACACCTTCGATGCGCGCGAGCTGCTCGCGGCCGGCGAGCGCCGCGGCGAGCGCGAACTCGCCAACCAGCCGCGTGCGCATGCCGAGCTGCTGGGCGTGATCGCGCGCCTGCGCCTGGGCCTGGGCGACTACCACGAATCGCTCGCCCTGCTGGAAAAGCAGGCACGCGTGCTGGCGACGACCGACGACGTGCCCGACAGCCTGCGCCTGCAGGCGGCCACGCAGCACGGACACGTGCTGCGCCTGCTGGGACGCTCGCGTCCGTGCGTGCAGGCGATGGCGCCGATGGAGGCGCGCCTGCGTCTGCTCGAATCGCGCCTGCCGCTGCGGGTGGCCGAGTTCCAGTCGCAGAACGGCCGATGCCGCGCCGACGCCGGCGAGAAGCAGCTCGCGCGGCAGATGTTCGACCGCTCGCTGGAGATCCGCCGCACCCTGAAGGACGAGGCCGGCGTCGCCGAGAACATGCGCGACCTGGCGCAGCTCGACGTCGAACTCGGCAACGCCGACGCCGGGGCGCGCGGCTATCGCGCCGCGCTGGCGCACCTGCAGGCGCACGGGCATGCGCGGCATCCGCTGGCGATCGAGATCCAGCGCAGCCTGGCGCTGCTGTACCGCAACCGCGGCGAGACCGACGCCGCGCTGGCCACGTTCCGGCGCGCACGCGCGCTGTCGGAAGACCTCTACGGCCAGCGCCATCCGATGACGCAGGCACTGCGCCGGCACATCGCTGCCGTGCAGGTCGACATGGGCCAGCTGCGCGAGGCGGACGAGGAACTGCGCCTGCTGCACGCGATGACGATGGAATCGCTCGGGCCGCAGCACCGCGACACCGCGTCGAGCTGGAACTCGATGGGCATCATCGCGTGGGAGCGCGGCGACAGCGCCGCCGCCGTGCGCGACATCGCGCAGGCCGTGGCGATCTGGCGGGACACCGAAAGCATGCAGATCCTGCCCGGCGGTCTGTTCAACTACGGCATGGTGCTGCACAGCGCCGGCCGCTACGACCAGGCGCTGGCAGCGCTGGAGGAGTCGCGGCGCATGCGCGTGGGCGCCATCGGCGCCAGCCACCCGCTGATCGGCGAAACCGACCGCATGATCGGCGAGGTGCTCGCCGCCCGGGGAGACCTGGAAGGCGCGACGGAACGCTTCGATCGCGCCGTGCGGCTGACCCGGGTTGGCTTCGGTCCCGACCATCCGCGCACCTGGTTCGCCGAACTGTCGATGGCCCGCCACCTGACCCGGCTGGGTCGGCCGCAGGACGCCATCGCCCCGCTGCAGGCGCTGGCCGCGCACGAAGGCGGCGGCAGCGAGGCACCGAAGCTGCGGTGGCAGGCACGCGCCTACCTGGCGGAAGCCCGCTGCCGGCTGGGCGAGCAGGAGCGCGCCCGTCGCGACCTGGATGCCCTGGCCGGCGAGCTGCGCGTCGCCTTGCCCGATGGCGGCATCATTCCGCGCGAAGTGGCCGGGCTGCGCGCCACCTGCCAGTAGGGCGACTCACGCCAGCGGCAGGCCCGGCTGCACCGGATCGATGCGGCCCTCGCCGCGCGCGATCTTCTTGAACTCGGCACGGCTGACCGACACGTAACGCTCGTTGCCGCCGATCTCCACCTGCGGCCCGTCCTGCACGGCCAGGCCCTGCTCGTTGACGCGCACGGTCATGGTGGCCTTCTTGCCGGTGTGGCAGATGGTCTTGATCTCGCTCATCTCGTCGGCCCAGGCCAGCAGGTACTGGCTGCCCTCGAAGAGTTCACCGCGGAAGTCGGTGCGCAGGCCATAGCAGAGCACCGGGATGCGCAAGGCATCCACCACCTCGCTGAGCTGCCAGACCTGCGCCCGGGTCAGGAACTGCGCCTCGTCCACCAGCACGCAATCCAGCTTGCCGTGCGCGTCGATGTCCTCGCGGATCCAGCGCTCCAGGTCGTCGGCCCGGTCGAACGCCACCGCCTCCGCGCGCAGCCCGATGCGCGAGGCCACCACACCGGTGCCGGCACGGTCATCCAGCCGCGGCGTCAGGATCGCCACCCGCATCCCGCGCTCGCGGTAGTTGTGCGCCGACTGCAGCAGCGTGGTGGTCTTCCCGGCATTCATCGCCGAGTAGTAGAAGTAGAGCTTGGCCATGTCCCATTGTAGACCGGGGTGTAGCCATCTCTCCTCAGCATTCCCGCCGCCTCGCGACTCAGCGGATGGGATCCACGGCTCCGGTGTGCACGGTGGTACGCTCGCCGAGCTTGCCCAGGATCTCATCCTGCATCCGCCAATAGGCGTCTGGCTTCCAGTGGTGCGGCGCGTAGTAGTCGCTGGCCGCGACCCAATGCGCGCACCCACCCGATCCCGAAGCCAGATTGCTGGGACATACCTGCATGCGCGGCGCCCCTCCCGTGCGGCTGCCCGTCATCTGCGCCAGGCCACGACGCATCTGTGCCGCCAAACGAGGCTTGGCGACAGCATCGCCATATTGGCGTTTCAGTGCTGCACCTTCGATCGCGACGCGCGCACGCTCGCTTTCGCTCATCTGTTGCCAATAAAGCTCACGCTTGGTCAACAGGTAAGGCGTGCCCCGTTCCGCCGCCAGATCTATCCATGCGTAAGCGATGGCGCGATCCTGCGCGCCGCCCCGGCCTTCCCACCACAGTTCGGCCAGTGCGGCCTGGGAGAGCTTGTCGGCGTAATGGGCCCCACGCTGGAAGTACGTCCGCGCCAGGTCGGGACGCCCCGCAACGAGCATGTCGCTGGCACGGCGGCGGAATTGCTGGTCCGGGTGAAAACTGAGGTAGTCGTCGGACCGCATGATCAGATGGTCGACCGCCTGAAGTTCGAAGACCGCCGACAGCGGCGGTGCGGCAGACATCGTGTCGAATTCCCGGTGCGCGGACGCAGGAACTGCCAGCGACAGGAGGACAAGCGCGAGCGCCTTCTTCATGTGAAAAGCCTCCGCCTTCTGATCGAAAGGCCATCACTACTCGACGCCCCAAGCCGTGTCAACGTACGCCCGCGCCGTCCGTCGGCAGGTACAATCGCACCCCTAGCGGAAGCCTCCATGCACGGTCTCAACCCCCCCCAACGCGCCGCCGTCCTGCACAGCAGGGGTCCCCTGCTGGTGCTCGCAGGCGCCGGCAGCGGCAAGACGCGGGTGATCGTGGAGAAGATCGCGCACCTGATCGCGGGCAACCACTTCCCGGCGCGGCGGATCGCGGCGATCACCTTCACCAACAAGTCCGCCAAGGAAATGCGCGAGCGCGTGTCCAAGCGGATCAAGGGCGATGCGGCGGAAGGCCTGACCATCTGCACCTTCCATGCGCTGGGACTGAAGTTCCTGCAGATCGAACATGCCGCCGTGGGCCTGAAGCGCGGCTTCTCCATCTTCGATGCCGACGATGCCCACGCGCAGGTCAAGGACCTGATGTACGGCGCCAAGCCCGACGAGGTGGAGGCGGCGAAGAACCTGATCTCGCGCGCGAAGAACGCCGGCCTGTCACCCGAGGAGGCGCTGGCGGAGGCACGCACCAACCGCGAGAAGGACGCGGCGCTGCTGTACCAGCGCTACCAGGACCGGCTGACCACGTTCAATGCGGTCGACTTCGACGACCTGATCCGCCTGCCGGTGCAGATCCTGGAGAACGACCCGGAGATCACCGCCGCATGGCGCGAGCGCATCGGCTACCTGCTGGTCGACGAATGCCAGGACACCAACGATGCGCAGTACCGCCTGCTGAAGGCCATCGCCGGCGAGCGGGGCGACTTCACCTGCGTGGGCGACGACGACCAGAGCATCTACGCCTGGCGCGGCGCCAATCCCGACAACCTGCTGCAGATGGCGAAGGATTATCCGGCGCTGCAGATCATCAAGCTGGAACAGAACTACCGCTGCAGCAACCGCGTGCTGCGCGCCGCCAATGCGCTGATCGCCAACAATCCGCACGAGCACCCGAAGGCGCTGTGGAGCGACCAGGCCGACGGCGAGCGCATCCGCGTGTGGGAATGCCGCGACAACGAACACGAAGCGGAAAAGGTGGCCGCCGAGATCTCGTTCGTGCACGCGTCCAAGAGCGCGGCCTGGAGCGACTTCTGCATCCTGTTCCGCGGCAACCACCAGTCGCGCGCGCTGGAAAAGGCGCTGCAGCTGCTGCGCATTCCCTACCACCTGACCGGCGGCACCGCCTTCCTGGAACGCCAGGAAGTGAAGGACGCGCTATCGTGGCTGCGCCTGCTGGTGAATCCGGACGACGATGCCGCCTTCCTGCGCGCGGTGCAGTCGCCCAAGCGCGAAGTCGGCGCGACATCGCTCGCGAAACTCGCCGAGATGGCGCAGCACGCGCACCTGCCGCTGTCGCGCGCCGCCGAATCGATGGGCGCTTTGAAGGCCTTGCCGCCGCGCGCGGCCAACGGCCTCAGCGCCTTCGTCGACATCGTGCGCGACCTGCGCCGGCACGCGGAGGAACTGCCGCCGGCCGACCTGGTGCGGCGCCTGAGCGAGCGGTCCGGCCTGCTCGCCGACCTGCGCGCGCAGTGCAAGGACGAGGCCTCCTTCCAGCGCCGCCGCGCCAACCTGGACGAACTGGCCGACTGGTTCGAGGGCGGACCGCGTGGCAGTTCGGCCGGCGACCTCGCCGCGCAGCTCGCGCTGCTGTCGCGTAACGACAAGGACGACGGCGGCAACCAGGTGCGTCTGATGAGCCTGCATGCGGCCAAGGGGCTGGAATTCCGCTACGTCTTCATCGTCGGTTGCGAGGACGGCACGCTGCCGCACGAGACCAGCGTGGAGGAAGGCAACCTGCAGGAAGAGCGGCGCCTGATGTACGTGGGCATCACCCGCGCCAAGGAGCAGCTGTGGCTCAGCCACAGCCGCGAGACGCGCCGCTTCGGCGAGCGCCTGCGCCTGCAGCCCAGCCGGTTCATCGACGAACTGCCCGCCGACGAACTGCAGCGCGACGGCGCCGACCCGGTGGCCGACGCCGAACGCAAGAAGGAACGCGCCAGCGCCGGCCTGGCCGCGATCCAGGCGATGTTCGACTGACCCGCAGCGACGGCGCTTGCGCTACGCTGCGCGGCATCGCACTCCGGTGGACCTGGGCATGACGCGCGACAGCAAGGCTTGGCGGTGGATCGGCTTCCTGATCGCCCTCATCGGCGTCGGTTTTCCGTACTGGCAACTGCCGCCGGAACTCGCCGGCCTGCCACGCGCGCTGTACGGGCCGGGGCTCGTGGCCGTCGGCGTGATCGCGATGCTGCTGCGCGCGTTCGGCACCGGCCGGTTCGTCACGCTGTGGCTGCTGATTGCATTCGCAGTGCCGGCGGCGGTGCTCGTACGGATCGCATGGAATGCGATGCATCACCTGCCACCGGCAGGCGCGCCGGTGGCGGACGTCGTGGTCGCCGGCGTGCTCGGACTTGGCGCATCGTTTGCCGGCATGCTCATCGGCAGCCTGTTCCTGCTGCGCAGCAGCCGGCGGCCGAAGTGAATTCGAAGATGCCGTGACGGACGCTCGCCTCTCGCACATCCACCAGATCGCGATCACCGTCAGCGACGTCGACGCCGCGCTGGCGTTCTACCGCGATGCGCTGGGCCTGCCCTTCCTGTTCCAGCCCGCGCCGACGCTCGCGTTCCTGCAGGCGGGCGACGTGCGCCTGATGCTGACCACGCCGCAGGGCGCCGGGGCGGTCGGTGCCAATTCAGTGCTGTACTTCCGCGTCGACGACATCGTCGCCACGCAGGTCGCACTGGTGGCACGAGGCGCAACGGAAGAGCGTGGGCCGCAGCTCGCGGTGCGCATGCCCGATCATGAACTCTGGATCGGCTTCCTGCGCGACCCGGATGGCAATCTGGTGGGATTGATGGAGGAGAGGCGCTGAGCAGCTGAGGGACGATCAGCGCGCCAGCGCAGGCGGTTCGTCCCGCGTCGCCCCGACGGGCGCGAGCGGCGCCGGATCGCGCGCTGCGAGTTCCTTCCCTACTGTGGCCTGGAACTGTCTGGCCCAGGGTCCACGCAGGTACTCCTCCATGACCGCAGGCATCACGCTGGCCGGATCGGACGCGCCCGCGCGCGACGCCTTCGCCACCAGGTCGTTCAATCCTGGCCAGGGCTGGCCAGCGTCCTGCGGCGTCGCCTGAGCGGGGAGCGGGTTCGGCGCCGTGCGGCGCTCGAACCGGGCATCCAGTGCCTCGTCGATCGGCTCCTTGCGGTTGCAGTCGTCGACCACCGCCTGCCGGCAAAGCCGCTCCGGTGCCAGCGCTTCCACATGGTCGCGAACGCCGTCACGGTCGTAGCCGCGCGTCCCGTACAGGCCGCCCATGTGCTGGTCGGACCGATGGATCACGTACTGGTCGGGATCGGTTGGAAGCGGACGCTTCTCGAGATACGGCGTGTCGCTGAGGCGGTTGAGGAACTCGACGCTCAGGTTGAAGTTTTCTGTGCCCAATCCGTTCCTGGAATAGGTGTCCGCCATGTTGCCGTGAACTCCAGGGCGAATGAGGTTCAGGCTGCGGTCGTCTTCGCTGAATCCTGGTGCCACGTGCAGCGTCACCTTGAAGAGATCACGCCTCTCGTTCTCAGCCGTCAGCTGGAACGTCGTCAGCGTCGAGGGGGGTAAGCGGCGGTCGTGCTCCTCGACCCCCGTTTGAACGGGATCGATCAGCAGCGCCACCTGCGGCGTCAGGCCCGGCTGCACGAGCAGGGGCCGATCCGCATACTCGATGTGGGTGATAAGGTTCTCTCCATTCAAACGATAGTCCGCGCCTTCCGGATCGCGTATGCCTCGCTCATGGATCATGCGCTCGAGCGCAGCCACCTGCTCCCCGCCACGACTGAACCCCACGCCGGCGATGCGGATCTGCGCATCGGGGTCCTCTCTCAGCCATTCCTTGGCCCGCACGCAGAGCTGGAAGTAAGCCGTCTCGACTCGCTCGTCGAAGGTGTGTCCGAAACGCCCGTCGAGCAGCTTCTCCGGGATCCTGAGCAATCCATTCTGCGTGAAGGTGCCTTCCACATAACCTGCCGCGACTCTCGGCGGCCTGGTTTCTTCAATCTGCTTGTAGATCTTCGCGACCGTGCTCCATTGCGCAGGATCATCATCGAACAGGCTGTTCCCGGTCCCATCCAGACCTGCGATGTACAAACGTTCGTGCGGATTTCCTTCACGAAGAAAGAGGGGGATCCGAAGTTTCGACAGATCGGCCTCGGCCTGGCGGTAGCGTTCGCCGCGGACCTCTCCGATCCGCTCCACCTCTATCCTGCCGTCCCGATCCTGCGCCTCGTGACTCGATTGCATGGCGAGCGCTCCTTGCTCAATAGTTCCGGCTGAATACCTTGATCAGGTCAGCCCGGAAGTCGCTGTACCGGTTGTCCGGCTTCTGTAGCTCTTTGGTGGATATGTGCGCCCGCATGTAGACATTGATGGTGCGGTCGTTGACTTCGAGGATGATCGCCGGCAGCAACCCCGGTCCCGGCCCAAGCTCGGACATCTCGTTCTGTTTGACGTTGTGGCGGACCAATTCGTCCCTGAAGATTTCCCCGATGTCGATTTCCGCCTCGAGCGGCGTGCCGTCCTTGGACCGCCAGGTGACGCGAGCCGGCGGCGGGAAGTTCGGGATGGGGCCACGACCCGCACTCAGCAGCGTGTCGAGCGGTCGCCCATACGATTCGACCGAAGGCGATGGCCTGTCTTCCGCGCCATGCCTGAAACCGCGATAAAGGATTTCGCACGATTGGGTATTGAAGCAGTGGCCGCCGAAATAATGCGCCCTGAACTTCAGCGGCCACTCGGCGCCGACGTTGGTGTAGTGGCCTTCCGGCAACGCGGAAGAAGGGCCGGGTGAGGTCGATGTGGCCATGGTGGCGTGGCATCCTGTCGTGGCTAAGCAGATCAGCGCGCCGGTGGCGATACTCCGCATGAGGCGTCGTTCCATGAAGACGTTCCGTGCCGGGGGCGGAGCGAACGTAGCGCGACGCATCGCGCGATGCAACGTCGCAGCGCGCGTATCCGCATGTAGTTCGCGGACCCGCAGGCGAACACCGCGCCATGCATGCGGCCTCGAATGTGAACAACGCCTTGAACGCGCCTGGCGAAGATCGCGAAGACGGGCGCTCAGTCTCCGTGCGTGTCCAGCAGACGGGCAACCTGTTCACGCAACGCCGCCACCTCGCCCTCCAGCGCCGCGACGCGCGCTTCGAGTTCCGCATTCGCAGGCTCGCCTGCCGGTGCGGACGGCAGACGCGCGGCGATCGCGGCCACATCCACCGGCGCGCTCAACAGGTGCACGTAGCGGTCCTCGCGCTGGCCGGGGCCACGCGGGATCTGCACGACGAGCCCGGGTTGGCGCTGGATCAGCCGGTCGAGGTGATGACGCACGTCGTCGGCGTCGTTGAACTTGAACAGCCGCTCGCTGCGCGCGAGCAGTTCGTGCACCGTCTGCGCACCGCGCAGCAGCAGCAGGCCGAGCAGTACGGCCTGCTGTTGCGGAATGCCGAAGAACGCCGCGGTGCGGTGCTCGTAGCGCTCGGCGCGCGAGGAGAACACCTGCTTGGCCAGGCCCTTCTGCTCCAGCTGGCGCAGCGCGTGGTTCACCGCGCCCGGATCCAGCGCCATCACCGGCTCGCGCGCGGTCTTCTGGTTGGCCGCGGACTGCGCGGCGTTCACCGTCAGCGGATAGGTTTCCGGCGTGGTGGCCTCTTTCTCGATCAGGCAACCCAGCAGGCGGGCCTCGGCGGCGGTCAGGACGGGCGCGGTGTCTTCCATAGAGGAGTCGGAAACAGGAACGGGCCGGCAGGATAACCCGCGTCCCACCGCACCGACCGACGCGTGTAACACCGGTCGGCTAGAATTCCCGCACTTCCGGAATGGGATCTTCCATGCGCGTTTCCCTGCTCGCCGCCGGCCTGGCGGCTTCACTGCTGACCCTGGCCGCCTGCAAGCGCACCGAACCCGCAGCGGCGCCGGCCGATGCCGCCGCGCCTGCCGCCGCCGCGACCACGACGAAGCCCACCGGCACGCACGACAACCTCAATGCCGTGGCGTGGGTGCAGACCTCGGTCGAGTACCGCGCGATCACCACCCAGACCTTCCGCGCCGCCGCCGATCACCTGGATGCCGCGCTGAAGGAAAAGCACTGGGACGCCCTGGTGCCCAGCGAACGCGGCAACGCTGCGGCCGGCCTGAAGCCGGCCGTGGTGATGGACGTGGACGAGACCGTGCTGGACAACTCGCCGTACCAGGCGCGCCTGATCCGCGACGGCAAGGAATACGACGAGATCAGCTGGGACCAGTGGGTGGCCGAGAAGAAGGCCAAGCCGCTGCCGGGCGTGGTGGATTTCGCCAGGGCCGCCGCCGAGAAGGGCGTGACCATCCTCTACATCTCCAACCGCGCCGTGCACCTGAAGGACGCGACGCTGGCCAACCTGCGCGAGGCCGGCCTGCCGGTCGCCGACGACAGCGTGTTCCTCGGCCTGGGCACGGTGCTGGAAGGCTGCGAGCAGAACGGCAGCGAGAAGAACTGCCGCCGCCGCCTGGCCGGCCAGCAGTACCGCGTGCTGATGCAGTTCGGCGACCAGATCGGCGATTTCGTGCAGGTGGAAGCCAACACGCGCGACGGTCGCCAGGCGCTGTTCGACGAATACGACGACTGGTTCGGCGAGCGCTGGTGGATGCTGCCCAACCCGACCTACGGCTCGTGGGAGCCGGCGCTGTTCAACAACGCCTGGGACCAGCCGCCCGCCGCCCGCACGCAGGCCAAGCGCGACGCGCTGGACTACGCACCGTGACTGCACGCGGCCCCGTCGCGCTCGGCACGCGCGAGCGCCTGATCTTCGCGCTGGACGCGCCGTCCGGTGCCGACGCGCTGGCCTGGGTCGACCGGCTGGGCGATGCGGTGCAGTTCTACAAGATCGGCATGGAGCTGCTGGCCAGCGGCGACTATTTCACCGTGCTGGACGAGCTGGCCCGCCGCGACAAGCGGGTGTTCGTCGACCTGAAGTTCTTCGACATCCCCGCCACCGTGGCCGGGGTGATCGGTGGCCTGTCGCGCTGGCCGGTGACCTACGCCACCATCCACGGCTGGCATGCCGGGATGATGGAAGCCGCCGCCGAGGCACGCGGAGGCGAGCTGCGGCTGCTGGCGGTGACCGTGCTGACGTCGATGGACAGCGGCGATCTACGCGCCATGGGCATCGACAGCGGCGAACCGGCCGACATCGTCGTGCAGCGCGCGCTGGCGGCGCAGGCCGCCGGCATCGACGGGGTGATCTGCTCGGGCCAGGAGGCCGGCATGATCCGCGCCGCCACCGGACCCGGCTTCTCCATCGTCTGTCCCGGCATCCGCCCGGGTGGCCCGGTCGGTGACGACCAGAAGCGCACGGTGGGCGTGGCCGAGGCATTCGCACTGGGCGCCGACGCCATCGTGGTGGGCCGGCCGATCAGCCAAGCCGAGGATCCACGGGCCGCCGCCGAAGCGATACAGCGGGAAATCGCTGGTGTCGTCAATTAATTCAATAGCTTATCTGTATCTATTTCAGGTATTGCCTTAGCATTCGGGCGCAGGTAGGCTGTGCGCATCCGGCCTTCGGGCCGGAGATGTGCCACAACACTTCGTCCTCCGGCTTCGGCCGGATTTCAGGAGGTCGCGACGCCGCAAGGCGCCCGGCCTCCTTTTTTGTTTGAAGCGGGGAACGGGGAACGGTCTTTCCCTGCCGACGAGATATCCCCGGCCTCCGGCGTGTTTCATTCCCGGTTCCCGCCCCTGCCCCCTGCGCCACAACTGCGACGGCCGTGCTTGCCCGCCCCCGCGGCTCCCGCGAAGATGCGACGCGACTGGGGAGTCACACCGCATGAAGCCGAAGCCGTCCGCGTCCGTCCTGCGCGTGCTGGCAGCCCTCGGGCTGTCGCTGGCGGTGCTGGCTGCCTGCAAGAAGCGCGAACCCGAGGAACTGGCCGGCGCCGCGAGCCAACCGGCGGCGGCCGTGCGCCAGCTGGCCACCCATCTGCAGCACGACGACCTGGTCGGCTTCGCCCGTGATGCGGTGCCGCCCGCCACGCATGCGCGCCTGGACGCGGCCTGGCGCGCCGGCCACAGCCGCTGGCCGCTCACCGAACTGCCGCTGGACGACAAGCTGGTGCCGATGCTGGCCGCGCTGTCGGCCAAGGATGCGGAAAAGACCCTGCAGCGCAGCTTCGACCGCCAGTTCGCGCGCCAGGACCGCGACCTGAAGGAGGCCGCGCGCACGCTGGGCCTGTTCGGCGTGCAGTACGTGAAGAACGAGGGCGACTACACCCAGGAAGAGCGCGACCACTACGCACAGGTGATCGCGGCGCTGAGCGACTGGGCGCAGCGTGCCCCCCTCGGCGACGCCGCGCTGGCGCGCGCCACCCTCGCGCGCCTGGCCCCGGCCGCGCGCCGCAGCGGCCTGACCACCGAACAGGCAGTGAACGACGCCGGCATGGTGGCCAGCCTGCAGCGACTGACCCCGTTCTTCGTCGAGGCCAAGGCCACGTTCGCCCGCTACGGCCTGCCGCTCGATACCACTTTCACCGACCTGCGCACCGGCCTGGTCGAACAGACGGGCGACACCGCCACCGTGCGCATCCACTACCCGCTGGGCGAACGCGAGATCGATACCGTGGTCAGCCTGACCCGGCGCGACGGCCAGTGGTACCTCACCGACTACCTGCGGCACGCCGACGCGGTGCTGGCGGCCCTGCCCGCACCCGACACCGTGCCGCCCGCACCAACACCCGCGGCCGACCCCGACCCGCCCACCCCGCCCTGACGGCCCGCAGGTACCGGACGCCCTGTTTTCAACGACTTGCGTCCTTTCCTGCGGGGCGGATGTCGCGGCCGTGCCGGATGAACGACACCGGCCTGGCGCTGTAACCGCTTTCCAGCCGGCCATGGCCGTGGGCCATAATGCGGCCGATGCCTGAACAGAATTCCCTGCCGTTTCCGGACGGCCCGACGCCGACGCCGCCCCCCACGAAGTCCGGGGCGACGGACGCGCCTGCGCCCGGGGCGTCGCCGGATGCCCCTGTCCACGCCGACGCACCGGTGACGGCAGGCCTGCCGATGGCGCCTTACACCGCTGCACGCCAGGCCAAGCGCCCGCTGTGGGCACGACTGCTGGGCCGGCTGGCCGATCCGTGGCTGGCGCTGAACATCGAACCGGACGTGCCGGCCGACCTGCTGGATGGCCGCCCGGTCTGCTACGTGCTGGAAGACTACGGCCTGTCGAACGCGCTGATCCTCGACCGCGCCTGCCGCGACGCCGGCCTGCCTTCGCCGCTGGTACCGGTACCGGTCGGCGGCAATCCGCTCGGCCGCAAGCGTGCCTACGTGGCGCTGTCGCGCCGCAATGCCAGCACGCTGATTCCCGACCAGGTCAGCGCCAAGACGCATTCCGGTTCGCTGGCCAAGCTGCTGCAGGCGCACCGCGCCAGCCCGGCGCTGGACGTGCAGCTGGTGCCGGTGTCGATCTTCGTCGGCCGCGCGCCGGACAAGCAGAGCGGCTGGTTCTCGGTGCTGTTCTCCGAAAACTGGGCCATCGTCGGCCGTTTCCGCCGCCTGCTCGCCATCCTGCTCAACGGCCGCGGCACCATCGTGCGCTTCGCGCCGCCGGTGTCGCTGCGCAACACGGTAGACGAAGGCCTCGAACCCGAACGCACCGTCCGCAAGCTCTCGCGCGTGCTGCGCACCCACTTCCACCGCATCCGCGAAGCGGTCATCGGCCCCGACCTGTCGACGCGCCGCCTGCTGGTCGACCAGGTGCTGGCGGCCGAGCCGGTGAAGGACGCGATCGCCGAACAGGCCCGGCGCGACAAGTCCAAGCCCGAGGACGCATGGAAGAAGGCGCACGCCTACGCCTGGGAAATCGCCGCCGACTATTCCAACCCGGTGGTGCGCTCGGCCAGCTTCCTGCTGAGCCATGTGTGGAACCAGATCTACGACGGCGTGCTGGTCCACCACCTGGACAAGTTCAAGGAAGCCGCGCCCGGCCACGAAGTGGTCTACGTGCCCTGCCACCGCAGCCACATGGACTACCTGCTGCTGTCGTACCTGCTGTACGAACGCGGCATCGTGCCGCCGCACATCGCGGCGGGCATCAACCTCAACCTGCCGGTGGTGGGCACGCTGTTGCGCAAGGGCGGCGCGTTCTTCATGCGCCGCAGTTTCCGCGGCAATCCGCTGTACTCGGCGGTGTTCACCGAGTACGTGGCGCAGCTGGTCTCCGGCGGCTATTCGCTGGAGTACTTCATCGAAGGCGGACGCTCGCGCACCGGCCGGCTGCTGCCGCCGAAGGGCGGCATGATCTCGATGACGCTGCGTGCGTTCCTGCGCCAGCCGCGCAAACCGGTGCTGTTCCAGCCGGTCTACATCGGCTACGAGAAGCTGCTGGAAGGCACCAGTTACCTGGACGAGCTCAGCGGCCGGCCGAAGGAGAAGGAATCCATCTGGGCCGTGCTGTGGGGCATCCCCAAGGTGCTGCGGCAGAACTACGGCCAGGTGGTGGTGAACTTCGGCGAGCCGATCCCGTTGAACGACGCGCTGTCCAGGTACGCGCCCGAGTGGGACGGCAAGCCGGTCGGCGAAGAGGAAAAGCCGGCCTGGCTGTCCGACATCGTCGATGCGCTGGCCCAGCAGATCCAGGTCAACATCAATCGCGCCGCCGACGTGAACCCGATCAACCTGCTGGCGCTGGCGCTGCTGTCCACGCCCAAGCACGCCATGGGCGAGGCAGACCTGGTCGCGCAGATCGAACTGTCGAAGACGCTGCTGGCCGAACTGCCCTACTCCGACCGCGTCACCGTCACCCCGCATTCGCCGGACCGCATCATCGCCCACGCCGAGGAGATCAACATGCTGCAGCGGATCAAGCATCCGCTGGGCGATGTGCTGAGCGTGGACGACGACACCGCGGTGCTGCTGAGCTACTACCGCAACAACGTGCTGCACCTGTTCACGGCCTCGTCGTGGATCGCCTGCTGCTTCCAGAACAACCGCCGCATGAGCCGCGCCGGCGTGCTCCGGCTGGGCCGCACGCTGTACCCGTTCCTGCAGGCCGAACTGTTCCTGCCGTGGAGCGAGGACGAGTTCGTCGAGCGGATGGAGCGCACCATCGAGGTGTTCGTCCGCGAAGGCCTGCTGCAGCAGGTCAACGACGACGATGGCGGCATCCTGGCGCGCAGCGCCGGCCAGACCGACGAGGTGTTCCGCCTGCGTGCGATCGGCCACTCCCTGCAGCAGGCGTTCGAGCGCTACTACATCGCCATTTCGGTGCTGGTGAAGAACGGCCCCGGAACGCTGGGTGCGGCGGAACTGGAAAGCCTGTGCCAGCAGGCCGCGCAGCGCCTGAGCCTGCTGTACGCACCGGCCGCGCCGGAGTTCTTCGACAAGACCCTGTTCCGCGGCTTCATCCAGAAGCTGCGCGAACTCAAGCTGGTCTGGCCCGACGAGAACAGCAAGCTGCTGTTCGACGACCGCCTGGATGCGTGGGCGCGCGACGCCAAGGCCATCCTCGGCCGCGAACTGCGCCACACCATCGAGAAGGTCAGCCCGGAGGCCGCCAAGCCGGCCGAACCGGCCGCCGCGCCGCAGGACTGACCGCGCCGGCGGGCGCGCGAACTCAGCCGCCCAGGGCGTGGAACTGGCGCGTCAGCCACGCCTTGGCCGGCAGCGCGCGTGCGGGCTCGCGGATCAGCCGGTGCAGCGGTGAGCCGCATTCGGACAGGTAGGGCTCGTCCTCCATCACCAGCACCATGCGCAGCAGGTCGACGCCGCCGGGCAGGATCGCCGGCGGCAGGTATTCGCGGAAGCCGTAGTGCTCGAACACGCCATGCAGGAACGGCTCGCAGGCGATCAGGCAAAACTGGATGCGCGATTCCTGCGCCCAGCGGTAGACCTCTTCCATCAGCCGGTCGACCACCGGCTTGTTGCGCTGGTCGGCCTGCACGGCGAAGCGCGTGCCCACCGCCACCTGCGACAGCGGCCACGTCCGCGCGAAGTCGTCGATCTGGAACAGGTGGCCGTACTCCACCTGCACCGCCAGCGACGAGAAGTCGTGCAGGCGCAGCGTGGCGATCGCCTGCGTGGCCTTCTCCACGGCCAGGGTGGTGCCGCACGCGTCCAGGCCGTCGGCGACGCGACGGCTGCGGTCGCCGAACTGGCCCTGTTCGTGGAAATACACCTCGCGGCGCAGGCGCGGCACGTCGCCCAGCGGTTCGCCCGGCGCGATGCGCCGCATCCGCAGCCCGATGCCGGCCAGCGCCGCCTCGGCCGATGCCGACGCGATCCGCGCCTCGCGGGCGGACACCGGCATCCGGTGGTTGAACGGCTTGTCCTGCTCCATGCCACTCCCTCGCCACGGCGCGGCAGCGCGTGGCCTGTCATTGGGAACCGCGGCGCCGGCAGGACGGCAGACGGTCAGTCGGTCGGGGAAATCCCCACACCGGGCTACGAAGCAAACATCGGGCCAACTGCGCGCAGGGCCGCGCGCGGGCGGGAAACGACCGCCACGCGGCCTTCCGGCAGTGGCGATGCGCTTGAGGGATGGCAGGCACGCCGCCACGGGTGACGCCCAGCGTCAGATTCGGGCTTCGACCGGCCGGTTGGAACGACGCCGCAGCGTCAGGCCGGTTCGTCCGGGATCAGCGCGCTCTCCAGCCGGGCGATGCAGTCCTTCAGCCACAGCTTGCGCTTCTTCAGCCGCTTGATGGCGACCTCGTCGGCCTCCCCGTCCTCCACCAGGCGCACGATGGCGTCGTCCAGGTCGCGATGTTCCGTCCTGAGTGCGGCGATCTTCTCGGCGATGTCGGCGGGGCTGTCGATGTCCACGCGGCGAGCGTACACCGCCGACGGCGGGGGCGTCACCGCGCCCCGGTACAATGGCGCCATGAGCACCGTCCTGCCCTTGCCCGACCCCGTCCTGCGCCGTCCGGCCGCCGATCCGCGCCGCACCGCGCACGAGCAGGGCAAGCTGGCCAAGCGCCTGCGCCGGCAGGTCGGCCAGGCGATCGCCGACTTCGGCATGATCGAGGAGGGCGACAAGGTGATGGTGTGCCTGTCCGGCGGCAAGGACAGTTACACCCTGCTGGACATCCTGCTGCAGTTGCAGAAGAAGGCCCCGGTGCGCTTCGAGCTGGTGGCGGTGAACCTGGACCAGAAGCAGCCCGGCTTTCCCGAGCATGTCCTGCCGGAATACCTGGAACGCGTCGGCGTACCGTTCCACATCATCGAGCAGGACACCTATTCGGTGGTCAGCCGGGTGATCCCGGAAGGCAAGACGATGTGCTCGCTGTGCTCGCGCCTGCGTCGCGGTTCGCTGTACAGCTACGCCGAGGAGAACGGATTCACCAAGATCGCGCTGGGCCACCACCGCGACGACCTGGTGGCGACGTTCTTCCTCAACCTGTTCTTCCACGCCAAGCTCTCGGGCATGCCGCCCAAGCTGCTGTCGGACAACGGCAAGCACGTGGTGATCCGCCCGCTGGCCTACGTCCGCGAGGACGACATCGCCGCGTACGCGGATGCGAAGGCGTTCCCGATCATCCCCTGCAACCTGTGCGGCAGCCAGGAGAACCTGCAGCGCAAGCAGGTCAAGAAGATGATGGACGCCTGGGAGCGCGAGACGCCCGGCCGCATCGAGACCATCGCGCGCGCGCTGGGCGACATCCGTCCGTCGCAGTTGAGCGATCCCAGGCTGTTCGACTTCCTCTCGCTGGGCCATCGCGACGGCGCCACGCTGCCGGATGCGCAGGCATGGCTGGCGGGCGAACCGCACGCTGCCCTGGCGAACAAGGACACCTGACCTCGCCACACCCTCGCCGTCATCCCGGCGAAAGCCGGGATCCATCTTGCTCTTGCGCTTCAGCGCGCTGGCGGATGGCAGAAGCAGAATGGATGCCGGCTTTCGCCGGGATGACGGGCCAGCAACCACACGCATTCCCCTCATTTACCGGACTCTGATTCCCCGATGTTCTTTCGCAATCTGACCCTGTTCCGCTTCCCCACCTCCCTCGATTTCTCCCAGCTCGATGACCTGTTGCCCGAGGCCGCGCTCAAGCCGGTCGGCCCGCTGGAGCTGTCCTCGCGCGGTTTCATCTCGCCGTTCGGCCGTGGCGAAGAGGCGCTGTCCCACCGCATCAGCGACGCCATCTGGCTGAGCGTCGGCGGCGAAGACAAGATCCTGCCCGGTGCGGTGGTCAACGACCTGCTGCAGAAGAAGCTGCTGGAGATCGAGGCGAAGGAAGGCCGCAAGCCCGGCGGCAAGACCCGCAAGCGCCTGAAGGACGATCTGCTGCACGAGCTGCTGCCGCGCGCGTTCGTCAAGCCTTCGCGCACTGATGCGCTGATTGACCTGGAGCACGGTTTCATCGCCGTCGATGCGTCCTCGCGCAAGACCGGCGAGAACGTAGTGTCGGAAGTGCGCCGCGCACTGGGCAGCTTCCCCGCCCTGCCGCTGAATGCCGAAGTCGCACCGCGCAGCGTGCTGACCGGCTGGATCGCCGGCGAGCCGCTGCCGGAAGGCCTGTCGCTGGGCGAGGAGTGCGAGCTGAAGGACGCGATGGAAGGCGGCGCGGTGGTGAAGTGCCAGAACCAGGAGCTGCAGAGCGACGAGATCGCCAAGCACCTGGAAGCCGGCAAGCAGGTCACCAAGCTGGCGCTGGTGCTCGACGACCACGTGTCGTTCGTCCTAGGCGAAGACCTGATCGTGCGCAAGCTGAAGTTCCTCGACGGCGCCGTCGACCAATTGGAGAACACCGAGCACGACGACCTGCGCGCCGAGCTCGATGCCCGCTTCGCGCTGATGGCCGGCGAACTGAAGCGCCTGTTCCTGGTGCTGGAGCACGCGCTGAAGCTCAGCAAGGCGGAGTGACGGCGCCGCCGTGGAGCGGCGCCCGCTCCGCGCTCCGCGATGCCTTCGCCGCATACCGCTTCCGTTACCATCGCGCCATGCCGTCCCTGCTCCAGCGCCTCACCACCCGCACGCCCCGCAGCGTCGAACGCGATACCGTGACGCTGCAGCTGGAGGATGGCCGCGACGTGGAGGTGCAGCGGGTGCGCGATCCACGCGCCAAGCGGCTGAAGCTGAGCATCGACGAGCGCGGCGCGCGACTGACATTGCCCTGGCGTGCCAGCCTGGTGGCCGGCGAGCGCTTCCTGCAGCAGCACCGCGACTGGCTGGCCGAACAGATGGCCCGCCATGCGCCGGGCGACGACGCGGCGTCCTTCGTGGCCGGCGTCACCCCACACCTGCCGCTGCGCGGCGAGGACGTGCCGCTGCACTGGCACGAGGGCCGCTATGCCCGTATCGCGCAGGACGGGGATGGAATCCACGTCCACCTGCCCGCGCGCGCCAGCGACGCCACGCTGCGCCGGACCCTGCGCGCGTTCTACGAAGCCGAAGCACGCGCCGACATCGGCCGCTGGCTGCCGGCCTACCTGACCGGCCTGCCGCGTGCGCCGCGGCAGATCCGGCTGAAGGTGATGTCCTCGCAATGGGGTTCACTGGCGCCGGACGGCACGCTGACGCTGGACCTGGCGCTGGTGCTGGGCCGACCCTCGGCCTTCGAGTACGTGCTGGTCCACGAGCTCTGCCACCTGCTGCAGGCCAACCATTCGCCCGCCTTCTGGCGCGAGGTGGAGGCGCGTTTCCCCGACTGGCGGGACGAACGGGCATGGTTCCACGCCGAGGGCCGGCGGTTGAAGGCGCGCCTGCACCGGCTGCTGGTGGCCGGCTGAGGGCGAAAATCTTGATGTGAAACATCTCATGTCCGGAATGAGATGCACATCACGATTTCAGGGGCAGGCCGGGGCGGGCAGGTCCATGGGGGACCGTGCCACCCGGCCTTCCTTTCCTTCAAGGCCCACCCATGGACCATCGCCCGACGTTCCCGCGGCCTGCCGCGCTGCCTGCCGATTCCCGTTCCGCCTCCGCTCGCCCGCGCGGCGGCACCGGTGAGCCTTCCCTGCGCCGGTTCTCGCTGTACGCCATCCCGCCCACCGAAACGGCCGCCAGCCTCGGGGCCCGGCGTGCGCTGATGAGCCGCAAGAGCCTGTCGGTGGAGGAGGTCGGCACGCGGGCGCGGGAGCGGCGGCGCGCCGCCAGCGAGATCCAGCGCTTCGACCGCCTCGCCCGGCTGCTGCTCCTGCTGCTGGTCGTGGCCGGCCTCGTCGCCTGGCTCGGCAGCGCGCGCGACTCGATTCCGGTCCTGCTGGCCGGCTACGTGCTGCTGGGACTGTCGGCTGCCGCCCTGATCGCCCGGGTCACGCGCACGCCCGAGGCGGCCCGTCTGCCGCTCGAACGCTACTACCTGCCCGACGAACAGCTGGCCAGCGCCGAGGACATCACACTGCTGCGCCGGCTGGCGCAGGAAGACAGCGAGCTGGATGCCGCCACCGCCGCGTGGTGGCGCAGCAGCGCACCGATCCGCAAGGGCGACATCCGCCTGGCGGTGGAGTTCCGCCACGCCAAGCGCGCCGCGTCAGGCCTCGGCCAGGAACGCTGAGATCCGCGCCGCCACGGCGGCGGGATCTTCCATGTGCAGGTGGTGCGTGCCGGCCAGGACATGCAGCCGGCCATCGGGCAGCAGCGCCGCACGCTGCGAGCGCAGCGGCTCCGGGAAATAGGGCTGCGGCGGATCGGCGAACAGGACCGTGGTCGGGCACGCGATGCCGGCCACCAATGCGGCCAGCTGCGCTTCGTCCAGGCGCTGCGGCGTGGGCAGCGTCAGACGCGGATCGCTGCTCCAGACGAAGCCGCCTTCCACCGGCCGCACACCACGCTCCACCAGCAGGCGCGCCGCCGGCTCGCTCAACTGGTTGGCCAGCATGCGGGCCCGGACCGGCGCCGCGAGATCGGCGAACACACGCAGCTGCTTGCCCGGCAACGCACGCGCGGCCGCGATCGCCTCACGCCAGCGGTCGGCGGTGCGCTCGACGGTTTCCGCCAACCCGCCCAGCGCCTCGATCGCCACCAGTCGCCGCACGCGCTGCGGCACCGCCGCCGCCATCAGGCTGGCGATACCGGCGCCCATCGAATGCCCCAGCAGCGAGAACGTCTCCCAGCCCAGCGCATCGGCGATATCGAGCACCGCATTGACCGCCACGCCGCTGGTGTACTCCGCGCCGGGCGCCAGATGCGCGCTGCGGCCGTGTCCCGGCAGGTCGGGCGCCACCAACCGGATGCCCGGCAGATGCGCGGCCAGCGGGACGAAGCTCGCCGCATTGTCCAGCCATCCGTGCAGGGCAAGCACGCGTGGGCCGTCGTCGCCGCCCCGCAGGCCGGCGATGCGCCCCAGCGGAATGTCGACCGCGAACTCGCGCAGCCTCATGCGGCCGCGTCGCCCGCCCGGCAGGCGAGTGCAGCCAGCGCTTCGACATGGCGGGCATCGTCGTTGAGGCAGGGGATGTAGCGCAGCGCGCCGCCGGCGTGTGCGAATTCCTCCGCGAAGCCGATGCCCACCTCCTCCAGCGTCTCCAGGCAGTCCACCGCGAAGCCCGGGCAGACCACGTCGACCCTGCGCACGCCGCGCGCGGCGAGCGCCTGCAGGGTGGTGTCGGTGGCCGGCTCCAGCCAGCGCTCCTTGCCGAAGCGGGACTGGTAGGTCAGCGTCCACGCGTCGTCGCGCAGGCCCAGCGCCTCGACGATGGCGCGCGTGCTCGCCTCGCAACGCTGCGGATACGGATCGCCGTTGCGGGCCAGCCGCTGCGGCAGGCCGTGATAGGAAAACAGCAGGTGCTCGCCGCCGCCGTGGCGTTCGCGCCATTGGCGGATCGACGCCACCACCGCCGCTACCCAGCCGGCATCGACCGAGTAGTCGTCGATGAAGCGCACCTCCAGCCCCCCCGCTTCGCGCACCACCACGTCGCGCACCGACTCGGTGGTGGTGGTGGAGTACTGCGGGTACAGCGGCAGCACCACGACGCGCCGCACGCCGTCGGCACGCAGCGCACGCAGGCGGGTGGTCAGGGACGGCTGGCCGTAGCGCATCGCGTCGTGCACGCGCCAGTCCGGCAATCGCGCCTGCAGGGCCTCGGCCAGCCGGCGCGTGTACACCGCCAGCGGCGAGCCGTCGGGCAGCCAGATGCTGGCGTACTTCGCCGCCGCCTTCGGCCCGCGCAGCGGCAGGATGATGAAGTGCAGCAGCGGGCACCACAGCCAGCGCGTCAGCTGCACCACGCGATGGTCGTGCAGGAACTCGGCCAGGTAGCGGCGGACCGCACGTGGCGTGGGTGCCTCGGGCGTGCCGAGATTGACGACGAGCAGGGCGGTGGCGGGCGTGTCGGGCATGCGCGTATTGTGTCAGAGCGCCCACGCCGCGCCGAATCGATACGTCCGATGGCAGCCAGAGGCACCTTCTGTCAGCACCGATTCATCCGGCCCCACCTACTTTCGGGCGGTTGCAGCGTATCGCTGCGAATCCCCCCTGGAGCCATCATGAGCCGTACTTCCCGCCGCCTGCTGCCGCCCACCGCGCTTGCGCTGGCCGCCGCCCTGTTCGCCGGCCAGGCCATCGCGGGTCCGAAGGAGGACGAGCGCGCCACCAACGCGGTGCGCGTGCTGAGCGAGATCCAGCGCATCCCCGAGAACGGCATCCCCGACAAGCTGCTCGACGAAGGCCGCGCGATCGTGGTCATCCCCGACACGCTGAAGGCGGGCCTGGTGATCGGTGGTCGTCGCGGCCACGGCCTGATGTCGGTGAAGAATCCCGACGGCAGCTGGTCGCAACCGGTCTTCATCAAGCTCACCGGCGGCAGCATCGGCTTCCAGGCCGGCGTGCAGTCGTCCGACGTGGTGCTGGTGTTCCGCAACGACCGCTCGCTCGACTCCATCGTCAACGGCAAGTTCACCCTCGGCGCCGATGCCGGCGTGGCTGCCGGCCCGGTCGGCCGCAACGCCAGCGCCTCCACCGACGGCCAGCTGAAGGCCGAGATCTGGTCGTGGTCGCGCGCGCGCGGCCTGTTCGCGGGCGTGGCGCTCGATGGCGCGGTGCTGCAGATCGACGACGACGCCAACACCGCCGTCTACGGCAGCGCCGCCACCCCGCGCGCCATCTTCGAGAGCCGCGCCGGCCAGCCGTCGGATGCGGTGGTCGGCTTCCGCGACCAGCTGGAAGAAGTCACCGAACTCGCCCGCGGCAATCGCGGCACGGGCGGCGCCACCGCGCCCGCGACGGCCCAGGCGCCCGCGCCCGCCGTCGCGCCGGTGGTCGTCGAAGCGCCTGCCCAGACGCAGGGATTCGAGCCCGTGCAGGACGGCGAAGTGCGCACCGAGCCGCTGGACGGCACCCCATAACGGAAGTAATGGGTCGTGGGTCGCCGCGCCGGCGGCCCGGCTGCGCTATCCTGAGCGCCCCAACTTTCCTGCGAGCACACCATGGGCGGTTTGAGCATCTGGCATTGGATCATCGTGCTGGTGGTCGTGTTGCTCGTCTTCGGCACCAAGCGCCTGCGCAACGCCGGCCAGGACCTGGGCGAAGCGGTCAAGGGCTTCAAGAAGGGTATGAAGGACGACGACAAGCCGACCGGCCAGTTGAACGACCAGTCGCGCACCGACGAGTCCAGCGCCGCCAAAGAGCGCGACCGCGACGCCGGCTGATCGCGCGGCATCGCAGCCGCCATGTTCGATATCGGCTTCAGTGAACTGCTGGTCGTCGCGGTCGTCGCGTTGATCGTGCTGGGTCCCGAGCGGCTGCCGAAGGCGGCGCGCTTCGCCGGGCTGTGGGTACGCCGCGCGCGCGCGCAGTGGTATTCGGTGAGGGACGAACTGGAGCGCGAACTCGCCTCCGAAGAGCTCAAGCGCAACCTCAAGGACGCACAGGACGCGCTGCGCGACACCGAACAGCGCATCCGCGACAGCGCGCGCGAGACCGAGCGCCAGTTCGAGGACGTGCGGCAGGCCGCGCGCGAGGATGCCCGGGCGCTGCGCGAGGACGTGGAATCCGCCATCACCCCGCCCGCGCTGGCGAGACCGCCGGTTGCCCCTGCGGCCGCGGACCCCGCGCCGGTGGTGGAAGACGAAGGCGGTCGCGCGTCGACCACCGATGCGAACGGAGAGGCGCTGCCGGACGAAACCCACGAACCGGCGACCGGTACCACCGCCGACCTGTTCCCGCCGAAGGACGCGCGATGAACCGCGAGTCGCTGCAGCAGGACGCCGAAAGCAGCCTGATGGAGCATCTGCTGGAACTGCGCACGCGGCTGGTGCGCGGACTGGCGGGCACCGGCATCGTCCTGCTGGCGCTGCTGCCGTTCGCGAGGCAGCTGTACGACTATCTGGCGAGGCCGCTGATTTCGCAGCTGCCGGCGGGACAGGCGGCCCAGATGATCGCCAGCGACCCGACCTCCGGATTCTTCGCGCCGATCAAGCTGGCGTTCTTCCTGGCCCTGTTCCTGTCTTCACCCTGGCTGCTGTTCCAGGCATGGAGTTTCGTCGCGCCCGGGCTGTACCGGCACGAGAAGCGGCTGGCCACGCCGCTGCTGGTCTCGTCCATCGTACTGTTCTACGCCGGCTGCGCGTTCGCGTACTTCCTGGTGCTGCCCAGCGTGTTCCATGCGCTGACGGTCTTCACGCCGGACATCGTGACGCTGGCGCCGGACCCGGCGAAGTACCTGGACTTCGTGATGGTGATCTTCCTGGCCTTCGGCGTCAGCTTCGAACTGCCGGTGGCGCTGGTGATCATGGTGCTGCTGGGCTGGGTCACGCCGCAGCAACTGCGCGAAGGCCGCGGCTACGCCATCGTCGGCGTGTTCGTCATCGCCGCGCTGATCACCCCGCCGGACGTCGTGTCGCAGCTGATGCTCGCCATTCCCATGTGCCTGCTCTACGAACTGGGCATCATCGCCGCGGGCTGGCTGAAGCCGAAGGACCAAGCCGCGTCGTAGGGCGGGCCTTGGCCCGCCGCCTCACGATCCCGCAGGCTCAGACCTCGATCCGCGTCAACGTCGGCGAAGACCCGCCCGTCGACGCAGGCGTATCCCCATCCAGCCCCGTAGGGTGGGCCTTGGCCCACCACGCGCGATGCCTGACGCTCAGACCTCGATCTGCGACGGCGCTGTCGGCGTCGCCGGCGTGGCCGCGCCCTCGCCCAGCATCTGCCGCCAGGCCGCATACGCCGCGCCCGCCAGCACCGGCATCACCAGCGCCAGCAGCGCAAACTGCCACAAGCCGAACGCGATGGCCGCACCGACCGCCAGCGCCAGGATGGACGCCACCAGGAACGAGCCCATGCCGACCACGAAGATCGCGATGCCCGCCAGCAGGTAGAACACCAGCATCGCGGTCCAGTTTTGCAGGCAGGCGCGCAGGCTGTTGCGCATGGCATCCATCACGTGCGTGCCGGAGAACAGGATCTGCGGCGAGGCGATGAACGTCATCCACTTCACCGCCACGAACACCACCGCCACCAGCAGCAGCCACAGCAGCAGGCGACCCGCCGGCAGGCCTTCGACCAGCGAGGGATCGGGCTGGCCGCCGGCCGCCGCGATCGCCTGCATCTGCTGGTAGACGTCGGCCAGGTGCTGCAACTGCTCGGTTCCCACCATCACGAACAGCAGCGCGCCCATCGCCAGCGCCGCCAGCAGCTGCGGCAGCAGCGTGGCCAGCAGCGCCGGCGCGTGGCCGTCACGGACGGGTTGCAGCAGGTGCGAGGGTTGCGCCGTGCGCCCCTGGTCCACTTCGCGCACGGCCCACAGCATGCCGGCGAAGAACAGCGGCCCCGCCAGCACCAGCAGGAACTGCATCGCCAGCGTCATCGCCGGCAGCGTCACCGCCACCAGCATCACGACCATCGACAGCAGGCCCCACAGCACCGCCAGCGTGGCCAACGGCACCGGCGCCCGCTTCAGCAGCGCGAAGCCCGCCAGCAGCCATTCCGCGCCGGCACTGGCCGGCACCTTGTTGATCATCGACATCGGGGTTCTCTGGGAGGTGTGCAGCAGGAGGCTCAGCGCGCGTGCAGGCCACGCGCATGGCGGACGAACCGCCGCAACAGTTTGCGGGCTTGCGGCGCCGCCGTCACGCTGCGCGCGATGGTGCCCGGACAGCGGCCCTCACTGCGCAGGTGCTCGGCGCGGGCGTGCACGTAGCCGCGCATGTGGTGGGTGGCGAACTCGGGGTGGAACTGCACGCCCCAGGCGCGGTCGCGCCAGCGGAACGCATGGCAGTCGTCCTGCTCGGAGCGCGCCAGCACGGTGGCGCCCTCCGGTGGACGGGCCACCGTCTGCACATGCGTCGCATGCGCGGTGAATTTGAGCGGCAGCGCCGAAAACAGCGGATCGTCCTGCGCCTGCGGATGCAGGTCGATGTGGACGGTGCCGGATTCGCGCCCGGCCGGGTTATAGGCCACTTCGCCACCCAGCGCATGCGCCAGCAGCTGGTGGCCGTAGCAGATGCCGAACAGCGGCAGGCCTTCGTGGGCGGCATCGCGCAACCAGTCGGCGCTGCGTTCGCTCCAGTCGGCGCGGTCGGTGACCATCGCGGCGGAGCCGCTGACGATCACGCCCGCCAGCGCATCGCGCGACGGCAGCGCATCGCCGCGTTCGACGTTCGCCACCACGGTCTCGTGCGCCTCCAGTCCGGCGGCCACGCGGATCCAGTGCGGGAAGCCGCCATACCGCCGCATCGAGCGCACCGGCTGGCCGGTTTCGACGATGAGGAAGGGGGCTTTCACGGGCATATCCACGACGGCGGCGAACGGGCGAAAAGGGCGGAAGGACAAGGGCTTGCCCGTATACTAGCCCGCTTTTCCGCAGTGCACGATAACGCGATGACCGGACAAACCATTTCACCGGTAACCACCTTCCAGGGCCTCAGCTTCCAGGCCCTGATCCAGACCCTGAACCAGTACTGGGCTGAACAGGGCTGCGTGCTGATCCAGCCGCTGGATCTGGAAGTCGGCGCCGGCACGTTCCACCCGGCCACCTTCCTGCGTGCGCTGGGACCGGAGCCGTGGAATGCCGCCTACGTGCAGCCCAGCCGCCGTCCCACCGACGGACGCTACGGCGAAAACCCCAACCGCCTGCAGCGGTACTACCAGTACCAGGTGGTGATGAAGCCGAATCCCGACAACCTCCAGGAGCTGTACCTGGGTTCGCTGAAGGCGCTGGGCATCGACCCGCGCGTGCACGACCTGCGCTTCGTCGAGGACAACTGGGAGTCGCCGACGCTCGGCGCCTGGGGCCTGGGCTGGGAAGTGTGGTTGAACGGCATGGAAGTCACCCAGTTCACCTACTTCCAGCAGGCCGGTGGTCTGGAATGCCGGCCGGTGCTGGGCGAGATCACCTACGGGCTCGAGCGCCTCTGCATGTACCTGCAGAACGTCGACAACGTCTACGACCTGGTGTGGACGGTCGGCCCGCAGGGCGTGGTGAAGTACGGCGACGTGTACCACCAGAACGAGGTGGAACAGAGCACGTACAACTTCGAGCACGCCGACGTGGAGGAACTGTTCCACCGTTTCGACGCCTGCGAGAAGGAAGCGCTGAAGCTGGTCGAGGTCGGCCTGCCGCTGCCCGCCTACGAGCAGGTCTGCAAGGCCAGCCACAGCTTCAACCTGCTGGACGCACGTCGCGCTATTTCCGTCACCGAACGCCAGCGCTACATCCTGCGCGTGCGCAAGCTGGCGCAGGCGGTGGCCGAGGCGTATTACGCGCAGCGCGAGAAGCTCGGGTTTCCGGGCCTGAAGAAAGAGACCGCTTAGAGCCCTTCTACTGCCGGCAGAGGGGTTGGGGTAGAGGGTCCGGCGCAATCCGGATGGTTCACCGCCACGGATTCCGCCGCACCCTCATCCGCCCTTCGGGCACCTTCTCCCGCAGGGAGAAGGGAACAACTCAAGGTTGCATGCACATGAGCGAACAAAAATCCCTGCTGGTCGAACTCGGCACCGAAGAACTGCCGGTCAAGGCGCTGCCCGGCCTGGCGCAGGCCTTCTTCGATGGCGTGATCGCGGCGCTGGAGAAGCGCGGCATCGGCTTCGAGCGCGGCGATGCCAAGCCGCTGTACACGCCGCGCCGCCTGGCGGTGCTGCTGCCGGCCGTGGACGTGGAACAGCCGGAACAGAAGTCGGAGGTGCTCGGCCCGTACCTCAACATCGCGCTGGACGCGAACGGCGCACCGACCAAGGCGCTGGAGGGCTTCGCCGCCAAGGCCGGCATCGCGTGGACGCAGCTGGAGCGCACCACGGACGGCAAGGGTGAGCGCTTCGTCCACCGTGCGGTGAAGCCGGGCGCGAAGACCGCCGACCTGCTGGCCGACATCGTGCGCGAGGCGCTGGCGGGCATGCCGATTCCCAAGCCGATGCGCTGGGGCGACCACGACTACGCATTCGCACGGCCGGTGCACTGGCTGGTGCTGCTGCTGGGCCAGGACGTGGTGGATGCGGAAGTACTCGGCGTGAAGTCGGACCGCATGAGCCGCGGCCATCGCTTCGAACACGACAAACCGGTGTGGATCGGCCAGCCCGACGACTACGTGGATGCGCTGCGCGGCGCCAAGGTGCTGGTCGATGCCGACGCGCGCCGCGCGCGCATCGTCGAGGAAGTGCAGAAGGCCGCGGCGCAGGCCGGCGGCAGCGCGCGCGTGACCGACGACAACCTCGAACAGGTGGTCTGCCTGACCGAGTGGCCGGCGGCCGTGCTGTGCAGTTTCGAATCCGCGTTCCTGGCCGTGCCGCAGGAAGCGCTGATCGAGACGATGGAGATCAACCAGAAGTTCTTCCCGGTGCTCAGCGACGGCGGCAAGCTGACCGAGCATTTCATCGGCATCGCCAACATCGAATCGCAGAACGTCGACGAAGTGCGCAAGGGCTACGAGCGCGTCATCCGTCCGCGCTTCAGCGATGCGAAGTTCTTCTTCGACGAGGACCTGAAGCAGGGCCTGGCATCGATGGGCGACGGACTGAAGACCGTCACCTACCAGGCAAAGCTGGGCAGCGTCGCCGACAAGGTCGCGCGCGTGGCCGCGCTGGCCGAAACCATCGCCGCGCAGGTCGGCGCCGATCCGGCGCAGGCACGCAAAGCGGCGGAACTGGCGAAGAACGACCTGCAGTCGCGCATGGTCAACGAGTTCCCCGAACTGCAGGGCATCGCGGGCCGCCACTACGCCCTCGCCGCCGGCGAGCCGAAGGAGATCGCGCTGGCCATCGACGAGGCCTACCAGCCCCGCTTCGCCGGCGACGACATCGCACTGTCGCCGCTGGGCAAGGTGCTGGCGATCGCGGAACGGCTGGATACGCTGGCGGGTGGGTTTGCGGCAGGGTTGAAGCCGACCGGCAACAAGGATCCGTTCGCGCTGCGGCGGAATGCGCTTGGGTTGGCGCGGACAGTGATTGAGAGTGGATTCAACCTCAATCTGCACGAACTGCTCAAGCAGGCTAGGCATGAAGTCAATGTCAGTTCTTCTGGCACGCTCGCTATCAAGAGAATCGATGCAGTTGAAAAAGCGAAGGACGCAGGTGCGTATCTCCCAGAGCCAGTTGAAAGCGAGGCCAAACTTTCGCTTGCTCAACCCAGCCAAGATGGTGAGATCTTCGACTTCATCCTCGACCGCCTCCGCGGCTACTACGCCGACAAGGGCGTGCCCGCCGCGCACTTCAACGCCGTTGCCGAACTGAAGCCTGCGTCGCTGTACGACTTCGACACCCGCCTCGACGCCATCGGCACCTTCGCCACGCTGCCGGAAGCCGAAGCCCTCGCCGCCGCCAACAAGCGCATCGGCAACATCCTGAAGAAAGCCGACATCGCCATCCCGCACGCGATCGACCGCACGCTGCTGACCGACCCGGCCGAGAGCGCACTGGCCGAAGCCGTCGAAGCCGTGCTCGGCGAAACCGACGAAGCGTTGCACCACCACGACTACGTGACCGTGCTGAACCACCTCGCCCGCCTGCGCCCGCAGGTGGATGCGTTCTTCGACAGCGTGATGGTCAACGCCGACGACCCGGCCGTGCGCGCCAACCGCCTTGCGCTGCTGAAGCGCCTGGCCGACCGCTTCCGTGCGGTTGCAGCGATCGAGCACCTGTCGAGCTGAGATGTGTTCCCTTCTCCCTGCGTGCGGGGAGAAGGTGCCCGGAGGGCGGATGAGGGGCAGAGCGCGGTGCTTGTACAGGCGCAGCGGGTACCTCACTCCGTTCGCCCCTCACCCGCCTTCGGAACTTTCTCCCCGCTGCGCAGGGAGAGGGGATGTTCCGCGCGCGGCGGCAGTGATCGTGCATTTGTCGGGCTGAGGTGCTCGCCATGCGCTCCCTCCCCTGCTGGCGGGGGAGGACTGGGGTGGAGGCGGGCGCGATGCATGGACCGCTCGCATCACCACCGTCCGCGTGATCTCACCTTTGCCCCCCTCCCCGCCTTCCCCCGCGTGCGGGGGGAAGGCGCAGATCGCGGTATCGACATGGTTGCGTGAACGATGTGCCGCTTGAGGGCGGCAACCCTTCACCCCGCTTAACCCTCCCCGGGTATCCTCTCCGCATGCGTCGATTCCCCCGCCTCGCCACCTTCGTCGTCCTGCTCGCCACCATGGCTCCGGCCTGGGCTGCGGCCATCGTCGACAAGGTGCGGATCGACGGGCTGGACGACGAACTGATGGTGGAAAACATCAACACCGCGCTGTCGCTGAACGACTCGCTGGGCAGGCGACTGGGCGAGTCGCGGCTGGAGTACCTGCTGGGCGAAGCCGTCGCCGAAACACGCGAGGCGCTGGAGCCGTTCGGCTACTACTCGCCCACCATCACCGTGGACGCGCCCCGCACCGACGGCGCCGAGGACGAGCGCCTGACCGTGACGGTGCGCGTGCAGCTGGGCGAACCGGTGCGCGTGCGCCGGCGCGAGCTGTCCATCGAAGGCGAAGGCGGCGAGGACCGTTACCTGAAGGAGGACCTGGCCGCGTTCGCGCCTGCGGTCGGCGACGTCTTCGACCACACCACCTACGAAGCGAGCAAGCTGGCCATCGTGCGACGCCTGGCCGACCGCGGCTACTTCGATGCGGACTTCACCCATCGCCGCGTCGAGGTCACACGCGCCGACAACGCCGCCGACATCGCGCTGGGCTGGGTCAGCGGCATCCGCTACGACATGGGCGCCACCACCTTCCACCAGGACAAGTTCGACCCCGGACTGCTGGAAAAGCTGGTGTACTGGGAAGAAGGCAGCTACTTCCATCAGGGCAAGCTGGACCGCCTGCGCGAATCGCTGGTGGGCCTGGACTATTTCTCCAGCATCGACATCCAGGCCAATCCGGACAAGGCGGTCGAGGGCCGCGTGCCGGTGGACGTGAACCTGGAGCTGGCCAAGCGCGACATCTACACCGCCGGCCTGGCGTACGGCACCGAGAGCGGCCCCGGTATCCGCCTGGGACTGGACCGCCGCTACGTGAATTCGCGCGGGCACAAGCTGTCCACGCACCTGGACTACGCGCAGAAGCGCAAGACGCTGCTCACGCAATACCGCATTCCCGCGTTCAAGTGGCTGGACGGCTGGTACACGGTGGGCCTGCAGGCCAGCGACGAACAGACCGACTACATCGACCTGCGCCATGTCGAGTTCACCGGCAGCCGCAGCGGCCAGGTCAGCGAGGACTGGACCGCGGTGGCCTCCATCCATGCGTTGCGCGAGCGCTGGCGCTACGTCGAGGACGATCCGCTCACCGGCCTGCCCGACACCACGGTGGAGTACGCCACCTTCACCTACCCCTCGCTGCGCGCCGACTACACCAACTCGCCGGTGGGCTCGAACCGTCCCGACCAGCTGGCCGGCTCCATCCTGCTGCGCGGCGGCGTGGAGGGGGCCGGGTCCGACGCCAACTTCTTCCAGTTCCACATGCGCGCGCGCTGGTCGCAGCAGTACAGGACCAACAGCGCGCTGATCGTGCGCGGCGAGTACGGCCACACCTTCACCAGTTCGCTGGTGGCCATGCCGCCGTCGCTGCGCTTCTTCGCCGGCGGCGACCGCAGCATCCGTGGCTACGCCTGGCGCGAAGTGGGTCCGCGCCGCGGCGACTACGCGCTGGGCGCGAAGAACGTGCTGACAGGCAGCGTGGAGTACGAGTTCTATCCGAAGGGTGGCCCGTACGGCGGCGCGGTGTTCGTGGATACGGGCAGCGCCTTCGACGGCACCCGTCCGGATCTCAGCACGGGCATCGGCGTCGGCTTCCGCTGGCGCTCGCCGGTGGGGCCGGTGCGGCTGGACCTGGCGCATGGCCTGAACGATCCGGATTCCAGCGTCCAGATCTACCTCAACATCGGGACGGACCTGTGAGGAAGAAGCACCGACTGCCCGACAACCTGACGCCGGAAGAGCGCGAGGCCCGCATCGCCGAACTGCGCGCACGCCGCAAGGCGCGCATGCGCACGCTGGCCATCCGCAGCGCGATCGGCACCGGCGTGCTCACCGTGCTGCTGTGCATCGGCCTGTACTGGCTGCTGCAGACGGTCGCCGGGCGCGACGTGCTGCTGGCGCAGATCAAGGCGCGGCTGCCGGCGGACGCGTCGCTGGACTACCGGGAAGCCGAGGGACCCATTGCGGGCCCGCTGACGCTGCGCGGCGTGGACTTCCGCTGGGACACGATCCGCTTCACCGCCGACGAGGTGTACCTGGAACCGGACTTGCGTCCCCTGCTCGGCAAGCGTCTGCGTCTGGACGTGCTGAAACTGCGCGGTGCGATGCTCGATGTGCCGGAGAGCGAGGAGCCGTTCGAGCTGCCGCACTGGCCGGACGTGCTGCCGCAGATCGAAATGCCGTTGGCGATCCAGGCCGATGAACTGCACATCGACCGTTTCCTGATCCGCCAGGGCGGCCAGCCGGTCATCGACATCGCGCGCGCCAGCGGCGCCATCGATATCGGCAACGGGTACGTGCAGGCGGAAAAACTGGCCATCGCCAGCGACCGCGGCGCCTTCGGGGTGCACGGGAGCTACGCGCCGCGCGACGGCTACGCGACCGACCTGACCGCGACCGGCGTGTTTCCCGCCCCGCTGGGGCGTACACCGGCACGCATCGGCCTGGTCGCCCGCGGCAACCGCGCGCGCATGAACGTGGGCGTGTCGGGCGCGGCACCGGCACCGCTCCGCGCCACGCTGACGCTGCGCGGCGAGACCAGGCCGACCTGGAACTTCGCGGCAAGGACGGAAGCGCTGGATCTCTCGCTGCTGGGCGTGATGGACGACAGCACGCCGGTTTCGTTCGATCTGGTGGCCAAGGGCGCCGGCGGCGCGGCGGACCTGCAGGGCACGGTGCAGCAGGGCGATATCGCGGTGGTAATCGAGCCCTCGCATGCGCGCATCGACGGCGAGGTGCTGACGGTGGAACCGCTCGCCATCCGCGCCTTCGACGGCTATGCCTCGCTGCGCGGCCGTGCGGACTTCACCGTGCCGGAGAATCCCGAATTCCGCTTCGCGGTGAATGCGCGCGACCTGCGCTGGGGCACCGAAGCCGACAGCATGATCGGCGCCGAAGGCGATTTCGGCCTGGCCGGCAAGCTGGAAGCGTGGGCCGCCATCGGCAAGGCGACGCTGACGCGCGGCGACGACAGCGCGCTGCTGGAGTTCGACGGCCGCGGCAACGCCGAGCGCGTGCAGCTGCAGACGCTGCGCGCCACCATGCCCACCGGCACGCTCGACGCGGCCGGCACGGTCGGCTGGACGCCGGCACTGGACTGGGATGTCACCGCGACGCTGGCGGGCTTCGATCCCGGCTATTTCGCTGCCGGCTGGAACGGCAACGTCTCCGGCAACCTCGCCTCGAAGGGACGCCAGCGCGAGGACGGCCTGTTCCAGGGCACGCTGGACGTGCCGACGCTCAGTGGTCGCCTGCGCGATCGCTCCCTCGACGCGCGGGGCACGTTCGCCCTGGACGGCCACAACGGCGAAGGCGATCTCGCGCTGTCGCTGGGCGGCAGCCGCGTTACCGCCAAGGGCAAGGTGGGCGACACGCTGACCGTCGACGCCGCCTTCCGCCCGCTCAACCTGGCCGACCTGCTGCCCGACGCCAGCGGCACGCTGTCCGGCACCGTCAACCTCACCGGCGCGCGCACTGCGCCGAATATCGACGCCGACCTCGGTGGCGAGAACCTGCGCTGGAACGATTGGAGTGCCGGCGCGCTCAGCCTGCGCGGCCGCCTCCCCTGGCGCAGCGGCAGCGGCGACCTCGCGCTGCAGGGCAGTGCCGTGGATGTCGGCACCGTGCTGGACACCGTCAGCCTCAACGCGCGTGGTGCGGTGGAAGACCTGCGCATCGAGGGCGATGCACGCAACGCGATGGGCGCGGTCGCGCTGTCCGGCAGCGCACAGAAGCGCGGCGCCAACTGGCAGGGCACGCTGGACGCGTTGCGCATCGCGCCGTCCAGGGGCAATCCGTGGACACTGCGGCAGTCCGCGCGCTTCGCGCAGAACGGCGCCAACTGGACGCTGTCGGAGAGCTGCCTGGCGTCGGACATCGGCGGCGCGCTGTGCGCCAGCGCCAACTGGCCGCGTCAGGGCCTGGCCGTGCGCGGCGATGCGTTGTCGCTGGCCCTGGTGCAGCCGTGGCTGCCGCCGGCCGACGGCAGGCCGCTGACGCTGCGCGGCGAATTCACTCTCGATGCGACGCTGCGCCCGGCCGGCAACGCCTGGCAGGGCGAGGTGCACCTGGCCTCGCTCGACGGCGGCCTGAAGATGGGCACGACGGCGCGCGGCGAGATCATCCGCTACGACAACTTCACGCTCGATGTCGACTTCACGCCGCAGCGCATCCAGGGCCGTCTCGGCACCGGCTTCAAGGGCGACGGTTACGTCGATGCGACGTTCAACACCGGCTGGGATGCGTTCGCGCCGCTGAAGGGCGATCTGTATTTCCACAACTCGCGCCTGTTCTGGATGGAACTGTTCTCGCCGGACCTGGTGCGTCCGCGCGGCCAGCTGGCCGGCCACATCGGCGTCGCCGGCACGCGGGGGCGTCCGCTGCTCAGCGGCGAAGCGACGCTGACCGAGTTCACCGGCGAACTGCCTGCGCTGGGCATCTCGCTGACCGACGGTGGCGCGGAACTGGTCGCGCTGTCCGACGGCAGCGCGCGCATCGACGGCAGCATGAAGACGGTGTCGTCGACCGGCGGCACCGGCACCGGGGGCGTGCTCAACGTGGCCGGCACGCTGGGCTGGAACAACGACACCACGCCCCTGCAGTTCCAGGTGCGCGGCGACAACGTGCTGGTCGCCGACACCACCGACCTGCGCGCGGTCGCCTCGCCGAACCTGCAGATCGGCTTCGCCGACAACACCATCCGCGTCCGCGGCGAAGTCGGCATTCCGTCGGCCACGATCGACGTGGAGAAACTGGACGACGGTGTCTCCGCCTCGGAGGACGTGGTGGTCCTGGATCCGGTGGATCCGGAGCGCGCGCCAAGTTCGCGCCTGGACCTGGACCTGGCGCTGAAGGTGGGCGACCAGGTGGAACTGAAAGGCTACGGCCTGGAGGGCACGCTGGCCGGCACGATGCATGTGCGCTCGCAGCCCGGGCGCGAGATGCTGGCGACCGGACGGCTCGACGTGGACGGCCGCTACGAGGCCTACGGCCAGAAACTGCGCATCACCCGCGGCGAACTGACGTGGAGCAACAACGCCGTCTCCGACCCGCGCATCAACATCCGCGCCGAGCGCGAGGTGGTCAGTGCCGGCGTCACCGCCGGCATCGACGTCACCGGCCGCGCCAGCCAGCCGCGCGCACGCGTGTGGTCGAACCCGTCGATGGCCGAATCCGAGGCGCTCGCCTATCTGGTGCTGGGCCGCTCGCTCAACACCGCCAGCAGCGACGAGAGCCAGCGCATCAACGCGGCCTCGTCCGCGCTCGGTGCCGGCGCCGGCCTGCTGGCCTCGCAGCTCGGCGCGAAGATCGGTCTGGACGACGCCGGCGTGCTGGAATCGCGCACGCTGGGCGGTTCGGTGTTCGGCGTGGGCAAGTACCTGTCGCCGAAGCTTTACGTCAGCTACGGCGTCTCGATGGTGGGCTCCGGCTCCGCGGTGACGCTGAAGTATCTGCTTCGCAAGGGCTTCGACGTGGAAATCGAATCGAGCACCATCGAGACGCGCGGCTCCATCAACTGGCGCCGGGAGAAGTAGGCGTGCCGCCGTCGCTGACGGCACGGCGCCTGCAGGCACAGCGCATCGTTGCGCCCATCGCGGCCTCGCCCGAGGATGCGGTACGGCACCTGGCCGCGATGCAGGCGCAGGATTACCACGCCGCGCTGTGGGCGGTCGGACTTCGCACGCAGGACGCCACGCGGGCGCAGGTGGAGGACGCCATCGCACGCGGCGACATCGTGCGCACCTGGCCGATGCGCGGCACCCTGCACCTGCTGGCGCGCGACGACGTGCGCTGGATGGTCGCGCTGCTGGCGCGGCGCGTGCAGGCCGCCAACGCCGCACGCCTCGCACGCGACCTGGGGCTGGACGCCGCCACGCTGGCACGCGGCCGACAACTGATGGAGCACACGCTCCGTGACGGCCTGCCCCTCGCCCGATCCGAGCTGTATGCGCGCATGGATGCCGCCGGCATCGCGAGCAGCCACCAGCGCGGCCTCCACCTGCTGAACTGGCTGGCGCACGAAAGCGTCCTCTGCCAGGGACCCCGCCACGGCAAGCAGCCGACGTTCGTGCTGATGGATGCGTGGGTGCCGCCGTCCGCACCGCTCGAGCGCGACGAAGCGCTGCACCGCCTCGCGCTGCGCTACCTGCAGGGACACGGGCCGGCGACCGCCGCCGATCTCGCATGGTGGTCGGGGCTGGCGCAGACGGATGCCCGGCACGCGCTGGCGCTCGCCTCATCCGCGCTGGAGCAGGAGACACGCGAAGGCGTCACCTGGTGGTGGCGATCCGATGCACCCGTCCCGTCGCGATCCCGGGCGGTGCACCTGTTGCCCGCGTTCGACGAATACCTGATCGGCTACCGTGACCGCACGCCGGTGCTGGACGCCGCGCAGACACGGCGCGTGTTCAGCGTCAACGGACTCGTGGCCGCCACCGCGATCGTCGGCGGGCGCGTCGCGGCGACCTGGAAGCGTGCCGCCAGCGACGGCGATGTCGTGTTCGATGCGCTCCGCCCGCTGGAGGAAGCCGAACACACGGCCCTCCTTCGTGCTGCACACCGCTGGCGGCGCTTTCTCGGCGACGCGCGCTGACCGGCGACCCGACACGGATCGTCATTGCCGCACCGGGATGCGCCCGATATCGTTCCGTCTTCTCCGCCGGATCCTGACCATGCGCCGTCGATTCCCGATTTCCACCCTCGCCCTGGGCGTCGCCCTGTCCCTGCCCGCCCATGCCGACGAAGGCATGTGGATGCCCTCGCAGCTACCGCAGTTGGGCAAGACGCTGCGTGAGGCCGGCTTCGAGGGCGACCCGAAGACGCTGGCCGACGTCACCGCCGCGCCGCTGAGCGCCGTGGTGCGCGCCGGCGGCGGGACCGGTGCGTTCGTTTCGCAGGACGGCCTGATCCTGACCAACCACCATGTCGCCTATGGCGTGATCCAGTACAACAGCAAGCCCGGCCACAACCTGATCGACGACGGCTTCATTGCCGCCGACCGCGCGGGCGAACTGCCCGCCAATCCGGATTTCCGCGTGCTGGTCACGGTCGGCTACGACAAGGTCACCGACGCCGTGTTGAAGGAGGCGACGGGCAAGACCGGACGCGCGTACTTCGACGCGGTCGATCGCGCCAGCAAGGCCATCGTCGCCGAGTGCGAGGCCAAGGGCGGCGTGCGCTGCAGCGTGGCCAACATGTACTACGGCACCGACTTCTACCGCATCACGCAACTGGAGCTGCGCGACATCCGCCTGGCCTACGCGCCGCCGCGCGCGATCGGCAACTACGGCGACGAGATCGACAACTTCATTTGGCCCCGCCACACCGGCGACTTCACCCTGCTGCGCGCGTACGTCGGCAAGGACGGCAAGCCGGCGCCCTACCGTCCCGACAACGTGCCGTACCGCGCGCCGGCGCACCTGGCGCTGGCCAAGGACGGACCGAAGGCCGGCGACTACGCGATGCTGGCCGGCTACCCCGGCATCACCTACCGCCACCGCACCGCGGCCGAGTTCGAGGAACAGATCACCTGGACGCTGCCGACGCGAGTGGCGGTGTTCGATCAGCTGATCGACGTGGTGGAAGCGGCGGGCGCGAGGGATGCCGATGCGAAGACCCGCTACGCCGCGCAGTTGCAGTCGCTGAAGAACAACCGCAAGCGCGCTGCCGGTGAACTCGAAGGCCTGCGCCGCAGCGATGCGGTACGGGTGCGTGCCGGAGACGAGCGCGACATGCTCGCCACCGGAGCCGCGACGAAGGAACGCGCCGACATCGATGCGCTCGCCGCGTCGATCGCCGGTGCTTCCGCGATGCGCGAGCGCGACCTGCTGCTCGCACTGCTCGGTACGCAGTCCCAACTGATGCGCTCCGCCATCACGCTGGAGCGGTTGCGCCTGGAGTCCGGCAAGCCGGATGCCGAGCGCGAGACGGGCTTCCAGGCGCGCGACCACGCGATGATCGAGGGTGTGCTCAAACAAGTGCAACGCCGCTATTCGCCCGAGGTGGAGAAGGCCCTGCTCACGGTCCTGCTGACGCGGTACCAGCAGCTGCCGGATGCGCAGCGCCTGCCCGCCTTCGACGCCGCGTTCGGCCGTACCCCTGCTGCGCTGAAGCAGGCCCTCGACACGCTGTACGCCGGCACGAAACTCGGCGACGAAGCCGAACGCCTGTCGCGCTTCGCGGCGGCGCGCGAAGGCAAGGCGCTGGCACCCGACCCGCTGATCGATCTGGCGGCGGCGCTTGTACCGGTACAACTGACGCTGGAGAACGAACGCAAGACCCGCGAGGGCGAGCAGCTACGCCTGCGCCCGGCCTACATGCGCGCGCTGTTCGCCTGGCGCCAGCAGCAGGGCCGCGCGCTGTACCCCGACGCCAACGGCACGCTGCGCGTGAGCTTCGGCAAGGTCGACGGCTTCTCGCCACGCGACGGCGTGCAGTACACCCCGGTGACGACGGTGGCGGGCATCGTCGAGAAGAACACCGGCCAGGTGCCGTTCGACGCGCCCAGGCCGTTGCTCGATGCCATCGCCAAAGGCGATTTCGCCGGCACCGACGATCCCGCACTGAAGACGCAGACGGTCAACTTCCTGACCAACCTCGATACTACCGGCGGCAACTCCGGCTCGCCCGTGCTCAACGCGCGCGGCGAGCTGATCGGCCTGAACTTCGACAGCAACTGGGAATCGGTCAGCGCCAGCTGGATGTTCGATCCGCGCTACAAGCGCGCGGTGCACGTCGACATGCGCTATATGCGCTGGCTGATGGGCAAGGTGTATCCGGCGCCGCACCTGTTGAAGGAAATGGGCGCCCCGTGACGCCCGACGACGACCCGCGCCCCCGCGAACCCGAGCCGCCGCTGCCCAGCGACTGCTGCAACAGCGGCTGCCCGATCTGCGTGCACGACCTGTACGCGGAACAGCTGCGACACTACCGCGAGCAACTGGCGGCGTGGGAGGCGCGTCACCCGGAAAGTCCCCTGTAGGAGCGACGTCAGTCGCGACCGCACGCTTGCAGACCTACGGAACCTAGTCCACCCGCTGTCGATGGTTCGCTGCCGCGGCGAGTATGCGGTCGCGACTGACGTCGCTCCTACAAAGGCGGCAACGTACGCCTACGCCACCCGCGTACGCCGCGCGCGCTCCAGGTGCACCAGCAGCAGCGAGATGGCGGCAGGCGTCATGCCGGGGATGCGTTGCGCCTGGCCGACGGTTTCCGGCTGCACGCGTTCCAGCTTCTGCTGCACTTCGGCCGACAGGCCGCGCACGCCGGCGAAATCGAAACCGGGTGGGATCGGGGTGGATTCGTTGCGCTGCTGGCGTTCGATCTCATCGCGCTGGCGATCCAGGTAGCCGGCGTACTTCACGGCGATCTCCACCTGCTCGGCCACCTGCGCATCGTCCACGGCGGGACCGATGGACGGCACCGCCATCAGCTTCGCGTAGTCCAGCTCCGGACGCTTGATCAGGTCGAGCACGTTGGTCTCGCGGCTGACCTGCACGCCGAGCGTGCCGGTGACCTCGCGGCCCAGCGCGTTCGCCGGCGTGGCCCACAGCGCGCGCAGGCGGCCGGTCTCGCGCGCGATGGCCTCGCGCTTGGCCTCGAAGCGCTGCCAGCGTGCGTCATCGACCAGACCCAGCGCACGGCCGGTTTCGGTCAGGCGCAGGTCGGCATTGTCCTCGCGCAGCTGCAGCCGGTACTCGGCGCGGCTGGTGAACATGCGGTACGGCTCCTTCGTGCCGTGCGTGATCAGGTCGTCGACCAGCACGCCGAGGTAGGCCTCGTCGCGGCGCGGCGACCAGGCCTCCTTCTGCTGCACGAAACGCGCGGCGTTGAGGCCGGCGAGCAGGCCCTGCGCCGCGGCTTCCTCGTAACCGGTGGTGCCGTTGATCTGGCCGGCGAAGAACAGGCCGGCGACCGCCTTCGTTTCCAGCGAGGCCTTCAGCCCGCGCGGATCGAAGAAGTCGTACTCGATGGCGTAGCCGGGGCGCGTGATGTGCGCGTGTTCCATGCCGCGGATGCTGCGCACCAGCGCCAGTTGCACGTCGAACGGCAGCGAGGTGGAAATGCCGTTGGGATAGATCTCGGCGACATCGAGGCCCTCGGGTTCGACGAAGATCTGGTGGCTGGCCTTCTCGGCGAAACGCACCACCTTGTCCTCGATCGACGGGCAGTATCGCGGCCCGATGCCTTCGATCTGGCCGGAGTACATCGGTGAGCGGTGCAGCGCGCCGCGGATGATCTCGTGCGTCTGCTCGCTGGTGTGCGTGATCCAGCACGACACCTGGCGCGGATGGTCGGCGACATCGCCCATGAACGACATGACCGGCAGCGGATCGTCGCCCGGCTGTTCTTCCATCACCGAATAGTCGAGGGAACGGCCATCGATGCGCGGCGGCGTGCCGGTCTTCAGTCGGTCGACGACGAAGGCGCCTTCGCGCAGGCGCGCCGCCAAGGCGGTGGCCGGCGGATCGCCCGCGCGCCCCGCAGCGTACTGCGTTTCGCCGACATGGATCTTGCCGGCCAGGAAGGTGCCCGCGGTCAGCACGACGGCCGGTGCATGGAAGGTCAGGCCGGTCTGGGTGACCGCGCCGCGGACGGTGCCGTTCTCGATGACCAGATCATCGACGGCAGCCTGGAACAGCGTCAGGTTGGGCTGCGCTTCCACCGCACGGCGGATCGCACTGCGGTACAGCGCACGGTCGGCCTGGCAGCGCGTGGCGCGCACGGCTGGCCCCTTCGACGCATTGAGCGTGCGCCACTGGATGCCGGCGCGATCGGCGGCCCAGGCCATCACGCCGCCCAGCGCATCGATCTCCTTGACCAGATGACCCTTGCCGATGCCGCCGATGGCCGGGTTGCAGCTCATCGCGCCGACCGTTTCCACGTTGTGCGTCAGCAGCAGCGTGCGCGCACCCGCGCGGGCAGAAGCGAGCGCGGCCTCGGTGCCGGCATGGCCGCCGCCGATGATGATGACGTCGTAGTGGTGGAAGCTGGAGCTCATGGTCTGTCGGGGTTCGGTAGCGAAGGCCAGGGAGGCGGGGCGCTTCGGAAAGACGGGATGCGCATGGCGACGCGGCAAAGTTGGCACGCTTCCTGCTGTATCCCCAGGCACCCGTCGTGGCAAGCGACCAGGGGCGCCGGGCTGGTAATGGAACAGGGGCCAGCCATGCGCACGCCGGGGATGCCGAGGGGCCGGTAGTCGGGGGACTGCCGGCCCCTTTTTTGTGCGCGCAGGATACCAGAGCAAGAAAAAAGCCCGGCACAGCCGGGCTTTTCGTTAGGCGCCGACGCCCGATGGGGCCGGAACAGGGGGGATCCAGATTTCCCCACCGGACGTCGACATTGAACCTTTAATTGCCGCTTACGTCAGAAAGCGACGCAACCGGTCAACTCAGGCTCGCAACCGCGTCAGCGGCAGGGTTGGGGCGACGGACGGCCGTCGGCGGGGTCACCGTTCCAGTTGGCGGGTGCCGCCGTCGTCGCGCGCTGCCGGGCGGGAGGGCGCAGCAGGCCGCTCCATCCGCGGCGGCGGGGCGCGACGTTCAGCACGCGGCGGCGGGGCTGCCCGCTCCATGGTGCGGGGCCGTTCGGCCGACCGGGGCATCGAAGGTGAAGGCATAACCCGCGGCGGGCGATAGCCGCCCTCGCTCACGCGGGGCTGACTGGGGGACGGCGAGACCTGGGCCGGGCGACCCGGCACCATCGGCTGCGCGCCGCTCTCGCGCCAGCGGCCGGTCGGGTCCCGCCACGGCGGCGGACGGTTGCCACCTCCGCTGGTCGGCGGCGGACGCGGCGGCGGGTTGTGGTCGTCCGGACGGGGCGGGCGCGGCGGACGGGGATAGTACGGGTAATGCGAGCCGTAATAGCCGTAGTACGGATAGCCGTAATAGCGGTCGTAGCGGTACGGACTGCCGTAACGGTAGCTGCCGTACACACCGACACCGCCGTAGTAGCCGCCATAGGGATCGTAATACTGCGTGCTGGGCCGACCGTGGTAGTAGCCGCCCGGCGCGGTATCGCCGACGTAGTCGTAGGTGGCGCAGCCGCCCAGGGCAAGGCTGGCGAACACGACGGTCAAAACAGATGAGCGCTTCATGGCGGGTACCCCGTTACGTTGCCACCGCAGCATCGACCCGGGGCATTGAATCCGTGCTTAACCCTGCCGGCGCCGGCCACGGCCGCCGGCGGAGGTTCATCGCGGGGTGATGCGCTAACCTTTCGTCATGCCGATGCCCCTGCCCACCTTCGACGACGTCCTCGCCGCCGCCGCCCGTATCGCCCCACATGCCCATGCCACGCCCGTCCTGCGCTCCCGCGCCCTCGACGCGCTGGCCGGCTGCGAGCTCCACTTCAAGGCAGAGCCGTTGCAGCGGAGCGGCGCGTTCAAGTTCCGCGGCGCCTGCAATGCGGTATGGGCGCTGGATGACGCCCGCGCCGCCCGCGGCGTGGTGACGCATTCGTCGGGCAACCATGGCGCGGCCTTGGCGCTGGCCGCGCAGACGCGGGGCATCGCCTGCCACGTGGTGGTGCCGGAGGGCGCGAACGCCGCCAAACGGGCCAATATCGAGCGTTACGGGGCGCAGCTGCATACGTGTGCGCCGACGATAGACGCCCGCGAGGCCGCCGCCGCCCGCGTCCAGGCCGACACCGGCGCCACCCTGATCCATCCCTATACCCATCCCCACGTGATCGCCGGCCAGGGCACGGCGGCACTGGAACTGCTCAACGCACAGGGACCGCTGGATACCCTGGTCGCGCCGGTCGGCGGTGGCGGACTGCTGTCGGGCACGGCGATCGCCGCCGCGGCCACCGCCCCCGCCTGCCGCGTCGTCGGCGCCGAACCGGAAGGCGCCGCCGACACGGCCAACTCCCTCGCCGCGGGCGAACGCCGTATCGATTTCGTGCCCGACACCGTCTGCGACGGCCTGCGCGGCACGCTGGGCGAACCGAACTTCGCGCTGCTGCGTGCACACGGGGTGGAGGTGCTGACCGTATCCGATGCCGACACGCTGGCCGCCATGCGCCTGCTGTGGCAATGCCTGAAGCTGCTGGTGGAGCCGTCCTCGGCGATCGCGCTGGCCGCGATCCTGCAGCAGCGGGATCGCTTCGCCGGGCAACGCGTCGGCGTGCTGCTGTCGGGCGGCAATGTCGACCTGGCCGCCCTGCCGTGGGAGCGAGCCGCATGACGCTGCGCAGGAAGAAGGCCCCACGCGGCCTGTTCGGCTGGGCATGGCGCCTGCTGCTGCTCGCCCTGGTCTGGCTGGTCGGCGTGGCGGCCTACATCATCTGGATGGGACAGCGCGACGACGCGGCGCCGGCCGACGCCATCATCGTGCTCGGTGCCGCCGCCTACGACGCCAAGCCCTCGCCGGTGTTCGAGGAACGCATCCGCCACGGCATCGACCTGTACAAGCGCGGGCTCGCGCCGACGATGATCTTCACCGGCGGCTACGGCGGCGTGGGCGCGCGCTTCTCCGAATCGCAGGTGGCGCGCCGCTATGCGCTGCGCCAGGGGGTGCCGGAGGACGCGATCCTGATCGAATCGCTCTCGCGCAACACCCACGACAACCTGCGGCAGGCGCGCACGCTGATGCAGCAGCACCAGCTGCATACGGTCATCATCGTCAGCGATCCGCTGCACATGGCGCGCGCACTGAGGATCAGCCGCGAGCTCGGCATCCGCTCGGTCGGCTCGCCCACGCCGACCAGCCGCTTCCGCAGCTTCGCCACGCGCTGGCGTTTCCTGCTGCAGGAGGTCTACTTCTTCCACCGCGACCGTCTGCCCCGCTGACGTATCATGCTGCGTCGGACACACGGGGAATCCACATGAAGATCGACGGCACGCGCCGGCAGGACCGCGCCACCGAGCTGGTCCTCACCTACTACGCGGCCTTCAACCGCGGCGACTGGGAAGGCATGCTGAGCCTGCTGACCGACGACGTGGTGCACGATCTCAACCAGGGCGCGCGCGAAACCGGTCGCGAGGCCTTCGCGACGTTCCTCGGCCGCATGAACGCGAGCTACCGCGAACAGCTACGCTACATCGTCGTCATGGTCGCCCAGGACGGCCAGCGCGCGGCCGCCGAATACATCGTGCACGGGGAATACCTGAACACCGACGAGGGCCTGCCGCCGGCGAACGGGCAGACGTACGTGCTGCCGGGTGGTGCGTTCTTCGACATCCGCGACGACCGCATCGCACGCGTCACCAACTACTACAACCTGCAGGACTGGGTGCGGCAGGTGCGCCGCGACACTCCCTGAGCCGACGCCAGGCATCACGGGCCGCAGCCATCGCGCGCGGCGAACCACCGTTCTGCGCTATTCGCCTTTCCGCCTGATCGGAATCTTGGCCAGCGGCATGGTGGCGATGTCTTCGCCCTGCCCGCGGATCGGCGCGCCCGGCGGCGGTGCCCAGGCGTGCGCGTAGATGACGTCCCAGGTGCTGGGCAACTTGCCGTCGGCACGCCGCAACGGTTCGTACGCGGTGGCCGCAGCGGCGAAGCGCGCCCGCCCGGTCAGCGTGTGCCGGCGACCATGCAAGGCATTGGTCGCGCCCATCGCGCGAAGTTCGCGCATCAGGGCCGGCAGGTCGTCATAGGTCAGGGTGAAGCGGTCGCGGTCGAGCACCGGGTCGCGGAAGCCGGCCAGCATCAGCGCATCGCCGAACTGCGCGATCGGCGGGAACGGGCTGACGTGCGGCGCGTCGTCGGCCTGCGCGAACGCGTCGCGCAGTTCCTGCAGCGTTTCCGGACCGAAGGTCGAACACACCAGCAGGCCGCCCGGTTTCAGCACCCGGCGGAAGCCGTTGAACGCGGCGGGCAGATCGTCCACCCACTGCAGGCTGAGATTGCAGAACAGCACGTCGACACTGCCCTCGGCCAACGGCAACGCACGCAGGTCGGCGCAGACGCGCTGGAACGGCTTCCACCAGCCGGCCTGCTTCTTCGCCTCGCGCAGCATCGGCAACGCCAGGTCCAGCGCGATCACCTGCGCCTTCGGCCACCGCTTGCGCATGGCGGCGGCGGCGTGCGCAGGACCGCAGCCGACGTCGAGCACCACCTTCGGATCGGCGGCGTCATCGCCCTGCCGCAGGCGGAAGTAGTCCAGCGATTCCAGCAGGCGCTTCTCCACCTCGTGCTGCAATGCCGCCGCCGCATCGTAACCGGCGGCCGAACGCGAGAAGGCGCGGCGGATATGGCGCTGGTCGAAAGTGTTCATGCCAGGGCGTCCTGCGACAGCGACTGCAGGAAGCGATCCACTTCCATCGCCACGGTATCGGCGTGGCCAAGGAACGGCGCGTGGCCGCCACCGGCGATCTCGATGAAGGTGGCGTGCGGTGTGACGGCCGCTGCGGCCTGCATCGCCTTAGACGGCGCCAGCAGGTCGCGGCGTCCGCCCAGCCAGAGGCTCGGCACCGGCAGCGTGGACAACGTTGCGCGCAGGTCGGTGTGTTCGAGCAGGTGCAGGCCGCGTTGCAAGGCGGCCGGTGCGGGCTCGCCGCGCGCGTACAGGTCGTGCTTCAGCGTGCGCAGTTCGCTGCGGGCGTGTTCGGACCCCATCGTGTCCAGCGCCAGGAAGCGCTCGAGCGTGCCCGCGTAGTCGTTGCGGAGGTCGTCGCCGAACTGGGCGAACACGCGGGCCTCCACGGCATGCGGCCAGTCCTCGCCGCGCACGAAGCGCGGCGTGGCGGCGATCATCGCCAGCCCGCGCACCTGCGGCGACGTCGCGGCCGCATGCAGCGCGAACAGGCCGCCCAGCGACCAGGCCAGCCACGCGGCCGGCGGCGTGCGCGCGAGGATCGCGCCGACCGTCGCCTCCACGGTCAGCGCCACGTCGCTGTCCCGGCTGTGGCCATGCCCCGGCAGGTCGACGAGATGCAGCGTGTATCGGTCGGACAGTCGCTGGACCAGCGGGGCGAAGACGCCGCCATGCAGCGCCCAGCCATGCAGCAGCACCAGGGACGGGCCGCTGCCCAGGGTTTCGATATGCATGCCGCGTATTGTCGCCGATCCCGTGCGGTCCGGAACCTCGGGCGTCGTGCTCAGGCCACGGCGCCGTGCACGCGCTGCACCGCGTCCCATGAGCGCGCCAGCGTCGCCACCAGGCCGTCCACGTCCTGCAGCGAATGCAGCGCGGACAGCGTCACCCGCAGCCGCGCCTTGCCGTCCGGCACGGTCGGCGGACGGATCGCCGGCACCAGGTAGCCGGCGCTGTCCAGCGCGGCGGACAGCGCCAGCGCGGTGGCATCGCTGCCGCACAGCACCGGCTGGATCGGCGAGTCCGACGCCATCAGCTGCAGGCCTGCGCGTTGCGCGCCGCTGCGGAAGCGGTCCACCAGCGATTGCAGCTTGTCGCGGCGCCATTGGTCGCGGCGCGCATGCTTCACCGCGACGCGCGTGGCCGCGGCCAATGCAGGCGGCATGGCCGTGGTATAGATGTAGGGGCGCGCGGTTTCGGCCAGATGCTGGATCAGCGTGTCCTCGCCCACCACCACCGCCCCGTAGCCGCCCAGCGCTTTGCCCAGCGTGACCAGCTGCAGCGGCACGTCGGCCACGCCCATGCGCGCTTCGGCCACGCTGCCGCGGCCTTCGGGACCGCGCACGCCCACGCCGTGCGCGTCGTCGACGAAGAACAGTGCCTGCTGCATGCGCGCGACCAGGCTGAGCGCGCGCAGCGGCGCGGCATCGCCGTCCATGCTGAAGATGCCGTCGGTGGCCAGCATCGCCGCGCCCTCGGGCTGCAGCTTCAACTGGCGCAGCGCGCCTTCGGGGTCGAGGTGCGGGTAGCGGCGCAGCTTGGCGCCCGCCAGCCGCGTGGCGTCGAGCAGGCTGGCGTGGTTGAGCCGGTCCTGCACGCAGACGTCGCCGTCTTCCAGCAAGGCCTGCTGCACGGCGAGGTTGGCGAGGAAGCCGCTGCCGAACAGCAGCGCCCGCGGATAGCCCAGCCAGTCGGCGATGTCGCGCTCCAGGCCCTCATGCGCCGCGTGGTGGCCGCTGACCAGATGCGACGCGCCGGCACCGGCCCCTTCGCGCGCGGCCGCGTCCTGCAGCGCGTTGGTCACTTCGAACTGCTGCGCCAGGCCGAGATAGTCGTTGCTGCTGAACTCGGTCAGCCAGCGGCCATTGACCTCGACGCGCACGCCGTCGCGGCGGGTGATGGTGCGGCGCGTCCGCTGCCGGCCCAGCGCGATGCGCTGCTGGCGCTGGGCAAGGATGCGGTCGTGCAGATCGGTGCGGGTCATGTCGACGGGCCTGGCATGGGAGGGCGCCGGGACGCATCGCGGGCACCGACGACGACGCGCCGGCCCGCGTTTCCGCGCCAGCGTGCTGCGTCCGGTCCTGCCCCCTGTCGCCCCGACTTACGCCGCCCGGCCGCAGGACGGCTCGGGACGGGTGATGTCGGCATGCACCGTACCGCTGCCCGGGGCATCGGTTCTGTGATGGTCGTGCATGTTTTCCACCTGCACCGCCATCGGCCGCAGCCCGAGGCGGGCGAACAGCGCCTGGTCGCGCGCGGTATCCGGGTTGCCGGTGGTCAGCAGCTTCTCGCCGTAGAAGATCGAGTTGGCGCCGGCGAGGAAGCACAGCGCCTGCAGTTCGTCGCTCATCGCCTCACGGCCGGCCGACAGGCGCACCATCGAGGCGGGCATGACGATGCGGGCGACCGCGATCGTGCGGACGAACTCGAACGGGTCCAGCTCGGTGGTGCCGTGCAGCGGCGTGCCGGCCACCTGCACCAGCCGGTTGATCGGCACCGAATCCGGATGCGACGGGAGGTTGGCCAGGGCCTGCAGCAGGCCGGCGCGCTGGTCGCGCGACTCGCCCATGCCGACGATGCCGCCGCAGCAGGTCTTCATGCCGGCGTCGCGGACATGTTCCAGCGTGTCCAGGCGATCCTGGTACTCGCGCGTGCGGATGATGTCGCCGTAGAAGTCGGGGGCGGTGTCGAGGTTGTGGTTGTAGTAGTCCAGCCCGGCGTCCTTCAGCGCCTGCGCCTGCGGCCCGCTCAGCATGCCCAGCGTGGCGCAGGTCTCCAGCCCCAGCGCCTTCACGCCGCGGATCATCTCGGCGACCTTGGGGATGTCGCGGTCCTTCGGCGACCGCCAGGCCGCGCCCATGCAGAAGCGCGACGCGCCCGCCGCCTTGGCCTGCGCGGCCTTCGCGAGCACGTCGTCGGCGTCCATCAGCTTCTGCGCGGCCACGCCGGTGTCGTAGCGCTGCGCCTGCGGGCAGTAGGCGCAGTCTTCCGGGCAGCCGCCGGTCTTGACCGACAGCAGGGTCGAGACCTGGACCTCCGCGGGGTCGAAATGGGCGCGATGCACCGTCGACGCGCGATGCAGCAGTTCGGGAAACGGCAGGTCGAACAGGGCCAGCAGCTCGTCGCGGCGCCAGTCATGGCGCACGACCGGCGCATCGGTGGAAATGTGTGCGGACATCGCGGCCTCGACGGAATACAGTCGGGGGAGTCTGGAAACCGGGCACCGCCCTGTCAACCGCATGGATGCCTCACGAGTTGACGGCGGATGGCGTCGTGCCGTCCGCCTGCTGTTCCCGCCGCGATGCCTGATCTGCCGCGAAACCGGCAGCAACGACACGGATCTGTGCGCCTCCTGTACCGAACGGCTGCCGTGGAACACGTCGGCATGCCCCCGCTGCGGGGTGCCGATGGCGGACGCAGGCGACTGCGGCGATTGCCTGCGCAAGCCGCCGGTGCTGACGCGGACGCAGGCGGTCTTCGTGTACGGGTTCCCGCTGGACCGGCTGGTGCCGCGCTTCAAGTTCCATCGCGACCTGGCCGCCGGGCGGCTGATGGCGGAATTGATGGCGGGCCCCCTGTCATCGGCGCCGCGGCCGGATGCGATTGTCCCGGTACCGCTGCATGCCCGCCGCCTGCGCGAACGCGGCTACGACCAGGCGCTGGAACTGGCGCGGCCACTGGCGGCGCGGCTCGCCCTGCCCCTGCGAGCGGACCTGCTGCGACGCGTGCAGCCGACGGCGCCGCAATCCGAGCTCGACGCACTGCAGCGGCAGCGCAATGTCGCCCGCGCCTTTGCGGTACCGCCTGGCAGCGTGCCGCCGGGGCATGTCGCGCTGCTCGACGATGTGATGACCACCGGCGCCACCCTGCACGCGGCGGCGCGCGCCCTGCTCGCGGCGGGCGCGACGCGCGTGGATGCCTGGGTCTGCGCGCGCGTGCCCTGAGGGCACGCACGGCGTCAGGGCGTCAGGCCGCTCGCGGTGACCCGGCACTGCAAGGTCAGCACCACCTGTCCGCCGGCCGGGAATGTGGGGATGCTCACGCCGGCACTTCCGGTCAGGCTGGCTACCGGCACGGTGGCGCCCGGGCAGCTCGCCCCGCCCGAGGCGGCACACGCGGCGGTGATCGCGGGATCGGCGCAGTCCAGCCCGGCGCCCGGGGTGTCGCGGATGACCGTGCCGTTGGCGGCGCTGGGACCGGGATTGCTCGCGGTGAGCGTGTAGGTCACCACGCTGCCGGATACGGCCGTCGCGGGACTGGCGGCCTTGACGATGGACAGGTCGGTGCGCGGGATGCGCACGTTGCGGAACACGCAGCTCAGCTGGTCGCCCGCCACCGGCGAAAAAGCGAAGGAGGTCCCGCTGCCGCTGGGTGCCGGTCCGCCGCTGCGCGCGTTGGTGCAGGCGTAGGTCGTCGTGTAGTCGGCCAGGTTCGCGCCGCCGGCTCCGGCTTCGGAGAAGGTGTAGCTGGCGCCTGCGGTGGCCGGGGCAACGACGGCCGTCTGGGTGGGGGTGGTGCTGGCGCCCGTGGTCGTCACCGACGCGCCGGTGCCCGCGCCCGTGCCGGCGATGGCCAGCGTGAACTGGTCGGTCCCCAGCAGGCGGCCGTCGGGCAGTTCCTTGCTGAGCCGCAGGATCGGGCGCGCGGTATTGGTGATGGTGCAGACGATCTGGTCGTTGGCCGCCGGCGTGACGTTCCAGGTCGGCGATGCGCCCGCCGGGGTGAACGCCGTGCCGTTGCGCGTGCAGCTGATCGAGGCCGTGTACGCACCGGCCAGCGTCGACGCGCTGCCGGTCGCCATGATGTCGCGCAGATAATAGGTCGCCCCGGTGGTCACTGCCAGCGCGCCGGTGCTGGCCTGCTGCCCGACGCCCGCGCCGGACGTGGTCGCCTCGCGCACCGTGCCGGCGGCTGCCGTGGTGCCGATCTGCACGGTGAACTGGTCGCTGGCCGCGGCGCGTGGCGCGCCGAGCGCCTTGTTCAGCGTGATGGTGGTGCCGTTGCCGGTGATGGAGCCGTTGCACCCGGTGGCGCTGGCGGCAGCCGCGGGGTCGCGGAAGGCCGTGGCCGGAATGATGACCGGCGTGGCGCTGCCGGGCGGCGTCCACCGCAACCGGGCGAAGTTGATGCCTCCGTGGTTCAGCCAGTACATGCGCACCAGCGCGCAGCTGTTGGCGCTGGCGGCGGTGAAGCTGCCGAGGTTCACGTACGTGTCTTCGTTGGCGGTCCAGTTGTCGACCGTACCGACCGGGATGTCGTACGACGCGGTGCGGTACGACGTATTGGCGTAGTCGCTGGAGAAGCCGAGTTCGATGTTGTCGTCATGCGCGACGCTGACGTTGTAGGTGCCGGCCTGCGGGAACCGGATCAGCGCGTACGCCACGCGCCCCATCGCCTGCAGGTTGCAGGAGGCGACGCTGTTGGGCGGCGAATCCATGTTGCAGAGATGGTTGGCCGCCTGCCGGAAGTTGATGTCCGCGGCCGTGCCGGTCCGCACGGCATTGGCGGGATTGCTGGCGATGGCGCGCAAGGCATCGAGTCGTGCCGCGCCGGTGCCGGTGTTGTTGGCGAACGTCGGCGCGCCGGCCGGGCCGGTATACACCGTGCCGACGCGGCTGTTGCCGCGATAGTCCTCCCAGCGCACGGTCTGCGCGGCCGCATTGAGCGTGCACATCGCCAGCACCGCACCGATCCACCAACGCCCGCGTCCCCTCGACGGAAATACGGCGATTCCCGCGCCCCTGTATTGTTCTGTCATGCCGTGCGATACGTGATTTCACATCAAGAAGTGTGAACACTATCACAGTGCTGCGCGACTCCCATGAACGCGGCGGACCGCTCAGCGGGCAAGATCCAACGCCAGTCCGAGGAACACCGCCGCACCTACCCAGTTGTTGTGCAGGAAGGCCCGGAAGCAGGCCTGGCGCTCGCGGTGGCGGGCCATGGCGAACTCCCACACCACCAGCAGCGAGGCCACGACGAGGCCGGCCCAGTAGTACATCCCCAGCCCGGCCTGATCGCCGACCAGGTACAGCGCAACGAACACCAGCGCATACAACACGCCCTGGATCACCAGATCGAGGTCGCCGAACAGGATGGCGGTGGATTTCGACCCGGCACGGATGTCGTCCTCGCGGTCGACCATCGCGTACCACGTGTCGTAGGCCGTCGCCCACAGGATGTTGGCGCCGTACAGCACCCAGGCCACGGCCGGCACCTCACCGCGCACGGCGGCGAACGCCATCGGGATGCCCCAGCCGAACGCCAGCCCCAGATAGACCTGCGGCAGGTAGGTGTAGCGTTTGAGGTAGGGATAACTGGCCGCCAGGAACAGACCCACGACGCTGAGCCACACGGTCAGGCGGTTCATCGTCAGCACCAGCGCGAAGGCCGCCAGCATCAGTACCGCGAACACCCCCAGCGCTTCGCGCCCGGAGACCGCGCCGGTCGCCAACGGACGCCCGCGCGTGCGCTCGACCTGCGGATCCAGCCAGCGGTCCGCATAGTCGTTGATCACGCACCCCGCCGAGCGGGTCAGCCATACGCCGGCGGTGAACACGAACAGCGTCCACCCCGGCGGCACGCCATCGGCGGCCAGCCACAGCGCCCACCACGTCGGCCACAGCAGCAGCAACACGCCGATCGGCCGGTCGCCGCGCACCAGCTTCCAGTACTGGCCCAGCCGCTCGCGCCAGCGCGGCGTATCCACTTCGTCGAAACGCTCGTATCCCATGCGGGAAAGGGTAGCAGGCGAGTCCAGCGGCCCGGATCGTCGTGATCGCCGGCCGGACTCGGCCATCGGCACCCGTTTGCGGCTAGAATGCCGGTCCCGTGCGCCTGTAGCTCAGCCGGATAGAGTAGTGGCTTCCGAAGCCATTGGTCGGGGGTTCGAATCCCTCCAGGCGCGCCACCCCTCCCTGATCTGCGGCGCGAAGCGTGTACGCTCCCGCTTCGCGCCATGGTCGCCAGGCCGCCGGCGCCGCGACATTCCGCCTTCAACCGACCGTCGACGATGTCCGACCCGGAAACCCGCGCACTGGCGTTGTTCGACACCTTCGCCGAACTCGCGCCACCGCAGCGCTCGGCCGCCCTGAAGCGACTGAAGGCGCGCGAGCCCGCCCTGCACGACGCGCTGCTCCGCCTGCTGGCGGCGGATGCCGCCACGCACCCGCTGGAAGACGTCGCCTTCGATGCCCTGGTCGGGGCGCATGCCGGCCACGACGCCGACGCGGCGATCGACCGCATCGGCAACCGGCTGGGTCCGTGGCGGATCGACCGCGTGATCGAATCCGGCGGCATGGGAACGGTCTACGAGGCCAGCCGTGCCGATGGGCAGTACGAGAAGCAGGTCGCGCTGAAGTGCATGCGGGCGGAGATGTCCACGCCCGTGCTGATCGATGCGTTCATGCGGGAGCGCAACCATCTGGCCCAGCTGGACCATCCGCACATCGCCCCTCTGCTGGACGGTGGCGTCGAAGGCGATGGCCGCCCCTGGTTTGCCATGCGCCTGGTGCACGGCACCGCGCTGGACGTGTACGCCAACCGGCATCGCCTGCCGCTGGAAGCGCGCGTGCGCCTGCTGTTGCAGGCCTGCGAAGCGCTGCGCTATGCGCACGGCCGGCGCGTACTGCACCAGGACATCAAACCGTGCAACGTGCTGGTGTCCGCCGATGGCCGCGTGCAGCTGATCGACTTCGGCCTGTCGGCGATGATCGACGGCCTGGAGGGTGGCCACCTGCCGCGCCTGGCCATCACCAACGGCTACACGGCGCCGGAAGTGCTGGCCGGCGGCGCCGCCACGGCCGCCAGCGACATCCATTCGATCGGCGTGATGCTGTACCAGTTGCTGGTCGGCGACTGGCCGCGCCCGCTGCAGTCGTTGCATGCCGGGCTGCTCGGCCGCGCCGCCGCGTCACCCGCCCGCGCTCCCTCCATGCTCGCCTCCACCGCGTCGGCGGAGGTGGCCTGGCAACGCGCCCTGCGCAGCCCGCGCCAACTGCGCAACCGCCTGCGTGGCGACCTGGATGCGATCGCGCTGAAGGCGGCCGCGTATTCGCCGGCCGACCGCCATGCCAGTGTCGATGCCCTGATCGAGGATCTCGAGCACTGGCTGGCGCGACGTCCCGTGGCGGCGCGCGAAGGCGGCCGGGCCTATGTGGTCGGGCGCTTCCTGCATCGGCATGCCGTGGCATGCACGCTGGCCGGCGGCGTGGCGCTGGCGACGGCCGGAGGCGCTGGCGTGGTCGGCTGGTCCTACCTGCGCGACCGCCAAGAGCTGCGCGACATGCAGTCGGTATCCGCCGTGTTCGAGCAGACCCTGGGCGCAGTGACGTTGTCGGGCCTGGCCGAGGCGCGCCCGTCGTCGCGCCACATGCTGGAGCAGACCGAGCGGCAACTGCGCGCACTGCCGCTGCAGTCCAGCCCGGCGATCAAGGCGCGGGCCATGGCATCCCTGGCGCGCAGCTACGCCGCGCTGGGCGACTACACCCATGCCCTGGCGCTGGCGGACGAAGCCCAGCGCCTGCTGGCGGCCGGTGCTGCCGCTTCGATCGATACCCAGGCCATGCTCGCGCGGCTGCTCAACCTGCAGGCCCGGCATGCGGAAGCGCGCGACATCGCCACGCGCGCCCTGGCGCAGTCGGCGCGCAACGCCCCGGTCGGAGACCCGGCCGTCGTCGACCTGCTCGTCGAACTGGCCCGCGCGCACTGGGCGCTGGCCGAATACGACACCGCCTTCGCCACGCTGGCCTTCGCGCTGGACGGCACCGCCGGCGCGTCGTCGCACCCGGCCATGACGGCACGCGCGACGCTGCTGCTCCTTCGCGCCCAATGGCATCTGCAGTTGCTGGAGCTGACCGCCGCCGAGCGCGACCTGCGGGATGCGACGGCAGCCACGCCACCCGGCGCACCGGCCCTGACGAGCGATATCGACGAGACGCGCCTGTCGCTGCTGCTGCTGCAGCGACGGCATGAAGCCGCCGCGCACCTGGCCGCGTCGTTGCTCGCCGACCGCCGTCAGCGCCTTGGCCCCGCGCACCCCGATACCGCGCGCAGCCTGCGCCTGCAGCTGGAAGCGGCCGCGCTGGCGCCCGGGGGCGCAGACGTCGCCGCGCCGGCGCTGCAGACGGCCCGCCGCGCGATCGCGCACGCCTACGGCACCCGCCACCCCGAGTACGCATACCAGATGTTGCTGGAGGCGCGCGTGGCCCTGCATCGCGACGCACGAGAGGGCCTGGCATGGGCGAGGCAGGGCGTCGCGTTGCTCGAGCAGACACTCGGACCCCGTCATCCCGCCACCCTCGCCGCCAAGGAAACGCAGGCGCGCGCGCTGGCCGTGCTGGCCGCCGAGGCCACGACCGACCAGGCCGACACGTGGCGGAATGAAGCGACCGGCCTGCTGCAGGAATCCCTCCACGCCGCGCGGCAACGCCAGTGGCCCGCCCCTACCGCCAGATACTGGCTGGCCTACACGTTGCTGCAGCAGGCGGAACCGGTCCCGTCCGACGACCGTCGGCGCGCCGAAATCCTGTTGCAGGATGCGCTGGTGGAAGCCCGCCGCCAGTTGGGGGCCGGCCATGCCACCACCGTGATGATCCGCGACGCGCTGATCCGGCACTACCAGCCGCCATCGACGCCGCCTGACGCGGCGTCGACCGACGCGCCATCGTCGTCCTCCTGACACGAAGCCGGCGCGTGCGCCGGCCGCGAAGTGCGTGTCAGTACGTGCCGACCAGGTTGAGGAACCAGCCCTTGTGGTCGTAGTCGAAGTCGGTCAGGTCGTCGCTGAACTCGGTGAAGTTGTAGCCCAAACCGATGCGGAAGTTCCTGCCGAGGTCGCGATCGACGCCCACCAGGAAGCCCTGGCGTGTACCGCCGTCATCGACATCGAGCCAGCGGTATTCCGCCAGCGCATGCCACTTCGTGCGCAGGTCGTACCGCACCTGGGCCGCACCGAAGGTGGTGGCCGAATCCAGCCACACGCCGGTACCGCGCCCCAGGCGCACTTCGCCTTCGCGGCGCGCCAGCTTGCCGGCGAACTCCCAGCGCTGGTCCAGCTTGTACACGCCCTCGAACGAGAGGATCTGCGACTTCTGGTCGTAATCCGCGCCGCCCACCTGGCCGAGCGTGGCCAGGTCGTACAGGTAGGTGTAGCGACCGTACAGGCCCCAGCGCTGGTTGTTCCAGGGACGGTAGGCGAAGCCCACATTGCCCTCGATGAAGCGCGCGCTGGCCAGCGGATCGCGCTCGTCGTCGGTGTCGGCGTAGTTCAACCGCGCCGCGATGCGCCAGCTCTCGTTGATCCTGTGCGTCAGGCGGTGGGTGCTGACCCACTGCTCGCGCTGCTCGGCACCCTGGTCCTCGCGCCACTCCAGCTTGCTCTGCCAGTCGGTCTCCGGCGACGTGCGGCCGCCGGAAATGCTGATCGCACGCCGGTCGATGTTGCCGCCTGCGCTGTTGGTGAGCTCGCCATCGGACAGCGTGAAGCCCAGGTTCCAGCCCTGCGCGGGATAGAAATCCATGCCGAACGTGTGCGCCAGCCCCGACTCGTCGCGTTCCTTCAGGAACTGGCTTTCGTTGTACAGGTTGACCTGGTTGGACAGGCGCCAGCGCTGGCCCAGCGTCCAACCGTTCTGCGCGCCGCGGTTGAACAGCGACTCGTAGTCGGTGGTGTCGGTGGAATAGGTGTAGGCGCCATAGACCGAATGTTCGGCGGTCAGGCGATGCTCGGCATTGACGGTGGCGGCTTCGCCACGGTCGCCGGTGGTGACTTCCGCGCCCACGGACGACTGCTGGCCGTACAGGACCTTGCCGCCCAGGGTCAGCGCGTTGTTGTCGGCATACGCGCCGCCATCGTCGTCCAGTGTCACCTGTCCGATGCCGTACAACTCCAGCGTGCTGCCGAAGCGGTGCAGGTATTTCAGCGCGCCCAGCGTGCCGGCGGCATCGGCCGTCGTGCCTTCCTGGTCCACGCGGCGCAGCTCGGCGCTGAAGGTGCCGGCATCGTTGACGCGCCATTCCAGCGTGGCCTGCGCCTGCGTCAGCGACTCCGCGCCGCTTTCGGCGCGGGTGTAGCGCGTGTACAGGCCCAGGTTGGGCGTGAACTGGCCCAGCAGCTCGGCGCCGTATTCGGTCACCGGCCGGCCGGTGTCGTAGCGGGAGATGGAATAGCCGGCGCTGGTGTTGCGCCACCACGCGCCCACGCTCCAGTCCTGTTCCGTCCAGCCCAGTTCCTTGAAGTTGGCGCGCGCTTCCAGCGACTTGGCCTCGCCCTCGCGGAACAGCGCGGTGTCGTTCTGCTGGCTGAAGCTCAGGCCGCCGTTGTCGGAGAAGAACACCGGGGCGCCGAACGATTCGGTCTGCGCGTATTCGGCCTTGACGTAGGTGCCCTTGCCCGCCTGCAGCGTCAGGTCGCCGGCGGCCTGGGTGTAGTCCTCGCCCGCCCGGTTTTCCTGCACGTAGGTCGCGCCGACGCCGACATGATTGCCGAACCAGTGCTTGCCGCGGAAACCGGCGGTCACATCGTCGGCATCGAAGCCGGACGGCACCCATTCGTAGTCCACGATCAGCCGCTGCTCGAAGCCGTCCAGCGGCGTGTCGCGGGTCAGCGTGGGAATGTTCTCGCGGGTGATCTGCGCCAGCGGGCGGGTCAGCAGCACGCGTCCCTGCAGTTCGTCGATCTCATAGTCCGTACCGCGCTGCAGGACCACGCGGTTCTCGGTGCGGCCGGTGGTCAGGTCGCGGATCTCCAGGGTCACCACGTCCGAGCCCGGCAGCAGGTCGGTATGGCGCAGGTAGTACAGGCTGCCGCCGGTACCGATGAACTCGTTGTGGCCCGGCGCGGTCTCGGCCTGCGAGCCGAACACGCGCAGCTCGCTGCCGGGATCGCCCCAGCGGTTGGTCGCGTTGGAGCGCCAGTTCAGCGCCGCACCGTACAGCGAGCGCTGGTACTGCGCATATTCGGTGCCGGTGATGCCGGTGCTGTAGTTGCCCCACAGCGCCTGGTTCTTGTCCCAGTCCACGCGCAGGTAGAAGCGGCCCATCGTGTCCACGTCGCGGTACGTCGTGGAATCGTCGCCGTAGACCGGATAGTAGAGATCCGGGTCGAGGCGACGGAAGATGTCCTGCGGGTCGGCTTCGGTGAAGCCGTCGAACAGGCGCTCGAGGTCGCGCTGGGTGGTGTCGGCCTGCGCCGTGACCAGATACTTGCCGGCGTACTTGGCCTTGCCGTAGAACGCGAGGCGGCCGTCGCTGATGACGTCGTCCTGGTAGCGGGTGTCGTTGGCGAACGCCGCGCCGGAGCCGCTGACCTTGTTCTGTGCGATCGTGACGTCGGCCAGGCCGACGCCGAAGAAGTAGCGGCCGGTGACATCGACGTCCAGCGTGTACGCAGGCTTGGCCGACGGCGCGCCCTCACCCCCGCCCACGCCGATGTCGAACCGGTGCCGGCCCACCGGGACCAGGTACTCGGCCACGAACTTGCGCTCCAGGTCGACCGGATAGCTTTCGCCGTTGATCGTCAGCTGGCCGGGCTCGGGAATGTTGCGGCCCTGGATGCGGATGCGCGAGCCGTACAGCGGGATGTTCTGCTGGCGCAGGCCGTTGTCGGCGAACGCCGTGTCCAGCAGGCTTTGCGCCTGTGCCTGCTCACCGGTCAGCGCGGTGCCGAGTGCGCGCTCCACGCTGCCGCGGAGCAGGTCGGTGCCGCGCTCGGCCTCCTCGGGCGACACCAGCTGCAGCGTCCGCGGATAGGTTTCGTCGAAACTGTCGCCCTCTCCATAGGCACGCAGCACATAGACGAGCTCATCGCCCTTGCGGAACGGATACTTGGACGGCAGCGTGCCGTCCCAGTCCGCCTGGCTGACCGCCGCCACGTCCATCGGCACGGTGGCGATGGGCTCGATCAGGTCGGCGTCGCCGCTGCGATAGAGCGAGATCTCCAACCGCTTGATGAAGGCCGGGTAGTTGCCACGGACGTAGAACTGCACCGGCCTGGTGATGCGCTGCCCATCGAAGGCCACCATCGTCGGCGCGGACACCGAAAGCTCGGGCTGGCCCAGGGTGGGATCTTCCGTCGCCCAGATGACGCCGCCGCCCGGCAGGTCGATGGAGAACTTGCCCATCGCCGTCGCCTTGCCCGGCTGCTCGGTCGCCACGGTCACGCGGCGGTCGGGCTGCAGGGCCTCGGAGGACGAGCGCGCATCGGTTCCCTGCGTCACCGGCCTGTCGTAGCTGCGCGTGCGCAACCGGAACAGCAGGCCTTCCTCGCCGCGGCAGCCGTCGTCCCCGCAGTCAACCGACGCGGCGGCATCGCCGCTGCGCGGCGCCGGGGAGGCCGGCGTCTGCGCCGCGGCAACGGGCACGGTGCCGGCGAGCAGGCCGATCAGCGTGTAGTCCAGTAGCTTCATCTTCATACGCTTCTTCATGATCGGCCCCCTCACTTACGCACGCCGACAGGGGCGGTCGGATCGTTGCTGGCGTCCACGCGCACCTTGGCGCGCACCTCCGGACTCAGACGCGTGGCGATGGCGTCGTAGACGGCCTTGGCGCGACGCATGCCCAGCGCCGTGTTGTAGGCGTGGGAGCCGCGCTGGTCGGTGTGGCCGACGATGGCGATGCTGCCGCCGCCGCGCATCTCGAGCGATGCCGCGATCCTGTCGAGCAGGGGCGTGAACTCGGGACGGATCACCGCCTTGTCGGTGTCGAACAGCACCGTGCCCAGCAAGGCTCCGCCCTCGTCGACGCCGACCACCAGCGAACCCGGGTCGTCGACGTTGCCGCGTGCACTGACCACCAGCGCCTTCGCGGCCTGGTCGTCCAGCTTGGCCAGCAGCGCCGTCTTGACCGCCTCGGCACGCTGGAAGGCCAGGCCCTCGCTGTCGCCGTTGGCGTCGATGACCACTTCGCCACCCCGGTACTTGCGCACCTGCGAGGCCATCGCGTCGATGACCGGCAGGTACTGCGCACGCACCTCGGCGCTGCCCGGGGCGAAGAACACCTCGCCCAGTTCCAGCTCGACCTGCTCCTCACCGCCCTCGATCACCTGCTCCGGCAACGTCACGCCGAAGTCGAAGCGGACCGGTACGCCGGGGGTGATCCGGCGCAGCAGCGGGTTGTCGGTGGTGAACTCGGCACCGGCCGGCAACGTGGACGGATCGACCTTCAGGATGAAGTTGCGACCGCGTTCCCACGTGCCACCCGACACGCCGGTCAGGTGGTAGCGGCCGTACTGGTCGGTCTCGATCAGCAGACCTTCCACCGAGGCGATGCGCACGCCGGGGATACCGCGTTCGTCGATGCCGGCGTTGCGGATGACGTAGTCGACCACGTAGCCGCCCTCACCCTGCGACACACGGCGCTCGACCGTCGGCGTCGCGGCATTCAGGCCCTTCGCCGCATCGCCCGATTTCTCGACGCGGGTATTGCCCGCCGCATCCATGCGCACGGTCACGCCCTGGTCGCTGGTCAGCACGAAGTCGTCGGTGAAGCTGGCCTCGCTCAGGCGCTGGCGGATCACCACTTCCTGCGCATCGGCCGGCTCGGCCACCGACTGGCGGCCCGCGATGGCGCCCACCGCGATGCCGTGCAGCAGCGGCGAGCTGGCATCAGGCTCCGGCTGCGGGCCGGCGCCACGGTCCACCGTGGTGGAGTTGGCGATGTACGCACCCGGCGCGAAGCCGCCGCGCACCCTGACACCGCTCAACGCAGCGCTGTCCTGCCAGCCATCGCCATCGCGGTCGTTGAAGACCGTACCCATCAGCAGGCTGTCGTCGATCAGGGCGTCGGCCGTCAGCGTCACCTCCGCCGTCGCCATGTTAGACAGCGGCTCATCGGTGGCCGAACGCACCTGCGCCTGGTTGACGTGGGTGCCCGGGCGGACGCCGGCACCGACGCGCATCACGTAGACGAGGGTGGCGGTTTCGCCCGCAGGCACGTCGAAGCCGTCGATGCGGATCGGGTACGTCCCCGACACTGTCGCCATCCGGTCGGCATCGCCGGCCACCAGCGAGCCTTCGACATAGGTGAACCCTGCCGGCGGCGTGTCGATGATGCGGCCGTTCACCAGGTCGCTGGTGCCCACGTTCTCCACGGTCAGCGTGTAGCGGACCAGGTCGCCGAGCTTCACCTCGCGCGCACCGGCCGACTTGCTCAGGCGGATCTCGGGCAGGTCGACCTGATGCTCGGTGCTGCAGCTCTGGCAGGTCGGCGGGTCGCCCGTCGTGTCACCGCTGGTCGCCACGACCACGTTCGATACGCGGCCGCTCGCCGAGGCATCGACGGTCGCGGTGTAGGTGAACGTATGCATGCCCACCGGCGTACCGGCCGGCAACGTGCAGGTGATCGTGGTGCCGTTGTAGTCGCAGCCGGCGGGCATCGGACGCGGCACCAGTCCTGCGCCGGGCGTATCGACCAGCGTCACGGTCGCGCGGGTGGCCGCCTGGCCGACTTCGACGGACAGGACGTAGGTGATCACCTGGCCGGGTTCGACCGTCGTGCCATTGCCCGGATCAGCGCTCTTGTTGACGGTGATGACCGGGGCCGCGACCGGCGTTTCGACATCGCAATCCGTCGCACAGACCGGGTTGTCGTCGCTGCTGCCGACCACGCTGTTCCGGACCACGCCGGACGCCTGCGCGTTCACGGTGGCGGTGTAGCTCAGCGCGTACACCCCGGGCGCCGTGCCGGCCGGCAGGGTGCAGACCAGCGGCTGCGTGCCCGAGCAGGTGTAGGCGCCGGCACTGGTCACCGCGCCGAACGTCAGGCCATTGCCTGGCGTGTCGGTCAGCGTCAGCACGCCGGACGTCGGCGCCGCCGCCACCGTGGTGGTCAGCGTGTAGGTCAGCACGTCGCCCGCCACGACCTGGGTACGACCGGCCGGCAGCGTCACGGTCTTGCCGTAGCTGATGATGGCCGGCAGCGGCTCGGTCACGATGGTGTCGGTCTGGCAGCTGCCCTGGCAGGTCGGGGCATCGTCGCCCGTCGCGATCACGGTGTTGCGCACGAAGCCCGTGGCGAGCTCGTTGACGATCGCGGTGTAGGTGACCGCATAGGTCCCCGGCGCCGTGCCGGCCGGCAGCGTGCAGACCAGCGGACTGCCGGCGGCGCAGCTGAAGGCCCCCGCGTTCACCACACCCGGCGTGAGGCCCTGGCCCATGGTGTCGGTCAGCATGACCGGCGCCGTGGTGGCAGCATCGGCCACAACCACCTGCAGCGTGTACGTCAGCGTATCGCCCACCGAAACCTCGGTCTGGCCGACCGGCAGGGTGACCGACTTGCTGTAGGTCACCTGCGGATTCTCGACCGGGGTGTCGATCGTCGTCGTGCACGACGGATCCGTGCTGCCCGCCGGGCAGACCGGACTGGTCACCACCGCCGTGTTGCGGACCGTGCCCGCATCGGCGTCGGCCTGGGTCACCGTGTACGTACCCACCAGCTGGCAGGTCGCACCCGGCGCCACGCTGGCGCAGGTGGTGCTGTTCGGGGTGATCAGCGCATCGCTCACCACCACATTGGTCAGCGTCGTGTTGCCCGTATTGGTCATCGTGACCGTGTAGGTCAGCTCGTCGCCCACCGCGACCGCACCACCGGTGCTGTCTCCGGTCAGCGCCTTCACCAGTGTCTGCGAGGAGCTCTGCGTGATCGGCGTGCTCGTCGTGTCAGGCGGCGAGGTCACCGACGGACCCGTCGGCGGCGTGCCCGTGGCCGTGGCGCTGTTGTTCACCACACCGGCATCGATGTCCGCCTGCGTGATCGCGTAGCTGCCCGTGCAGGTCGTGCTCGCACCCGGGGCCAGCGTCGTCACCGGGCACACCGGCGCCGTGGCCAGCAGCGGGTCGGTGATCGCGATGCCCGTGAGCGTCACGTTGCCCGTGTTGGTCACCAGGAAGCTGTAGGCGATCGTGCTGCCCGCCGTGCTGCCCGTCGGCGCGCCGGCCGTCTTCTCGATCGTCAGCGTCGAGCTCTGCGTGATCGGCGTGCTCGTCGTGTCAGGCGGCGAGGTCACCGACGGACCCGTCGGCGGCGTGCCCGTGGCCGTGGCGCTGTTGTTCACCACACCGGCATCGATGTCCGCCTGCGTGATCG
>JAESFW010000211.1_pt1 | contig 75439 bp, 74 predicted proteins | sample 9269481 | NCBI WGS metagenome assembly JAESFW01 (sample SAMN14515350, study PRJNA621654) | algae metagenome | isolation source: Lyngbya sp. HA4199-MV5 and co-occurring heterotrophs from soil with... | place: USA: Ahupuaa O Kahana State Park, Hawaii | collected 2009-07-21 | reverse complement strand
GCATCTCCGGTGCGATCCAGCATCTCGCCGGCATGAAGGACTCGAAGGTTATCGTCGCGATCAACAAGGACGAAGAAGCGCCGATCTTCCAGGTCGCCGACTACGGCCTGGTTGCCGATCTCTTCGACGCTCTGCCGGAGTTGCAGAAGGCCCTGTAAGCGCCAGGCCGATGCCATCCGCCGCCCCCGTGAAAAGGGCTGGCAAAAGCGCGGACTTGGCATTAACAATCTACCGGGCCGGCCAAGCCGGCCCGGTTTTGCATGTCTGATGGCGGCCCCACCGCCAACCTTTTGAAGATGGATGTTCGCCGCGATGATCAAGACGGTCGGAATTATTGGTGCCGGGCAAATGGGCTGTGGCATCGCGCACGTTTCGGCAATCGCCGGATACAAGGTGCAGATCTACGATCTCGCCGCTGAACGGATCGAAGCAGGCCTTGCCACCGTCAACGGCAACCTCGCCCGCCAGGTGTCCTCCGGCAAGATGACCGACGAGGCGCGCAAGGCGGCGCTGGCGCTGATCAAGGGTTCGTCCGATATCAACGACCTGTCGCAGGCCGACCTGGTGATCGAAGCCGTCACTGAAGACGAAACGATCAAGCGCAAGATCTACGGCCAGGTATGTCCGATCCTGAAGCCGGAAGCGATCCTTGCGACCAACACCTCGTCGCTGTCGATCACGCGCCTTGCGTCGGCCACCGATCGTCCCGAGCATTTCATGGGCATCCACTTCATGAACCCGGTTCCGGTCATGAAGCTGGTCGAGCTCGTGCGCGGCATCGCCACCGACGAGCAGACGTTCAAGACCGCCAAGGAATTTGTCGCGACGCTCGACAAGACCGTGACCGTCGCCGAAGACTTCCCCGCCTTCATCGTCAACCGCATCCTGCTGCCGATGATCAACGAGGCGATCTACACGCTTTACGAAGGTGTCGGCAGCGTCGAGGCGATCGACACGGCCATGAAGCTCGGCGCCAACCATCCGATGGGCCCGCTGCAGCTGGCCGATTTCATTGGCCTCGACACCTGCCTGTCGATCATGCAGGTGCTCTATGACGGCCTGGCGGACTCGAAGTATCGACCCTGCCCGCTGCTGGTGAAGTATGTCGAGGCTGGCTGGCTCGGCCGCAAGTCCGGCCGCGGCTTCTACGACTATCGCGGCGAAGTGCCGGTTCCGACCCGTTAATCTGGCGAGCCTCAGGCATGAAAAACCCGGCGATCCGCCGGGTTTTGTTTTTGCGCGCTCGCAAACTGCGATCAGCTTCCGGCGGCCGGCGTGAGTGCGGCACTGATCAGCGCCTTGGCGTCGTCGCTGTCCCAGGCGGCCGGGCCGTTCATCGAGCCGATCAGGCAGCCCTTGTCGTCGAGGAGAAGGGTCGCCGGCAGGCCGAAGGCCAGGCCTTCCTTCTTCATGGCGTTGAACACGCCCATCGAGGCATCGCGGTAGTAGCCGAGCTCGTGCACGGCGGTCTCGTCGAGGAACGCCTTAGGCTTCTCGTCGTCGCCGACATCGATGTTGATCGCCACCACCTCGAACTTGTCGCTGCCGAGCGACTTCTGCAGGGCGTTCAGCGCCGGCATTTCCTCGCGGCAGGGCACGCACCAGGTCGCCCAGAGATTGACGAGCAGCGTCTTGCCGGCAAAAGCCGGGACGTTGGTCGGCTTGCCGTCCGGGCCGTTGAAGTCGAGCGCGATCGGTCGCGGCGTCGAGGCCGGTGACATGGCCGCCACCTGGCCCTTCATGAACGGTGTCAGCGCGGCGACCTTGGCCGAGGTCAGCGGGCAGCTTGCGCTCGCCGTTTGAGCCGTTTCGGCCGTGTCGGCATTGCCAGACCCGGTCTCCTTCACGTATACCGCTGCCGCACCGACGATCACGCCAAACAGGGCGGCGAGCGCGAACAGTTTCACGGCCGGGGGGGATTTCTTCTGGTCGGGCATTTCATTCTCCAAGGCGGGCATTCTTCATGGCTGACGGCAATTCCGAGACGAAATCCTCCAACCAGATGTGGGGCGGTCGCTTCGCCTCGGGTCCGGACGCGATCATGGAGGAAATAAATGCCTCGATCGGCTTCGACAAGAAGCTCTATGCCCAGGACATCCGCGGCTCAATAGCGCATGCGACGATGCTCGCGCATCAAGGCATCATTTCTGCCGAAGACAAAGACAAGATCGTTCACGGTCTGAGCACGATCCTGTCAGAAATCGAAAGCGGCCAGTTCGAGTTCTCGCGCCGCCTCGAAGACATCCACATGAACATCGAGGCACGGCTTGCGACGCTGATCGGTCCGGCAGCGGGCCGCCTGCACACCGCCCGCTCGCGCAACGACCAGGTGGCGCTCGACTTCCGTCTCTGGGTCAAGGAAGAGCTGCAGCGCACCGAAAAGGCGCTGACCGGTCTGATCGCCGCCTTCCTCGACCGCGCCGAAGAGCATGCCGATACGGTCATGCCCGGCTTCACCCACCTGCAGACGGCGCAGCCCGTCACCTTCGGCCACCATTGCATGGCCTATGTCGAAATGTTCGGCCGCGACCGCTCGCGTGTGCGCCACGCCATCGAGCACATGGACGAAAGCCCCATCGGGGCTGCAGCGCTTGCCGGCACCGGCTTCCCGATCGACCGTCACATGACCGCCAAGGCGCTCGGCTTTGCCGGCCCGACGCGCAACTCGATCGACACCGTGTCCGATCGCGACTTCGCGCTCGAGTTCCTGTCGATGGCCTCGATCACCGCCACGCACCTGTCGCGCCTTGCCGAAGAAATCGTCATCTGGTCGACGCCGCAGTTCGGCTTCATCCGCCTGTCCGACGCGTTTTCGACGGGTTCGTCGATCATGCCGCAGAAGAAGAATCCGGACGCCGCCGAACTGGTGCGCGCCAAGACCGGCCGCATCAACGGCTCGCTGATCGCCCTTTTGACCGTCATGAAGGGCCTGCCGCTCGCCTATTCCAAGGACATGCAGGAAGACAAGGAACAGGTGTTCGACGCCGCCGAAAGCCTCGAGCTGGCGATTGCGGCCATGACCGGCATGGTGCGCGACGTGACCATCCGCACGGACCGCATGAAGGCGGCAGCAGGATCGGGCTATTCGACCGCGACCGACCTTGCCGACTGGCTGGTGCGCGAGGCGGGCCTGCCCTTCCGCGACGCCCATCACGTGACCGGCCGCGCCGTGGCGCTCGCCGAACAGAAGGCCTGCGACCTTGCGGATCTTTCGCTCGAAGAGCTGCAGTCGATCCATGCCGACATCACCGACAAGGTGTTCGACGTGTTGACGGTCGAAGCCTCCGTTGCCAGCCGTACGTCCTTCGGCGGCACCGCGCCGAACGAGGTGCGCAAGCAGATCGCTTGGTGGCGCGCCCGAAACTGAGGCGGGACGGGGCCCGCTGCGGGCGGTTTTCCGCCCGCAGAAACAGGGTGCACAAGCGCCTGAAAAATCGGTAAGACATCGCACCTGCATCCGTTCCCGCGAAGGAAAATCACGATGACATTCACGAAGGCAGCCCGGCTTGTGCTTCTGCTGGCGATCCCCGGGCTGGTTCTTGTCGGTTGTGGACGCAAAGGCGACCTCGACCGCCCCGGCTCGACCGCTCCGATCAACACCAAGGCGCCGGCCGGAACCGTCGAGCAGCAGGAAAAGCCGGACGAACGTCCCTTCCTGCTCGATCCCCTTCTCTAGGTCTTTTGAAACGACGCAATCCCTGACGGAAAACCGCCTCACCTTCTCCTGGGATTGCTCTAAACCGAGCTTGTTGCCGTGAACCATTTCCAGTACCGCGACGGAATTCTCTACGCCGAAGACGTGCCGGTCACCGACATCGCGCGTGCTGTCGGCACGCCCTTCTATTGCTATTCGACCGCAACGCTCGAACGCCATTACACGGTGTTCTCCAACGCGTTCGCCGATGTCGACGCGATGGTTTGTTATGCCATGAAGGCCAATTCCAACCAGGCGGTGCTCAAGACCCTCGGCAAGCTTGGCGCCGGCGTCGACGTGGTCTCGGGCGGCGAGCTGCGCCGCGCGCTCGCGGCCGGCATTCCGGCGAGCCGCATCATGTTCTCCGGCGTCGGCAAGACGCCGCAGGAAATGGACCACGCGCTCGAAGCCGGCATCTATTGCTTCAACGTCGAATCCGAACCGGAACTCGAGATCCTGAACCAGCGCGCCGTGCGCGCCGGCAAGCGCGCCCATGTCTCCTTCCGCATCAACCCTGATGTCGACGCCGGCACCCATGCGAAGATCTCGACCGGCAAGAAGGAAAACAAGTTCGGCATTTCCTGGGAGCGCGCCCGCACCGTCTACGCCCATGCCGCGACCCTGCCGGGCATCCAGGTCACCGGCATCGACATGCATATCGGCAGCCAGATCACCGAGTTGCAACCCTTCGACGCCGCCTTCAAGTTGCTGCGCGAACTTGTCGACACGCTGCGCACCGACGGCCATGCGATCGATCACGTCGACATCGGCGGCGGCCTTGGCATTCCCTACAAGGACGACAACAACCCGCCGCCGCTGCCCGATGCCTATGCGCAGATCGTCAAGAGCCAGTTGCAGTCGCTCGGCTGCAAGATCGTCACGGAACCCGGCCGGCTGATCGTCGGCAATGGTGGCATCCTCGTGACCGAAGTGATCTATGTGAAGGATGGCGGCGACAAGACCTTCGTCATCGTCGACGGCGCCATGAACGACCTCATCCGCCCGACGCTCTACGAGGCCTATCACGAAATCCGCCCGGTCCGCATCTCGGCAGCCAACGCGCCGCGCATCCGCGCCGACGTCGTCGGACCGGTGTGCGAGACGGGCGATTACCTGGCGCTCGATCGCGAGATGGCGATGCCGAAGCCGGGCGATCTCTTCGCCATCAGCTCGGCCGGAGCCTATGGCGCCGTGCAGTCCAGCACCTACAACTCCCGTCTGCTGATCCCCGAAGTGCTGGTCAAGGGCGACCGCTTCCACGTGATCCGCCCGCGCCAGGACTACGACGCGCTGATCGGGCTCGATTCCGTTCCGGACTGGCTTGAATAGGCTGAGCGTCCGACCGACGACAAGCTGTGGATCGCCCGGCCGGGCGATCACGATTGTGTTTGCGCCCTCGTCTTCGCCACAAACGATGGTATCCTGAACGTTGACATACGTGTGCGGTCTTGCCGACGCACGTCGCTTTTCTGCATGGGGTCAGCCACGAGCGTTGACGGGCGACCGAAAGGAAACTTGGGCGGATGACGCAATTCCGGCAGGATGAAACGCCACAACCGAAGTCGTTTTCGAGAACTCTGGCGCTGAAGCGGCTGCTGGCGCGCGCCGTGCTGGTTGCTGAACAGCTTCTGCCGCGCACCTTGGTGCCCGGCTCCATCGCTCTGCTTTTCCTCGCCTTCGCGTGGCTCGGCTTCTTCCGCGCCGCGCCACTCTGGCTGCATGCCGCGACCCTTTTCGCCTTCGCCATTGCCTTTCTCGCCGCCCTCGTCCCGCTCACGCGGATCCGCTTGCCGGCAAGCGCGGATGCCGACCGCATGCTGGAGGAACGCAACGCGTTGCCGCATCAGGCGATCCGCGTTCAGGACGACCGGCCGGCAACCGACAATCCCCTTGGCGAAGCGCTGTGGCGGGAACACCAGGCGCGCATGTCCCGCCTGATCGGCGCCCTTGAAACCGGCCTGCCGCGTCCCGACATCGCCCGCCATGATCCCTTCGCGCTGCGCGCGCTGCCGGTGCTTCTGGCCTGTGTCGCCTTTGCCTATTCCTATTCCAACCGCGCCGGCCTGATCGGCGACGCGTTCCGGCTGCCGCAGACATCGATGGAAGCGGCCAACATTCGCGTCGACGCCTGGGTAACGCCGCCGCCTTATACCGGCCGGGCGCCGATCTTCCTGACCGGGAGACCGGAAACCGCACCGGTGCCAGCGGATGGGGGCGTTATCACCATTCCTCAATTCAGCGATCTGACGGTGCGCATCACGGGCGCCGGTTCGGACGAACACGTGCGCTACGCCGAGGCTGGCGTGGCCGAGCCGGTCACCATCCCGGTGGTCGGCGAAGAGCCCGGCCGAGACGAGGCGCAGCCGAAATCCGCCGAACAGACCCCGGTGACGCCCGCCCGCAACCAGAATGCCGTGCGCAATCACGTCTACAAGGTCGTCAAGGACGGTGAGCTCGTGGTCGGCAACCAGCGCTGGGCTTTCAAGATCACCCCGGATGGCGTGCCGCAGATCGCCTTCGACGGCATTCCGCGGCCGACCGTCAACGCCGCGCTCGAAATCGCCTTCCTGGCGTCGGACGACTACGGCGTGGCGCAGGCCTGGGCGGAGATCAAGCCGCTCGACGCGCCGGCAGAGGGCGCACGTGCGCTCTATCCGTTGCCGGAATACCGTCTCGACCTGCCGCGCCGCAACGCACGCGAAGCCAAGGGCACGACCAGCCGGAACCTGAGCGAGCACCCGCTTGCCGGCAAGCATGTCCAAGTCACGCTCGTCGCCCGCGACGCCGCCGGACAGGAGGGCCGCAGCCCGCCGCACGATATGATCCTGCCGGCGCGCCAGTTCCTGCAGCCGCTCGCCGGCGCCGTTGCCGAGCAGCGCCAGGTCTTCGCGCTCAATGCCAACGATCTGCCGCGCGCCATCGATCTCAACGACGCCGTCACCGCGTTCGCGGAGGACTGGATCCCCAATCTCACGCATTTCCTGCTTCTGAAATCGGCGCGCAGCCGCATGGCGCTCGCCTACAATGACGACATGCTGCGCGACGCCGCCGGATATCTTTGGGAGATCGCGCTCGGGATCGAAGACGGAGACCTGTCGCTGGCCGAGCGGCGCTTGCGCGAAGCGCAGCAGGCGCTGTCGGATGCGCTGGAGCGCAACGCGTCCGACCAGGAAATCGCCAAGCTGATGCAGGAGCTGCGTCAGGCGATGCAGGAATACATGCAGGCGCTGGCCGAGCAGGCGATGAAGAACCCGCGCATGACCGGCAAGCTCGATCCTAACAACATCATGCGCCAGCAGGATCTGGAAAAGATGATGGACCAGATCGAGAACCTGGCCCGCTCGGGTGCCCGCGACCAGGCGCAGCAGATGCTTTCGGAACTGCAACGCATGATGAACAACCTGCAGGCCGGCCGCGGCCAGCAGCAGATGGGCGAACAGAACGATGCGATGCGCCAGCAGATGGACAAGCTTGGCAAGTTGATGCAGCAGCAACAGCAGCTGATGGACGAGACGTTCAAGTTCGACCAGGCGCTGCGCGACCGCATGCAGCGCGGAGATCCGCTGCAGGGTGAAGACAATGAACTGTTCGGCCAGGACATGCCGCAGGATCCGGGGCAACAGGGCGATCCGAACGGTCAGCCCAACCCGCTCGACGAGATGACCGCCGAACAATTGAAGGATGCGCTGAAGCAACTGAAGGAACAGCAGGACGCCCTTGGCAAGCAGCTGGGCGAGCTGAACCAGAGCCTGGAAAACATGGGCATCAAGCCGGGCAAGGGCTTCGGCGAAGCCAAGCGGGAAATGGATGGAGCCTCGGGCGCGCTTGGCAAGGGCCAGGGTGAACAGGCCGTCGGCAACCAGGGCCGCGCGCTGCAGGCATTGCGCCAGGGCGCTCAGGATATGATGAACCAGATGCAGAGCCAGGGCCAGGGTCCCGGCATGGGCGTGCCGCAATACGGCCAGAACGGGCGCGACCCGCTCGGCCGGCGGCAGCAGAACGTCGGCCCGAATTTCGGCGACCAGGTCAAGGTTCCCGACGAAATCGACTCCCAGCGGGCCCGACAGATCCTTGAGGAAATCCGCCGCAGGCTCGGAGACAGCCTGTCGCCGGAAGCCGAGCGCCAGTACCTGGAACGCCTGCTCGACATGCGGTGAGCGGGGCACGCGGCCCCGCTACACGCTTGCGCGTTGATCCTGCCCGTCGAAACCGTCACGGGCGGCATGCAATGGTCCGCCTTAGCGCCCCTCTCGGCTTACACCGACCTTTGAATTGCTGTCCTTCAATCGGCTACGATTAAAGGAAACATGCATTGGGATCGAAGGGCACATGCGGCCTGGAAGCGTCAGGCGGCCAGCGCCAGCGCCACCGCCTTGCGAATATCGGGAAGGGAAAAAGGCTTGGAGATCACGTCGACGATCTTGTCGTTGAGGTCATCGGCCCGCTCGCGCTGCTCGGCATAACCAGTCATCAGCAAAATCTTCATCGCCGGAAAGGCGGCAGACGCCTGGTGCGTGAGTTCGATGCCGTCCATGACGGGCATGCGGATGTCGGAGAGCAGAAGATCGAAGGCCCCTTCGTTGAGACAGGCAAGGCCATCGGCACCGTCGCCGGCCTCAACCGTTTCGTGGCCATCAAGTCTCAAGGCCCGCGCGACGAAGGAACGCAACGCGTCCTCGTCCTCGGTAATCAGGATCTTCGCCATCATGGCCTCCGCGTTCGCTTCCGGGTCCGGCGTTCACGCCGGCACCCGCACCTGATCCAGGAATACAGCGCGCGTGGGTCATTCAGGGACACACGACGCTGCAGCGCCGCTCATCCCTTTCGGAGAATCACTTGCGGCACGCCCCAAAACAACCAGCTTTTCGTTTGTGTTCGGTAAACGCGGAACGACCGGATTTTACGGCTGACGCCCCAAAACGGCACAGCTACTCGGCATCACCCGTGACGACGCCGACGAAAGGCAGCTCGCGGAAGGCATAGGCCACGTCCATGCCGTAGCCGACGACGAAGTGGTCAGGGCATTCGAAGCCGACGTAATCCGCCTCGAGATCGACCTTGCGCTTGACCCGCTTGTCGAGAAGCACGGCAATGGTGACATTGCGGGCGCCGCGCTCAAACATCAGTTCCTTGGCGAAGCGCAGCGTCCGACCGGATTCAAGGATGTCGTCGATCAGGAGCACGTCACGTCCATGCACGTCGCTGTCGATATCCTTGGTGATCTTGACGCCCTGCGACACCGTGCCGGTGCCATAGCTCGAGAGCGTGATGAACTCGACCTCCGGCGCAAGGCCGGCCGAATGCATGGCGCGGATCAGGTCCGCGGCGAAAATGAACGATCCCTTCAGCACCGCAATCACCAGGAGGTCCTGGTGCGGACCGTTGACGATCATGCCGGCAAGCTCGCTGTTGCGTGCGGCGATCGTCTCTGCCGTGTAAAGGGGCTCGATATTCTTACCGCGAACGACGGGCATCCAGGCTTCTCCAGCGTTTCATCCGGAAGGCCAACGCCTTCCCATGGGCGCCGCTTAGCACAATCAGCGCGGCGAAACACCGTTTTCAGCGAAGGAAACCGTTACATCGGGCATTTTTCCACCTGCATAGGGAAGCTTCGTCATGAAATGACGGCTCTCACCCGCTGCGATCACGGCGCCTTCGGGCATCACCCGCGTGGTCGTGACCTTGCGGCCATTGGCGGCGATCTCCACCACGACAACAGGCGACCGCTGCTCGACATCCGAGCGATTGTCGATCGAACCGTAGACGGAAAGAACCCGCAGGCCGCCGGAATAGTTGAGCGCGCTCGTCACACCGGAGATCGCAAGGGGCTGAACATCGGCCTGCCCGCTCCCGGCAAAGCCGACGATCGCGAGAAAGGATGCAAGCGCAAATCCCGCAACCAGTCCGGCAAAGCGCCGTGCGGGCATATCGCGAAGCCGCGTTTCCGCCATGCGCATCAGCCGAGCGGCAGGCGACGTGTCTTTCGCAACGACGGTCAAGGTCGGCCGGGTCTGCCGACGCGTGCTCCCGTTGTCGTTAAAGACCGGATAGGGCGTTCGCCGCGACGTGGCGGAGATGACTTCGAAGTCCGCGTCGACGAAATCGTTGCGTCGCGGTTGCGCCTTGCCACTACGGCCGGCGGGCTCGGGCGGCAGGAAATCGCCGTAGACGCCGGCGCTCGCCGAATTTTTTCGAAATGCCTGCATGATCGGCTCCTCCTGTCCCGCAAGAAGACACGGCGTTTTTTTGGCCGGCCTGACGCGGAACCATCGGGCAATGCCTGATCCCTGCGATGCAAGAATCTGGGCATTGCATCAAATCTTTCCGAGACGTAAACCGGAATGGTTAATGTTTCGGAAAGAGGTCGCGAAAGCGGCGCGATTTCATGAAAAATTAACCGTTGCTTAACCATGATTCCGCTTGCGGTTTTGCCTTTCGGGGCAGGTCGTCCTATGCGCGAGGACTGGCACCTGCCATCGGTTGCAGGGCTTGAGAGAGAGACTGGGCTGCCGCTTGATTCACTTTGAGAACGTCGGATTGCGCTACGGCATGGGACCGGAAATCCTCCGGGACCTGACCTTCGATATCCCGCGCCGTTCGTTCCAGTTCCTGACAGGCCCCTCCGGCGCCGGCAAGACCACGCTTTTGAAGCTGCTCTTCCTGTCCCTGCAGCCGACGCGCGGCCTGATCCGGATGTTCGACCGCAACATTTCGTCGATCCCGCGGGACGAATTCCCGATGCTGCGCCGCCGCGTCGGCATCGTCTTCCAGGATTTTCGCCTGCTCGAACATCTGACGACCTACGAGAATGTCGCGCTTCCCTTGCGCGTTCGCGGCAAGGAAGAGGCGAGCTACCGGGCCGACGTGATCGAACTCCTGAAATGGGTGGGCCTCGGAGAGCGCATCAACGTGCTGCCGCCGGTGCTTTCCGGCGGGGAAAAGCAGCGCGCGGCAATCGCCCGGGCGCTGATCGACCGGCCGGAAATCCTGCTTGCCGACGAGCCGACCGGCAACGTCGACCCGCCGATGGCCAGACGCCTCCTCAATCTCTTCCTCGAGCTGAACCGGCTTGGCACGGCGGTGGTGATCGCAACCCACGATCTGTCGCTGATGGATCAGGTCGAAGCCCGGCGCATGATCCTTTCGCAGGGACGGCTCGACATTTATGAGTGACAGCAGCGCACAGCGTCAGAACGATGCATCCGAACAGGCTCAGGAGCCGCAGCAGCGCCGCACGGAAATGCGCGTGCGGCCGACCGGCCCGATCGTGCCGTCGAGCAACGTTTCGGGCAACGCGCTGATGTGCGTGATCGCCATCATGTCGTTTCTGGCCTGCCTGACGCTCGGCGGCGTCAGCATGGTGCGGGCAACCGCGCAGAGCTGGCAGTCGCAGATCTCCCGCGAGATCACCATCCAGATCAAGCCCGACGACAATCTCGACATGGACAAGGCGCTGGCCGACGCCCGCGACCTGGCGCTGACCTTCAGCGGCACGACCGACGGCAAGATTGTCGACCGCGCCGCCACCGCCCGGCTGCTCGAACCCTGGCTCGGCGAGGGCCTCGACCTTGACGAATTGCCGGTGCCGCGGCTGATCATCATCACCATCGACGAAAACAATCCGCCCGACTTTCCAGCCATGCGCAAAGCCCTGACGGAAACGATCCCGCAGGCCTTTCTCGACGACCACCGCACCTGGGTCGACCGTCTCGTCGCCATGGCCAATACCACGGCGATGATCGGCACCGGCGTGCTCACGCTGGTCTTCTCGGCGATGGTGCTGACGGTGGTGTTTGCGACCCGCGGGGCGCTATCGGGCAACCGCCACATCGTCGAGGTGCTGCATTTCGTCGGCGCCGAAGCCGGTTTCGTCGCATCCGAGTTCCAGAAGCATTTCCTGCGGATCAGCCTCAAGGGCGCCGGCGCAGGCGGGCTGCTTGCGGCCCTTTCCTTTGCGCTTGCGGGCTTCTGGCAATCCCGCACGCTGGCAACGCCTCAGACCGATCAGGCGACCGCGTTGTTCGGCACCTTCACCATCGGCTATGGCGGCTACCTCGGCATCGCCGCGATCATCGTCGTCATCGCCATCCTGACGACGGTGACGGCACGCCTCACCGTCATGCGCACGATCTACGAGATCGATCTGATCCGTTCGGACCCCGGCCGTACGGATCTCTACCAGAGCTGACCCCCTGATGTTTCGCCGTGCCTCGATCTATTCCTTGCCGCAATCTGCGGCTATGTGAAGAGAATCATGATGGCGCGAGAGCTACGCGGGAACGGGATGGCCGGAGGAGACAAATGGCAGGGGGGAGCCGACGATCGCCGGCGGCCCCGTAGCCTCCTGCGCAAAATCCTTCGCAGAACCTTCTTCGTCCTGCTCCTGCCGCTGGCCCTCCTCATCGCGGCCTTCCTCAATTTCGCCGACACGGTCGCGTCACTGCAGCCGCCGACCCACCCGCGCGCCGATGCGATCGTCGTCTTGACGGGCGGCTTCCAGCGCATCGATCAGGCGGTGGAGCTTCTGAAGGGCGGCGCCGGCAAGCGCCTGCTGATCTCGGGCGTTCACCCCTCCACCACCGGCAGCCAGATCAGGCGAAACACCCAGAGCTCGGCCGACCTGTTCAAGTGCTGCGTCGACATCGGCCACGAGGCGATCGACACGATCGGCAACGCCACCGAAGCAGCGCAATGGATCCGCGACCGCGGCTACACCAGTGTGCTGGTCGTCACCAACAACTACCATATGCCCCGCAGCCTGCTGGAGCTTCGCCGCACCCGCCCGGAAACGGAATTCATTCCCTACCCGGTGGTCAATTCCGACCTGAAGACGACGAACTGGCTGAGAAACCCGATGGTGTTGAAGGCCATCATGCTGGAGTTCGGCAAGTATACCGTCGCCTCGCTGCGCGATCTGGCCGGCGCAAGCCCGACGAGCGGCCTGCGCACCGATGCCTCCCGCGCCACACCGGCCGAAGAATAGTCCGCGCGATTGCTGCCGGCCGCAAAGTGAAGACCGGCGGTTTTCCTTTGTCGCTTATTCGTGTACGCAGCGATCAACCGGCCCAACCGCCAGTCCTTGCAATACTCGCCAACGAGAGCGTGCCCGATGATCGTCTTGCGTTCGATCCTTTTCAATACGGTTTTCTACGCCAATCTGATCCTGCAGATGATCGTCTTCACGCCGGCATATTTTCTGTTGCCGCGCAAGAAGGCGTGGTTCGTGCCGAAGAACTGGGCGCGCAGCAATCACTGGCTGCTTGAGAAGATGGTCGGCACGACGTTTAAGGTCGAAGGCCTCGAGAATATCCCTGATGTGCCCTACATCTTCGCGCCCAAGCACCAGTCCTTCTGGGACGCCTACGCGCTGCTTCCCTGGCTCAGCGATCCCCTCTACATCCTCAAGCGCGAGCTGACCTGGATCCCGCTTTTCGGCTGGTACGTCCTCAAGCAGCGCATGGTGCCGGTGAACCGCGCGGCGCGCGGCAAGGCAATGACCGGCGTGATGAACCGGACCAAGCAGGAACTGGCGACCGGCCGCGAACTGATCATCTATCCGGAGGGCACGCGCCGTCCGCCCGGCGCGCCGCCGGAATACAAGTACGGCATTGCCCGCCTCTACCGTGATCTCGGCGTTCCGGTCGTACCGGTCGCCATGCATCCGGGCCTCTTCTGGCCGCGGCGCAAGTTCCTGCGCTTCCCCGGCCACTTCAAGGTCCGCATCCTTCCCCCGATCGAGGCCGGCATGGACCCGGACGCGTTCCTCGCCAAACTCGTGGAAGTGACGGAAAAGGCCAGCGACGAGTTGCTGATCGAAACGGTGCGGGACAACCCGCATGTGCCCTTGCCGCCGAGCGCCGAGCAACGGCTGAAGGAACTGCGCGCGGCAGGTCAGGCCTGATCGCTCAGGCCGCACCGGATGGCAGCGACCGATCAAGCAGCCCGACCACCTCTTCGAGCCAGTGGTCGCGGATGCCCATCTCCTTCAGGTGCGCAAGCGTGTTGAAGACATAGTCCGTGTTCGGTCCGGACTTTCCGGTCGAAACCGCGACGATGCCGGCAGCCTCGGACGTGGAGAGCGCGCCTGCATACTGCACATGGTTTCGGTCGATGACATAGGCGAGCGCCGGCACCCGTCGCCCGTCGGAAAGGAGCACCGGCATGGTGCGCTCCTTGTAGACATGCGTCACAAGCTCCCGCTCACGCAGATAGTCGACGACATGCGCCTGGGTTCCCGACGCGACGCGAAATGCCGTGCCGATGCAGGAGCCGCCACGGTCGAGCCCGAGAACCAGCCCCGGCCGCTGTTCGGTACCCCGGTGTACCCAGGAATGCACACACAGCGAGCGGCGGAAACCGAAGGCGCGCGCCGTCAGTTTCTCCTCGAAGGCAAAGCCCGGATTCCACATCAACGAGCCGTAGCCAAAGACCCAAAATTCGTCCATATCCACTGTCATTCAACCCGCGCTGCCCGCTCTCACCGCCGAATCACGATCGGCCCCCGTGGGACGGTCGGCCATGTCGGTTTCTACGGCACGGCATCCCCGCACGAAAGAGACAAGCTCCCGCTCGTGCACCCGATGAAAAGAATAGTTTTGCGGATCGACGGCGCCACCCGAAAGGCAGCCACTATCCTGTTTTGTGTGAGGTACCCGCGCCCATGTCGGCCACCGAAGTCTCCAACCCCTCGCCGATCGCCCGAAAGTTTCGCTGGCTGACGGCAGGCGTCGTGCTCGTCGCCGGTCTTTATTCGGCAGGCTGGTTCCTCGCCGCCGACCAGATCGAGAAGCGGCTGACGACCCGGCTCGCCGAAGGGCAGGCAGCCGGTCTCGGCGGCGAATGCACGAACATGGACGTGCGCGGCTTTCCGTTCCGCATCGGCCTCTTCTGCGACAAGGTCCATCTCGACGATACCCGCCATGGCACGTCGGCCTCCTTCGGCGCGCTGCGCACGGCCGCGCAGGTCTACCAGCCCGGCCATGCGGTGATGGAACTCGACGGGCCGGCGGAAATCCGCGCTTCGCCGGGCCTCAACATCTTCGCCGACTGGACGTTGCTGCACGCCAGCGTCCGCGCCACCTTGTCCGGTCTCGAGCGAACCTCGCTCACCTACGACAATCTTACCGGACGGGTACGGCTGCCGCTCGAGGGCGACGGGCTTGGCTTCGGCGCCAGCCATGGCGAACTGCATCTGCGCCAGAACGGCGCCGATCTCGATGCCGCCTTGAGCGTCGACAAGCTGGACATTCGACCGGAAGAGGGCCCGAGCCTGGCGCCACCGGCCACGGTCGCCGCAAACCTGACCTTCACGGACAAGGCCGCGTGGATGACGGCGCCGCCGACGCCTGAGATGTTTCGCGGCAGCAAGGGCGAACTGAGGCAACTGACCCTCGATCTCGGCTCCGGCATGAACGCCAGGCTCTCCGGACCGTTTTCCGTCAACGACAAGGGGCTGATCTCCGGCGAGTTCTCGCTGACCATGACCAACATCGAAGCGTGGCGGGCCAACCTGGTCACGTTGATCCCTGACAATGCCAACCTCGTCGACAACACCGCCAACATGCTGAAGGCGCTCGCCAACGGCAAGAACGAGGCGACGGTGAAGCTCAACGTGCGCGACGGCACGGCGTTTCTGGCATTCATCCCGATCGGCGAGTTGCCGACCCTCTGATCACGACCCGCCCCCTGGGCATCCGAAAAAAGAGCGAAAACAGAAAAGCCCGGGGTGCGGATCATTCTGCTACCCGGGCTTTCCGTGAGGAGCAAATGCTACTTCTGGTCCATGGCGTGCCGGCCGAAGTCCGGCATTGCCGTGTCCTGGCCTGCCTGGATGATCGAGCGGCGGATGGCGCGGGTGCGGGTGAAGAGATCGAACAGCTTGTCGCCGTCGCCCCAGCGGATCGCCCGCTGCAGGTAGGCCAGATCCTCCGAAAACCGCGCCAGCATCTCCAGGATTGCGTCCTTGTTGTGCAGGCAGACGTCACGCCACATGGTCGGATCGGAGGCGGCCAGACGGGTAAAATCGCGGAAGCCGGATGCCGAGTACTTGATCACTTCGGACTCGGTCACCGTCTCCAGATCGTCGGCCGTGCCGACGATGTTGTAGGCGATGATGTGCGGCAGGTGCGAGACGATCGCCAGCACCTTGTCGTGGTGCTCGGCGTCCATTTCCTCGACCATCGACCCAAGCGTCTCCCAGAAGCGACGAAGCCGTGCCACCGCTTCCTCGTCTGCCCCTTGCGGTGGCGTCAGAATGCACCAGCGGCCGCGGAAGAGGCCGACGAAGCCGGCGTCCGGCCCGGAATGCTCGGTGCCGGCGATCGGATGCCCCGGCACGAAATGCACCGTGTCGGGCAGGTGCGGCGCCATCTGGGCAATGACCGATCCCTTGGTCGAACCGACGTCGGTGACGATGGCGCCGGCCTTCAGATGCGGTGCGATCTCGGCGGCGACTGCGCCGGACGCGCCGACGGGCACGGACACGATGACGAGATCGGCGTCGCGAACGGCCTCGGCGGCCGATAGCGTGTAGCGGTCACCGAGCCCAAGCTCCTGCGTGCGCTTCAGCGTCGCTTCGCTGCGGGTGGACACGACCAGCGTGCCGGCAAGCTGCTTCTCGCGGATGTCGCGTGCGATCGACGAGCCGATCAGGCCGATACCGATGAGAGCAATCGTTTCAAACTGTTGAGCCATTACTTCTGTCCCATGAATTCGGTCAGGGCCGCGATCACACCCTCATTCGCTTCCGCCGAGCCGATCGTCATGCGCAGTGCATTCGGAAAGCCATAGCTGCCCACGGCGCGCAGGATGTACCCGCGGCTCGTCAGGTAGTGATCGGCCTCTTCGGCGCGCTTGCCGTCGACATCGGGAAAGTGGATCAGCACGAAATTCGTGACCGACGGCGTGATGCGAAGGCCGATCGCCGACAGCGCCTCGCTGGCGCGCGCAAGCCAGGTCAGATTGTGGTCGACCGCCGTCGCAACGAACGCCTGGTCGCGGATCGCAGCGGCACCTGCGGCAATCGCCGGCGCGCTCAAATTGAACGGTCCACGGACGCGGTTGACTGCGTCGATGACGTCCGCCGGGGCATACATCCAGCCGATGCGAAGACCGGCAAGGCCGTAGATCTTCGAAAACGTGCGGGTCATGACGACGTTGCGGCTGGCAGAAACGAGCTCGAGACCGGCCGCGTAGTCGTTGCGGCGGACATATTCGGCATAGGCCGCATCGAGCACCAAAAGAACGCCCTCGGGCAGCCCGGCGTGCAGACGGCGCACTTCGTCGACCGGGATATAGGTGCCCGTCGGGTTGGCCGGATTGGCAAGGAAGACGATCTTCGTGCGCTCGGTCACCGCCGCAAGAATGGCGTCGACATCGACGCGCGCATCCGTCTCCTTAACGGTCACGGGCGTGGCGCCGGCCGCAAGGATCTCGATCTTGTAGACGAGGAAACCGTGCTCGGTGATGATGCCTTCGTCGCCCGGACCGAGATAGGTGCGGCAGACGAGCGCCAGCAATTCATCAGAGCCGTTGCCGCACATGATGTTGGCCGGATTGAGCCCATGCACGGCGCCGATCGCCTCGCGCAGCGCCTTGGCCTGGCCGTCCGGATAGCGCTCCAGATTGAAGGCGGCGGCCTGAAAGGCCTCGATCGCTCGTGGGCTGGCCCCGAGCGGCGTCTCGTTCGACGAAAGCTTGTGCACCTTGGCGACACCCGGCGCATGTTCCTTGCCGGGAACGTAAGCGGCAATATCCAGAATGCCGGGACGCGGTTCGGGGCTCTTCGAGGCAAGGCTCATCGGGTCAGCTTTCTATGGCCATCAAAGTGCTACAGCGACCCTTGTCGCGCCTGCGCGGGCACAGCGACGCTGTAGGAGGAAAAGAGGTCAAGCCATTACCGGTGCGGGCGACTTTTGTCGAGGGTCGGCCACGATTGCGGCATGGTTCAGCGGACGGAGCGCGGCCGGTCGCGCGTGCTCGGCACGCCCTGCGGCGCCAGCACCGGCACGAAGACCCGTCGCGAGGCACGGGCTGCGACCGGCAGACCCTGGTAGAGCCGCTTCTGTGCCTCGACGACGATGACGCCGGAGAACACCGGCCAGAGGGAGCGGCCGAGCCGCTCGAACCAGCGACGCAGGCCCAGGATGATCTTGAGCTTGGATGGCGGAAAGAACAGCGCCTCGGACGTGGCACCCGGGGTGAAGTTCGTCTCGCGCAACAGCGCGGTCAGCTGGCTGCGCGAATAGGGCCGCCCGGAGCCGAAGGGCGTGTGCTCCATGCGCGCCCAGACGCCGCGCCTGTTCGGCACCACGATGACGAGACGTCCGCCGGGCGCCAGCACCCGCCAGATTTCCTTCATGGTCTCGCGCGGACTTTCGGCGAATTCCAGTGAATGCACCATCAGCACCCGGTCGATCGAGGCGTCCGGCAGCGGCAACTCCTCGTCAAACACCAGCGCCGTCGAGGACAGTTCGGCAACCGGCCAGTTCACCGCCCCCTGCCCTGCCGGCATGAAGGCGAAGGTGCGCTCGGTGTCCTTGCGGAATCGCTCGAGATAGGGAACGGCATAGCCGAGGCCGACCAGCCGCTCGTCCGGCAGGCGGGCCCAGACGGACGACAGCGCCATGGTAACGGACTGCTCGGCCATCCGGCCAAGCTCGGAGTGGTAGAATTCGCGAAGGTCGACGATATCGGTGTGCATTCGCAACATGTTAGCTTGGAAGCGGTAGACTTCAAGGCAGGCCTCGCTACATTCGGCTTCATCTGACCCCGCCTCGACCGGAGGGCACGCCATGGCCGCACTCGACCTCGACCTCTTCCTCTGCCGCACCGACAATTTCGGCGTGCTCGTTCATGACCCGGAAACCGGCATGACCGCCTCGATCGATGCGCCGGAAGAGCAACCTATCCTCGACGCCTTGCAGCGCCGCGGCTGGACGCTGACGCACATCCTGACCACACACCATCACGGTGATCACGTGGCCGCCAACGACGCGCTCAAGTCGCGCTTCGGCGCAACCATCATCGGCCCCGATGGCGAAGCCGCAAAGATTCCCGGCCTCGACCGGCCGGTTCGCCACGGTGAAGCCTTCGATTTCGCCGGCCACCCGGTCGAGGTCATCGAAACGTCGGGCCATACCGCCGGCCATATCTGTTTCCATTTTCCTGAAGACAAGTTGCTGTTTGCCGCCGACACGCTGTTTGCGCTGGGTTGCGGACGGCTTTTCGAGGGAACGCCGGAGGCGATGTGGCAGTCACTTGGCAGGCTGATGGCACTGCCGGATGACACGACGGTCTATTTCGGCCACGAATACACGCTTGCAAACGCCCGTTTCGCGGTGACCGTCGATCCTGAAAATGCCGAACTCAGGGCACGGGCGGCCGAAATCGAGGAAACCCGTTGCGACGGCGGTTTCACGGCGCCAACGACGATCGGCCTGGAGAAGCGCACCAACCCGTTCCTGCGCGCGGCAGATGCCGGTATCCGCGCCCATCTCGGCCTCAAGAACGCCAGCGATGCCGCGGTCTTCGCGGAGATCCGCAAGCGCAAGGATCACTTCTGATGGCAGCGATCGCGGGGCAGACGGCAGCGGACGTCATTGGCGCGCTCGGACTGACGCGCCACCCGGAAGGCGGCTGGTTCACCGAGACATTTCGCGATACCGCCGGCGGGCCACGCGGCCACTCGACGGCCATCTACTACCTGTTGGAACATGGCGAACGCTCGCACTGGCACCGTGTTCGCGACGCGGCCGAGATCTGGCACTACTACGCCGGCGCGCCGCTCGCGCTCAGCATCGCCGCCGACGGCGAGCCCGCCGAAACGCTGAGGCTCGGTCCCGACATTCTCGGCGGCGAGCGCCCGCAGGGTCGTGTCCCCGCCAATTGGTGGCAGTCCGCCGCCTCGCTCGGAGATTGGACGCTGGTCGGCTGCACGGTCGCGCCGGGCTTTGATTTCGAGGTCTTCGAGATGGCCGCTCCCGACTGGCAGCCGCCCGAACGCGCGTAACGCCGCCTATTCCGCCGGCTGCGGTTGAACGCGCTTGCGCAGGATGACGTCCTTGGCCGCAAGAGCCGCGCCGCCGGCGACGAACAGGCAGGCAAGCGCAATACGCCAGGACGGCTCTGCAAAACCGAACAGGACGAGGATCAGCGTCGACAGAACAGGCGCGGCATAGCTCGATACGCCGAGCAGCTGGATGTTGCCGTTCTTTACGCCGAAATCCCACGCATAGAAGGCCGCACCGACCGGGAGCAATCCGAGCCCGGCGACAGCCAGCCATTCGAACGTCGTCTCCGGCCATATAGTCGTCTCGAGCGCGAGGTGGCAGGCGAAGGACAGGAACGAGGTGGCAAGGCAGAAGCCGGTCACGACATCGGTCGAGACCGCCTCGAAGCGACGGGTGATCAGTGAATAGCCGGACCAGGTGAAGGCGCACAGGAACGCTGCGCCATAACCGACCAGATAGGCCTCGTTGAAGGCGACGCCGTTGCGCGCGACGATCAGGATCGTGCCAACCAGACCGGCCAGCGCACCGGCAATGTGGTACCAGCGCAGACGTTCTCCCGGCAGGAGAGCGGAACCGACGACGATGAGCAGCGGCCAGAGATAGGCGATCAGCCCGGCCTCGACCGCCGGCGCGTTGCGCAGCGCCGTGAAATAGAGGAAGTGGTAGCCGAACAGTCCGGCGATACCGATTACCCAGACTTTCGCGGGCTGCTTCAGCAAGGCCAGACGCGCGGGTCTGAGGGCCAGCACGACCAGTCCGGGCAGGCTGCCGATCAGAAAGCAGACCGCCGAGAGCTGGAACGGCGGCATCTTGCCCGACGCCGCCGTGAACAGAGCCAGCAGCGACCACATCAGAATGGCGGAAAAGCCGATCAACGTTGCCTTGAATTTCATAGTCGTCCCCCGCACGCGATTTCTCTTCACGGAAATCTGCGCCACAAAATCATCTTCGGTCTGAACTTAACCTTTTAGTTAAGCGACGTCGCGCGTCAACCACCAAAACGCGTCGCGGAAACCGTGACGGGCCCGAGCTTGGTCGGGATGCGGACATAGACGGGCGCGTAGACGTTCACGGCCTCGGCCTTGGCAAACCAGATTTCCATCGTCTGCAGCCGGCGCAGATATTCGACGTCTTCGCGCCCTTTCTTGTAACCGGCCTTCGGCACGAAACGGATGCCGCACACGATCACGTCGCCCTCGAAGCCCTTCGTCTTGAAGGGTCGGGTTCCCTTCGACGACAGCTTGATATCGAGCCGCGACTCGCCGTCGAAGATCGGCAACGTATTCGGGCAGACACGCGCCTGCGCCGGAATGATCAGGCCCGAAAGCGGATCGAGAACGTCGCGCATGTCGCGAGAGGTGACCGGCACCCAGTTCTTCGGCAGCGGCGTGCGCTTCGGCGTCATGCTCGCTCGCACGACATCTCCGTTGCGATAGGTGACACTGATCGCCCTGCTCTTCGAGCCACTGCGATAGGACATCTGGTATTGCGAGGCGTGGAGAAAATCCTTGCCGACGACGCCCGATACCCTTGTCTGGCCGGACGTCCGGCTGAGGATGTCGAGCAGACCGGCCGAATTCAACGTTCCGGATATCGTGTAGCGATTCTTCTGGAGTTCGGTGTGGAAGGAGGCCCGCGCCACCGGCAGACCGGCCAGCGAGATGCTGTAATCCGTCAGATGTTCGACATCGGCAGCCGACGCCGCTGTGGAAAACGCGACCACGGATGAAAGCGCCGCCGCGCGAAGGCCATTTCGCAACTTCATGCCTTAAGAAATCCATCACTTGAATATCGCCGCAATGCCCTGAGATGCAGGCACTTTGCGGCTTTTCTACGCCACGTTCGCCATAGCCGCGCGCAGGGCCTAACCCTTGCTGCGAGCGCGTCCTCGCTATAAGAAATAGCGCATAGCCAGACCGCTTGGAATGGCCATTATTCTTGCTCACGCGACACCTGCGCACCGCAAAACAAGCGGGAAAAGCCGCGGATTTCCGAGAAAGCAAGAGGTTTGGCTTGACGGGCGGGCCGTCTCTGACTATAGAACCGCGACTTTCCAATAATGGCCTAGGAACGCGGCCTGGGCTCTGGGCCCGCTACCGCATTGTCCGGCGGCGATAAAGAAATAGGTGTACCATGTCCCGTAGTTGCGAATTGACCGGCAAGGGCGTCCAGTCGGGCAACAATGTAAGCCACGCCAACAACAAGACCAAGCGCCGGTTCCTGCCGAACCTGTGCAACGTCACGCTGATTTCCGATGCTCTCGGCCAGCGCTACCGCCTGCGCGTTTCCGCAGCTGCTCTCCGCTCGGTTGAACACCGTGGCGGCCTCGACGCCTTCCTGCTGAAGTCGGACGAGAACGAGCTGAGCATGCGCGCTCGCCTGCTGCGTCGCCAGATCGTCAAGAAGGTTGCTGAAGCCGCCTGATCGGCGCCAGCGTCCTGTCTTTGACACGCGTTTAAAAGGCTTGCGGGTTCATCCGGCAAGCCTTTTTCTCGTGCGCATATTTTACACTCGTCGGCCGGACGTTCCGCCCGGCTCCGATTCCTCTAGCTGGTGGCATCTCCCAGGATAAAAAAATGCTGATAAACCGCACATTCTTCGTCTATGTCGCCCTCATGACCCTCGTGGTCGTGGCCTCGAACTTCCTGGTTCAATATCCGCTGCCGGGCTCGATCGCCGGCATGCAGCTGGGTGACCTGCTCACCTGGGGCGCCTTCAGCTATCCCTTCGCCTTCCTCGTGACCGACCTGACAAACCGCCAGTTCGGACCACGCATCGCCCGCCGGGTGGTGGTCGCAGGCTTCATCGTCGCAGTTCTCCTGTCTTTCGTCGCCGCCACGCCGCGCATCGCGATTGCGTCCGGCTCGGCCTTCCTGTTTGGCCAGTTGCTGGACATCTCGGTGTTCAACAGGCTGCGCCGCCAGAGCTGGTGGCACGCGCCGCTCGCAGGCTCGCTGATCGGCTCGGCGCTCGACACCGCGCTGTTCTTCTCATTCGCCTTTGCGCCGTACTTCGTGTTCTTCGGGCCGAACGACAGCTTTGCGCTGGAGACAGCACCGCTGCTCGGCGTGCTTTCGACCGAGGCGCCGCGCTGGATTTCCTGGGCGATCGGCGACCTCAGCGTCAAGATCCTCTGCGGTCTCGTCATGCTTCTGCCCTATGGCGCGCTGATGAACCTGATCAAGCCTATGCCGCCGGCAGAAGCCAAGATTCGCGCCTGATAGCTGCGGGGCATCCCAGCCGGACTTAGAAAACGACACGGGGAAGGACGGCGACAGCCGCCCTTCCCCACTTTCGTTCGTCAACGCCGCTTCAGAAGCATCTGGGCGTTTTCAAAGGGCAGGCCCTCGTCGTCATTCGGCCGTCGGGACAGTTCTTCGAAGCCCAGGTTTGCGTAGAAGGCATGGGCCTGCGCATTGGCGGTGTAGACCTCCAGGCGAAGCTGGCCCTTCAGCTGCAGGGCGTGCGCCACCAGGAGGCGCCCGATGCCGGCGCCCTGATGGCGCGGTGACACGAACAGCCCGCCGATGAAATCGTCGAGCAGGCTGACGAACCCCGCCGGCGCACCATTGCGCGTCGCGACCCATGTCTCCGCCTTCGGCAGATACACGGTTTCGATCAGCACGCGCTGCTCGCGAAGGCGGGCCTCGCCGACAAAGGCATGCGCCGTTGTCGAGGCTTCGAACCAGATGGCCGACAAGTCTTCCATATCCGCAGCCTCATAGGCGCGGATGATCACATCCATGTTTTTCATGATTTTTCCGTTTGGTAGATATGCGTCAAGAGACGGCGCCCACCACGTGCTTGCCATGATCGTTGCCGACCAAAGGACAAGGCATGCAGCAATTCAAAACGCGACAGCGTCCGTTGCACGCCCGAAGGGACGCGCGGCGCTGTCGCAAGCGCCTATTTAAACCGCGGTTGCGGACAAATTTTCAGCCTCTGCGCATAGGTCTCCTTCAACGAACGGCTGGCCAATAGGCCCGCACGTACGGCGTGTCAAGCACCTGGGAAAGTCAACCGGGTCGCGTGGCAGACGGGGTGGCCGGTCCGGCCCAAACCTTGATGCAGCCTTGTTCCAGCCTTCACAATACGGGCTGTAAGCCGCTCATCGCTTCGCCCTGGACTGCCTTCCAGCCGCGTATCGCTTTACTGCGTCAGGGCCGTCGTCAGGCGGAACTCGAGCATCAGGTTGCGCTCGAGGATCGAGTGATTGTCATCGGAGACGACGATCACGCGGATTTCGCCATCGGGCCGGACGAGGACGTCGAGACCTTCCATGTTGTCGATCTGATAGCGCATGTCCGCCTCGAAGATCACCTCGCCGTCGACGACGGCGCCCGGCTTGATCGTGTCGCCGGCAATGCGGCGGATCTGCATGCCGAGACCGGAGCCGAACGAGAAGCGCCGCTCGAGCAGCAGCAGGTCGCCATTCGGCAGGAACGCGCCGTCAGTCGCCGCATAGGGGTCCTTGCGCACCACCGAAAAGGCCCCGCGCTGCGGGCCGTCGAGAATGCCGGCCAGCAGGTTGTCGGCCTTGTCGACGCTGCGCTCGGCAATCGCGATCATCGCGCCGGCGAGCGGGCTGTCCTTCGGCGAGACGGCAATCGTTTCGATGCCGGCATTGCTGCGGAGCTCGCTGATCGGAAATGGCAGTTCCAGGCTTCCGATCGGCGTGGAAGCGGCAAAACCCGGATCCGGATAGATGTCGATGCGGTGCGCCTGTTCGTAGCTGACGATCGCCTGTCCTTGGCGCAGCGCAAGCCCCTCGGAATCCACCTTCCACTTCGCAAGGCCGACGTCGCCATTGCGGTCGGCCATCGGCGTGGCGACGAGATCGGTGACGCCGGAAAGTCGTCCTTCGGCATCGCGGGTCACGGCGCCCGAAAGCCAATGGCCGGTGTCCATCACGGCGACGAAGGAGGTCCCATCAGGACGGAAGCGGATCGCCGACACAGCGCCGAACAGGGCGTTCGACGAGGTCATCTCCAGGCCGCCGACAAACTCCAGTGCGCCGAACCGGGTGGCGCTGGAACCAACCTCGAAATTGCTGATCTGACGGCTGCGGATCGGCAGCGTTTCGCTGGCCGCCGCGGACCATGCCGAGCTGGCCGAAGCCAGGAGAAATAGGGCGAAGAGGCCACGGCCAAGCATGGGGAGACGTACCTTCAGGGGAGAAATGCAAAAGATCTGCGTGCAGCGCTGGGAGCGCCGCCACGCATGGTAGCTTGGTAGACTGTAAAACTGTGTCCGTAAATTGACTTTGATCCGCGGACAGGTCTGCCGACCCGCGCAGGCAACCGGAAGCGGCGCGACGCCGCCACCGGATGGACCGGTTAACCGGCCCGGCGCAGGCGCGAGGAACCACGGCGCTGGCTCTCGTCCTCAAACAGCGCCGCCAGCTGCTCGGTCATGGCGCCCGCGAGCTCGTCGGCATCGACGATGGTCACGGCGCGACGGTAGTAGCGCGTCACGTCGTGGCCGATGCCGATCGCGAGCAGTTCGACAGGCGAGCGCGTCTCGATCTGCTCGATGACGGCGCGCAGGTGGCGCTCCAGATAATTGCCGGGATTGACCGACAGCGTCGAGTCGTCGACCGGCGCACCATCGGAGATCATCATCAGGATGCGGCGCTGCTCGCGTCGCGCCATCAGCCGCTCATGCGCCCAGATCAGCGCCTCGCCATCGATGTTCTCCTTGAGCAGGCCCTCGCGCATCATCAGGCCGAGATTGCGGCGCGCCCGACGCCAGGGAGCGTCGGCAGACTTGTAGACGATGTGGCGCAGGTCGTTGAGCCGGCCCGGCGCCTGCGGCTTGCCGCCGGCCAGCCACTTCTCGCGCGATTGCCCGCCTTTCCACGCCTTGGTGGTGAAGCCGAGGATCTCGACCTTGACGCCGCAGCGCTCGAGCGTGCGCGCAAGAATGTCGGCGCAGGTGGCGGCCACCGTGATCGGACGGCCGCGCATCGAGCCGGAATTGTCGATCAGCAGCGTCACGACGGTGTCGCGGAAGTTGGTGTCCTTCTCGCGCTTGAAGGAGAGCGGCTGCATCGGATCGATGATGATGCGCTGAAGCCGCGCCGAGTCGAGATAACCCTCTTCGAGATCGAACTCCCAGGAGCGGTTCTGCTGCGCCATCAGCCGGCGCTGCAGCCGGTTGGCAAGCCGCCCGACCGCGCCCTGGAGATGGGCAAGCTGCTTGTCGAGGAAGGCGCGCAGCCGGTCGAGTTCGGCTTCGTCGCAAAGCTCTTCGGACGCGATGGTCTCGTCGAACTCGCGGGTAAAGACGGTGTAGTCGACTTTTTCGTTGAAGTCGGCGAAGGGCTGGTTCGGTCGCTTGACCTCGCCAGGCGTCTCGCTGTCCTCGTCGCCCTCGTCCTGGAGATCATCGTCGGAGATTTCCGCGCCGTCCATCTCGCCTTCTTCCATCTGCTCTTCAGCAGCCTGGTTCTCGTCGGCGGGTGCGGCATCGTCGCCGGCTTCCTCGTCGCTGGCGTTCTCGTCCTGCTCCTGGCTGCGCGGCTGGTCCTCGTCGGTCTCGCTGTCCTGATCGTCCGGCTCGTTGTCGTCGTCGCCGTACTTCTCTGCGACCTCCATCGAGGTCAGCATGTCGCGCACGACGCGGGCGAAAGCCTGCTGGTCGTTGATCGCCGACGACAGGTTCTTGATATCGCCCGACGCCTTGCCTTCGATGAACTCGCGCCAGAGGTCGAGCACCTTGCCGGCCGATGCCGGCGGCTTCTCGCCAGTGAGCTTCTCGCGCACCAGGAGCGCCACGGCTTCGCCGAGCGGTGCGTCGGCCTGGCGCTCGATCGTGGCGAAGTTCGCCTTGGCGTATTTTTCCGAAAGCATGACGTTGAGGTTCTTGGCAACGCCGGCCATGCGCAGCGCGCCGATCGCCTCGACACGCGCCTGCTCCACCGCGTCGAAGATCGCGCGCGCGTCGGCACCCTGCGGCGACATGGTCGCGTGGATGCGGGCATCGTGACAGGCCTTGCGCAGCGCCATGCTGTCGCCGAGGCCACGGGTGACGCTCAGCTCCTGCAGCGTCGGGCGCTTGGAAAGTTCCGGCAGGCGGATACGCTCGCCCGTCATGCCCGGTCGCTCGTTGGCGAAAGCGACTTCAACTTCGGCATCGCCCGCGATCGATCGGATGCAGCCGGAAAGCGCCCGCTTGAACGGTTCCGCTGCATTCTCGCGCGTGGTTGGCTTTGCCTTCGAGTTCGAGCTCACGACAGTTCCTTTTTCAGCCAGAGACGATGAAAGCCCTGCGGGAAATCATCGAGTTTGCCATAAACCTCATAACCCAGCTTCTGATAGAAGCCGTCGCCCTGGAAGCTGAACGTGTCGACATAGACGTAGCGGGCGCCGCGATTTGCGGCGATCGCCTCGACACGCGCAACGAGCTCTCGCCCGCTGCCCGATCCCCTCAGCGCCTCGTCTACCCAGAGCAGTTCGATGAAGCACCAGTTCCACGCGGTGTAGGCGACGATGCCGCCTACGATCTCGTCGCTGTCGTCACGCACCGAAACGGCGAAGCGCTTGTATTTGGCACTTCCCGCCTTTTCGAGATTGAAGGCCTTGAGGCCCTTGAAGACCGCGCTTGCGGTCTTCGTGACGCTCTTTTCTTCAACGAAGCGAAGCGCGCCCGTGCCCTTCGCCTCCGCCATGGCTCAAGCGGTGGCTTCAAGCACGATGTTGGCAGCGCTTTCCTTGAGCTCGATGCCGAAGGCGCGCTGATAGTGCTCGGCGACCAGCGCCCGCTCCAGCTCGTCGCACTTGTTGAGGAAGGTCACGCGGAAGGCAAAGGCGATGTCGCCGAAGATATGCGCGTTCTCGGCCCAGGTGATGACGGTGCGCGGGCTCATGACGGTCGAAAGATCGCCGTTGATGAAGGCTGCACGGGTAAGGTCGGCAACGCGAACCATCTTGGAAACGGTCTCGCGGCCCTTGTCGGCCGTGAAGCCCTTGACCTTGGCGGCGACGATGTCGACTTCCTTGTCATGCGGCAGGTAGTTGAGCGTCGTCACGATCGACCAGCGGTCCATCTGCGCCTGGTTGATCTGCTGCGTGCCGTGGTAGAGGCCGGTGGTGTCGCCGAGGCCGACCGTGTTGGCGGTCGCAAACAGGCGGAAGGCCGGGTGCGGGCGAATGACGCGGCTCTGGTCGAGCAGCGTCAGGCGGCCGGAGGATTCCAGCACGCGCTGGATGACGAACATCACGTCCGGCCGGCCGGCATCGTACTCGTCGAAGACGAGCGCGACATTGTGCTGGTAGGCCCAGGGCAGGATGCCGTCCTTGAACTCGGTGACCTGCATGCCGTCCTTGACGACGATCGCATCCTTGCCGACGAGGTCGATACGGCTGACATGGCTGTCGAGGTTGACGCGCACGCACGGCCAGTTGAGGCGGGCGGCGACCTGCTCGATATGGGTCGACTTGCCGGTGCCGTGATAGCCCGACACCATCACGCGTCGGTTATGGGCGAAGCCTGCGAGAATGGCGAGCGTGGTTTCGCGGTCGAAGAGGTAGTCCGGATCGAGGTCCGGCACATAGGCGTCGCCCTTCGAGTAGGCAGGAACGCGCAAATCCGTATCAATGCCGAAAACCTCCCGGACGGAGATCGTCGTGTCGGGGAGGTTGGAAATGTCGAGGTCAATCTTGCTCATCATGTCTCCAGAGCGGCCACCGGACGGCACCCGCGCATTCGCCTGCAAAAGTGCTTCTGTATTAATCCGGGTTGTTAGCAGAAACCAGCCTGTTTTAACAATTGGTAGGCCTGAATAACCGCGCGAAAACGCTCTTCCGATCCTCTGTCTCCGCCATTGGCATCGGGGTGATGCTTCTTGACGAGGTCCTTGTAGGCCGCCTTGATGTCGGCAGTCGTCGCCGAAGCACCGAGACCGAGCGTCTCGAAGGCCTTCGCCTCGAGCGTCTTCAGCTTGCGCTGACGGGGCTCCGGACGACCGGATCGCGCCCGCGCCTCGCTGACGAAGCCGAAGGGATCGCGCATGCGGGCCTGCGCGCCAGCGGAGCCGGACCGCGTCTGCGACTGGGTCGGGCCGTTCTTGGCATTCTTGTTGACGCCGACCGTCCAGGTCGGCCGATGACCGGTGATCGCTTCCTTCTGGTAGCGCGCGACCTCGCTGTCGGAGAGGCCGGAGAAGAAATTGTAGCCCTTGTTGTACTCCTTCACATGCTCGAAACAGAACATGAAGTACTGGCCCTCGGCATTGCGGCCGACGGGTGCCCGATGCACGCCCTTCTGGTCGCAACCGTCCCACTGGCACACGGGCGCCGCCGGCTCCGCCTGCGGCTCCACCTTGCGCCGGGTGCGAATGCGATCGAAGTATTTTGAATCGAGTCTCATGGCGCTCATTATGGGGTTTGGCCGGGGCCACAACAAGAATTGACAAAGCGGAATGTTGCTGGCTTTGTGCGGGCATTTTGCGCCGCCGAGCCCGCGATTGCCGGGGTACTGCTGACTTGCGAGGGGGCGCCAAGCAAACAGCAAAATGGGACGGAAGAATGTCGCTCACCGACACGATCGAAAAGAAGCTGACCGAAGCCTTCCATCCCGAAAGGCTTGCGGTCATCAACGAGAGCCACATGCACGCCGGACACCAGCCCGGCTTTGATGGCGGTGGCGAATCCCATATGCGGGTGCGCATCGTGTCGAGCGCCTTTGCCGGCATGAGCCGCGTTGCCCGTCACCGCGCGATCAACGATCTGCTGAAGCCCGAACTCGACGCCGGCCTGCATGCGCTGGCGGTCGAGGTCGCCGCCCCCGGAGAGCCTACGCGCTGGTAGCCAATCAGGCCGGCGGAGCACCCTCTTCCGCCGGGCGGATGCGCAGCTTGGTGATCCGGTTCTTCACCCGTTTCATCACGATGAAACGCTTACCGTGGAAGGTGAAGGCCTGACGTTCCTCGGGAATGCTCTTGGACTCGTGGATCACGAGACCGGCAACCGTCGTCGCCTCTTCGTCCGGCAGCGACCAGTCGAGGGCCCGGTTGAGGTCGCGGATCGGCACCGAACCATCGACGACGATCGACCCGTCCGCTTCCTGGCGCACGCCCTGGATATCGAGATCGTGCTCGTCGGCGATGTCGCCGACGATCTCTTCCAGAATATCCTCCAGCGTCACCAGACCCTGAACCTGGCCATATTCGTCGACGACGATCGCCAGATGCAGCTTGCGGCGCAGGAACGCGTTCAGCTGGTCCTTGAGGTTGGTCGTATCCGGTACGAACCAGGGTTTTTGCGCGATCTTGACGATATCGAGGTTTTCCGGCTCGACATTGGGCTCGGCGAGCGCCCGAAGCAGGTCCTTGGAATGCACGACGCCGATGATGTTGTCGGTCGAGCCGCGCCACACCGGCAGCCGGGTGAACGGGCTTTCGAGAATGTCGCGAACGCAGACCTCCGGCGGTTCGTCGGCATTGATCGCCCGCATGTTGGTGCGGTGGATCATGATGTCGGAGATTTCGAGCTCGCCGAGATCGAGCACGCCGCCCAGCCGGTCGCGGTCGGCCTTGATTACCGAGCCCTCCCGGTGCAGGAAATCCACGGCGCCGCGCAGCTCCTCATGCGCCGAAAGCATCGACATGTCGGCGGCAAGATTGACGCCGAAGAGATTGAGGATGCGCCGGACGATCCCGTTGACGAGGCTGGAAACCGGCCCGACGATCGCCACGAAGGGTCGAACCAACGGCGCGACAGCGAGCGCAAAACGATCGGGCGATGCAATCGCCCAGCTCTTCGGCAGAACTTCCGAAAAGATCACGAGCAGCACCGTCAAGGCTATCGTCGCAATCGCCACGCCGCTATCGCCGAAAAGACCGATCAGCAGGCTCGTCGTCAGTGACGAAGCAAGGATGTTGACGAGACTGTTGCCGATCAGAAGCGTGCCGATCAGCCGGTCGCGCCGTTCGATCAACCGGTTGACGATGCCGGCGCGCTCCTCGCCATTGTTTTCGAGCGTATGCATGCGCGAGCGCGAAGCGGCCGTCAGCGCCGTTTCGGAGCCCGAGAAGAAGGCGGACAGCACCAGCAGGCCGAAAACCGAAAGGATCGACAGCCAGTATTCCGCCAGGAAGGCAATGAAGGCTTCGCCGGTCATTGCGGATGTTTTTCCCTCAGGAAGCTCAAGACCTCCGACGACGGCACGTCATCGGCAACGAAGGATTGCCCGATGCCGCGCGTCAGGATGAAGGTGAGCTTGCCGCCCTTGACCTTCTTGTCCTGGGCGATCGCGTCCATCAACCGTTCGGCCGGCGGCAGGGTGCCGGGGATTTCCGACATACGCGTCGGCAGGCCAACGGCCCTCAGATGCGCCTCGACACGGGTCGCGTCGTCGGTGCTCGCAAGGTTCATGCGCGTCGAGAACTGGTGCGCCAGAACCATACCGATCGAGACGCCCTCGCCGTGCACAAGGCGGGCACTGTCATATTCGGTTGCCGCTTCCAGTGCATGGCCGAAGGTATGGCCGAGATTGAGAAGCGCGCGTTGGCCGTTTTCGCGCTCGTCTGCGGCAACGACGTCCGCCTTCGCCTGGCAGCTGACGGCAATCGCCTCGATGCGAGCGCTGCCTCCGGCAAAGACCGCCTGCCAGTTCTTCTCGAGCCAGGCAAAAAACTCCGGCTTGTCGATCAACCCGTATTTCGCCACTTCCGCATAACCGGCGCGGAACTCGCGCTCGCTCAGCGTGTCGAGCACGTCGGTGTCGGCCAGCACCAGGTCCGGCTGATGGAAAACGCCGATAAGGTTCTTGCCGTGCGGCGAATTGATGCCGGTCTTGCCGCCTACGGAAGAATCGACCTGGGCGAGCAGCGACGTCGGGATCTGGATGAAGCGCGAGCCGCGGCGCACGATGCCGGCGGCAAAGCCGGTGAGATCGCCGATGACCCCGCCGCCGAGCGCAATCACAGCGTCGTTGCGTTCGATGCGGGCGCCGAGCACGGTTTCGCAGACCGGGATCAATTGCTCGAAGCTCTTGGTCTTCTCGCCGGCCGGAAGCACCAGCGACACGGCGTCGATGTCGTGGCCCTTGAAGCTCGCCATCAGCGGCTCGAGATAGAGCGGCGCAACGTTTTCGTCGGTAATGACCGCCATCTTGCGCCCTTTCAGGCGTGCAGCAATCTCCTGGCCAGCGGCCGCGATCAGCCCGGGGCCGATCAGGATATCGTAGGAACGGTCGCCGAGATCGACACGGACCTTGCGTTCGGCGGCAGGCATCGCATGGCTATTCATGGGTCTTCTTGTCCTGGTATTCGATGACGGCGTTGAGAACATCTTCCACCATCGTCTCTTTCTTCACATCGCGCGACAGCACCGTCAGGTCGGCCTGCGCATAGATCGGATAGCGCGCGTTCATCAGGTTTTCGAGCGTCTGCCTGGGGTTTTCCGTCTTCAGCAGCGGCCGGGTGTCGCGCTTGTTGACCCGCTCCCAGAGCACGTCGAGCTCGGCGTTCAGCCAGACCGTCAGGCCGCCCTTCTTGATCTGGCGGCGCGAGCGCTCGTTGATATAGGCGCCGCCGCCGGTCGAGACCACGCGCGGTCCGCTGCGCAGAAGCCGTTTCAAAACCCGCGTCTCGAGCGCGCGAAACTCTTCCTCGCCATAGCGGGCGAAGAGATCGCTGATCGTCATGCGCGAGACGCGCTCGATCTCATGGTCGGAATCGACAAAGGGAATGCCGAGCGCCTGGGCCGTCAATCGCCCGATCGCCGACTTGCCGGCGCCCATCAGGCCGATGAACACGAGATTGCGTTTACCGAGCGCAAGCTTCGCCCGCTCTGTCAGCGTTGCCGAAACCGGATCGATCACGTCGTTCATTGGACTTCTTGTTCCCCATTCCCTTCCGATATCGACAAATCGGGGAGGAGCGTCAAGTCGTCGCGCGCGTGCGCTCACGGTTCTTGAACTCCGCCGAAGTGGCGTTCATATAGATCTGGCACCCGCCATCGCGCCGCGCATTCATCCGGATGCGCGATCACCCTGGCCGTTTGAACGCCTGCATGCCTGCGCTTTCCGTTCGACGAAGGCTCCATGCAGAGGAGATTGAAATGCCGACCCTCTTCCGGTTCCTGTTCTTTTGCGCCGTCATCGCGGGCATAGTCTACGGCACGATGGTCTCGCTCGTCACCTTCGTCGAGCCGACGGAGCGCGACGTGACCGTGAAGATCCCGTCGGAGCGGGTGAACAAGACCCAATGAGCGATCTTTCCGCCGCCCATGTCGAGGCTTTCCTCGAAATGATGAGCGCCGAGCGCGGTGCAGCAGTCAACACGCTGCAATCCTACGAGCGCGACCTGGAGGATGCGTCCTCGCATCTGCGCACGCGTGGAACAGCACTGACGGCGGCGAACCCGGACGACCTTCGCGCCTATCTCGCCCATCTCGCCGGTCAGGGTTTCAAGCCGTCGTCGCAGGCACGGCGCCTGTCGGCGCTGCGGCAATTCTACAAGTTCCTCTATGCCGAAGGTTTGCGCGGTGACGATCCGACCGGCATCCTCGATGCGCCGAAAAAGGGACGCAGCCTGCCGAAGACGCTGAGCGTCGAGGACGTCTCGCGCCTGATCGGACAGGCCGAGAGCGAGGCGAAAGCAGGCGGCGACGACCACCTGACGAAACTGCGCATGCATGCGCTGATCGAACTTCTCTATGCGACCGGCATGCGTGTCAGCGAACTTGTCTCGCTTCCGGCTAGCGTGCTGCAACAGAACGGCCGGTTCCTGGTGATCCGCGGAAAGGGCAACAAGGACCGGCTCGTTCCGCTCTCCCACGCCGCCATCCGCGCCATGCGCGACTATGGCGCGGCCCTTGCCGTGGAAGTCGCCAAGGAGGAGGCCGGCAGTCGCGACAGCCCGTGGCTCTTTCCCTCCTCTGGCAAGCAGGGCTTTCTGCCGCGCCAAGTCTTTGCCAGGGACCTGAAGTCGCTGGCCGCGCGCGCCGGCGTCAGGGTCGCCACCATCTCCCCGCACGTGCTGCGTCACGCCTTCGCGAGCCACCTGCTTGCCAATGGCGCCGACCTTCGCGCGGTGCAGGAACTGCTCGGCCACTCGGACATTTCAACGACACAAATCTATACGCATGTGCTGGAAGAACGGCTGCACAACCTCGTGCAAAACCATCACCCTCTTGCCAAACAGGCGAAAAAACAGGATTAGGACCGCCGGGCAGGCTGGTTTCGGCCCGCAGACCCTTGTCGCAAAATGATCGGAAACGCATCTCATGCACAACTATCTCGATTTCGAAAAACCCATCTCCGACCTCGAAGGCAAGATTCTTGAACTCAAGAAGCTGGCCGGCGAAGACGAGAGCGTGAACACTTCGGATGAGATCGAGCGCCTGGAGACGCGCGTGCGCGACGCGATGGCCGAGATCTATTCCAAGCTGACGCCCTGGCAGAAGACCCAGGTCGCCCGTCACCCCTCGCGCCCACACTTTCTCGACTATGCGGCCGAACTCTTCACCGAGTTCACGCCGCTCGCCGGCGACCGCAATTTCGCCAACGACGACGCCATCCAGGCCGGCCTTGCGCGTTTCCGCGGCATGCCGGTCGCCGTCCTCGGCCAGGAAAAGGGCAACGACACCAAGTCGCGCATCAAGCACAATTTCGGCAGCCCGCGACCGGAAGGCTACCGCAAGGCCATCCGCGTCATGGAGATGGCCGATCGTTTCGGCCTGCCGCTGATCACGCTCGTCGACACCGCAGGCGCCTATCCGGGTGTCAACGCCGAAGAGCGCGGCCAGGCGGAAGCCATCGCCCGCTCGACCGAGACCTGCCTCAACGTGCGCGTGCCGATCGTCACCGTGGTCATCGGCGAAGGCGGTTCGGGCGGCGCGATCGCGATCGCCACCGGCAACCGCGTCTACATGCTCGAACATGCGATCTACAGCGTCATCTCGCCGGAAGGTGCCGCCTCGATCCTGTGGCGCGATTCCACCCGCGCCAAGGAGGCTGCCAGCAACATGAAGATCACCTCCGATGATCTGAAGGCCCTTGGCGTCATCGACGGCATCATCCAGGAACCGGTCGGCGGCGCCCACCGCGACCCGAACGCCGTCATCAACCGCACCGGGACAGTGATTGCCGACGCGCTGAAGGACCTCTCCGGTCGCAGCGGCGACCAGCTGCGCACCGATCGCCGGCAGAAATACCTCAATATCGGCCGCAACCTCTAAGCAGGAAATGGGACCCGGGCGAAGAACGATTGCCCGCCCCACCAGTGGCAGCGATTGCGGGAGCGGCTTTCGCAACCGGAAAGCGGACTATGGCCAAATCTTGGCCATATTCATGAGGTCATGAACAGCGTCGTCGGCAGGGCTGCCTGCAGGGTTAAGAATTCGTGAAGTATAATCGCTTAGTGATTCTCTGAGGAGCCCCTCCCCCCGTGGACTGGGCTCTTCTACTCGAGTTGGGTTTGAACGGGCCTCTGCTGATGCGTTTCTGGAATCTTTTCGCTTCCGCCGCCATTGTCGCCGCGCTTACCGGCTGTACCAACGAAGCGCTCGACGCCACGACGTCGGTCGACATCAAGTCCGTCAAAAACAAGACCGAGTACCAGGTCTCTGCTCCGATGGTCAAAAAGATGAGCGAACTTGGCATGCAGAAGCAGGCCCCGATCGCGCTGCGTATCTTCAAGGAGGAAGGCACGCTCGAGGTCTGGAAGGCCAACACGGCCAATCGCTTCCAGCTTTTGAAGACCTACAAGATCTGCGCCTGGTCGGGCAAGCTCGGCCCGAAGGTGAAGGAAGGCGACCGTCAGGCGCCGGAAGGCTTCTATCCGCTCTTCCCGCGCCAGATGAACCCGAATTCGAACTATTATCTGGCGATCAACACCGGCTACCCCAACGCCTACGACAAGGCGAACGGCCGCCAGGGCACCCACCTGATGATCCACGGCGCCTGCTCGTCGTCGGGCTGCTATTCGATGACCGACGAACAGATGATCGAGATCTTCGCGCTCGCCCGCGACAGCTTCAAGGGCGGCCAGGAGAGCGTGCAGCTTCAGGCCTTCCCCTTCCGCATGACGGCGGAAAACATGGCGCGTCACCGCGACAATCCGAACATCGACTTCTGGAAGATGCTGAAGGTAGGCTACGACCAGTTCGAAGTCACCAAGCGTCCGCCTGAAGTCAACGTCTGCGAAAAGAAATACGTCTTCAACCAGCAGGCGTCCGGTCCGTTCAATCCTGGCGGACAGTGCCCGGCCATGTCGACGCCGCCGGCATTGCAGGTCGCCATGTCGAGCTTCGAGAAGAGCTACCAAACCGACTACGACAAGGCCATGAAGAAGTATGACGGCATGGTCTGGTACGAGCCAAGCGAAGCCGAGCGCAAGGCGATCGTCGCCAAGCAGCGCGTCGGCCGCGAACTCGCCTATGCGCCGACCGGCAACTCGCTCGACGCCGGCAAGATGATGAAGGCGAGTGATCTCGAAAAGAAGATCGCCGATCAGAAGGAAGCGGAAGAGACCAAGCAGGCCGTCGAGATCCAGAAGAAGGAACTCGAAAAGGCGACCGATGGCGGCAAGCACGTGCCCGTCCCCGCCGCCAATCCCGTGCCGCAGCCGGTGATGCAGGCGGCCGTCGAGGAACCGAAGAAGTCCTTCTGGAGCCTGTTCTCGAAGAGCGAACCGGAACTGCAGATGCCGGCTCCCGTCGTCATCACGCCGGACCAACCGGCAAGCGGGCAACAGGCCGTCGTGCCGCCGCAGGCACAGGAGCCTGCAAAGACGAGCAAGCAGACACGTGCGACAGCGACCACTGCCGCAGGGCAGCAGACCGCCGCCGTTGCGACGGCGCCTGCCCCCGACGTGACGCCAGAGACGCCCGTCATCACCGAAGAGCCGCCAAAGAAGCGCCCGTTCTGGAAGATCTGGGGCAATTGATGCCGGACGAAAAAAAGATCGTCTATGACCTGAGGGGGCTTAAGTGCCCCCTTCCCGTTTTGAAGACACGCAAGCGCATGGTCGCGCTGGCGCCGGGTGCGTTGATCGAGGTCGAGACCACCGACCCCCTGGCAGCGATCGATATTCCGCATTTCTGCAACGAGGACGGCCACACGCTTGAAGCGTCCGCAGCCGCTGACGGCGGCCACCGCTTTCTCATTCGCAAGGGCTGCTGAAGGGTTGCCGCACGGACAAGCGCTTTAGCACTTTTCCTGGATCTGGCTTCAAGCGTCGGCCGCAACTTTGGACGGAAAACCGCTTCGCACTTTTCCTGGAGCTTGCTTCAAGCCTCGGCCGCAACTCCGGACGGAAAACCGCTTCGCACTTTTCCTGGAGCTTGCTTAGAACCGCATTCCCGGGATCGCGAGCGGGTTGTCCGAGAGCGCCTGCGCGTCCGGCCGGTCGATGCGCGGTTTGCCGGTAAAGGCGTCGAAGAGGTCGCGGACGAACTCTTCCGTCAGCCCCTTGGTGATCAGCACCATGCGGGTGCGCCGGTCGTTCGGGTCTGGCCAGGCGGCAAGCCGTTCCGGCGTGTGGAAGACGTTCTGCACGCCGTGCAGCACCAGCGGCCGGTCGGGCCGGTCGGCGACCGCGACGATCGCCTTCATCCGCAAGAGCTTCTCGCCATGGGCCGAGCGCAGGAGGTCGATGAACATGTCGAGCGCCATTGGCTCGATCGGCCGATCGTGCACGATGCTGAACGAGCGAATGTCGCCGCCATGCCGGTTCACGTCGTGATGATGATGGTGATGATCGTGCGCATGGCCATGGTGATGGCCATCGTGGTCATGGTCATGATGATCGTCGTGATGATGATGATCGCCGTTGTCGTGGCCCGCCTCGTCCTGCAGCCAGCGGCCGACGTCGGCGATCTTGGCGGACGGATCGTAGAGGCCGCACTCGAACAGCCGCGCGCGACCCGCCTCGTCGCTATCGCCGTCGATCAGCGGCGCACGCGGATTGAGCTCCCGGATGCGGGCCGTCAGCGCGTCGCGCATGGAGGCCTCGGCAAGCCCCCTCTTGCTGACGACGATACGGTCGGCAACAGCGACCTGCTTCAGGGCTTCATCGTGATTGGCGATCGTCTGCAGGCCGTTGACGGCATCGACGACGGTGACCACGCCATCCAGGCGAAAATTCTGCGCGATGACGGGATTGCCGATCACCGACTGCAGCACCGGCGCCGGATCGGCAAGGCCGGTGGTTTCGATGACGACGCGCTTCAGCGGCTTGATCTTGCCGGTCTGCATCCGGTCCATCAGATCGGCAAGCGTGTCGACCAGCTCGCCACGCACCGTGCAGCAGAGGCAACCGTCGGATAGCTCGATGACGCCGTCGCTGGAGGCTTCCACCAAAAGGTGATCGATCGAGACATCGCCGAATTCGTTGATGATGACGGCCGTGTCGGAAAGATCGGGATCCTTCAGGAGCCGGTTGAGCAATGTCGTCTTGCCCGCACCGAGAAAGCCGGTGAGGATCGAGACCGGCACCGCCGGCAAGGGGCTAACCATCATGAACTCCGATCAGAATGTCGGCCGCGGCACCGGGATCGGCACATTGGCAGCGTCGCCTTGCGCGGTCTCTTCGGCGACGATCTTCGGCGCCTTTTCCCCGCTGCCGGGAATGAGGCCGGCGAAGGCGAGCTTCAACGGCCGGTTGATCTCGTGGATATAGGGCGAAAGCAGTTTCTGGCGTCCCGCCTCGTCGCGGCTCTCGCTGCGCACCTTGGCGGCTGCCTTCGAGCAGATCTGCTTGCTGACGTCGGCAACCATATCACGCGTGTCGCCATAGGCGGGGATCTGCACCAGCGACGGCTTGCCGTTGCCGCTCGTCGTCAGCGCCATCTGCAACAGCCGCGCGGATTCGTCGGTGCGAGCGCCGAGGCTGTCTTCGCCGAGCACGACCGAGACGACGCTGCGGCCGTCTCGGGTGGCAGACGACACCTGGTTGAAGCCGGATGCACAGATGAAGCCCGTCTTCATGCCGTCAGCGCCTTCGAAGCGGCCGATCAGCTTGTTGTAGTTCGGATAGTCCTTCTTGCCGGTCGTAAAACCTTCGAGCGAGAAATAGGAGGCGTATTGCGGGAACTCGCGCTTGATCGTGATCGCGAGAACCGCAAGATCGCGGGCCGTCGTATACTGACCGGGACCGGGCAGCCCGTTGGGATTGATGAAGTTGGACGAGGTCATGCCGATGCGGCGCGCTTCGGTGTTCATCCGCGCGATGAAGGCGGGCTCGGACCCGCCGACCGTCTCGGCGATCGCAACGGCCACGTCGTTTGCCGATTTGACGAGCATCATCTTCAGGGCGCTGTCGAGCGTCATCGCCTGGCCGGGCTTGTAGAACATCTTGCTCGGCGGTTCGGCGGCCGCGTTCTTGGTCATGACCACGGGGCTTTCGAGCGTCAGTTGCCCGGACTTGATGGCGCGGAACGTCGTATAGGCCGTCATCAGCTTGGTCAGCGACGCCGGATACCATTTCTGGAAGATATCCTGGTGCTCGTAGACCTTCAACGAATTGACGTCGACGACCAGTCTCGGATTGGCCGCGGCCGGAAGCGCCGCAAGAAGCGTCGCGCACGTCGCTGCCGTCACTCCGAGCGCCTTCATCTTGCCACGCGTGAAAAATCCTGCTGTCACCACGATAGGACCTCGAAAATCCGCTGTTGCCTCGTCTCGTCCGGCTATTTAGCCTATATGGCGATGAGATGGCAAAGCCCATTCACGCGGGCCGCTGCCAATCCACCGCAGATACTCTAGTGATCGAACAGACCGACAGGACGAACCGATGCCGATACTCAACCGTGCCACCGAGCTCCAGAACGAAGTCGCCGAATGGCGGCGCCACCTGCACAGGAACCCGGAGCTCCTGTTCGCGGTCGAAAATACGGCATCCTTCGTCGAAAAGAAACTGAAGGAATTCGGCGTTGACGAAGTCGTGACGGGTCTCGGGCGCACCGGCGTCGTAGGCCTCATCCGCGGCAATCTCGGCGCTGGCCGCACCATCGGCCTTCGCGCCGACATGGACGCGCTGCCGATCACCGAGACCAGCGGCAAGCCCTGGGCGTCGGAAACATCAGGCAAGATGCATGCCTGCGGCCATGACGGCCACACCGCCATGCTGCTCGGCGCCGCCAAGTACCTGGCCGAGACCCGCAATTTCGCCGGCAATGTCGCGGTTATCTTCCAGCCGGCCGAAGAAGGCGGCGGTGGCGGCAACGAGATGGTCAAGGACGGCATGATGGAGCGCTTCGCGATCGCCGAGGTCTACGGCATGCACAACATGCCGGGCATGCCCGTCGGCCAGTTCGGCAGCCGCGTCGGTCCGATCATGGCCTCCACCGACGAGTTCACCATCACCATCAAGGGCCGCGGCGGCCATGCGGCCCAGCCGCACAAGACGATTGACCCGATCGTCGTTGGCACCCAGATCGTCACGGCATTGCAGACGATCGCGTCCCGCACCGTCGATCCGCTCGCCTCCGTCGTCGTCTCGGTGACCAAGTTCCACGCCGGCTTCGCCCATAACGTCATCCCGGAGGATGCGATCCTCGGCGGCACCGTGCGCACGCTGATGCCCGAGGTACGCGACATCGGCGAGGCGCGCATCCGCACGATCGCCGAGGGCGTCGCCGGCATCTACGGCGCCACGGTCGACGTCGCCTACAACCGCAACTATCCGGTAACCGTCAACCATGCCGACGAGACCGGCTATGCGCTCAAGGCGGCGGCCGAGATCGCCGGAGACACCAATGTCAAGCCGTCGCTCGACCCGATGATGGGTGGCGAGGACTTCTCCTACATGCTGAACGCCCGCCCCGGCGCCTTCGTCTTCATGGGCAATGGCGACACCGCTGGGCTGCACCATCCGGCCTATGATTTCAACGACGAAGCCATCCCGCACGGCATCTCCTACTGGGTGAAGCTCGCGGAAACGCGACTTGCCGCCTGAGGCACGGATGGGAGGCTCCATGCATCAGATCGACAAGATTGACCGTCGCATTCTCAACATTCTCCAGGCGGATGGGCGCATCACCAATCTGGAGCTTGCCGACCGCATCGGCCTGTCGCCGACGGCGACCAGCGAGCGGCTGCGCCGGCTGCTGAAGGAAGGTTATGTCTCGGGTTTCGGTGCGAGGCTCGATCCGCAGAAGCTCGGCTTCGGCCTGCTGGTGTTCATCGAGGTCATGCTCGACAAGACGACGCCCGACGTCTTCGACCAGTTCGCCGCCGCCGTCAAACAGGCGCCGGCCGTGCTCGAGTGTCACATGGTGGCCGGCGGCTTCGATTATCTGGTGAAGACCAGGTTCGAAGACATGGCCGCCTACCGCAACTTCCTCGGCCAGGTGCTCTGGACGCTGCCGGGCGTCAAGGAAACACGCACCTATGCCGTGATGGAAGAGATCAAGAACGACGGGCCGCTGCCGCTCGTTTGAAGGAGGCTTTGCTCCGCCTGGTGCGGAGGTGCCCCCCTCTGCCCGACAATGAGTGGTGGATCATCGTAGCGGTTTAATGAGCGGTAGATCATCGCCGCAGTTATAGGATAATTGCGGCATTCAGCGGACACCCTGAACCCGTGCTCGGTCCAAAGGTGGATCGGAGCATTGCCCCAAATCGATCTCCCCCCTTGTGGTGGAGATGCCCGGCAGGGCAGAGGGGGGTGTCACCACCCACCGCCCCGCCCAAGGGCGCGGCATCCCTCAATTAGATGCCGCAAACGCGTCACTCCGCCAGCGACGCCATATCGATAACGAAGCGGTAGCGCACGTCGCTCTTGACGACCCGCTCATAGGCTTCGTTGATCTGCTGGATGCGGATCGTCTCGATTTCCGAGACGATGTCGTGCTTGCCGCAGAAGTCGAGCATTTCCTGGGTTTCCTTGATCGAGCCGATCATCGAGCCGGAAATGCTGCGGCGCGCGGGGACCAACGAGAAGGCGTGCACGGGAACCGCATTTTCCGGAATGCCGACCAGCACCAGATCGCCATCGACCTTCAACAGGTTGAGGTAGGCGTTCCAGTCGATCTCGGCGGCAACCGTGCAGATGATCAGGTCGAACGTACCGGCCAGCGCCGTGAAGGTTTCCGGGTCGTTGGTGGCGTAGTAGTGGTCGGCGCCGAGCTTCAGCCCGTCTTCCTTCTTGGAAAGGGTCTGGCTGAGCACGGTGACGTCAGCCCCCATGGCGTGCGCCAGCTTGACGCCCATGTGGCCGAGGCCGCCCATGCCGACGATCGCGACCTTCTTGCCGGGACCGGCCTTCCAGTGGCGCAGAGGCGAATAGAGCGTGATGCCTGCGCAAAGAAGCGGTGCGGATGCATCGAGCGGCAGGTTTTCCGGGATCGAAAGCACGTAGCCTTCCCGAACGACGATATGGTCGGAATAGCCGCCCTGTGTCGGCGTCTTGCCGTCGGCCTCGACACCGTTATAGGTCACGATCAGGCCCGGCATGTAGTGTTCCAGGTCGAGGTCACGGGTGGCGCAGGTGGTGCAGGAATCGACGAAGCAGCCGACGCCGGCGCGGTCGCCCACCTTGAACTTCGTGACCTTCGAGCCGACCGCCGTCACGATGCCGACGATCTCGTGGCCGGGAACCATCGGGAAGGCGGAATTGCCCCATTCGTTGCGGGCCTGGTGGATGTCGGAGTGGCAGACGCCGCAATATTTGATTTCGATCACCACATCGTCGTCGGCAGGTTCCCGGCGCTCGAAGGTAAACGGTGTCAGCGGCTTCGACGCATCGGTCGCCGCATATCCTCTTGCAATGGCCATCAGTCTGTCCTCATTTTGGGAAAGGGTGCAGGCCCGGAGGGAGTCCGGCCTGACGCACTTCGGACTATGGGGGCGCAGGCACGACAAGCGTTAGAGCGATCCTGCAAAGTTTTTGCACGATCCTACAAGATTGACAGAGGGGTCCTGGAGATGGCACGTCGACGCCCTATCTGAGCGTTGCCTCACACAATGCTAAGCCGCTGGAAAGACCGTAGATTATGACAGACCTGCGACAGACTGCCCGTCCCGAGATGATCGAGGTCATTGCCCGGTTCGCCGACCGCGATGGCGACCACATGACCCGGATTTCCGGCCTGACCCTGCACCGCCACGGCGGCGATGCGCCTGTCAATTGCTCTGCCTACAGGCCCAGTCTGGCGATCATCGTGCAGGGCGCGAAACGGGTGGTGTTGGGCGACGAGACGCTGATCTACGGTGCCTCGGACTATCTGCTGACCTCGATCGACCTTCCGGTTCTCTCCCAGGTCTGCCAGGCCTCGGCTGACGAACCCTATCTCAGCATGGCCTTCACGCTCGACCCGGGCAAGATCCAGGCCCTGCTTGCCTCGCTTTCGCAGCTGCCGGCGCCGAGCGCCTCGGCGCGCGGCATGAGCGTCAGCAAGATCAGGCCCGATCTGGAGGACGCGGCCCTGCGCCTGCTTCGCCTGCTCGAGCGGCCGGACGATATCCCGGCCCTGCTGCCGCTGATCGAACAGGAAATCCTCTACCGGCTCTTGACCGGCCCACACGGCCACCGCCTCAGGCAGATGGCGACAACCGACAGCCAGCCGCATCAGGTCGGCCGCGCCGTCGCCTGGCTGAAGGAACATTATTCGCGGCCGCTCAGGATCGACGACCTCGCCAACCGCGTTTCCATGAGCGTGTCGTCGCTGCATCATCATTTCAAGGCGATTACCGCCATGAGCCCCCTGCAATACCAGAAGCAGCTTCGTCTTCAGGAAGCGCGGCGGCTGATGCTGGAGGAACTGCTCGACGCCGGTGATGCCGGCCATCAGGTCGGCTACGAGAGCCAGTCGCAGTTCAGCCGCGAATATGCGCGCCATTTCGGCGAGCCGCCGATGCGCGACATCGGCCGGGTGCGCCGCTCGCTCATCGAACGGCTGGGGCCGCAGACGGAGATGCTGAGCGAGGGTTAGAGGAACTCTGGCGACTCAGCTGCGCTCGATATCTCTTCTGAGCACGATCGACGTCGTCAGGTCCTCGACATTGTCCATCGTCGCCACCTCGTTGCGCAGTTCGTTGAGCGCATTGATCGAGCCGACCTCGACTTCGACGACGAGATCCAGCTGGCCGCTGACCGAGGACACCTTGCGCACCGACGAAAAGCCGGCAAGCCGATCAAGCACGCCGATCGATGGTGTGCGCTTCAGGGTCACCAGCAGGAAGGCCTGGATGGTGCCCTCCTCCAGTTGCCCGATATCGGCGCGATAGCCACGAATGATGCCGGCCTTTTCGAGCCGGCCGACCCTCTCGGTCGTGGCACTTCTCGACAGCCCGATCCGGCCAGCCAGCGACTTCATCGGGATGCGCGCCTCCTGCGAGAGGATGCTGAGAATAGTGCGGTCGATCGCGTCGATGTCCTGCATATCCGGTCCCCTTGATCGCGCCGACAAGATGACGGTTATTATAAACATTATGCCGGTGCAACCGGCATAATGCCGGATGCATCGCGTCGCCGCTCATGTAACTCTCGCTGATAGATGAGGGTCCCCATGAACGATATGCTGACGACGACACCTGACTTTTCGACCGATGCCGCAGCCGCACTGCTAAAAGAGCATTATGGCCTGACCGGCGCGCTGTCGCTGCTTGCGAGCGAACGCGACCAGAATTTCAAGGTCGAGACCGAAAGGGGCGGCACCTATATTCTGAAGATCATCAACGGCGCCGAACCCGTTGCCGAAAGCGATTTTCAGACGGCGCTTCTCAGCCACGTCGGCACTCATGCCGCGGATCTGCCGGTGCCGCATATCCGCCCGACGATCGACGGCGCGAGCCTCGCTTCGATCACAAGTGCGCGCGGCGTCACCCATCGCCTTCGGCTCGTCAGCTGGGTCGAGGGCCTGCCGCTCGCCGAAACGGCGCGCAGCGATGCAGCCCTGCAGTCGCTCGGGCAGATGCTCGGCCGCTTCGACGCCTCGCTCAAGGGCTTCATGCATCCGGGCGCGCTGCGCGACCTCGACTGGGACATCCGCCATGCGGGCCGCTCGGCCGATCGGCTGCATCATGTCGCGTCGGCCGACGACCGCGCCCTGCTTCAGCGCTTTCTCGCCCGCTTCGAAAAATCGGTCGCGCCGCGCCTTGCCACCCTTCGCGCCGCCGTCATTCACAACGACGCCAACGACTGGAACGTGCTGGTCGCCAAGGCCGACCACGACACCATTTCCGGCCTCATCGATTTCGGCGACGCATTGCATGCGCCCATAATCGCCGAGGTCGCGATCGCCGCCGCCTATGCCGGGCTCGACCATCCCGATCCGATCGGCGCGGCCGCTGCAATCGCCCGCGGCTTTCATCAGGAATACCCGCTGGCGGAAGAAGAGATCGACCTTCTGTTCGATCTCATCGCCATCAGGCTCGTCACCTCCGTCACCATCTCGGCGTCCCGTCGCGCCCACACCGACGACAACCCCTATCTCGCGATCAGCGAGCGTCCGGCCTGGACGCTGCTGCGCAAGCTCGACCGGATGAACCCGCGTTTCGCCACGGCGATCCTGCGGCATGCCTGCGGCTTCGAGGCAACGCCCGGCGCCCGCGATGTCATCGCCTGGATCAACGCCAACCGCAAATCGCTGAAGCCGCTGCTTGAGCGCCCCGCCGCCACCTATCCGGCGGCACTCGTGCCCTATGGCGATCCGACGCATCCGATGACGGTGAAATCCGCCGGCGAACAGCCGGATGAAGCCCAGGCGATCTGGGACGACCATTGCCGCGAGCATGGCATAACCCTCGGCATCGGCCCCTTCGCCGAAGAGCGCACCGTTTATGCCGGCGAGATGTTCGTCTCACGCTTCATCGACCACACCCGCCGCACACGCCATCTCGGCCTCGACCTGTTCATGGCATCAGGCACAAAAGTGTTCACCCCGCTTGCCGCCACCGTCGTCAGCGTCGAGATCGAGAAAGACCCGCTCGGCTACGGCTGCCTGATCGCGCTTCGTCACGAGCCCGAGGGCTGCCCGCCCTTCGTCACGCTGTGGGGCCACATGGCGCACGAAGCGCTCGACCGCATCAAGGCTGGCGACCGGCTGGAAGCCGGCGCGCTGGTCGGCGAGATGGGTGCTCCGAAGGAAAATGGCGGCTGGGCGCCGCATCTGCACCTGCAGCTTTCGACCGACACCAGCCTGACGGCGACCGAAATCCTCGGCGTCGGCGAGCCGCAGTTTCTCGACGTCTGGGCCGAGCTCTTCCCGGATGCCCGAACCTTTGGCGGCATCGCCGAGGAATTTTACGAGAAGAGGGGCCGCTCGCACGAGGAGATCGTCAGGCGTCGCAAGGAATTGCTCTTGCCGAACCTCTCGATCTCCTACGAAAAGCCGATCAAGTTCGTGCGCGGCGAAGGCGTGTGGCTGATCGACGACAGCGGGCGCGCCTATCTCGACTGCTTCAACAATGTCTGCCACATCGGCCACGCCCATCCGGCCGTCGTCGAGGCGATGGCGAGGCAAGCCGCAGTCCTCAACACCAACACCCGTTACCTGCACGACAACATCGTCGCCTATGCCGAGCGGCTGACGGCGACGCTGCCGAAGGAGTTGACCGTCGCCGGCTTCGTCAACAGCGGCTCGGAGGCCAACAGTCTCGCGCTCCGCCTGATGCGCGCCCATACCGGCCGCGAGAATGCGATTACGCTCGACTGGTCCTACCACGGCACGACGCAGGAGCTGATCGATATCAGCCCCTACAAGTTCCGCCGCAAGGGCGGCAAGGGTCCGAAGCCACATGTGCATGTGGCAACCATCCCCGACAGCTACCATGCGCCGGCGGACTGGCCGGCCGAGGAGCACGGCAAGCGTTTTGCCGAAAGCGTCGCCGAGTTGATCGCGACGATGCAAACCAAGGGCGAAGGGCCCGGCTTCTTCATCGCCGAGTCTATTCCGAGCGTCGCCGGCCAGGTGTTCCTGCCGGAAGGCTATCTGAAGGAAGTCTACCGGATGGTGCGCGAGGCCGGCGGCGTCTGCATCGCCGATGAAGTCCAGGTCGGCTTCGGCCGTGTCGGCAGCCATTGGTGGGCCTTCGAAACACAAGGGGTCGTGCCCGACATCGTCACCATGGGCAAGCCGATCGGCGACGGCCATCCGCTCGCCGCCGTCGTGACCACCCGCGAGGTTACCGACAGCTTCAACAACGGCATGGAGTACTTCAACACCTTCGGCGGCAACCCGGTCTCCTGCGCCGTCGGCCTCGCCGTGCTCGACGTCATCGAGGGACAGGATCTGCGCGGCAACGCGCTTGCGATCGGCAACTATCTGATCGACGCCTTCCGCGCCATGCAGGCGCGCTACGCGGTGATCGGCGACGTGCGCGGCATGGGCCTCTTCCTCGGCATCGAGCTCGTGACGGACCGCAAGACCAAGGCGCCGGCCACCGAATTTGCCCGGGCCGTCTCCAATGGCGCCCGCCGTCGCGGCGTGCTGATGGGCACCGAAGGCCCACATGACAACATCCTGAAAATGCGCCCGCCGATGATCTTCTCGAAGCGCGATGCCGATCATCTGATCGCCGTGCTCGAGGAGACCTTCGAAGACGTATCGAAAACACTCGGCTGAGGCCGGTGCACTAGCAGAACGCACTGAACGAATTGACCGGGATGCAGGACACGCATCCGGGCGGTGAAGACGCATGCCCAAAACATGAAAAAAGAGGAGAACAGGACAATGAAACTTGGAATTCTAGCGCTGGCGAGCGCGGCCTCCCTGGCCGGCACCGCCGCAAACGCCGGTACGCTCGACGTGATCAAGGAGCGCGGCGAGCTTCGCTGCGGCGTCAGCCAGGGCGTGCTCGGCTTTTCCGCGCCCAACGACAAGGGCGAATGGAGCGGCTTCGACATCGATTTCTGCCGCGCGGTCGCAGCCGCAGCACTCGGCAATCCCGACAAGGTGAAATATGTGCCGCTCTCGACCAAGGAGCGCTTCACGGCGTTGCAGTCGGGCGAAGCCGACCTTTTGTCGCGCCAGACCACCTGGACGCTGTCGCGCGACACCGACCTCGGCATGAGCTTCGTCGGCGTCAATTACTATGACGGCCAGGCCTTCATGATCCGCAACGACCTTGGCGTAAAGAGCGTCAAGGAGCTTTCTGGCGCCTCCGTCTGCACCGAGACCGGCACCACGACCGAGCAGAACATGGCGGACTATTTCAGCGCCAACAACATCCAGTACCAGGTGATCGCCTTTGAGAAGGCCGACCAGACGATCCAGGCCTTCAACACCGGACGCTGCGATGTCTATTCGACCGACGCCTCCGCCCTGTATGCCCAGCGCCTGACGCTCAACGACCCCGATCGTTTCGTCGTCCTGCCGGAAGTCATCTCCAAGGAGCCGCTCGGCCCCGCCGTTCGCCAGGGCGACGATCAGTGGTTCAAGATCGTGCGCTGGACGCTGTTTGCGCTGACCGAGGCCGAGGAACTCGGCATCACCAAGGAGAATGCCGCCAAGATCATCGAAAGCGGCACGACGGCGCAGAAGCGCTTCCTCGGCATCGAGAACGAAGCCGGCAAGTCGCTCGGTCTCGATCCGAAATGGGCCTATCAGGCGGTGTCCGCCGTCGGCAACTACGGCGAAGTCTTCGAGCGCCATCTCGGCAAGGACAGCCCGCTCAAGATCGACCGCGGCCTCAACAAACTCTGGAGCAATGGCGGCTTGATGTACGCTCCGCCTGCACGCTGATCCCGCGAGCAATTCCGACGGGTCTTCGTTCGGAATTGCTCGATCGAGAGAGAAGCGCCAACGAGACGCCGCGGCCCTCCCCGCGGCGTCTTCGTTTTTGGCGTTAACGAAAAGCGATTGCGTTCAGCCTGACAGGCCGAAGCGCATCTGGCCGCGGGAAGCTGACCTGTGGCCATTGGTGCCACTGCCAATGTCCAATAGCCCGGTTCACTCGCGATGGATTGGGAAATTCTGAGGGGCACCCTCACGATCTCCCTCACCCCTGTGCTTGTCACAGGGGTCCAGTCAGCCCAAGTCCTTGGACTGAAAAGAGTTTATGACCCGACGGACGTCGGGTCGCTGGATCCCCGCCACAAGGGCGAGGATGAGGAGTCCGAGGTGGGCATTGAGAGAAAATCGGTGTCCGTCAGTTGCCTGGTTCAGTAATGCAGGGCACTGCGGCGGCGGCCGCAACCTGGTCAGAGCTTGACGATCGTCTTGCGGGCAAGCAGCCCCTGCGGCGCAAACAGCAGAACGCCGATGACCAAGAGAATGGTGAAAGCGTCACGATAGCTGAGCAGGCTTTCCGGCAGATAGGCCTGCAGGAACACTTCGATGAAGCCGAGCAGGAAGCCGCCGGCGACGGCGCCCGAAAGGCTGCCGAGGCCGCCGATGATGGCGGCGATGAAGGCTTTCAGCACCGGCAGGAAACCCATCAGCGGATCGACGCTGCCGCGCTGGGCCACCCAGAGGATGCCGGCGACCCCGGCAAGCAGGCCGGAGATCGCAAAGGCGGTGGCGACCACCGCATTGGCGCGGATGCCCATCAGCCGCACGATGGCGAAATCTTCCGAAGCCGCGCGCATGGCCCGGCCAAGCACGGTGGTGCGCAGGAAGAGGTTGAGGCCGACGAGCATGATGATCGTCACCAGGATCGAGGTGCCCTGGATGAGGCCGAGATGCAGGCCGCCAATCTCGATCGTGCCGGAAAAGCTCTCGGGCATCGGCACCGGTTTCGGCCTTGCGGAAATGAAGTTCTGGAAGATCACCCGCAGGATGGCGCTGACGGCAAAGCTCGTGAGGAGCAGCGTCGTGCCGCTGGCACCGCGCACGGGCCTGAAGGCGACGCGCTCCATCAGCATGGCGAGCGCGATCGCAATCAGAAGGGCGCCGCAGACCGCAAGCGGAAACGGCAGGCCGAGCAGGAGTGCGAAGCAGAGACCGTAGCCGGCCGCCGTCATCAGTTCGCCATGGGCGAAGTTGATCAGCCCCATGATCGAGAAGACGACCGCAAGGCCGAGTGCGAGAAGCGCGTAGGTGCCGCCGAGGCTGAGCGCGTTGACGAGCTGCTGCAGGAACATGTCCATGAATTGATCCTCCACGCACTCGGCTCAGGCGCCGAGATAGGCGCCCTGGATTTCAGTTGAATTGCGAAGTTCGGCAGCGCTTCCCGAAAGCACGATCCGGCCATTGGCCATGACATAGCCGGCATCGGCGATCTCAAGCGACAGCGACACGTTCTGCTCGACCAGCAGGATCGTCAGCCCCTTTTGCCTCAAGCCCGCGATCAGGTCGAAGATCAAGTCGACGATCTGCGGCGCAAGGCCAAGCGACGGTTCGTCCAGCAACAGAAGATCCGGCGAAGACATCATCGAACGGGCGATGGCGAGCATCTGCTGTTCGCCGCCGGACAGCGAGCCGGCCTTCTGCGTCAGCCGTTCCTTGAGGATCGGGAAGCGCGACAGCATGTCCTCGCGCACCTGCGCAATCGCGCCGCGCGCTTTGTGCATGGCGCCGCCGAGAAGCAGATGTTCGTCGACCGTCAGGCTTGGAAAGATCCGCCGCCCCTCCGGCGTCAGCGTCATGCCGAGCCGGACGATCTGTTCCGGCGGCAAGCCCGATATATCCTGGCCGTTGAACGTGACGCGTCCTGCCTTCTTCGGCGCGAGACCGACAAGCGAATTCAGGGTCGAACTCTTGCCGGCGCCGTTGGCGCCGAGCAGGGTCACGATCTGTCCCTTGCCGACAGTGAGATCGACGCCCTTCAGCGCCTCGACCGCACCATAGGCGACCTTGAGGCCGCTCACTTCCAGTAGCGGCTTCGGAACGGCAATGTCACGCATCATCATCGGGGCAAAGTCCTTGCCGTGGATTGCAAGAGAGCGGTGGCAAAGGCGCTCCCCGGCAAAATCGGGGAACGCCGGATCGACCGATCAGGGTGCCGGAACGTCGGCGGCGACGGGAACGCCCTGGCTGATCAGCTGGCGGTTGCCGCTCTCAATCTGCACCAGCGATACCGAGCGCATCGGCATGCCTTGCGTGCCGGCGTAGCTGATCGGGCCGGTGACGCCCTGGACGTTTTCGAGCGAGGCGATCGCGTTGCGGATGGCGACCGGGTCGATGCTGTTGGCTTCGGTCACCGCCGCGTCGATGACCTTGCCGAGGTCGTAGCCGTTGGCGATATAGACGGTGTCCGGCTCCTGGCCGAACTTCTCCTTGTACTTCACGTTGAAGTCGGCAAGCGGGCTGCCTTCGCTGGCAAAGCCGGCCGTCGTGAAGACGACGCCGTCGACCGTGGCGCCGAGGCCGAAGGTGGTCGGTGAATCGATGCCGTCGCTGCCGAGGATCGGAATGGTGACACCGGCGCCACGCAGCTGGCGGATGAAGGCCGGGAAATCAGGCTCGTAGGCTGCGGTCATGATCACGTCGGGCGCCGGGTTCATCGCCTTGATCTTGGTGACCTCGGCGCCGAAGTCCTGCTGACCCATGCTGTAGGTGCCTTCGCCGAGCAGCTCGCCGCCCTTGGCCTTGAAGGCAACGCCGAAATATTCCGGGAGCTTGAGAGTATAAGCGCTGTCCGGCGACTTCAGGATATAGGCCTTCTTGTAGCCCTTCTCGGCGGCGTAGGTCGCAAGCACCGAGGCCTGGACGTTGTCGGCCGGATAGTTGCCGAACATGTAGTCACCGACGGCGAGCGGCATGGTCGGGGTCGTCGCGCAGAAGGAGAAGGCCGGGATCTGGGCAGCCTGGGTCACCTGGCCGGCGGCGATCGACGGATCGGCGTCGCAGGGGGTGATGACGATCTTGACGCCCTCGTCGACCAGCTCCTGCGCGACCAGCGCCGTCTGGGCCGCATCCGAGCGGGTGTCTTTTGCGACCAGTTTGATCGGGAACTTGCCGGCAGCGCCGCCGGCCGCGTTGATTTCCTCGACGGCCATTTCCAGGCCCTTCAGCGATGGCTGGTCGTAGGGCGCAAGGCCGCCGGTCTGGGCGGTTGCAAGGCCGATGACCAGGTCTTCGGCAAGGGCTGGCAGCGGCGACAGTGCGATGCCGCCGAGAATGGTGGTGAGGCACAGGGCCCTGACGTTCTTTTTCATCCGGAAAGCTCCCTCTTTTGATTATGCAGGTTTGTGAAGGCCCGGCGCACCGGACGGAATATCGGACATGACCGCGGCTTCGCCCCGCGCCTGCGCTGTCGACCGACGGCGGCCGATATAGGCCTCGATGACATCGGGATTGGCCTGGATCTCCACCGGCGTGCCGATGGCGATCTGCTGGCCCTTGTTGAGCACGACGACGACGTCGCAGAGCCGCATGATCAGCTTCAGGTCATGCTCGACCACGAGCAGGCCAAGCCGGTATTTTACGCGGATGCGGTCCAGCACGCGCATCAGTTCCTCGGTCTCGGCCGGGTTCATGCCGGCGGCCGGTTCGTCGAGCAAAAGGTAGCGCGGCTTCAGCGCCAGTGCGCGGGCGATTTCAAGCCGCCGCTGGGCGCCATAGGAAAGCGTGCCGGCCAGCCGGTCGGCAAACTCCGCAAGTCCGACCTCTGCCAGCACGGCCAGCGCGCGGGCGGCCGGATCCTCACCATTGGCCTTCAAGGCGCTTGCCGCGACCGTGACGTTTTCCAGGACCGTGAGGTTCTTGAACAGCCGGATGTTCTGGAACGTGCGGGCAAGTCCCGCCACCGGGACGGAATGAACCGGCAGGTCGGCGACGTCCTGGCCGTCGATCAGCACCCGTCCGCTCGACGGTGGCACCACCCCGGAGACGCTGTTGATCAGCGTCGACTTGCCTGCCCCGTTCGGGCCGATCAGGCCGGTGACGAGGCCGGGCTTGATATCGAAGTTGGCGTTTTCGAGCGCGACGAGACCGGCGAATTTCTTGCCGAGATTCTCGACCCTCAGCGTGCCCTGGCCGGGTGTCGAGGCCGCTGTCGTGGCCGACGCGTCGACCGGCGCGGGGCTCTTCGCCTTCAAGCCCTTGAACCAGCCGAAACGCTCGTCAAGCTCGCGCACGCCGAAGAGGCCGTCCTGGAGGCGGTACATGACAACGAGGATCGCCACGCCGATGCCGATGTCGGTGAGGCCGAAGACCGTCGGCAGTTTCAGGAAGCCGAGATCGACGCCGCCCTCGAGTTTGCGCAGCAGTTCAACGATCAGCATGATGACCGCAGCGCCGCCGACGGCACCCGAGACGGTGGTGATGCCGCCGAGGATCAGCATGGCCAGCAGCATGAAGGTCAGGTTGAAATAGAAGTCCTTGGGCGAGAAGGCGCCGAGGAAATGGGCAAGCAGCGCACCGGCGGCGCCAGCAAGCACGGCGCCGAGAACCCAGCCGAAGAAGCGGTGCAGCTTGACATTGACGCCGACGGCGGTGGACGCAATCTCGTCCTCCCGCGATGCCCGCAGCTTCAGGCCGGCGCTCGAATCCCTGTAGAGGCGCGCAATTGCCACGGCAGCGATGGCAAAGGGCAATGCCACCCAGAGATTGACCGCGCGCGGGATGCCGAAGAACGTCTGGCTGCCGCGGGTGAAATCGGTCGAGGCGACGAGCACGACGTGCACGATGACGAGGAAACCGAGCGTGGCGATCGAGGCCGAGGAGCCGCCAAGCCGCGCCACCGGAATGCCAATCAGCACGGCCACGAGCGCGACCACGACAAGCGCGATGAGAAGCGCCGGCAGGAACGGCATGCCCATGCCCGCAAGCCACTCAGGCAGGTGAGGCAGCGCCGTCTTCTGGATGATCGGGTTCAACGTCAACAGGCCGGACGCATAGGCGCCGATCGCCATGAAGCCGACGTGGCCGAAGGAGACGATGCCGGAATTGCCGGCATAGATGCCGATGCCGAGCACGGCGATGACGTTGATCATGTAGAGCGTCACCAGGCGCTCGCCGCTGCCTGGAAAGAACAGCGAGGCGACGGCGGCGGCTGCCAGAAGCGGCAGCGACGTCACAAGGATACCAACGACGGTTTCTCGCCTGACGCGAACCATCCGCATTCCCCCAGATTTTCGGCCCGCCTCATATTTTTGGCTCGAGCCCGTTCCCGAAATGAACGTTAACGCAGATCGACCAAATGTCAATCTTGTTTCAAAAAACATTCTCTGCTAGCAGTTATGTAACAAAAATTAGAAAACAGGATTCACGCCATCATTTTTGGGAGGCAGAAATCGTGGCAATCCGGGACCGACTGACAGACGGCGCCATCACCTTCACGCGCTCTGAACTGAAGATCGTCAGGCAGCTGCTGTCGAACTATCCGGCAGCGGGACTGAACACCGTTGCGCATCTGGCGGCCGCCGCCGGCGTCAGCAATCCGACAGTGGTGCGATTTGCCAACACGCTGGGCTTCGAAGGCTATCCGGAGTTCCAGAAGGCGCTGCTCAGCGAAGTGCAGGAGCGCATGAGCTCGCCGCTGTCGATGCTCGACGAGCGGCGTCCCTCGCTGGAGCAGGAGAACTTCTACCAGTACTTCCTGCGCGCCAGCATCCACGCGCTGGAATCCTCCATGCAGATGCTGCCTTCGGAGGATTTCGAAGCGGCGGTCGATGCCGCCGCCGACATGAGCGCCCGCATCCATTGCCTCGGCGGCCGCTTCAGCGGTTTTCTTGCGGGCCTGCTCTGGTCGCACATGAAGCAGCTGAGGGGCGACACCCGCTGGATCAACGGCAGCCAGGCCGACCAGGTCGACCAGCTCGTCGATCTCGGCAAGCGCGACGTGCTCTTCGTCTACGACTATCGGCGCTACCAGAACGACACCATCCGCTTTGCCCGCCAAGCCGCGACACAAGGCGCGCGCATCGTGCTCTTCACCGACCGATGGCTCTCGCCGATCGCCGATTTCGCGACGGTGACGCTGACGGCGCCGGTCGACACGGTCTCGCCCTACGACACCATGGTGCCGGCGATCGCCCAGACCGAAGCGGTGATTGCAGCGCTGACGGCCCGCCTTGCCACCCAGTCACGTGGCCGCATCGAGCGCATGGAGGAACTGCGCCGCGGCTATCAGATCACCGAGGACGCCTTCAATCCTTGAGGTCGAGGACGACCGCTGACCCTTTTCCGCCGCTTGGCGAACCGACAAACCGAGGAGAATCCGAATGAGTGCAGTTACCGTCAAGGTTGGCGACGATCTCTTGCGGCGTGACAGCGCCTATGAAGCGGGCCGAACCTCGCTGCTGTTCGTCGACATGCAGCGTATCTGGTGCGAGCCAAACCTCGACCCGACCCACCCGCAGGATGCCGACAGCTACTACCACAGGCGCCTGCGCCAGACTGTGATCCCCAACCAGGTCCGTATCCTGGGAGCGGCGCGAAAGGCCGGCTGCGAGGTGCTGCACACGATCATCGAGAGCCTGACGCTCGATGGCCGCGACCGCTCGCTCGACCACAAGCTCTCCGACATGCATGTGCCGAAGGGCTCGCCCGAGGGCCAGGTCATTCCCGAGCTTTCGCCCATCGACAACGAGATCGTGTTGCCGAAGACCTCATCGGGCGTCTTCAACTCGACCAACATCGACTACATCCTGCGCAATCTCAACACCCGCTACCTGATCATCGCCGGCGTCATCACCGACCAGTGCGTCGACATGGCGGTGCGCGATGCCGCCGACCGCGGCTACCTCGTCACCGTCGTCAACGATGCCTGCGCCACCTACAGCGAGCAGCGCCACGACGCGGCGTTGCGCGCCTACGCCGGCTATTGCTGGACGACCGACACTGAAACCGTGGTCAGCCGTCTGAACGGCCTGCGCCAGGCCTGAGCCGCAAAGAACAAGACTGGAGGGGAACTCATGACCGGAACCAACAACGGCAAAGCGGCATCTGAACTGACGGAACTCGCCACCTTCGTCACCACGGATATCGCCGGCATCACCCGTGGCCGCAGCTTTGCTGCCTCGCAAATCGACGACTATCTGCGCAAGGGCGTCGGCTGGGTGCCGGCCAACCTGGCGCTCACGCCCTTCGACCTGATCGCCGAGAACAACCCCTGGGGCTCGGCCGGCGACCTCCGGCTGATGGCCGATCCCAAAAGCAAGGCGCGTGTCACCTGCCTGCCCGACGAAACGCCGCTGCATTTCTATCACGCCGATATCACCGACCTTCAGGGCAATACCTGGGATTGCTGCGTTCGCAGCTTCCTGAAACAGACGCTGAAAGAATATGAAGAGGCCGGACTCAGGGTGATCTCGGCGGTCGAGCAGGAGTTCCAGCTTCTCGGGGTCGACTGGCCGGATGCTCCTTCCTTCGGCCTGCGCGCCCAGCGCCGCGCCGAGCCCTTCGGCTCGCTCTTGATGACAGCGCTTCAGGAAGCCGGTGCGGAACCGGAAATGTTCCTGCCGGAATACGGCAAGGACCAGTTCGAGATCACCTGCCGCCCGGCCGATGCGTTGACGGCTGCCGACCGTGGCGCCACGATCCGGGCGATCACCCGGGAGGTCGCGGCCCTCTTCGGCTGGAACGCCAGTTTCGCGCCGAAGACGGCGCCGGGCGGCGTCGGCAACGGCGTGCACCTGCATGTGAGCTTCACCGATCTTGACGGCAATCCTGTCACGTTCGATGCCGCGCGTCCCGGCAGGCTCTCCGGGGTCGCCGGCTCGTTCGCCGCCGGTGTCATCATGCATCTGCCGGCGCTGACCGCCTTCACCGCGCCTTCGGTGCTGTCCTACATGCGGCTCGTGCCGCATCACTGGAGTGCGGCCTATACCTGCCTCGGCGAAAAGAACCGCGAGGCGACGCTCCGCATCTGCCCGACGCTCGATCTGCCCGGCAGCAACCCGGCGAAACAGTTCAACATGGAGTATCGCGCGGCCGACGCCTGCGCCAGCCCGCATCTGTCGCTGGCGGTGCTTTTGAAGGCCGGGCTCGAAGGCATCCGGGCCGGGCTCGAACAGCCACCGCTGATCAACTCCGACCCCTCCGATTTCTCCGACGAGGAACAGAAGAGCCTTGGTATCCGCCGCCTGCCCACAAGTCTGCCGGAAGCGCTCGACACGCTTGTCGCCGACCCTGTCGTGACCGGCTGGTTCTCCAAGGATTTTCTCGATTGCTACGTGGCGATGAAGCGCAAGGAGATCGAGATCGTCGACGGGCTCTCGCCGGACGAACTCTGCGCCCGCTATGCGGCGGTCTACTGAATGACGGGCGGAAAACCATGACCTCGACAACGGCCATCAAGAGCCCAGAGCCCGGTGCGCGTCACGATGCGAGCGCGCCGCTGCTTTCGATCGACGAACTGCCGCCCTATGCGGTGTTCAACCCGGACGGCGCCTCGCCGATCCTGCTTCTGTGCGAGCATGCATCGAACCGGATGCCACGTGCGCTCGGCGAAATGGGGTTGCCCGATCACGAGCGCCAGCGCCACATCGCCTGGGATATCGGCGCGATGGCGCTCGCCCAACACCTGAGCCTCAGCCTCGACGCGCCGCTGTTCTTCACCAATTATTCGCGGCTGGTGATCGACTGCAACCGGCCGCTTTCCGCCCCTTCGATGATCCCCGAGATCAGCGAGGCGACGGAAATCCCCGCCAACTGCGACTTGAGCGATGCCGAACGGCAGCAGCGGATCGATACGTTGTTTACGCCATACGCCGATGCCGTCAGCCGCCGCCTCGATCGGCTCCAGGGCGAAGGCAGGCGCCCCTTCGTCGTCGGCATCCACAGCTTCACGCCCGTCTATTTCGGCAAGCCGCGTCCATGGCAGGCCGGCATCCTTTATCGCGACGCGGTCGGCTTTGCGCATGCGCTGATCCGCGAACTGGCGAGCGAAACCCAGCTGACGATCGGCGACAACGAGCCCTACAACATTCATCCGGACGAGGACTATACCGTGCCGGTTCATGCCGACGCACGTGGACTTCCGGGCGTTCTGGTGGAGGTGCGCCACGACCTGATCGACACGGATGCCGGCGTTACCGCCTGGGGCGATAGGCTCACCCGGTGCCTGGAGGCGAGCATCAGGGAGCAAGAATCGTGACCACGCTCTACGAGAGAGACAAGGCCTCGATCGCAAGCCTGCAGAAGCTGCGCTTCTTTCCGCTCGCGATCGCCGGCGGCTGCGGCGCGCGGGTGGTGCAGGAAGATGGCCGCGAGCTGATCGACCTCTCCAGCGCCTGGGGTGCGGCGAGCCTCGGCTACGGCCATCCGGCCCTCGTCGAGGCGATTTCACGCGCCGCCACAAATCCGGCAGGCGCAAGCGTGCTTTCTGCCGCCAACCGCCCGGCGGCCGAGCTCGCCGAGAAACTGCTGACGACATTCCCGGGATCGGGCGACAACAAGGTCTGGTTCGGCCATTCCGGATCCGACGCCAATGAGGCCGTCTTTCGCGCCGTAACCAAGGCGACGGGGCGGTCAGGCGTGATTGCCTTCGTCGGCGCCTATCACGGCTGCACCGTGGGTTCGATGGCCTTTTCGGGGCACAGCGTCCAGGCGGGTGCGACCAAGGCCGATGGCCTGTTGTTGCTCCCCTACCCGGATCCCTACCGCCCCTATCAGGGCGACCCGACGGGTGGCGTGATCCTCGACGCGCTGCGGGAGCGCCTCAAAGCGGCACCGGAGCACTTCGCCGCCGCCTTCATCGAACCCATTCAATCCGATGGCGGTCTGATCGTGCCGCCCGCCGGCTTCTTCCGGGCCTTTGCCGAGATCTGCCGCGAATTCGGCGTGCTCGTCGTCTGCGACGAGGTGAAGGTCGGCCTCGGCCGCAGCGGCCGGCTGCACTGCTTCGAGCATGAGGATTTTACGCCTGATATCCTGACCATCGGCAAGGGGCTCGGCGGCGGACTGCCGCTGTCGGCGGCGATCGGTCCGGCGCGCATAATGGACTGCGCCAGCGCCTTTGCCATGCAGACGCTGCACGGCAACCCGATCTGCGCCTCTGCCGGTCTTGCCGTTCTCGAAACGATCGAACGGGAAGAACTGGCGCAAGCCGCCGAAAGAAAAGGACAGCGGCTGCGCAAGGGCCTGGTTCGACTGGCCGAGCGCCATGACCTGATCGGCGACGTGCGCGGACGCGGACTTGCCTGCGGCGTCGAACTCGTCACCGACCGGCAGAGCGGCACGCCTACCTCGCGCGCTACGGCCAAGCTCGTCTACCGCGCCTACGAACTCGGTCTTGTCCTTTACTATGTCGGCATGAATTCGAACGTGCTGGAGATGACGCCGCCGCTGACGATCCGGGAAGAGGACATCGACGCCGCACTCGACATTCTCGACCGGGCTTTCGCGGACGTGATCGCTGGCCGGGTTTCCGACGAACGGCTCGCGGATTTCGCCGGCTGGTGAGCATTGCTGCGGCTCGCCGCTACGATCGGGCTACCAGCCGTCCTCCAACACCCGCGCCAGCATGTCGGCGAAAAAATCGGCGCTTTCCTTGCTCAGGCAAAGCGGCGGCTTGATCTTCAGCACGTTCAGGTGATCGCCGGTCGGCTGCATGATGACGCCGAGATCGAGCAGCCGGTCGCAGATCGCCGCGGTCTCGTCGGTTGCCGGCGCGAGGGTTTCCCGGTCGCGCACGAATTCGACACCGAGATAAAGCCCCATGCCGTGCACCGCGCCGATCAGCGGGAAGCGCTGCCCGAGCGCTTCGAGCCGCGCCTTCAGGTAGCCGCCGACCACGCGGGCGTTTTCGGGAAGCCGTTCCTCCGTCAGGATATCGAGCACGGTCTGGCCGACGACCGAGCTCACCGGACTGCCGCCGGCCGACGAGAAGAAATAGCCCTCGTTTTCCAGCGCATCGGCGATCTCGCGACGGGTGATGACGGCGCCGAGCGGGTGGCCGTTGCCCATGCCCTTGGCGACCGTGATGATATCGGGAACGACGCCCTGCTCCTCGAAGCCCCAGAAATAGTCGCCGAGCCGGCCATAGCCGACCTGCACCTCATCGGCGATGCAGATACCGCCACGGGCCCGCACCATGGCATAGACGGCGTCGAGATAGCCCTTCGGCAATGGAATGCCGCCGGCGTTGCCGTAGACGGGCTCGCAGATGAAACCGGCAAGCTTTTCGCCCGCCGCGTCCAGTGCTGCCAGCTTGGTGACGACGGAGCGGACGTAGTTGTCCCGCGTATCGTCGCCGCGGAACTCGCCGCGATAGGTGTTGGGAGCGGCGACGGGATGGACCCAGGCGGGCCGGGTCTGAAGCGCTTGCGGATTGTCGGCGATCGAGGTCGAGACCGCGTCGCTGGCAACCGTCCAGCCGTGATAGGCCTCAAGCAGGCTGACGACATTGCGCGCGCCGGAACGGGCCCAGGCGAGCCGAAGGGCGAGGTCGTTGGCCTCCGAGCCGCTGTTGACCAGGAACACCGTGTCGAGCCCGTCGGGTGCAAGGGCAGCGAGCCGGGCCGAGAATTCGGCGACCGCGGCATAGTGAAAGCGCGAATTGGTGTTGAGCAGCGACCATTGCCGGCCGACTGCGGCCGCGAGCCGCGGATGGCCATGGCCGAGAATGGTCACGTTGTTGACCATGTCGAGGTAGCTGCGACCTTCGACGTCGAAGAGATGTTCCTTGAAGCCGCGTTCGATCTGCGGTGGCTCCAGGTAATAGTTTTTTTGCGGCCTGGCGAAATGCTGCTGGCGTCGGGCAAGCAGTGCGTCCCCATGCAGTTCGGGCGCATCGCAGTCAAAGCCGAGAATGCCCGCCGGCGACGGGCATATCCGTTTCCATGCTTCGGCCTGATGCGGCATCGCAAAGAGCGGCGGAACGAGACCATGCTCGCGGCAAAGCTGGACCCGGATCAGGCCATAGGTCCGTTGCTCACCCGATACGGTGCCCAGCACCGCGCCGGCGGTAATCGTCTCGCCGGCTTCTGCCGCAAGCTCCACGCCTTCGAGAAACAGGCTCGTTTCTGCGCCTTCGAGCACCAGCAGGCCGTCCTGGCGCACGATGCGCGCGGCAAACGGGGCGACGATCTGCCCACCGGCCTCAAGGCAGATATCGACATGCAGCGCGAAGGTCGGATCCGGCCGCGCCGCGCGCAGGGTGGTCTCGGTCATCCGGTATTCGCCATAGCGCGTGGTCGCGACGCCGATCGCGTGGGCTGCGTGCTGCAGCAGCGAGACCGGCAGTCCCTGGTGCTGCCAGCGCTCCTCCGGCAGCAACGGGCTTTGGATCGACAGGTCGATGTGGCGCACGTCGGTCGGGCCGAGGCCCGCAATCAGGCTTGTTCCGGTTACCGGCACGGGCGCGGACGCAAGTCCGGCAGCGGCGAGGATGGCGTTCTCCATCAGCGCCAAGGGCACGGAGGAAGCCACCTCGAACATCTCCCGCTCATGGGCGGCATTGCCTTCGACATAGGCGTTGTCGGGCTCGCGCGACAGCTGGTGTTCGGAGCTTGCAACGATCACCGCCGCCCGCGTGACGATCAGCGGCCAGAGCGCCCTAAGCTCGGTCTCCGTCAGAGGGCAAGCGGCATGAAACGCCTTGACCGCCGGCAGTATGAACCAGGGGTCGCCATCGGCATGGTGCAGCAGCGAGGCGCAGGTGACGGCGAGCTCCGCGACCAGCCAGCCGTTCAACAGATCGCCGAAATCGATGACGCCATCCGGTATCGGCCGGCCGGCGGCATCCAGCCGGCTGACGACATTGTCGTCGGTGATGTCGTGATGGATCGCCTGGATCCGAAGGTCCGGTATCATCGGTTGCAGGCGTCGCATCGCGCCGACGACAACTTCGGCGATCCGCTTCTTCTGCTGCTGGTCCGCCATTTCGGCAAGCAGGTGCAGGATGACCGGGCCGGCGCGGCGAAGGTCCCATTGCAGTTCGCGCACCAGGCCCGGATGGTCGAAATCCGTGAGCGCCGAAGCGAGTTGCCCGGCCAGACCGCCGAGGGCAGCAACGGATTCCCGCGACAGATGCCTTCGCCGGGTCAGCGGCTCGCCCTCGAGGTAACCGAGCAGCCGGATGCGATAGGCCTGGCCGCGCACGGTCACGCTTTCGATCGCCGCGCCCTTGAGCGACGGCACGAGCGCCGGGACACGCGCCAGGGCCAGCCTTTTTGAGAGGTGCCGCAGGGCGGCATTCTGCGCCTCGAGCTCCAGCGCCTCGTATTCGGCGCGGCAGATCTTCAGCACATAACGCTGTTTTCCGGTGTCGATCCGGTAGTTGCGATCCTGCTGGCTGCCAAGTTCGCGGATCGTGCCGGAAAGCCCGAAATGCTCGGCGACAAGCATGGCCGCCTCATCGGCCGTGACATCGGGCCTTGGCAGCTCGGTGCGAAGCTTCAGCGCGTCCTCAACCATGATCTCGTCATCCTCCCATCCGGCGGCCGATCCCCCGAATCGACCGGAATGTTGTCGAGATTAGAGCGGGATGCGCAAAACCGTGCGCGCTTTCGGTGAGAAACCCGCTCGGGATCTACTGCGACATGCCTTCCAGACGATAGCGCGTGCCGGGATAGAGCAGCCGCGCAGTCGTCACGTTGCCAGCGTCCGACCAGGTGCGGCGGCGGATCATCAGGCACGGTTCGTTGCGGTCGATGCCGAGCAGCTTGCACTCCCAGAGCTGCGGCGACACCGCCTCGACGATCTGCTCGGTGCGGGTGATCGGCGCCATGGCGGTCAGATAGGCATTCGGCGTCATCGCCTGGAAGTCCTGCTCCAGATAGTGCGGGCAGATGGCCGGATTGACGAAGCGATCCTCGATCTGGATCGGCAGGCCGTTTTCCGAATGCACCATGATCGAATGGAAGACGCGGGCGCCGGTCGCAAGCCCGAGCGCGTAGCTCGTCTCCTGCGTGGCGACTTCTTCCTCCAGGAGCGTCATCAGCGACGTGTGCGTGTGGCCGCGTCCATGAATTTCGTCGGCGATGTTGCGCACTTCCAGAAGCGCCGTGCTGCCCTTGTGCGCAGCGACGAAGGACCCGACACCCTGAACGCGGGTGATGGCACCTGCGGTTGCGAGTTCCCTGAGCGCTCGGTTGGCAGTCATGCGGCTGACGCCGAAATCGGCGACGATCTCGTTTTCCGAGGGTATGCGATGATGCGCCGGCCATTCGCCGCTTTCGATACGGCTGCGGATGAACTGCTTGACCGCCTCGTAACGCGGCACCGGGCCGTCTTCGAAAGCGAGTGTCTCGTTCCGTTTTCCCAGTGCCGTCATCGACTCACGCCCGCCTTTCCGCAACGCCGAACTAATCATGCGCATTCGCTCCAGAATCTTTTCGTTCATTTCGCGCTTGCGCGCCAGCGCAAAATATCTATAGTTCCATATACAACTACGTACAGGAAAATGCACATGGCAACTTTTCCCGTCAACCGGATCTTTGCAGAACGGGCGCTCCTGCCCGGCGGCTGGGCCGAAAACGTCGCGGTAACGCTCGACGCTTCCGGCCGGATTGCAGCGATCGAAACCGGCAGCGCCCCTGCTGAAGGCGACGAGCGCGTGACAGGGCCTTTGGTGCCCGCGATCGCCAACCTGCACTCGCACGCCTTCCAGCGCGCCATGGCCGGCCTTGCCGAAGTTGCCGGCAGCGGCGATGACAGTTTCTGGACCTGGCGTGAGGAAATGTACCGCACCGTCGGGCTGGTAAGCCCCGATGACGTCGAGGCGATCGCAGCCAAGCTCTACATGGAAATGCTGAAGGGCGGTTTCGGCCATGTTGCCGAGTTCCACTACCTACACCATCAGGCGGATGGCACCCCTTATGCAGACCCGGCCGAGATGTCGCTGCGCATCCTCTCGGCCGCCCGCACCACCGGGATCGGCCTCACCCACCTGCCGGTGTTCTATGCCCACGCCAATTTCGGCGGTGTCGACCCGAACCCCGGCCAGCGGCCGTTCCTGCACGATCCCGATCGCTTCCTGGCGCTGCTGCAGCGCCTGGAGCCGCTCTGCCGCGAGCAGGGCCACACGCTGGGCTACGCCATCCACTCGTTGCGTGCGGCAACGCCTGAGGAAATGCGCACGATCCTCGACGCAGCCCCGGTTGCCGGCCCGATCCATATCCACGTCGCCGAGCAGACCAAGGAGGTCGAAGACAGCCTCGCCTGGAGCGGCCGTCGCCCGGTCGAATGGCTGCTCGACGAAATGCCGGTCGATCAGCGCTGGTGCGCGATCCACGCGACCCATCTGACGGAAAGCGAACGCCAGCGCCTCGCCCGCTCGGGCGCGGTCGCCGGCCTTTGCCCGGCCACCGAGGCCAATCTCGGCGACGGCATCTTCCCGGCGGTCGAGTTCATCGCGGAAGGCGGCGTCTTCGGCATCGGCACCGACAGCCATGTGGCGACCAGCGTCGCCGAGGAATTGCGGCTGCTCGAATACGGCCAGCGCCTGCGCGATCGACGCCGCAACCGGCTCGCAACGCGCCCAGGCGCCTCGATCGGACGTACTATCTTCGATGCAGCGCTGAAGGGCGGCGCGCAAGCCTCCGGCCAGCAAACGTCGGGAATTACGGTCGGCGCCCGCGCCGATTTTGTCGTGCTCGACGGCGACAATCCGTACATCGCCGCCGCAAGCGGCAACCAGATCCTCGACCGCTGGCTGTTTGCGCTCGGCGGCGAGAGCGTTCGCGACGTCATGGTCGCGGGCGCGTGGAAGATCCGAAACGGACGCCACGACCGGGAGGAAGAGATCGACCGCGCCTTCGCGCGGGTGCTGATGAAACTCAAGTAATCGCCAAAGCCAATATCAAAACAGGGAACAGCTTTATGTCGATCAGCAAACTGAAACTCACGCTTGCCGCCACTGGCCTCGTGCTTGCCGCCTCCACCGGCAGCGCCAGCGCATCCTATTGCGGCGACGGCAAGACCGTTACCTTCGCCGGCATCGATTGGGAGAGCGGCGCCTTCATTACCGAGGTGATGAAGACCATTCTTTCGAAGGGCTACGAATGCCAGGTGGATTCGATCCCCGGCAACTCGGTGACGCTCGAACAGGCAACCGCCAACAACGACGTGCAGATCTTCGCCGAGGAATGGCTCGGCCGCTCCGATATCTGGAACAAGGCCGTCGAAGAAAAGAAGGTCGTCGCCGTCGGCAAGACCTTCGTCGGCGCCAGCGAAGGCTGGTTCGTCCCGGAATATGTCATCAAAGGCGACGCCAGCCGCAACATCGAAGCTAAGGCACCGGATCTGAAGGCCGTCTCGCAGCTTTCCGATCCGAAGATGGTCGAACTCTTCGCCGATCCGGAAGAGCCGACCAAGGGCCGCTTCCTCAATTGCCCGTCGGGCTGGACCTGCGAAGGGGTCAGCTCCGCCAAGCTCGAGGCCTACAAGCTCGGCGAAACCTATGTGAACTTCCGCCCGGGCACGGGCACGGCGCTCGATTCCGCCATCACGTCGGCCTATCTCCAGGGCGAGCCGATCCTCTTCTACTACTGGTCGCCGACCGCGATCATGGGCAAGTTCAAGCTCGTCCAGCTGGAAGAGCCCGCCTATAGCGAAGCCTGCTGGAAGGAGCTTTCGAGCGCCAACGGCAAGCGCGAAGAGGGCTGCGCCTTCCCGTCGGTCGACGTCTCCTACGGCCTCAACAGCACCTTCGCCCAGGAAGCGCCGGAGATCGTCGCGATCCTCGAAAAGGCGACCTTCCCGCTCGACGCCGTCAACGGCAGCCTTGCCTACATGGCCGACAACAAGGTCGACGCGACGGCAGCCGCCACCGAGTTCCTGAAGACCAAGGCCGATGTCTGGGGCAAGTGGGTTTCCGATGAAGCCCGTGGCAAGATCGAAGCCAGCCTGAAGTAATCCCGCAATTGCCAGGTCCGGGCTCCGCCGCACACGTGGCGGGGCGCGGCTTGGCCTCTTGCGACCATACCCGAGGCAAGCGCCATTGGTGGCCGCAGGAGGCGGCCGCCCTTGGCCCGAGCAAGGAACGTTTCCGATGTTTCCGGATTCTCTCAATCTCTCCATTCGCGGGCCGGTGAACGATTTCATCCAGGCGCTGGTCAGCGGCTATGGCTGGGTCTTCAAGGCGATCAGCGCCGTCATCCTGAAAGCCGTTCTGTTCATCGAATGGATCCTGCGCGGCCTGCCCTGGTGGGTCGTCATCCTGATCTTCATGGCGCTCGCCTGGCAGAGCTCCAAGCGCTGGACCCTGACGATTGCCGTTGGCGTTCTCCTGTTCTTCGTCGGCGTGCTCGGCCTCTGGGACCTGACGATGCAGACCCTGGCCTTGATGCTGATGGCGACGATCGTCTCGGTCGTGATCGGCGTGCCCATGGGCATCCTCGTCGCCAAGAGCCGCGTGATGCGCAACATCACCCTGCCGGTGCTCGACGTGATGCAGACGATGCCGAGCTTCGTCTACCTGATCCCGGCGCTCATGCTCTTCGGCCTCGGCAAGGTGCCGGCGATCCTTGCCACCATCATCTACGCTGTGCCGCCGCTCATTCGCCTGACCGATCTCGGCATCCGCCAGGTCGACCATGAGGTCGTCGAAGCCGCGACCGCCTTTGGCGGCAGCCCCAACCAGATCCTCTTCGGCGTCGAGCTGCCGCTCGCCACGCCGACGATCATGGCCGGCCTCAACCAGACGATCATGATGGCGCTGTCGATGGTGGTCGTCGCCTCGATGATCGGCGCGCGCGGCCTCGGCGAGCAGGTGCTGAACGGCATCCAGACGCTCGACGTCGGCAAGGGGCTGGAAGCCGGCATCGGCATCGTCATTCTCGCGATCGTTCTCGACCGCATCACGCAAGGTTTTGGCAAGAGCCGGACGGAGGATCCCCGCAATGGCTGATATCGAGATCCGCAACGTCTACAAGATCTTCGGGCAGGACGCGAAAGCCGCGCTCGCCATGGCCAAGGAAGGGCTCAACAAGTCCGAGATCCTCGCCCGCTCCGGCTGCAGCGTCGGCCTCAACAATGTCAGCCTGACGATCGGCGCCGGCAGGATCTTCGTGATCATGGGGCTTTCCGGTTCCGGCAAGTCGACGCTGGTGCGCCACATCAACCGGCTGATCGAGCCGACGAGCGGCGAAGTGGCCTTCGACGGCAGCAACATCCTGGACCTTGATGCCAAGGCGCTGCGCACCTTCCGCATGCACCGCGTCAGCATGGTGTTCCAGAGTTTCGCGCTGATGCCGCACCGCACGGTGCTGCAGAATGTCGTCTATGGCCAACGCGTGCGCGGCCTTCCCAAGGCCGAAGCCCGCGAGATCGGCATGAAGTGGATCGAGACGGTCGGACTTGCCGGCTACGACGCCAAGTTCCCGCACCAGCTTTCCGGCGGCATGAAGCAGCGCGTTGGCCTCGCCCGGGCGCTTGCCGCCGATACCGACGTGATCCTGATGGACGAGGCCTTCTCGGCGCTCGACCCCCTGATCCGCGCCGACATGCAGGACCAGCTGCTGCAATTGCAGCAGAACCTGTCGAAGACGATCGTCTTCATCACCCACGATCTCGACGAGGCGCTGCGCATCGGCTCGGAAATCGCCATCCTCAAGGACGGCCAGGTGGTGCAGGTCGGCACGCCGGACGATATTCTCGAACGCCCGGCCAACGACTATGTTGCCCGCTTCGTGCAACGCAGACAGGGACGCCCGGAAGCCCATGACTGAGACTGTCACTCTCGACGCGCCGTTGACCTGGCAACAGGTTGCGGCAGTCGCCAACGGCGCGCACCTCACGCTGTCCGACGCCGCACGCCAGCGCATCGTCAACGCGCGCCGGATCGTCGATGCCCTGGTCGAGCGCGGCATCCGCGGCTACGGCATCAACACCGGTGTCGGCGCGCTCTGCGACGTCATCATCGACCGAGAGAACCAGCAGGCGCTGTCGCGCAACATCATCCTCAGCCACGCCTGTGGCGTCGGCGAGCCGCTTGCACGGCCTGAAGCCCGCGCGGTGATGGCGGCCCAGATCGCCAACTTCGCCCACGGTTATTCCGGCGTGCGCATCGAAACGGTCGAGGCGCTGCTTGGCCTCATCAACGCCAACCTCATCCCCGACATCCCGTCGCGCGGATCCGTCGGCTATCTCACCCATGCGGCCGCAATCGGCCTCGTGCTGATCGGCCACGGAATGGTGAACGACGGCAAGAGCAGGATCGGCGGAGCGGAAGCGCTTGCCCGCATCGGCCTTGAGCCGCTCAGGCTCGAAGCCAAGGAGGGCTTAAGCCTCGTCAACGGCACGCCCTGCGCCACCGGCCTTGCGGCCTTGGCATTGTCGCGCGCGACCCGCCTGTTCGACTGGGCGGACGCGGCCGCCGCCATGACCTATGAAAACCTCGGCAGCCAGGCCAACGCCTTTGCCGCCGGCCCGCTGGCACTTCGCCGTTCCGAGGGGCTGGACGCGGTCGGCGCAACGCTGCGCGCCTATCTCTCCGATAGCCCGATGCTCGGCGAGACCGCCGGCACCCGCACGCAGGACCCCTTGAGCCTGCGCGCGGTCCCGCATGTGCATGGCGCTGCCCGCGACGCGCTGGCGCAGGTCGCCGAGGTCGTCGACCGGGAACTTGCAAGCCTCACCGACAACCCCGCGGTTTCAGGCACGCCCGAGGCGCCGGAGGTGCATTCGCAGGCGCATGCGGTCGGTGCCGCTCTCGGCCTTGCCATGGACAGCCTTTCGGTCGCCATTGCCGAAGTTGCCGCGATTTCCGAACGCCGGATCGACCGGCTCGTCAATCCTCTGGTGAGCCGCCTGCCGGCCTTCCTTGCCGGTGACAGTGGCGTCTCCTCGGGCTTCATGATCGCGCAATACACCGCCGCCTCGCTTGCCGCCGAAAACCGGCGACTGGCAGCCCCTGCGAGCCTCGATGGCGGCATCACCTCGGCGCTTCAGGAAGACATTCTCACCCACGCGACGCCCGCCGCCTGGAAGGCGCTGTCGATCGCCGACAATCTCGAAACGATCCTTTCGATCGAAATGCTCGCCGCATCCCAGGCCTATGACCTGCAGCCGCGCGGCCGCGCCGAGCGTACCGACGCGCTCTATAGGCGCATCCGTGCCCGGATCCCGACCTACGCCGACGACCGGCCGCTGAATGGCGACTTCGCCAGGATGCGGACGATCATCGAAGAAAGCCAGCCATGAAGACCCTTCGCGCCAGCACCTACAAACGCATGCCGTGGAAGAACGGCGGCGGCGAGACCGTGGAGATCGCAGTCTTCCCGCTTACCGCCTCGCTTTCCGATTTCGACTGGCGTGTCAGCATGGCAACCGTCGCCAGCGACGGCCCGTTCTCCAGTTTCCCGGGCATCGACCGCACCCTGTCGATCCTTGAGGGCAAGGGCATGCGGCTGATGATCGAGGGTCGCGAGCCGGTGGTGATGACGGGAGCATCGGCACCGCTCCCCTTCCCCGCCGACGCCACGACCTCGGCGACGCTGGTCGACGGACCGATTGTCGATCTCAACGTCATGACGAGGCGTGGAAGGCTGGCGCACAGCGTCAAGCGTCTCGCACTGGATCACCCGCAGACGCTGGAATGCACGGCGAAGACGACGCTCGTTCTTTGCTATGGTGGTGCCGTGCGCCTGACAACGGCGGACACCACAGCGGATCTCGCCGCCGGCGACACGGCCATCCTTGAAGCCGCAGCCGACGTCACCATCGAGCCTGCGGCTTCCGCCATTCTGTTCCTGATCACCATCGACAGGCCGGCCGCCTGAACGGGCGCCTGCAGGCGGATCATCCCCGGCGCAGATGCAACAGCGGATAGGGGCGCCCGGCATCGTCGACCGGCGAGCGCGCAACCACGTCAAAGCCCAACCGCTGATAGAAGCCTGCGCCCGAAACATTCTGCTCGTTGACGTCGACCGTCAGCACCGGGTGCAAGCTCGTCGCATGGTCGACAAGCCGCCGGCCGACGCCGGCGCCCCGCGCGTCCGCATGGACGAAGAGGGAATCGATCTGCGCGTCGCTCATGCCCATGAAGCCGAGCGGCTGATCATGTTCATCGGCGGCAATCCAGAAGTCGGCAGCGGGCAGATACTGGTCGCGCACCAGCGCCTCGATCGCAGCAAAATCCTCCGGCGTCAGGAAGTCATGGGTGGCGATAACCGCGGTCCGCCAGATCTCGAAGGTGCGCGGAAAGTCAGATGGACGGGAGGGGCGAACGGAAATGGTCATGAAAAATCACTTTGAGAATATTGGCCCGACGGCAGCGCGGCCGGATCCGCGAGGGTCCCTGCGCATTGGACGGGGGATGGTGAAATCGGTCGGCCGAACGTGGCTCGGCATGCGCGGCGCACCTTAGTCAAACAGGCGCCCACCGCAAGCCGTCAACCGGTCGCATCAAGGGCGCAACGCGGTTAAGAATTGAGCAACCATATTCCATGTTCCCCGGGGAACAGCGATCTCGACGCCACACGATAGTCTCCATGTCACGATTTCTAGCGACACACGCAAGCAAACGCAGGGCTCGGAGGACAAGGACATGATCAAAACCGCTTTCGGCGTCAACGTCACCGTACTGGTCTTCTCGATCACCGTGATCGCCATCATGCATTTCGCCCTGTCCCAATATCGGGCGGCGGAACTGGCCGATATCAACCTGCCGGACTATTCGACGATCACATCGTCGATCCACCGCTAAGGCCACATTCTCGCGGGCGACGGTCACAACCCGTGCCGACCGGCTCGCTCCCCCGAGATCTCAAACGCAAAAGGCGCTGCCATCGATCATGGCCAGCGCCTTTTTTGTATCGTTCAACGGCTTCCTGTATGACCGGAGGGATTATGATAGGGAACGCCGATTGAGCGAATCGCCGCTTATCGCCGCGTTGGCACGACATGCAGGAAGGCACGAAATGACGGATCCGCAAAACGAACTGAAACTCAGCGCCTTCACCTTCCACGAACAGGCCGTCCGCGCCTCCGTCGGCGGCAAGCAACTGACGCTCGATGCCCTCGAACTCGGCGGTGAAATCCTGGTCGTGCTCACCTGGCTCGGCAACACCGAGCGCGGCCTGCGCAAGCCGGAATATGTCCTACCCTTGAGCGCGGTGGCGCATCAGGAACTCAGCAGCGATCCCGAAGCCAAGTACAGATGGACAATCAGCGCACCGCTACCGCAATCCCTATTTGACGGCAGCGCGTCGAGACCGTTCAGACGGCAGTTCGGGGTGAAGAGCGGCCCGGCGCTGACTTTGCCGCTGGAACCGACCAAGCACTGAGGAGAGCGAGGCCAAAACGGCCACCGCGCGAAACATCACAGCGTGAAGGCGATGGACTCGTTTCCGTCGCCTCGCGGTCCGAGCTTCAGGAACACAGGACAAGCCGGAACATCCATGTCTTGCGGACTTTTAGGATCGGAATCTTCGGACTGAAACGGAAAAAATGGTAGCGGAGGAGGGATTCGAACCCCCGACACAAGGATTATGATTCCTCTGCTCTAACCTACTGAGCTACTCCGCCGGGTACCGCGTCAGGGCTTCGAAGTGGAAGCCGTCTTGACTGGACGGGCGGCTTATACGGCCCGCTTCCGCCCACTGTCAACCCAAGTCTCCGGGAAAATGTGAAGTTTTCACAACGGCCCGGAAATCAAGCGCTTCAGGCGGCCGCCGGGGCCGAAAGCAGCACCTTCAACGCCGCTTCGGCGCTGGCTTCGCGTTCCGATTTGCGAATGAAACCGCCGCCATAGACGCGTGCGTCCTCGCCGACGCCGGAATAGAGCGCGCAGGCCTGGCCGGGTGCGATGCCAGCTTCGCCTTCGGCAAGCTCCACATAGATGCCCTCGTCGTCCATCGCGAGCACGGCGGGCGCCGGCTGGCGGGTGGAGCGCACCTTGGCGAAACAGTCGAAGCCGCGCGCGGCCGCGACCTCGACGTCCTCGTCGCCCAGCCAGTTAACGTCGCGCAGGTACACGCGGCGGGTTTCGAGCGCCTCCTTGGGGCCGACGATGACCCGACGCGAGCGGGCGTCGAGATAGACGACATAGAGCGGCTCGCCGGTGGCGATGCCGATGCCGCGGCGCTGGCCAATGGTGAAGTGCAGGATGCCTTCGTGGGTGCCGAGCACGCGGCCATCGAGATGCACGATCTCGCCGGAAAGGGCGGCATTCGGCTTCAGCTTCGCGACGATGTCGCTGTACTTGCCCTGCGGCACGAAACAGATGTCCTGGCTGTCGGCCTTCTGGGCGACGACGAGGCCCATTTCCTCGGCGAACTTTCGGGTTTCCGCCTTGGAGTAGCCGCCGAGCGGAAAGCGCAGATAGTCGATCTGTTCCTGGGTCGTCGCAAACAGGAAGTAGCTCTGGTCGCGCTCGGCGTCGGTCGGGCGGTAAAGCGCCCGCTGGCCGGCATAGCGCGGACTCGGGCTCGGGCGCGAGCGGATGTAGTGGCCGGTCGCCAGCGCATCGGCGCCGAGCTCCTTGGCGGTTGCCAGCAGGTCGGCGAACTTGACCGTCTGGTTGCAGGCAACGCACGGGATCGGCGTTTCGCCGGCGATATAGCTTTCGGCAAACGGATTGATCACGGTTTCGCGGAAGCGCGCTTCGTAGTCGAGCACATAGTGCGGAATGCCGAGCGTTTCGCAGACGCGGCGGGCATCGTCGATGTCCTGGCCGGCGCAGCAGGAGCCGGCACGGTGCACGGCTGCGCCATGATCATAGAGCTGCAGCGTGATGCCGAGAACATCGTAGCCCTCGCGTTTGAGCAGGCCCGCGACCACGGAACTGTCGACGCCGCCGGACATGGCGACGACGACACGCGTATCTTCGGGCTTGCGGTCAAAATCGAGACTGTTCACGGGATCCAATCCGGCCTTCGGGCGGCGAACCAGACGCCTGCCCTGTTTACGCTTCATGCGATGCTGGCCGCGGCATACATTTTGCCGTCGGCAGGCTCTCGTGGCGACATATAGAAACTTGTCGGGGCCGCGGCAAGGCCGGCAAAGCCCGGACCTGCCGGCCGTTGGGCCTTGCTCAGATCAGTTTCAGCCGCATGGCGCGGGCGATCGCCTGCATGCGGTTGACGGCGTCGAGCTTGCGGGTCGCACTCTTGAAGTAGCTGCTGACCGTATAGGTCGAGATGCCCAAGATGATGGCGATCTCGTCGCTGCTCTTGCCCGCTGCAGCCCAGCGCAGACATTCCAGTTCGCGGCTCGACAGTTTTTCGCGTGTCGCGTTGCCGGTATCGAAGGTGCGTTCCAGGCATTCAAACAGTTGCACCAGCGTCAGGTAGAGCGTGGCGCATTCGACGCCCGTGGGCGCTTCGCGCCGGCCGGACAGCATGGCGACAAAGGGGTCGCCGTTGCTCGTGTGCAAAAGCACGGCGAAATGACGCGCCATTTCCGGATGGGCGAGCAGCCGGTGCACCATCGCCTCGTTCGTCGGCCTGGAGGCCACGTCGAGCAACTCTGGCCCGCCGGTAACGGGCAGCTTGGTGAAGCGCAGCTTGTCCACGAGCATGCTCGACTGGAAGGTCTCGCAGGCATCGTATTGGCGCACCAGCTCGGACGGCCAGTTGCTGAGCACCAGCCGCTCGGAGAAGCGCTGCTGTTCGGCAAGCGGCATGCGCGCGATCATGAAATGGCCGAAGCCATAACGCGAGATCAGCCGGCGCATGAGATGCAGAAGTTCGTACTCGGTGCGAACGGCAGCCGTGTCGATGTCCGAAAACATCTCGGCCGGTTCAGCCCCGTGCATCAAGGCCGGTTCATGCGATTCCTTCATCTGCGATCACCACATCCCCTGGCGCCACCGCGCCTGGTCGAGAGAATACAAATTACGCTCCACATCACCTGAAGCACGAACTTCACCCGGCAGACGAAATAAAGCTGCCCTGACCGGCCTGACCGCGCAAGAAACGCGTCCGGTTGCGAAGAATATGACGATGCACCAAGAATGAATGCGGGAGCGCACACGGCGCTCATCCTTTATTTCGGCGTCTCGTTACCAAAAATTTTAGTTAAAGTGAAATGTGGTATTTGCATGGCTCCCATGTCAATTCTGGGAGAATCCATGGGGATCACGCCCCAGTCCACAGAGACACGCGAAATACCCCCAAGAACTGACGGGGTGCGGTGGCGCTCGAAGCGCCCTTCGGAAGTGTCTCAAATTATGAGCAAATTGTTACTTGACGCTTAGGCAAATGTTAAATGTGGCAGGCTAAGGTCACGGTCATATGGTCTTGAGTTTGTGTAGAGAGTCCCATGACCGAAATGATGCGACCACGCGTGAAATATGTCATCGGCCCCGATGGCAGCCCTCTGACGATTGCGGACCTGCCGCCGGCCAATACCCGGCGCTGGGTGATCCGCAGGAAGGCAGAGGTTGTTGCCGCCGTGCGCGGTGGCCTGTTGAGCCTTGAGGAGGCGTGCGAACGCTATACCCTCACAGTCGAGGAATTCCTGTCCTGGCAGTCCTCGATCAACGATCACGGCCTTGCCGGCCTGCGTACCACTCGCATCCAGCAGTATCGCCACTAGTATTGCCCACCTGAGGGCCATAGGTCGCGCGGCGGCTCCGGGTATACCGGGGCCGCCGCCGTCGTTTATGGCCTGGCAGCTTTGGTATTTGCGCCCTTGCGGAAACGGTCTGTGCGCTGGCGGCGCATTCCGCTCGTCGCGAAACTGCGCTAGCTTCCGCAAGACAATCAAGCTCTTGAAGGACCGCCAGCATGGACATTGCACACGAGGAAACGGGATCGCACGGACGCTACTCGACGGTCGTCGAGGGCCACACCGGCGAAATGACCTATTCGAGAACATCGCCGCAATTGATCATCGTCGATCACACCCTCGTGCCCGATGCGCTGCGCGGCAAGGGCGTCGGCCAGGCGCTCGCCAAACACGCGATCGAGGAGGCCCGCAAGGGCGGCTGGAAAATCATTCCGCTCTGCCCCTTCATGAAGGCGCAGGCCATGCGGCACCCGGAATGGCAGGACGTCATCCAGGGCTGAGGCGGTCGACGACCCTCAAGTCTGAAAATGAAAAGACCCGCCCGATGGCCGAAGCCTCGGGCGGGTCTTTTCGTTTCGTCACGATCGTACCGGATCGGGCCATGCCAGAGACATGACCGGACATCTGCTCCGAAACGGACTGCGCGCCTCTTCAGCGAACAAATCCCCCGAGCCGGAGACGGCCGAGGGGATCAACCCGTTGCCAGATCAAAGCGTTGCTGCTTTGCTGCCCCGATCAGGCACAAAGCCACAGCCCTACGCGCGAAGGCGCGTCGATGTGTCCCGCTCTTCGAGGGCCGCCGCCTTTGCGTACTCGGCCTGCACTTCTTCGAGTGCGAGCTCGGCAGCATCCTGCTGCGCCTTCAGCTCGCGAATGGAGACCTGAAGGTTGTCGGCTCGTTGACGTGCGGCCTTGGCAAAGGTGGGATAGGCAAAGTGCTGGGGATCGGAGATACCCGACTTCTTTTCCTCGAAAATAATCTGGTTTTCCAGATCCTTGGTCATCCGCTCGAACTCAGCCATCATCATCTGAAGCTGGTTCAGCTGACGCTGCTTCTCCCGGACCTGAAACTCCTTCAGGCGGACAAGGCTCTCACGTGCTTTCATACGCAATACTCCCGTGGATAACGAGACCCCGGTTACTGATTTGGCCCGCGAGCCGGCCCGAACAGGGCCGGAAACGAAAAATCTTCAGCGATATTAACAAATGCCTACCGCTGGTAACCTTTCGTTTACGGGCATCGTTAATCATAGGCGTGATGATTTAAGGCTCCGTAAATGCTGAGGCACGAAATGTGACCGCCCCGGCATTAACGAGTCAGAAGAGTCAGATAGCGGCATTTCCTCATGTTTAACATGAGATTAGCCGTTCTGGATTCACGTTTGAAATCAGGAGACTGCTAAAAATATTTAACAATCTCGATACACCTTGCCAGAGGGAATCAGAATTTGTTAACCATTTGCTGGCAGCCTCCAAATCAGGCAACGACTGGATCCGTATCGCGTAAGGGGGCCACGAAAACCTTGGGCGGCGGAAAAGGGGAAGAATATGCGGGTTCTACT